>Ga0180219_1000238_pt1 | contig 53770 bp, 44 predicted proteins | sample eDN3rd30CBELigMG_FD_151338 | JGI IMG/M metagenome (GOLD analysis project Ga0180219, IMG submission 151338) | Enriched Miracle-Growth compost microbial communities from Emeryville, California, USA - eDNA 3rd pass 30_C BE-Lig MG (version 2)... ... | reverse complement strand
ACCAGCGCAGGGCCGCATAGGTCCATCGCGGCGGGATGATCGGCCAGCGCGCCGAAATATATTCGGGATAGCGCGTGTGATAGCAGGTGGTGAAGGGAATGCCCCTGGCGCTGCAATAGAGCCGCGCCATCAGGCCGAGCGGCCCTTCAGTGGCGATGTGGACGATGTCCGGATTGGCGGCGGCGATCTTTTTCGCCACGGAGCGCGGCGTGGCCAGCGCCAGCTTGATGCCCGGATAGGATGGCATCGGCAGCACGCGATAGCCTTCCGGCGTCAGCAGATTGAGATCGACGCCATACCAGGGCAGTTCGCGCGCCAGCCATTCGTAGGTGCGCGCCACGCCGTTGATCTGCGGCCGCCAGGCGTCGGTGACGATCAGCAGGCGGAACCGGGCGGGCGGGCGGCTCTGCTGGAAGACGGCCGGCGTACGCAATATACCTGCAGACAAGACCTCTGCGGACAAGGTCGCGTAAGCGGTTGGGCAGCCCATCCCGTAGATCTCCGGTGGGAGCAATCAGGATGTCCAACATCAGATTCGCGCGTCGATACGATGACAGAGTGCCGAAACCTAGAATTTTACCGTTTTGCCGTCGTACCAGGCGCGCATCAGGTGGTGCGCGATGGCGATCGGATTGGGGGCCTGGTAGCCGTCGGGATGGGTGTGCGCCAGCATCAGCTCGACGTCGCGGCGGCTGAACCAGCGGCAGTCTTCCAGTTCGGCCAGGTCGACGGTGATGTCGCGATTGAGCGCCTCGGCGATGCAGCCCATCATCAGCGAACTGGGGAAGGGCCAGGGCTGCGACGCCACATAGGCGACCCTCCCGGTCCTGATGCCTGATTCCTCAAGGATTTCCCGACGCACCGCGTCTTCCATGGTTTCGCCCGGCTCGAGAAACCCGGCCAGCGCCGAATACATGCCCTTGCCGAACCGGCCGGAGCGGCCGAGCAGGCAATCGTCGCCACTCACCGCCAGCATGATGACGACCGGATCGGTGCGCGGGAAATGCTGCGCGCCGCAATTCGGGCACTCCCGCCGCCAGCCGGAGCCCGCCGGATTGGAGGGCGAGCCGCAGGCGCTGCAGAAGCGGTGGCGGGCGTGCCAGTACATGACGCTCTTGGCCTGGCCGAGATAGCCGATCTGCTCGGCCGGCAGGAGGCCCTCTGTGGTGACGCTGCGCAGATCGCGGACCGCGAGATCGGCGCGGCCGGGGATGATCTGCCGGCGCGTGTCGACCAGGCCGTCAGCGCTCACGGCCTCGACGATCGAAATGGCCTCGTCATCGAGCAGCACGGCAAAGACCGGCTCGGTTCCGGCGGGACTCTGGGACAGTCCCAGAAACACGGTTTCGCGGACATCGCCCAGCGCCATGGCCTCGGTACGGGTGAAAAGCGGGTCGAATTTGCCGTTCCCCTCCTTCAGCACCGGCCGGTCGCGGCCGATGACGACGAATCTGGCGGCCGGGTCGTTCAACTGCGATTCGAGGAAATCCGGCTTATCGCGATGCTCTGAAACGCGGTTTATGGGGTTGAAAGCATAGCCGGTGGCGGCGGAAAGCTCGGTGAATGGACTTGGGATCAGATTCTGGGCGGACATCTGGGCTCGGACGTGTGATTTTCTTGATCTGGGCAGTTTCGCCCGCCCGCGGCGCGACAGCAACGGAAACTTGCGACTTGAAACGCGTCGCTTGGGAAACTTGCGGCCCTGCGCTTGCGAAACCCGGTCCGCCCTGCCAAATAGGGGGCGGGAGGTTGGCGGTGGACGTTCCACTCGCCAACCGGGTCAGATCCGGAAGGAAGCAGCCCTAACGAGATCGGGCGGGTCTCTGTCCAACCTCCTACTTTGCATTCAAATCTGGCCGGACGCGGAGCTTGCTCCGGCGTCAGGCCTTGCGAGGCGACGAACGGCGGCGAGGCGATGAACGACGGGCGCGATGTGGAGACTTCCGGAGCGCCCGGCGCTGAAGAGCCTTCGCTTGGCTTCGATCTGGGTCCTGCGGCCAAGCCTGTGACTGTAGCGCCTGCGGCCGCTGCTCCGTCCGCCGGCGCCTATCGCGTTCTCGCCCGCAAATACCGCCCTTCGAGTTTCGACGACCTGATCGGCCAGGAAGCGATGGTGCGCACCCTGACCAATGCGTTCAAGCTCGATCGCATCCATCAGGCCTATCTGCTGACCGGCGTGCGCGGTGTCGGCAAGACGACTACGGCGCGCATTCTGGCGCGCGCCTTCAACTACGAACTGCCGGCCAAGGATGGCCGTCCGGCCATCGACAGGCCCTCGATCGAGATGCCGGAGCTTGGCGTGCATTGCCAGGCGATCATCGAATCCCGCCATGTCGACGTGATCGAGATGGACGCCGCCTCCCACACCGGCGTCGACGACGTGCGCGAGATCATCGAGGGCGCGCGCTACCGCCCGGTGATGGCGCGCTACAAGGTCTACATCATCGACGAAGTGCACATGCTGTCGAAGTCGGCGTTCAACGCGCTGCTGAAGACGCTCGAGGAACCGCCCGAGCATGTGAAGTTTCTCTTCGCCACAACGGAAAGCGAGAAGGTGCCGGTCACCGTGCGCTCGCGCTGCCAGCGCTTCGATCTGCGCCGCGTCGAATCCGATGTGCTGATCGAACACCTCGCGCGCCTGTGCGCCAGTGAAGGCGTCAACATCAACGAACGCGCCCTGGCGCTGATCGCCCGCGCGGCGGAAGGCTCGGTGCGTGATTCGCTCTCGCTGCTCGATCAGGCGATTGCGCATGCCGCCGGCGGCGAGGCGATTTCCGCGAGGAACGTGCGCGCCATGCTTGGCGCCGGCGACCGCGGCAGAGTCGTGGACCTGTTCGAATATCTGATGAAGGGCGATATCGCCGCTGCGCTCGATGCATTGAAGGAGCAATACGATCAGGGCGCCGATCCGGCGTTGATCCTGACCGATCTTGCCGAATTCGTGCATTTCGTGACGCGCCTCAAGCTGGCGCCGGAATCGCGTCTCGACGCTTCCATCACCCAGGACGAGCGCACCCGCGGCAAGGCCTTCGCCGAGCAGTTGACGCTTGGTCTTCTGACCCGCGCCTGGCAGATCATCTCGAAAGGCATCACCGACGTGAAGACGTCGCCGCGCCCGCTCGCTGCTGCCGACATGGTGCTGGTGCGCATGGCTTACGCGGCCGATCTGCCGTCACCCGAAGAGGCCTTGCGCAAGCTGGCCGAGACGGGCGGCGACGCGCCATCCGTACCGCGCGGGCCTTCAGGCGGCGGCATGTCGTCGGGCGGCGGTTCCGGCGCATCGGCAACGGCGGCTGCACGGCCGATGCTGGCGACCACCACGGCGCAACCGTCCTCCGCGCCGCGCGCCATGGCCCGCACGCAGCCGACGCAGGCGCCGCGCGTTCAGCTCGCCCGTTTCGAGGATGTCGTCGCCCTCGCGCAGGTCAATCGCGACATCCAGCTCAAGATCGCGCTGGAGCGCGATGTGCGCCTGGTCCGTTTCGAGCAGGGCTCGATCGAGTTCTCGCTGGCGCAAGGCGCGTCGCCGCAACTGGCCGCGAGCCTGTCGCGCCGGCTGCAGGAATGGACCGGCGAGCGCTGGATGGCCGTCGTCGTCTCGGACGAAGGCGCGCCGACCCTGAGCGAGCAGAGGGAAGCGCGCGAACAGGACAAGATGCGCGGCGTCCGCGCCGATCCGCTGGTGCGCAGCGTTCTGGAACGTTTCCCCGGCGCCGAGATTGTCGCCGTGCGCTCTCCCGAGGCCGCGCCCGAGCCGGAAGCCATTCCGACCGGCGGCGACGAGAGCGGCGATGAAGTCGCCTATGTGGATCAGGCCTATACCGAGGATGACCTTTAAGGATTTGCGATGAAAGACATCATGGGACTGATGAAAAAGGCGCAGGAGATGCAGAGCCGCATGCAGGACATGCAGGCCGAGCTCGAGCGCACGGAAGTGGAAGGCCAGTCGGGCGGCGGTCTTGTCCGCGTCACCCTGACGGCCAAGGGCGCGATGAAGGGCGTCGCCATCGACGCCTCGCTGCTGAAGGCTGACGAGAAGGAAATCGTCGAGGATCTGATCCTCGCCGCCCATGAAGACGCTCGCAAGAAGGCCGAGCGCGCCATGGAAGAGAAGATGAAATCCATCACCGACGGCCTTCCCTTGCCTCCGGGCATGAAGCTGCCGTTCTGAGCCAACTCCAATGGCTGAGCGCGTTGCAGGCCCCGAGATCGAGCGGCTGATTCAATTGCTGGCGCGGCTGCCGGGCCTTGGCCCGCGCTCGGCGCGCCGCGCCGCGCTGCACCTCATCCGCAAGCGCGAGGAACTGCTTGGTCCGCTGGCCGACGCCATGCAGGTGGCGCATTCCCATATCGTCACCTGCTCGTCCTGCGGTAATGTGGACACGACCGATCCCTGCACCATCTGCGCCGACCCGCGCCGCGACGGCTCGACCATTGTCGTCGTCGAAACGGTGTCAGACCTCTGGGCGCTGGAGCGCTCGGGCGCCGTGCGCTCGCGCTATCACGTGCTCGGCGGCACCCTGTCGCCGCTCGACGGCGTCGGCCCCGACGATCTCAACATCGGCAATCTGGTGGAGCGGGTCTCTTCAGGCGAGGTCAAGGAGGTCATCCTGGCGGTCAACGCCACGGTCGACGGCCAGACGACCGCTCATTACATCACCGATGTCCTCTCCCACACGCAGGTCAAGCTGACCCGCCTCGCTCATGGCGTGCCGGTGGGTGGCGAGCTTGACTATCTGGACGAGGGCACGCTCTCCGCCGCCATCCGCCAGCGCACGACATTTTGAAGTCCGCTTCCGCGCGCTGAGCTGCCGATTGCGGTAGCATCACGGTCGCCGGCATTTCCAGCATAAAGCAGGAGGCGACTATGCACAGGCATTCGGCAATCTATGGACTGGCCGGCGCGATGGCGTTGGCATTGATGTCCGCTCCCTTCACGCTCACCGATGCGGTGGCGCGAGATCATTTCGGCAGGCATGCACACAAGCAGCATGTCGCCAAGCACTATGTGCGGCAGCCACCCGTCAGAGTTGCGATGCCGCTTCAAGGCTATGGTCCTGTTGCGCAAGGCGCCCCGGTTCTGGGCGCGCCGTTCGGCTACAGCGGCTGCTATGGCAGCCGCGAGCAGGTCTATGTCGCAGGGCAGGGCCTTGTCTGGCGTCCGCGCGTCGATTGCCCGTATCAGGATTTTCCGTAGAGAGAAGGCTGTTGGGTTTAAGGCATCAGCCTCGCGACCTCCTCGACGTCATGCCCGCGTTTGTCGCGGGCATGACGGAGAGTTACCGACGCGCGATCAGTACCGAGTCGGACGGCGTCTCACGATAAATATCTTCAACCAGCGCCTGCCGCAGATCGAGCACGGCGCGCTGGTTGATCGATCCCTTGTCGGTCATCTCGCCCCTGTCCATCGACGGCGGCGTCTCCATGAACATGATCCGCTCGACGCAGGTGGAACTGCCGGTGCTCGTCTTGCGCATGGCGTCGAGGATCTGCTGCAGCTTCGCACGTACGGCCGGATGTTTCAGCACCTCGACCGGCGATGCATCGGCCTCGCCGCAAAGCTTGCGCAGCGCCGCCATATCCGGAAAGGCCAGCGCGGCGATATAGTCGCGGTCGAGACCGGCGATCACCGCATCCTGCACATAGGGCGCGAACCCGTCGATGACGGCCGCGCGCAGGTTGCCGACGCTGACCCATGTGCCGGTCGAGAGCTTGAAATCCTCGGCAATGCGGCCATCGAAGATGAAGCCCTGCGAGACATCGCCCTCGCTGACGAAGCGCAGCGCATCGCCGATCTTGTAGAAACCTTCTTCATCGAAGGCCTTCGCCGTCAGTTCGGGCCGACGCCAATAGCCCGGCGTGATCGACGCACCGCGCACGCGCGCCTCGTATTTTCCGCCTGCGGGCACCAGCTTCAATTCGACGCCGCGCGCCGGCACGCCAACCTTGCCGGCGCCGACCATCGTCATGTCGGCGGCCATGGCGAAGGGCGCGGTCTCGGTCGATCCGAGCCCCGAGAGGATGACGATGCGCTCGCCGCAGGTTTCCACCGCGATCTCGTCGAGCGCGCTCCACACATGCGGCGACATGCCGGCGCCGGCATACCAGAACATGCGCAGGCGGCTGTATAGATTACGCCGCAATTGCTCATCGGCGCGCAGATAGGGGATCAGCGCATCGAAGCCTTTCGGCACGTTGAAATACCACGTCGGCGCGATCTCCTTGAGATTGCGCACGGTGGCGGCAAGGCCTGCCGCCGTCGGCTTGCCGTCGTCGATGTAGAGCGTGCCGCCGTTATAGAGCAGCAGGTTGAAATTGTGATTGCCGCCGGCCGTATGGTTCCACGGCGACCAGTCGAGCACCACCGGCGGATCGTCCTTCATGAAGGCGAAATGCTCGGTCGCCATCTGGATGTTGGCGCACAGCATCAATTGCGTGTTGATGACGCCCTTGGGCACGCCGGTCGAGCCGGAGGTGAACAGGATTTTCGCGATCGTCTCGGGGCCGACAGCCGCATGGGCGGCGTCGAGCTTGGGCGAGACCGGTGTTGCGGCCAGCTCTGAAAACAAGGTGCACGTGCGGCCCTCGACCGGGTTCGTCGTGACTATGATCTCGATGTCCTGCGCGACAACGGTATTGATCGCATTGGCGAACGCTGCGCCGTCGCTGGCGAAGACGAGCCCCGGCGTCAGCAGGTCGGTGACATGCCGCAGCTTCTGAAAGTCTTTCGAGACGAGCGCATAGGCGGGCGCGATCGGCGCATAGGGAATGCCGGCATAGAGCGCGGCAAGGCCGAGCAGGGCATGCTCGATATCATTGCCCGAGAGGATCAGCAGCGGTCGCTCCGCCGACAGGCCGCGCTTCAGCAGGCCACTCGCCAGCCCGCGCACCTTGGCCAGGGTCTCGCCGTAGGAAATGCGCCGCCACGCACCGGCGGCATCGCGCTCGGCGAGAAACGTGCGCTCCGGCGCGACCTTGGCCCAATGCTCCAGCCTTTCAGTAAGTTTGGGCGGGTAGGGGCCGACAGGGTGCACATTGCGCACGTAATAGCTGCCGTCGGCACGCTGCTCAATGGTCGCCTCGACGGCTCCAAGTCTGGCATCTCTGACAAGTCTGGCGTCTCGAACGGGGGGCGAACCGGCCTGCATCAGCGTTTCCCGAAACGTTGCTGGATTTCACCGACGATGCCACGGCGAAACAGCAGAATACACAGGATGAAAATAGCGCCGATCACGGCGTTGATCGGCAGGCCGCTGTCGGCCAGATAATCTTCCATCGACACCACGACGGCGGCGCCGACCACTGGGCCAAACAGCGTGCCGAGGCCGCCGAGGAGCGTCATCAGGATGACGCTGCCGGAGGTCGACCAGTGCACATCCGTCAACGCCACGATCTTGAAAGCGATCGCCTTGGTGGAGCCCGCGAGTCCGGCCATGGTCGCCGACAGGACGAAGGCCATGAGTTTGTAGCGATGCACCTCATAGCCCAGCGAGATGGCGCGCGGCTCGTTGTCGCGAATGGCTCTCAGCAATTGCCCGAAGGTCGAGTTGGTCATCCGGTGCATGGCGATGAAACCGATAAGGAAAACCGCGGCAGTCGCGTAGTAGAGCACGAAAATATTGTTGAGATCGAACATGCCGAGCACCTTGCCGCGCGGAATGGCGCTCAGGCCGTCTTCCGCATGGGTAAAGGGCAATTGCAGCGCCAGGAAATAGACGAGCTGCGCCAGCGCCAGGGTGATCATGGCGAACTGCAGGCCTTGGCGCCGCACCGACACATAGCCGAATAACAGGCCGATGGCGGCGGCGGTCGCCGTGCCGCAGACAAGCGCCGCCTCGAACGGCAGGCCCCATTCCTTGGCGGCGTGTCCTGCAACGTAACCCGCCGCGCCGAAGAAGGCGGCATGGCCGAAGGACAATAGCCCGCAGGAGCCAAGCAGGAGATTGAAGGCGCAGGCGAACAGCGCGAAGCACAGCACCTTCACCAGAAAGATCGGATAGAAGAAGAAGGGCGCGGCGAGAAGCGCCGCGATGCCGAGCCCATACCAGACAAGCGTGAGATCAGGCCCGACTGATTTCACACTCGGCGATGTGATGGGCGCTACAGACTGCAACGTTTCTTGCGACATGATCAGCGCTCCCGGCCGAAGAGACCGGCGGGCCGGATCAATAATACGATGAACATGATGACGAAGATGACCATGTTGGACCCTTGCGGGTAGACCACTTTCGTCAGGCCCTCCAGCAGGCCCAGCATCATGCTGGTGACGATCGACCCCAGGATCGAGCCCATGCCGCCGACGACCACGACGGCGAAGACGACAATGATGAGATCAGCCCCCATCAGCGGGCTCACCGGATAGATCGGCGCGGCGAGCACGCCGGCCGCGCCGGCCAGCGCCACGCCGATGCCGAAGCCGATGGTCATGAGGCCCGGAACGTTGACGCCGAATGCGCGGGTCAGGGTGGGGTTCTCGGTCGCGGCGCGCAGGGTGCGCCCGAGCGACGTCTTCTCGATCGCAAACCAGGTGGCGAAACAGAAGACGACGGAGGCGAGCACGACCCAGCCGCGATATTTCGGCAGATACATGAAGCCGAGGTTATAGGCCCCGCCAAGGGCCGAAGGCACCGCATACGGGCGCCCTGCAGTGGCGAAGAAATAGACGAACATCCCCTGGATGAACATCATGATGCCGAAGGTCAGCAGCAGGCCGTACATGTGGTCGAGATTGTAGACCTGCCGCAGCAACGTCTTCTCGATGGCCGCGCCGACGAGGCCGACGATCACAGGCACCAGCAGCAGCGCCCAGAAATAGCCGATGCCGGCCCAGTGAAACAGCAGCCAGGTGGTGAAGCCGCCCAGCATGTAGAATGCGCCCTGGGCGATATTGGTGATGCCGAGCAGCCCGAAGATGATGGCGAGGCCGAGACTCAGCATGGCGTAAAACGAGCCATTGATAAGACCGACCAGCAATTGACCAAACAGCGCCTGCATCGACACGTGCGCGTTCTCCTAGATTCCGAGATAGGACTTGATGGCGTCCATGCGGGCCGTCACTTGCGATCGTTCGATCTCGTCGACGATACGCCCGTTCTCCATCACATAGTGGCGGTCGGCCAGTCGTGAGGCGAAACGGAAATTCTGTTCGACAAGGATCAGGGTGAGGCCCTGCTTCTTCATCAGCTCGATCGTCGCGCCGATCTGCTGCACGATGACGGGGGCGAGGCCCTCCGTCGGCTCGTCGAGCAGCAGCAGCTTCGCGCCGGTGCGCAGCACGCGGGCGATTGCCAGCATCTGCTGCTCGCCGCCGGAAAGCCGCGTGCCCGGGCTCCTGCGCCGCTCATGCAGGTTCGGAAAGAGCTGATAGATCTGCTCGACGCTCATGCCGCCTTCGGCGACCTTCGGCGGCAGCATGAGATTTTCGGTGACGTCCAGGGTTGCGTAGATGCCGCGTTCTTCCGGCACATAGCCGACGCCGAGCCGTGCGATCTTCTCCGGCGCGAATGCGATCGTCTCCCTGTCGAAGACTTTGATCGAGCCGGCGCGCTTCGCCAGGATGCCCATGATGGCGCGCAGCAGGGTCGTCTTGCCGGCGCCGTTGCGCCCGACGATGGTGACGACTTCGCCAGGCGAGACATGCATCGAGACGCCATGCAGGATATGCGAATCGCCATAATGGCCGGCGACGTCCTCGACCGCGAGAACTGGCGAGGAAACGGAAGCGTCAGTCATGGTGTTCGCTTCCCACATAGGCTTCGATGACGGCGGGATTGCGCGAGACCACGTCATATGTGCCTTCCGCCAGCCGCTCGCCGCGGGCCAGAACGGTGATCTGGTCCGACAGATTGGAAACGATCGACAGATTGTGCTCGACCATCAGCACCGTGCGGTCGCGCGCCACGGTGCGGATGAGGTCGGAGATGCGACCGACATCCTCGTGCCCCATGCCGGCGGTGGGCTCGTCGAGCATCAGCAATTCCGGGTCCAGCGCCAGGGTCGTCGCGATCTCCAGCGCCCGCCGGCGGCCATAGGGCAATTCCGAGGCGCGCGCATGGGCATAGCTCTCGATGCCGACATCACAGAGCAGGGCCATGGCGCGGTCATCGAGTGCGTGCAGCACTTTCGATGATTTCCAGAAGGCGAACCCGTCGGGTCGAAAGCGCTGCAGGGCGATCTTGACGTTCTCGAGCGCCGTCAGGCTGGCAAACACAGCCGAGATCTGGAACGAGCGGACCATGCCGAGACGCGCCACTTCGCTGGCGCTCTTGTTGGTGATGTCCGTGCCCTTGAAGAAAATGCGGCCCTTCGACGGCGGCAGCGTCTTCGTCGCCAGGTTGAAAATCGTCGTCTTGCCGGCGCCGTTGGGGCCGATCAAGGCGTGGATGGACCCCTTGCGCACATCGAGCGAGAAATCGCGCACCGCCAGAAAGCCGAAGAATGATTTCGATACATTCTCCAGCCGCAGGATCGGCTCATCAGCACCACTAGACATGTTCGGTCCGACGTTTGTTCGCTGGTGCTCGCCGCTACGCGAAGGCAAAGCCCACACGCAGCGGCGTATTCAAAGACTTGCTACTTCTTGGCGAGCGCCGGGCAGGCATTGTCCGACAATGGGCGGAACACATCCTCGCCCTTCATCTGGCGCACCACCTTGATCAGGTCCCACTCGCCTTTCGATTCGGCCGGCGTCTTGACCTGCACCAGGAACACATCGTGCACCATGCGGCCGTCTTCACGCAGCACGCCATGGTTGGTGAACGCGTCCTTGACCGGCGTTTCGCGCATCTTGGCGATCACCGTCTTCGGGTCGGTCGAATTCGTCGCCTGCACGGCCTTGAGATAGTTCAGCACGGCCGAATAGGTGCCGACCTGGAAGGTCGAGGGGGCGGTCTTGCGGCGCTCGATGAAGCGCTTCATGAAGGCAGCGGCTTCCGGATTGATATCCGGGGTCCATGTCGTCGTGAACATGCTGCCCTGCGCCACTTCAAGGCTGGTGCTCTTGATGGCAGGCAAAGAGTCGAGGCCGAGCGCCGCGATCTTCTGGCCGCCGGCGATCAGCCCGAATTCGCGCGCCGCCTTCACCGAATTGATGCCGTCATCGCCGCCGTTGTTGAGCGCGACGACTTCGGCCTTTGAGGCCTGCGCCTGCAGCACGAAAGAGGAGAAATCCGTCGTGCCGAGCGGCGCCTTGACGGAGCCCACGACGGTCGCGCCGAACGGCTTGATGGCGGCGATCACGGCCTGTTCGAGGCCAAGGCCGAAAGCATAGTCGGCGGTGATGAAGAACCAGCTCTTGCCGAGCTGCGGCACGGCCTGGCCGATGGTGCGGCCGATCTGATAGGTGTCGTAAACCCAATGCACCGAATGATCCGGATCGCAGGCTTTGCCGGTGAAATCGGCGGAGCCGGCGCTGGTCAACAGCACCATGCGGTTCTTCGACTTGGCGATATCGAGAACGGCGAAACCGACCGCCGAATTCACCAGATCGGTGATGACGTCCACCTTGTCGATATCGAACCAGCGGTTGGCGAGCGAAACGCCGACATCGGGCTTGTTCTGGTGGTCGCCGGCAAGGATCGTGATCGGTACGCCATTGATCTTGCCGCCGAAGTCCTCCGCCGCCATTTTCGCGGCTTCGACCGAACCATTGCCCGAATTCTGTTCATAGCCGCCGGAGAGATCGGTCATCACGCCGATCTTGATCGATCCGTTGGCGATCTGCGCCTGAGCGCAGGTTGACGCAAGCATCAGCGCAAGTGCTGACGCAAATCCGGTAACGCGCATGACTCCCCTCCCAGGAAACGCAAAAGCGAAACGCAAAAGCGGCTGGAAGATAGGAATGCGCGCGTCAGAATGTCAATCACCCTGATATTAAACTTTATCAGTAGCTGCCGGCGTTGCGCGCCCGCGCCACCAGCAAGGGCACGACCATGTCGAGCGTCGGCGTTTTGATATCCGCCTGCCGCGCAAGGTCCTGCAGGATGAGATAGGAACTTTCGATCTCCATCCTGCGGCCCCGTTCGAGGTCCTGCAGCATCGACGGCTTATGCGGTGAGACGGTGGGATTCATCCTCGACTTTTCGAGGTTGAAGCCGGTGTTGTTGAAGCCGTGCGCGCGCGCAACTGCGTCGGCTTCCGACTGAACAGCGAGCAGGACCTCCTGCGTGCCCTTGTCGCCATGCACCTGGCCGATCGTGCCGCCGGTCAGGGCGCAGATGGCGAAATTGCCGACGACGCCGATATATTTCTCCCACATGGGAACACGCACATCATCGGCGCTTTCGATATCGATGCCGGTTACTTTCATGTCTTCGACGAGCTTGCGCGATGCCGCCGCGTTCGACGCCAGCGCCGGGCCGATCGCGATCCTGCCGCCAGGCCGCGTCGCACTGATGACGCCAGGCTCACGGATTTCACCGCCCGACCAGCAGACGAAGCCCAGCGCCCGCTCGGCGCCGATCGCCTTGTGCAGGACGCCATGAGGATCGAGCCGGCTGAGGTCGAGGCGCGCGCCCTTCGGCTGGAAGCCGTCGCCGTAGAACCAGAAGATGCCGTTCACTGCGAAGCCGACCATAGTCTTCGGCCCCAGCAGCGGCGCGATCGCACCCGCAACCTCTTCCAGCGCCGGCGTCTTGGTGGCGATGATGACCAGGTCCTGCGCACCGAAATCACCCGGCGACGACGAGGCGGCGATCTTGTGGGTGCAGCTCTCCTTCGGATTGGTGACGGTCAGGCCCTTGGCGCGGATGGCGTCGAGATGCGGACCACGCGCTATGGCGCTGACATCATGCCCGGCGCGCACCAGTGCGCTTGCCAGCATGCCGCCGATGACGCCGGCGCCGTAGATGCAGATCTTCATGACGATTGGCTCCCGGCCTTAAAGCTTCAAGATACGCTTGGCATTGCCCGACATGACCTTCGCCAGATCGTCTTTGGAGAGGCCGACGCTTTCGACCGCCTTGATCGTCTCGGCGATCGGGCCGAGCGGCGCGTCCGTCGAAAACACCACATGCTCCGGCCCGAAGAATTCAAGACCGGTGAGCAGGCCCGTCCGTGCGCCGAACATGGCGGTGTCGCCATAGAAGTTATGGAAATATTCGAGATGCGGCCGCTTCAGCGACGGCAGCACTTTCGAATAGTCTTCATCCGTCGTGCGCCCGCCGAGCACATCGAGGCCGGGACCGACACGGCCGTCGTAATAGGGGATCATGCCGCCGCAATGATGGGTGATGATGTTGAGCTTTGGGTAGCGGTCATAAAGGCCCCAGAACACCAGGCGCGACATCGCCACCGACGTTTCATAGGGCCAGCCGAAACACCACCACATTTCATAGCGGGACTTTGACTCGCTCGCATAATCGGTCATCTCCGACGTGCGCGCCGGATGCAGCCAGATCGGCAGATCGTGTTTCGCCATGGCGGCGAAAATCGGCTCATATTTCGCCTGGTCGAGCGGCTCGCCGGCGACATTGGTGAAAATCTGAATGCCCCTGGCGCCGAGCTTGAGGACGGCGCGATCGATTTCCTGCACCGCGGTTTCGATGTCGTGCATCGAGATGGCGGCGGCGAAGCCCGGGAAGCGGTCCTTGTGGCGGTCGCACAGCTCGGCCATGGCGTCGTTGGCGACGCTGGCGAGCTGGCGCGCCACATCGGCGGTGGCGATATCTTCCAGCGGCGGATTGGGCAGCGAGATGATCTGCTGGTAATCAGCGCCGATCTTGTCCATGGCGCGAAACCGCACGTCGAGATCGAAGAGCGGAGGGATGCCGCGCAGGCGCGCGCCGATATTGCCCAGTTTCGGCGAGGTCTTGGTCAGCTCCGTGTAGAACTTGTCCGGAAAAATATGCGTGTAGATATCGATCGCATGCATGGACGGCTTCCTCCGGCTGTTTGTCGTTTCGCGCAGGCAACGGCGTATTCGCAGCCAACCTAGCACGCGCGATGCGGATTTCGCTACGGCCGCGGCGGCAGCCCACGTCGTGGTACAGACTGGGGGAGGGGCGGCTGAGACTACTCGGCTGCCAGCGCCATGGCAGGCGCGTCCTGCGCCGGGCGATGCGCCTCGGCGTCCTTGACGCAGTCGAGAATGAAATCGCGCAGCAGCGGCACCAGCAGCGCGCGGTCTTCGGCGGTCGTGAAGTTGTGGTCGAGCGCATCCACCGGGGCGAACGTGAATCCCGGATAGGCGATGCGGGCGCCATTGCGTCCAAGATGCATCTTCATCTCGTCGATGCCGCCGTCACCCAGCGAATAGGCCATGAGCACGCGCAAGCCGCGCCGGCGAAATGTCTGGAACGTGTCGAGGATGAAGCTATGGTCCTTGTCGCCGGCTTCCGCGCCCGCATTGAAGGTGCGCAGAAACCGCGTGCGGACGACCCGAAGAATGCGCTCGCCGATGGTGCGCAGGATGCCCTTCGTATCGACATCGCCCTTGAGCAGGCGGATCCAGACGGCCGGCTGCCGCAGCATCGACAGATAGGTGTTCACCGACGAATAGACGATCAACCGCGAATTCTCGTCCCAGACGAATTTCTGCAGATTGATCATGGCGACGGCGCTGAGACGCGGTTCCACCGCAGCGACCTGGAAGGCGAGATAAGCGCCGCTGCAGATGCCCGACAGGGCGGGATTGCGGAAGCCTTGCGTCTCCAGCCAGTCGACCGCCGCCGTCACATCGGCGCGAGAGTCCGTGATGTAGAAAACACGCGAGGGACGGCCCTGCAGATCCGGCGTTTCGCCGATGCCGCTTGAATCGATGCGCAAGGTCGAAATGCCGGACGATGCGAGACGTCTCGCGGTCTCGACCGTCTGCCGGCCCCAGCCGACATGGGAATTCGCGCCGGTATTGAGAAGGATGAGCACGGGCGCGCCGGCGAGTATCTGCTTCGCCCGGCACAGGATTCCGAAGACCTGATTGTCCGGACCGAATTGCGCCGCGGTTTCGACAAAGGCGTCACCCTCGAGGTTCGCTGCCGCGGGCCGTCGACCCATGCCGCCGGCAGGCGCCGCCGTGCCGATCCAGTCGGCCACCTGCGTCAGGTCGGCGCGCGGAGGATCGGCGCTCGAGGGATCGGTGAGAAGCGAATTGAAGCCGAGGAAATCCTGCACGCTCACGCGCGCGCCGGCAGCCTGCCATTGCTGTCCGAGTTCTTCGGCGGCGAGTTGGCCGGCCGGCGCAAGGATCATGATGTCCATCGCCGGCGGCGGCAGGCTTTTCAGGTCCATGCGGTTCAGGGCGTCGAGCGACAGCTGGCTCAGGCCAAATCCGTCAAACTCGGGCAGGGCGGCGCTTGCCGGCGGCGCGCTGTTGGACGCGCCCAGCGACGTGGTCGATACATCCTTGCCCTTGGCGATGCGGAACAGCGACCGCATTTCGCGGACATAGCGTTTGCCCGACACGATCGGCGCCATCAGCACCACGCGCTGAACGCCGGCTTCCTTGCCGACGAACGCCGCGATCGATGCGCCCAGCCGCAAACCAACAAGGATCACAGTCTTGACGCCGCTCGTCGTCTTCAACCAATCGATGGCGGCCAGCGCCGACTTGCAACGGCTGTCGATGGCATCGAGCGTGGCCTCATCACCGAGAGAGTCGCCCGTGCCTGGATAATCGAAACGCAAGGTGGGAAAGCCACGCGCAGCGCAATCCTCGGCAAGCAGACGCATGCTCTTGTGGCAGGCCAGTGCCTCGACGCCGAATGGCGCAAGCAATACGATTCCCGTATCGCCTGCGGCTTCATGATACATGCCGAAACAAGGGCCGAACATCACCGCTTGCAAAGAAGGCTCCATCGTCCGGAGGCTCATGCCGGACGATAGACTGATAACCGATCCGTATTTCCATGGTGGTAAAAGACCGGGCGATTTGATGCGAATGCATAATGAATCGTAAACCGGTTTGAACAGATATGATTAACGCGCCTTGAAGAGCGTTTGCCCGCACCGGCGATTTTGAACAAAACACGCCGTCCGACAGCCACTTAGCGTATCGGCGGGAATTTGAAATGACGCCCGCGGCACGCTGCCGGTGCTTGGTCCGTTTAAGTCTTTCTACAGGCCGGGCAGGTATACCGGTCCTGATGAATTCGAGTAGCGGGGCCGGGGGTCATGGGCATTGCGGTCAAGACGGCGGATCAACAAGCCGCGGCAGCAGGGACATTCCGGCAGCGCGCCGAAACCGCTGCCATCGTGGCGAAGCAATATGCCATGGAGGTCGACCGCGACGGCCGGTTTCCCCATGAATCCCTGCAGGCGCTGAAGGAAGCCCGGCTTCTCGGCATGCAGATCGTCCCCGAACTCGGCGGCGAAGGCGCCAGCCTGTCGGATGTCGCCGAGGTCTGCACCGTGCTGGCCCAGGAATGCGCCTCCACCGCCATGGTCTTCGCCATGCATCAGATCAAGACGTCGAGCCTCGTCTCCCATGGTGGCGACAGCCGGTGGCATCGTGGTTTCATGCAGGTGATCTCCGGTCGCCAACTGCTGCTGGCCTCCGCCACGACGGAAGGCGGCGTCGGCGGCGACATGCGCAGCAGCATCTGCGCGATCGAGCCCGAAGGTGACATGTTCCGGCTGCACAAGGAAGCCAACGTCATTTCCTATGGATCATTTGCCGACGCCATTCTGATCACCGCCCGCCGCAATTCCGAAGCCTCGAGCTCGGACCAGCTCATGGCCGTGGTGCTGAAGGGGCAGTACAACCTGCAGAAGAAGCTCGCCTGGGATACGCTGGGCATGCGCGGCACCTGTTCCGAAGGCTTCAAGTTCGATTCACTGGCGCCGATTGAACAGATTCTCGAAAAGCCCTTCGCCGAGATCGCTGGGCAATCCATGCTGGCGACGGCGCATATCCTGTGGGGTAGCGTCTGGTTCGGCATTGCTTCGGACGCGGTTGCCCGTGCCCGCATGTACGTCCGCAACGAAGCGCGCAAGAACCCTGGCACGATCCCCAATGGCGCCGTCCGCCTGACCCAGGCCGTCGCCAGCCAGCAGCGGATGAAGGCCGATATTCTCGACGGCATCCGGCGGTTCGAGGCGGCAAAGGAGAACGACGAGGAGCTTTCCTCGGTCGCCTTTGCGATCGCCATGAACAATCTCAAGGTGAATTGCTCCACGGCTGCCGCCGATATCGTGCGCGAAGCCATGCTGGTGACGGGCATCAACGGCTATCGCAACGACAGCCCCTACAGCGTCTCGCGCCATATGCGCGATGCCATGTCGGCCGCCGTCATGGTCAATAACGACCGCATCGTCGGCAATGTTTCGAAACTGATGTTGATCGGGCGCAACGAAACCAGCCTGTTCAGCTGAAAGAGCTTGTCATGCCCGTGATCCTGCCTCATCTCGATGCGAAGACCTATGTGCCGCATGCGCTGCATGCCAGCGACCGCAACTGGGTCGAGACCAATTGTTACGTCGATCTCTGGATCGAGTTGCTGGCCTCCCTCGGCATGACGCCGGAAGCCATGCTCGGCTTCACCGTCGCGCAGGATTTCGAAGGCGATCAATTCACCTTCTTCAAGCCGTCGACGGAAGCCCTGCAATCGCTGTACGGCGTCGAGACGTCCGAACTGGCGATGTTCGATACCTGCGAGCGCCACTTCGTCACGCAGGCGGCGCGCGGGCGCTTCGTGCTGGTTGAGGTCGATGGCTATTTCCTGCCCGATACGCGCGGCGTCACCTATCGTAGCGGCCATAGCAAGACGACCATCTGCATCAACGCGATCGATCCGCAAGCGCGGCGGCTGGCGTATTTCCACAATGCGTCTTATGCCGAATTGAGCGGTGACGATTATGACGGTGTCATCAACGCCGGTGGCAAGACCCATGATGGTCTGGAGACCCTGCTGCCCTATACCGAATTCGTCAAAGTGCCGGCCAAACGCAAGCCGCTGGATGTTGAAAGAGTTGTCAGCCGGCTTGCGCTTGAGATGTCGCGGCGGCCCAAAGCCAATCCGCTGCGTGAGTTCAAGCTCGTCTTCCCGGCGCATGTGGAGGATCTGCTGCAACGGCCGGAAGCTTATTTCCACGTTTATGCCTTCAACACCCTGCGCCAGTGCGGCGCCAATTTCGAGCTTCTGGCGAGCCATCTGAACTGGCTGGGCGAAAAGGCCCGGATCGATCTGTCGGCGCCTGCGCTCTCTGCCCAGGTGGTGTCTGAAGGTATGAAGGCGCTGCAATTCAAGCTGGCCCGCGCCGTGGCGCGCCGACGCCCGGATGGCTTGAGTGATTTTCTTGAGCCGCTCGCCGATCATTATGATCAGGTGATGAGCGCCCTCGACAGCAAGATCGCACCGCGTTCCATGGCCGCCTGAGCGGATATCATCCATGTTCCTGCCGACCAACCGGGCGCAAGACGACATCGAGCTCGCCGCGGGATGGGAAATGGCGATCGCCACAGCGGGCCAGTTTGCCGATGCGGCAGATGCGCGGCAACGCGCCGGATGGAAGCCCGCCGGGCATCTGGCGCCGGCCGCGGCGATCCTCACGCGCGACGGTTTCGCCCTGCCGCCTGACGCCAAAAGCCTTCATGATTGCGACGTCTGGTATCGCCTGCGGCTCGATCAGCGCGGCGATTTCATCCTCGCGTTCGAGGGACTGGCGACCATCGCCGATGTCTGGCTTGATGATCGCCTGATCCTGCAAAGCGACAGCATATTCGCAAGATATCATGTGCCGGTCACGCTTCATGGCGGCGAAACCTTGGCGCTTGCCTTCAGGAGCCTGAGCAAACGTCTCGCCGAAGTCACCGGCAAGCGCGCGCGCTGGCGCGTGCCGATGATCACCGAACAGACGCTTCGTTTCCTGCGCACCACCTTGCTCGGCCATATGCCCGGCTGGTGTCCGGCTGTCGCCATAGCCGGACCCTGGCGGCCGATACGCTTGATCGCGGCATCCCGCCCGGAATTGCGCGATCTGCGTATCGAGGCGCGGCTCGAAAACGCCACGGGATATCTTTCCGCGAGCTTCACCGCCGGCGCGAACATCATGCAAGGCCAGTCGATCCGCCTGCGTTGCAACGGGCAGGTCGTGACCGGCGAATGGCGCGACGGACGCTGGTCGGCGCAGCTCACGATCGCCGACGTCGAGCCCTGGTGGCCGCACACGCACGGCGAACCGCAACTCTATGCGGTGGATGTCGAGGTGGGCGGCACCTGGCATTCGCTGGGCAGGACGGGCTTTCGATCGCTTAACGTCGAGCGTGGTGCAGAGGGCGCGGACTTTGCGCTTGTCGTCAACGGCGAACGCCTGTTTGCGCGCGGCGTCTGCTGGTCGCCGCCCGATATCGTCACCTTCCCGTCGAGCCGTAACGTCTACGAGCGCGAACTGCGGCTGGCGCGGGACGCAGGCATCAATCTGATCCGCGTCTGCGGCACAACCGTCTATGAGCCACAGGTCTTCCACGATCTCGCCGATGAACTCGGCATCATGATCTGGCAGGACTTGATGCTGGCCAATTTCGACTATCCGGTAGGCGATCCCGTCTTTCGCGAGACCTTGCTGAGCGAAGCGAGAGAATTTCTGTCTCTGCGTCAGGGCTCGCCGTCCCTGGTGGTCCTGTGCGGCGGCAGTGAAATCAGCCAGCAGGCGGCGATGATGGGCCTGCCGCCTTCCGTGTGGAGCAACAGCTTTCTCGACGATGACCTGCCGGCCTTGCTGCGAACGCTGCGCCCGGATGTCGCCTATGTCGCCAATTCTCCCTGCGATGGGGATCTGCCGTTCGTCGTCGATCACGGTGTCGGCCATTACTACGGCGTCGGCGCTTATCGCCGGCCGCTGGAGGACGCGCGCCGGGCAGATGTCGCCTTCGCGGCCGAATGTCTGGCCTTCTCCAACATGCCGTCGCGGTCCGCGCTGGCGGCGATGCGGCTCGATGCGACAACGCCGCTCGAAAGCTGGAAAGCGCATGTGCCGCGTGATCGCGGTGCCTCCTGGGATTTCGAGGATATCCGCCATCACTATATGCGCGATCTCTTCGGTGTTGATCCTGACGCGCTTAAGCGCGACGACTTCCCGCGTTACGTCGCTTTTGCGCAGGCGGCGACGGCCGAGGTGATGGAGGCGGTCTTTTCCGAATGGCGGCGTCCGCGCAGCCGCACCGCCGGTGGCGTCGTGCTGATGTGGAAAGACCTGGCGCCTTCGCTTGGCTGGGGCATTGTTGATCATTCCGGCGAACCCAAGTCCGCCTATTATGGCTTGAAGCGCGCCTTCCGCCCGGTGCAACTGCTGGCGAGCGATGAGGGCGTCAACGGATTGCAGGCCCATGTTCTCAACGAGCGCGCAAAGCCCTTGCGCGCGACCTTGTCGCTTGAATGCCTGCGCGACGGACATGTGCGCGTGGCGCATGGCGCGCAGGAGATGGAGGTCGTGGGCCGCTCGACGCTCTCCGTCTCGGCAACGCAATTGCTTGGTGCCTTCTTCGACACGACCTACGCCTATCGTTTCGGTCCTCCCGCCCATGACGCGAACGTCCTGCGCCTCATCGATCGCGACAGCGGCGACTTGTTGGCGGAAGCCGTGCACTTCCCCTCCGGCCGCGGACAGGCGCGCCACGACACCGGACTGGAAGCTGCGATCGAACGGCAGGGAGATCAATTCTGGCTGGTCGTCAGCTGCAAGCGGCTGGCACAGACCGTGACGATCGAGGATCGCACCTTCCTGCCGGCCGATAATTATTTTCACCTGGCGCCTGGCGCAGCGCGGCACATTTTATTGAGCCGGATGCCTGGAAGCACCGGCGGCCCCGGTGGCGTGGTCGCGGCACTCAACGCTGTCGATACGATCACATATTGAGGTGTGTCATTCCCGACGCCTGCGCAGCAGGCGAGCGGGAATCCAGACCTGATGATAGAGCGCCTCGCGGCCAATGACATGAGATCGTCACGCTGCACCGTCTGGTTTCCCGCTCGCCTCCCTTCGCCGAAGCGGCTCCGCACAGGCAGGCGCTACGCGCGTCGGGAATGACAATGGCTGCGGCCCAACGCCTGCTAGATCTTCACCTGTGCGCCCAGCTCGACGACGCGGTCCGATGGGATCGAGAAGAAGTCGGTGGCATTCGCCGCCTGTTTGGCCAGCGCGATATAGAGCTGGTCCTGCCACAACGGCATGCCGGAGTTCGGCGAGGCCTTGAGCGTGCGGCGGCCGAGGAAGAACGACGTCGTCATGATGTCGAACTTCAATCCGCTCTTGCGCATCAGGGCCAGGGCCGCCGGAACACGGGGGCTTTCCATGAAGCCGTAATGGAGCCTGATCTTGGTGAAATCCTCCGAGAGGGATTCGATCTCATAACGGTATTCGCCCGGCACCCGCGGCGTATTCTCCGTATGCACGGAGATGATGAACACGCGCTCGTGCAAAACCTTGTTGTGTTTGAGATTGTGCATCAGCGCCGCCGGTGCGCTGTCGGAATCGGCGGTGAGGAAGATCGCCGTGCCTGGGACGCGCGTCGGTTTTGACTTCTCCAGCATGCGGATGAGTTCGCGCGTCGGGATCGAATCCTTGCGCGTCTTCTGCTCGAGGAAGAAGGTGCCGCGCAGCCATGTCCACATAGTCAGAACCATCATGCCGCCGATGAGAACGGGTACATAACCGCCATCCATCAGTTTCAGGATGTTCGACGCGAAGAATGCCAGTTCGACCGACAGGAAGGCCGCTGCAAAAAGGACGCAGCCGACCAGCGGCCAGCGCCAGATGTTCCAGGCCACGAAGAAGATGAGACAGGAATCGACGACCATTGAGGCGGTGACGGCGATGCCGTAGGCGGAGGCCAGCGCGCTCGAGTTGCGGAAGATCAGCACCAGCAGGACGACGCCGACCAGCAGGATCCAGTTGACCCTTGGGATATAGATCTGGCCTTCCTGCGTATCCGACGTGTGGTAGATCTCAAGGCGTGGCAGCAGGCCGAGCTGGATCGCCTGCCGCGCCAGGGAGTAGGCGCCGGTGATGGTGGCCTGGCTGGCGATCACGGTGGCGGCGGTCGCCAGGATGACCAGCGGCAGCAGCGCCCAGTCCGGCGCCAGCAGGTAGAACGGGCTTTCGCTCGCAGCCGGATTGCTCAGGATCAGGGCGCCCTGGCCGAGATAGTTCAGGATAAGCGACGGGAAGACGAAGGATATCCAGGCGTACTGGATCGGTTTGCGGCCGAAATGCCCCATGTCGGCATAAAGCGCCTCGGCGCCGGTGACGGCGAGGAAGACGCTGCCCATGACGACGAAGCTGATGATGCCGTGGTGGAACAGAAAATACAGCGCGTGGAACGGATTGAACGCATAGAGGATGCGCGGCGCATCGCCGATGTGCATCAGTCCGAGGACAGCGATGACGATGAACCAGACCAGCATGACCGGGCTGAACCATCGCGCGATGCCGCTTGTGCCCTTGCGCTGCACCATGAACAACGTGACCAGAATGGCCAGCGCGATCAGCGTTACGTAGTGATCGAAATAGGGTGTGACGAGTTTCAGGCCTTCCACCGCGGAAAGCACCGAAATCGCCGGCGTAATAATGGCGTCGCCGGTGAACAGCGCCGCGCCGGCAATGCCAAGAACGAAAATGGCGGTCGATTTTCCACCCACCGCCTTGCGCGCCAGAGCCATCAGCGCAAGCGTGCCGCCTTCGCCCTTATTGTCGGCGCGCATGACGAACACGACGTATTTGACGGTGACGACGAGAAACAGCGCCCAGATCAGCAGCGAGACGACGCCGATCACATCGGCTTCACTGACGGTGCCGTGCGACCTTGCGTGAAACAGTGATTCGCGCAGGGCGTAGAGCGGGCTCGTGCCGATGTCGCCATAGACGACGCCGACCGAGCCGAACGCGAGCGCCAACAGTCCGGGTTGTTGAGGTTGACCAGCGTCGTGACGTCCATGCGGACCGGTCGACGGTAACGCTTCTTGCCCCGGCAACATACGTAAGCCTTGTTTCATAATACGGCGCGCTCGGGGAGCGCGGCGACTGCCGAGTCCGAGACCGGGACGCGATATACTATTTTCCGCGCGGCGGAACAAATCGGCGGTTTCGGCTTGGGTCTCGCTTGGGGCTTGACACAAATTTATGTTGGACCTTGCCCTTGGCCGGGCAGGCTGGCACAGAAATACAATGTTTGGCTGGAAATTTGCTCTTCCTATCGATGAGGTGTCGGGGGCGCTGCATGCGGCGCTGGCGGCAGCTACGCGCGTCGTGCTGGTTGCGCCGCCTGGTGCGGGCAAAACCACCCGCGTACCATTGGAAATGCTGCGCCAGCCTTGGGTTGAAGACCGCAAGATCATCGTTCTGGAGCCGCGGCGGCTCGCGGCGCGCGCGGCTGCCCTGCGTATGGCGCAGACGTTGGAAGAAGATGTTGGCGAAACCGTCGGCCTGCGGGTGCGGCTGCAATCGCGCATCGGTCCGAAGACGCGAATCGAAATCGTCACCGAAGGCGTCTTCGCGCGGATGATCCTTGATGATCCGGCGCTCGATGGCGTCGCCGCCGTCGTCTTCGATGAATTCCATGAGCGCTCGCTCGATGCGGACATGGGATTGGCACTGGCGCTCGATGCGCAGGCGGGCTTGCGCGAAGACCTGCGCATTCTGGTCATGTCCGCGACGCTCGATGGCGCGAGAGTAGCAAGCCTGCTCGACGATGCGCCGGTTATCCAGAGCGAGGGCCGCGCTTATCCCGTCGTGACGCATTATGTCAGCCGCGATCCGCGTGCGCGCATCGAGGACGAGGTTGTCCGTGTCGTCATGCAGGCCTTGCGTGGGGAAGCGGGTTCATTGCTGGTCTTCCTGCCTGGTCAGGGCGAGATCGTGCGCACTGCTGAACGATTGCGTGAAAGGATCAGCGACGCCAGCATCGATATCGCACCGCTGTTTGGCGCCATGGACAGGCGCGCGCAGGATCTTGCCATCGAACCCACAGCTCCGGGCCGCCGCAAGATCGTGCTGGCCACCTCCATCGCCGAGACATCGCTGACCATCGAAGGCGTGCGCATCGTCATCGACAGCGGTCTTGCCCGCGTGCCGCGCTATGAGCCAGATATCGGCCTGACGCGGCTGGAGACCGTCCGTGTGTCCCGTGCTGCCGCCGATCAGCGCCGCGGCCGCGCCGGCCGCACCCAGCCCGGCGTCTGTTACCGACTATGGGAAGAGGCGGCGACGGGCGCGCTGCAGCCCTATGCGACGCCGGAAATTCTCGCCGCTGACCTGTCGTCGCTGATGCTCGATCTTGCCGAATGGGGCGCGCGCGATCCTGCGTCCCTGCGCTGGCTCGATCCGCCGCCGCAGCCCGCTGTCAACGAAGCGCGCAATCTGCTGCGCTCGCTCGGCGCGCTCGATGCGGACGGCGCCATCACGCAAACGGGTCGCGCGATCCGCTCTCTGGCGCTGCCGCCGCGCCTGGCGCGCATGGTGGTCGAAGCCGCCCATGTCGGGGAAGCTGATCTCGCCGCCGATATTGCGGCCGTCATCGTCGAGCGCGGCCTCGGCGGTGATTCGCTTGATATCTCCGCCAGGGTCGAGCGCCTGACGCGGGATCGCTCGCCGCGCGCGCAGGATGCACGTCGCCTCGCGCGCGGCTGGGCCGACAAGGCGCGTTCATTGGCGCAGACGAAAGCGCGTGGAGATTACGATGTCGATCGCATCGGCGCCCTGGTCGCCACCGCCTTTCCCGATCGCATCGCCAAGGCGCGCGGCAAGCCGGGTGAGTTTCTGATGGCCAATGGCCGCGGCGCGTCATGCGAGGCGCATGATGCTTTGGCGAAAGCGCCTTATCTCGCCATTGCCGAAGTGTCGGGCAGGGCCGCCGCGGCGCGCATTCTCGCGGCGGCGCCGTTGACCTTGCAGGATATCGAGAGCGTTGCTGGCGCCAGCATCGAGACCGCCCATGAAACCATCTTCGATCGCGCCAATGCATCTCTGCGCATGCGCCGCGTCCGCCGTCTTGGCGCGATCGTCCTCGGCGAACAGCCGCAACCGGTTGCCGGTGCTGATGCCGCGCGTTCGCTCGCTATCGGCATCGCGACACTCGGCATCGAGCGTCTGCCGTGGAGCAAGGCGCAGAAGCAGTGGCGCGACCGCGTGCTCTTCCTGCGCCGCGCCGAAGGTGATCCCTGGCCCGATCTCTCCGATGCCGGCCTCGCCGCTGAACCGGCAACATGGCTCGCGCCCTTCATCGAGGGGCGCTCGTCGCTGGTTGACATTTCGACTGATGATCTCGATGCGGCCTTGAAAGCGCTGGTGCCGTGGGATCTGGCGCGCAGGCTCGATGCGGAAGCGCCGACGCATTTCGAAGCACCGACCGGATCACGCGTCGCTGTCGACTACGAGGCCGAAGGCGGCCCCGTGCTCGCCATCCGCGTGCAGGAACTCTTCGGTCTTTCGCAGCATCCATCGCTCGCTGGCGGACGGGTGCCGTTGACCTTGCACCTGCTGTCGCCGGCGCATCGGCCGATCCAGATCACACGCGATCTGCCCGGCTTCTGGAAAGGCTCGTGGAGCGCGGTGAAGTCGGAAATGAAAGGCCGCTATCCGCGCCATGTCTGGCCCGACGATCCGGCGAGCGCCACGGCGACCGCGCGAGCCAAGCCGCGGGGAACGTAAGTCGGAATCCGTCTTCCGCCCTTGTTGTTGCTTGCCCTGCTGAAGCCGCACACTTCCTTCATTAGACTAATTAAAGTATTGTTTTTAAAAGCTTTAATGTGTCTTTTGTTCGTTGACATCGTGAATGCTGTCCCCTTACTTCCGACGACATTTCGCCGGAGGCATCATGAGCATCGTCACTGACAACAGCGCTTCTATCGCGACCGTTCTCACGGCGGCGTTGATAGCTGCCGCCAATGTGCAGTCGGCTTCGGCTCAGTCTGAACTTCCGGCAGTGCATGTCGATGCTCCAGCACCACGTCATCGCACCGTGCGGACTCAACCTGCAAGGCGGTCCGTCGCCGCAAAGCCGGTGCGTCGCGCTGCAGCACCGCGCAGGGCACGCATTGCGCCGCGACAAGTAGCGCCGATGGCACCCGTCACATCGGCAGCAGTTCCATCGTCACCTGGGCTGAGCGCCGGCCAGGCGCCGCCTGCCTATGCCGGGGGGCAGGTCGGTTCGGGCGCGCGTTTGGGTGTGCTCGGCAACCGCAATGTCTTCGACACGCCATTCAATATCGCCGGATATACGAACAAGCTGATTCGCGATCAGCAGGCGCAGAGCGTCTCCGACGTGGTCGCGAACGATCCGTCCGTCAGGACGGTCTATTCGGAGGGGGGCGTATTCGGCGACACCCTGAATATCCGCGGATTCCCTATCAACCCCAATGATATCGCATTCGATGGGCTTTACGGCATCTTGCCGCAGCGTTCGCCATCCCTTCAGAACATCGAGCGCGTCGAGGTCCTGAAAGGCCCGAGCGCGCTCCTCTATGGCACGCCTCCGACCGGTGCAATCGGAGGCACGGTCAATCTCGTGCCGAAGCGGGCAACGGACGATCCGATCACACGCGTCACGCCGTTTTTCATGTCTCAGGGAACCGGCGGCGTCTCAGTGGACTGGGGCCGCCGCTACGGACCGGCGAAGGAGTGGGGCGTACGGATCAACGGACAGTTTCGCGATGGCGAGACATCAATTGACAAGGAGCGGCTTCAGGTCGGCTTCGGATCGATTGCCTTGGATTACCGGGGAGACCGCGTGCGCTGGTCCTTCGACCTTGCCTATCAAAGCAATGATGGCGAGGCGCTGCGCGGCTTTATGACGGTCGCCCCCGGCATCGTCATTCCACCGGCGCCGAAACTGTCCCGCAATCTCAGCCAGCCGTGGGAATTTGCAAAGGGAACCAATCTCCTTGCGTCGACCCGTCTCGAGGTCGATCTCAGCAGCAACGTGACATTATATGGCGCTGTGGGGATGGGGATTTACCGGGAAAGCGGACTTGTCGGGTTCCAGCAACTGCTCAATTCCGCCGGCTTTTTCGCCGGCCCCACGTACAGGCAAACCTGGGACACGAACACCTACAGCGGTGAGGTTGGGCTACGCTCTAAGTTTGATACGGGGTTCCTCTCCCATAACGTCGTCGTCTCCGGATCGATCTACAGTTCGGAATGGAAATATCCGAAGCTGACGCAGGTCTTTCTCCAGGGCATCAACAATATCTACAGCCCGATTCTGCTGCCGGCGCCGGTGTATACGGACATTCCGATCAATCAGAAGTTCGAAACGCTGCAGAACCGGGGTGTGAGTTTTGCAGATACGATCTCGGCATACGGCGATCGGATTCAATTGACGGTCGGCGGGCGTTATCAGCAGATCGCATATACAAACTATCAGGCAATGGTTCCGAACGATCCAAGCTTCGGCCAGGTAACGTCGCGATTTGACGCCGGCGCCTGGTCGCCGGCGGTGGCTTTGCTCGTCAAGCCGTTCGCCAATCTTTCCATCTACGCGAACTACATCGAAGGGCTGCAGTCGGGCGGAATTGCACCGAGCTACGCGGCCAATGCCAATCAGGCTCTTCCTGCCGTAAAGGCGGATCAGAAGGAAATCGGCGTCAAATACGATTTCGGCAGGTTTGGCGCCAGCATCGCGCTCTTCGAAATCAACCGTCCGAATGCGGCGCTTGATGTTGTCACATTGAACTACGCACTCAATGGCGTGCAGCGGAACCGCGGCATCGAATTCAATATCTTCGGTGAGCCGTTCGCTGGATTTCGTCTGTTGGGCGGTCTGGCTTTAACGGATGGACGTTTGGCGCAGACAGCCAACAATCTCTACAACGGCAATGTTGCCCCTGGCGTGCCGGTCACCACCGCGAACATCTATGGCGAATATGATCTGCCCTGGCTCAACGGTCTTACGGCGACAGGACGGGTGATCTACACGTCGTCTCAATTCTACGATCAGGGCAATCTGCAGAAGATTCCCGCCTGGACGCGTGTGGACAGTGGCCTGCGTTACACGTTCAACGGCTCCTGGGGGAAGCCCGTCACCCTGCGTGCAAATGTCGAGAACCTGTTCGGAGCAAACTACTACGCGACCGTCGCGCAGGGTGCGATCGGCCTTGGCCGGCCAAGAACGTTCCTGCTCTCGGCCCAGTTCGATTTCTGAGTGGATTTGAAATTTATGGGAGCCGGCGCATGGCGCGTGGCTTCCGGTAAGGTGGTGTCATGACCAGCAAGAGCCTCAAGGTCTGGTCGGCGGTCCATACCTGGACGAGCCTCATCAGCATGGTCTTCATGCTGATGCTCTGCGTGACGGGCCTGCCGCTCATTTTTCACCATGAGCTGAATCATGTTCTCGGCTATGAGTCCGAACCTGCGGACGTCCCTGCGGGGACTCCGTTTGTCTCGCTCGACAAAATCGTCGAGGCCGGCAAGGCCCAGAGGCCGCAGGACGTTGTGCAGCTCGTCTTCTTCGATCGGGATGAGCCCAACGTAGCTTTTGTGTGGATGAACACCGCGATCGATGCCCCCGGGGAGAACGGCAAGGCCGTTGCTGTCGATCGGCGCACAGCTCAGGTTCTCAAGGAGCCAAAGCTTACGGAAGGCCCGGTCGCCTTTCTGTTGAAGCTGCATACCGACATGTTCCTCGGCCTCGGCGGCAAGCTCTTCCTCGGTCTTATGGCCGTCGTGTTCCTGGTCGCCATGATCTCCGGTGTGGTGCTCTACGCGCCTTTCATGCGGAAGCTGGAATTTGGGACTGTCCGTCGCAATCGATCGCGGCGTTTATTCTGGCTCGATATCCATAATCTTGGAGGCGTTGTCACGTTTGTCTGGCTGACCGTGGTTGGCGCAACCGGAATGATCAACACATGGGCGGACCTGATGCTGAAGCTCTGGCAGTTCGGTCAGCTCGCCGAGATGACCGCGCCTTATCGGGACAAGCCGCCGTTGACCGCGATAGGGTCGCTGCAAAAGGCCGTCGATGTCGCGCTTGCCGCGGCCCCGGAGATGAAACCCATCTCCATCGCTTTTCCAGGCACGATCTTTACGAGCAAAAGCCACTTCGGCGTGTTCCTGATCGGCAGTACGCCGATTTCGTCGCGCGTCTTGCAGCCGGCTCTCGTCGATGCCGAGACCGCCGAACTGACGCCGATGCGGCCTATGCCCTGGTATGTCCAGACCCTCTTTTTGTCGCAGCCGCTTCATTTCGGCGACTACGGCGGGCTGCCGCTCAAGATCGTATGGGCCGTTCTGGATGTTGCCGCGATTCTCGTTCTGGGCAGCGGCCTCTATCTGTGGATTGCCCGCCGTCGCAAGGGCGCAACCCGTCTGGCTGAGGCTGAAGGTGAGCCGTCAGCGGCGCGAATGCTTGGGGCCGCGGGCGAATGAAACCTCAGACGAACCATATCTGGCGGATACCGATTGTTCTGGGCGTCATCACTGCCGTTTGCCTGGTCGTGGCATTGGTCGATGACGGCTATTGGGACCTCATCGCTTCGCTCGGTCTCGGCGCCGTTGCCGTATTCGGATGCTACAAAGGCTACGTGGAGAAGGGCTGATTGCGGGCTAGGGATGCAAGAGTCGCCTCCTCTCGCCGTGCGGGAGGAGGCTTGGCGCTGCTTACTCACGCGGCCTGGGGAAACAGGCCGCAGGTGTCGAGGACCTTCTGGTTGCCGCGTACGGTCAGCACCTTGAAGGCCTTGTGCGCGACGAGGGCCACGATCATGTCCGCATTGGCAGCGGCTTCGAGATCGTTGGTGACCGCAAAGCCCGGCTGCTTCTTGCCGGCCAGCAGGGCCGAGGCGAACGGATCGATGGCGATCATCTTGTTGCCGAGCTTTTCATGCAGGGCTTCGGCGATCTCATAGGCCGGGCTTTCGCGGAAATCATCCACGTCGGCCTTGTAGCTCAGGCCGAGGCAGGCGACCGTGCCGCCGCTCTTGGCATGCTCGCTCAGGATCTGGTCGAGCACATAATGCGCCTTGGCGTCGTTGACCTGGCGGGCGGTGCGGATCAGCGGCGCGCGCTCCGGCATGCTCTCCCACAGGAACCACGGATCGACGGGAATGCAATGTCCGCCGACGCCGGGGCCGGGGTTGAGAATGTTGACTCTCGGATGGCAGTTCGCCAGCTCGATGACTTCCTTGGTATCGACGCCGAGGCCGGCGAACAGCATGGAGAGTTCGTTGGCGAAGGCGATGTTGACGTCGCGGAAGGAGTTCTCCGTCAGCTTCACCGCTTCGGCGACGCGCGCCGAGGTGATGTGGATCTTGCCGTTGACGAAGGAACGATAGAGCGCAGCGGCCTTGTCGGCGCAACGCGGCGTCATCCCGCCGATGACGCGGTCGTTCTCGACCAGTTCGGTGATCATGCGGCCGGGGATGACGCGCTCCGGGCAATAGGCGATGGCGACATCGGACGCATCGCCGTTCTGATGCGGGAAGGTCAGGTCGTTGCGGCGCTTGGCCAGCACTTCCGAGACGCGGTCGCAGGTGCCGATCGGCGAGGTCGATTCGACGATCACCAGGTCGCCGGACTTCAGGTGCGGGGCGATGCTCTCGGCGGCCTTGAGCACGAAGGAAAGATCGCAGACCTTGTTGCCTTCGCCATCGGGAACGGCAGGCGTTGGCACGCAGATCATGAAGATGTCGGCCGGCGCAACCTCGGTCGAGGCGGAGAGATGGCCTTCCTCCACTGCGTTGTTAACCAGCGCCTCAAGGCCGAGTTCGTGGAAATGGCACTTGCCGGCGTTGATGGTGGCGACGGTGTTGCGATTGATATCGACGCCGCGCACGTTGAAGCCGCGCGATGCGGCGAGCGTTGCCGTTGGCAGGCCGATATATCCGAGGCCGATGATGCAGACGTTCTGAAACCAGGACTTCCGGGCGTAGGTGAACGGAACGAAATCGCGGAGGGATTGCTTCTGGAAATTCATAATGGCCTCGGTGTCTGATCCGCCAGCCGCAGCGGACTTCGACAACCCATTTGCACAGGCCATTCCAAAAATATTCGGCGAATTTTTCTTAATTTGGAGCAAGATTACAGGGTTGTGAGGTAATTCCTCGAAACCCGCTGGCATGTTTTAAGACATTGAAAATCCCGTTTTGGGACGTGTGCCAGAAAGAACTCATGCAACGCTCCAAGAGACGGGAAGATCAGCGCGATGTGCCCTCAAGAGCAGCCTTGGTGCGCTCAATAACGTCCTTCGGCGTCGCCAGGATCTGCACAATCGCCGCCTGCACCTCCTCGCCCGTCATCGGGTCGAGGTCGATCTGCAATCTCTGTGCCTCCGTTATGAAATCATTATCCTTAACGGTCGCGTCGAAGGCGCGGCGCAGGATGTCAACGCGCGCATCGGGGACGCCGGGAGGCGCCGCCAGCGGCCGGCTGATGGCGGTCGAGAGCGACAGAAAGCGCGCGATCGGCTCCTTGATCGGATCGCCCTTCACGAGGTCGAGAAACAGCGGCACATCCGGCAGGTCATTGTCTTTCTTCATGCCGATCTGGATCAGCGCCACGAGTTGCTTGTCCTGGACCGCGCGCGCCATCGTCGCCTTGTAGCTCGGCCAGGTATTGGTGCCGCGCCCCTCGATCTCGCCGCGCTCCATGGCGAGATTGAGCGGCCCGCCGCCCGCATAGCCGTAGACAACTTTGAAACGCGTGCCGAGCAGGGCGTTATAGACTGTCGGGATCTGTCCGTCGGGAGACCCGGCACCCGTCGAGCCGAGGATCACGTCACGGTGCTTGGCGTCTTCGATCGTCTTCGCCGGCGACGTATGCCAGACGGCGGTGACGTTCGGCGCCTGGCTGAAATTGCCGATCCATTTGAAACTGCCGAGCGAGGCCTGCAGGCCGGGCTGGCCCGTCGGCTCATGCACGACGAGACCCTGGCCGACGAGAGTCAGAAACGTGCCGTCCTGCGGCGCTGATCTGGCGGCATGGTTGAACGCGGTGAGACCGCCGGCGCCCGGCATGTTGAGGACCAGGATCGAGGGGTGACCGGGGATATGCTTGCTGTAATGCCGCGCCATCATGCGCAGCAGAGTGTCATAGCCGCCGCCGGGCGCCGTATGGGTCGACATGGAAATGGTGCGGCCGGCGTAGAAATCTTCAGCGGCAGCCGTTCGTGAGGCCGACACGATGCACAGCATCGTGAAGCAGGCGGTCGCGGTTTGCCGGAACATGCGTCATCCTCCCAGAGGTCTTCTTATTTGCGGACATTAGACAGACGGTGGCTTTGCTTTGCAAGCGGGTCGGAGATCATTGCCGTGTGGCCCTGCGGCGGCTAGTGTTTGGCGGCGAGAGCCAAGAAAATTGATCATCGAGGAAACCCCGCGCAAGCCGACAAGGAGTGAAAATGGTTTCGTTCGTCCTGCCCGAAGAACTGCGCATGTTGAAAGACAATCTGCGCCGCTACGTCGATACGGAAATGATTCCCCACGAGCGCGACAGCGTCGAGGGAGATGAGTTTCGTCCGGGCTGGCGTGAGCGTTTTCAGGACGGCATGAAGAAACTCGGCCTGTGGATGATGGATGTGCCGGAGGAGCATGGCGGCGGCGGGCTCGACCTGCTCGCCAAATCGGTGGTGTGGACCGAACTCGGCCGCACCATCGCACTGCCGGCGCGCGAAGACCTTATTACCGGTCCATCAGTGCGCTCGATCCTCTACAGTCTCGAGGGCGCGTTGAAGGAGAAATATCTCCTGCCGGTTCTGCGTGGCGACAAGCGCGCCTGCTTCGCACAGACGGAGCCTGATGCCGGTTCTGATCCGGCCTCGATGCGCACCACCGCCGTGCGCGACGGCGATCACTATGTCATCAACGGCACGAAACGTTTCATCACCGGCGCCAGCAAGGCGGATTTCATGCAGCTCATGGCGGCGACCGATCGCAGCAAGGGCTCGCGCGGCGGCATCTCGTGTTTCCTCGTCGATATGGACACGCCCGGCGTCACGCTTGGTGCGCAATATAAAACCATGATGGGCGACAAGCCGTGGGAGATCATCCTCGACAACGTGCGCGTGCCGGCCGGCAATCTTGTCGGCGAGGAAGGCAAGGGTTTTTCGCTGGCGCAGAAATGGCTCGGCGCGGGCAGGGTGAAGCATGGCGCGCGCGCCGTCGGCGTCGCCGAGCGCTCGCTGGAAATGGCGACGGCCTACGCCAAGCAACGCATCACCTTCGGCCGGCCTCTCGCCGACCGTCAGGGCATCCAGTGGAAACTGGCTGACATGTACATGGAGCTCGAGGTCGCGCGCATGCTGGTGTGGCGCGCCGCCTCCCTCATCGACCAGGGCGAGGAAGCGCGGGTCGAGGCCTATCACTGCAAATATTATTGCGACGAGATGGCGTTTCGCGCCATCGATGCCTGCATGCAGATCCATGGTGGCATCGCGCTCACCACCGACCTGCCGATCGAGCGCATGTGGCGCCAGCAGCGCAGCTATCGCATCACCGAGGGCGCCAGCGAGGTCATGCGCACGGTCATCGCCCGCCATGTGGTGAAAGCATACGGTTAGAAGACTTGACTCGGCACATGCTATATCGGATGCGGCAGCAGTGCCGGCCGTAATGCGGCCGGCGATCGAGGATGCACCGCAATGACAGTCTCTGATCTCTTTGGCGAGGAGGGCGCGTCCCGCGCCGCCGTTCCATCGGTGACGATCCGTCGTCCCGACGATTTCCATGTGCATCTGCGCGATGGCGCCATGTTGAAGGCGGTTCTGCCGTTTACATCCAGCCGCTTCGCGCGCGCGCTCATCATGCCGAACCTCGTCCCGCCCGTCACCACGGTGGAGGCGGCATCCTCCTATCGCGCGCGCATCCTCGCGGCACGGCCGGAAGGGTCCGATTTCCAGCCGCTGATGACGTGCTATCTGACGGATACGACGTCTCCGGACGAGATCGAGCGCGGTTTCGCCGAGAAAGTGTGGGTCGCCGCCAAGCTTTATCCCGCCGGTGCCACTACCAATGCGCATCATGGCGTCACGGATATTCCAGCCCTCGCCCCGGTCCTGGCGCGCATGGAGAAGATCGGCATGCCGGTCTGCATCCATGGCGAGGCGACCGACCCGGCGGTCGATATTTTCGACCGCGAGGCCGTGTTCATGGAACAGAGCCTGCTGCCTCTGCTGAAACGCCATCCCGGCCTCAAGACCATCCTCGAACATGTGACCACCGCCGAGACAGTCGACATCGTGCGTGCCCATGCCGGCCGCGCCGCAGGCACCATCACGCCCCATCACCTCGTCATCAACAGGACGTCGCTGTTCCAGGGCGGGCTGCGGCCGCACCTGTATTGCCTGCCGGTCGCCAAGCGCGAGAGCCACCGTCTGGCGCTGCGCAAGGCGGCGACATCGGGCGAAAGCTGCTTCTTTCTGGGCACCGACACGGCCCCGCATCCGCGCAGCGCGAAACAGGCGGAGTGTTGCTCCGCCGGCATCTTCGGCGGCGCGTCGGCGCTGGAAACCTATGTCCAGGTTTTCGACGAGGAAGGTGCGCTCGATCGGTTCGAGGCCTTTGCATCGGTCAACGGCGCCAGCTTTTACGGAATTCCCCTGAATGCCGGCACGATGACCCTGGAGAAGCGGCCGCACCGGCTGAGGGCCGCGGTTGCGGTCGAGACGGACGAGGTCGTCTTTTTCCGGGGAGGTGAGGAACTGCCCTGGTCCGTCGTGGAAACGGGTGCCTGATCGATTTGCCCTGTCGGCGCCTGTCCGCTCACCGGCCGACGGCCACGGACACTGGGTTTTACCGGCTTTTGGGCTTCCTAAAGCCGATACAGGGTAATAAAACGCTAAATATCTGAGTTTCAGACCAATCAAGGATCGGCAGAAGGACAGGAAATGACCCAACGCAAGCCATTCATCGTCGGTATTGGCGGGACCACCCGCACGGGCTCGTCTTCGGAACAGGCGCTGGCGCTGGCGCTCGGCTTCGCCCGCGACAAGGGCGCCGAGACAAAAATGTATGGCGGCAACGACCTGCTTCTTCCCATGTATGATCCCGATCCGGGCACGATGACGGACGCTGGCCGCCATCTGATCGCGGATCTGCGCAAGGCGGACGGCATCATCCTGTCCTCGCCCTGCTATCACGGCGGCGTTTCCGGCCTCGTCAAGAACGCTATCGACTATACCGAGGAAATGCGCGGCGACCCGCGCGTCTATTTCGATGGCCGCGCCATCGGCGCGATCGGCGTCGGCTTCGGCTATCAGGGTCCCGGCATGGTGCTCGCCCAATTGCGCCAGATCGGCCATGCGCTGCGCGGCTGGAACGTGCCGCTTGGCATCGCCGTGAATTCGGCCGTGGTCAAGTTCCAGGACGGCAAGTGTTCGGAGCCCGCCATTGCGGCGCAGATCGAGATCATGGCTGGCCAGGTCGTCCAGCACGCCAAGAACTTCATGGTTGCGTAACGGCGCTTGTTCGCGGGAAACGGCCCGGCTTCGTCCGGGCCATTTCACCGAAAACGCCGAAAACGATCCCGAAGCCGACCAATCTGCGCCGCATTTCTGCCTCGAAGCCCCAGGATTTTCGCGTAGCGCGAGCCTGACCGGCTGGAGGCTGAACTGTGACGATGGAAGCAAATATAGAAGCGATAGCCACGGCATCGGCGGGCAAGACATCGGCGGGCAAGACGTCAGCGGGCAAGGCGTCGGCCGGAACGTCCGCCTGGGTGGCTTTGCTCCCGCTAGGGTTCATCGCCGTCGGCATCGGCGCCATTGCCTTCGCAGCCAGCCTTGCCGTCCGGGCGCGTCCCGCCCCGGTCGTTTCGCTTCCCGCGCCCGCGGTTGCCGAGCCGATTTCGCCGCGTGAGGAAGCGCGGCTGGCCGCGCAGATCACCGCCTTCGCACTCGCCAAAGTGGCCCCGGAACGGTTCGAGGCGGATGTGCGCGACGTCTCGCAGCCATCCGAAGCGCCGCGCGCCAGGCTCGCGCATCGCAAGACCGCCGATAAGCCTGCCGTGAAGGTCGCCACCGTGCTGCCGCCGCCGCGCCCGACGGTGATCACGGCGTCGGCCGTTCTGCCGCCGCGGCGTCCGGCCGCCGTCTTGGCCATGGCATCGGCCGCTCCCCAGCCGCCGTCGCTGATCCCGGTTGGTTTCGTGCCGGCGGCCGAAGTCGAGTCCAAGCCCGGCGTATTGGCCCAGATGGCGAACTACGTCCCGTCGCCGCGCCGCATCCTGAGTGACGCGGTGAGCGATGCCTGGAGCCTTGGCGGCAAGGTCGGCAAGCTCATTCCCAGGATCTGACCAGAGCCTCTGAAATCGGCGCTGATTTCGATCGGTGCATTTCAATCCGGTCGAAATAATGTACGTATATTCCCGGCGCTTGAATCGGGAAGGGATCTGTTGGGACCGCATATAGAGATTGCTGACTACCGGGAAACACTGCTCTTTCTCGTCACCGCCGGCGTCGTGGTTCCGCTGTTCCGCCGGCTTCGCATCAGTCCCGTCCTCGGCTTCATAGGCGCCGGGTTGCTCCTGGGTCCTTACGGGCTCGGCCGTTTCGCCCATCTGCACCCCTGGATCGCAGCGATCAGCCTGTCCGACATCCAGGGCCTTGCCAAGGTCTCCGAACTCGGCGTCACTTTCCTCCTCTTCATGATCGGTCTCGAACTGTCGTTCGAACGCTTGAACCGCATGCGCAAGCTTGTCTTTGGCCTGGGCGCGCTGCAGGTCTTCGCATGCGCCATCGCGATCGCGCTGGTGGCGGTCTGGTTCGGGCAGACCGCGCCGGCGGCGGCCATTATCGGCGGCGCGCTGGCGCTGTCCTCCACCGCCATTGTCGTGCCCGTGCTCGCCGAGCGCCGCCGCATGAACACGGCGGCGGGCCGCGCCACCTTCTCCATTCTGCTGTTCCAGGACCTGATGGTTGCGCCGCTGCTGTTCATGGTCGCCATGCTCGATCCGCGCGCCCATGCCAACGTCGGCTTCGGCCTGATCTCGGCCATCCTGCCGGCCATGCTGGCGCTGGGCGTCATCGTCGGTCTCGGCCGCCTGATCCTGCGACCGCTGTTCCACCACGTGGCGGCGGCGCGCTCGACCGAATTCTTCATGGCCGCCTGCCTGCTGGTGGTGCTCGGCACCGGCGTGGCGACGGCGCTCGGCGGCCTGTCCATGTCGCTTGGCGCTTTCATCGCCGGCCTGCTGCTGGCGGAAACGGAATTCCGCCGCGAGATCGAAGTCACCATCGAGCCCTTCAAGGGCCTGCTGCTCGGCCTGTTCTTCGTCTCCATCGGCGCCGGTCTCGATCTGTCCTATGTGTTGAACCGTCCGGCCGAAACGCTTGGCCTTGCGCTCGCGTTGATCGCCGGCAAGGCGGCATTGCTGTTTGGCATTGCACGCATGGTCGGATTATCGAACGCGGTGGCGCGCGAAACCGCATTGCTGATCGGCCCTGGCGGCGAATTCGCTTTCGTCATGATCGGCGCGGCGATCGGTGAAGGCGCGATCTCGTCCATCGTCGGTTCGCAAGTCATGCTCGCCGTCACCCTGTCCATGGTCGCCATCCCGGCGGTGGCGGCGATCGCCTTCAAGCTGGCGCCGCCGAGGGTTGAAACCAAGATCGCCAACGAGGGGCTTGAGGCCGGCGATGAGGAGGCGGAAGGGCGGGTCATCATCGTCGGCTACGGCCGCGTCGGCACCCTGGTCGGCGATATGCTCTCCCGCCACAAGATTCCCTATATGGCTGTCGATGACGATGCCCGGCTCGTGCAGCGCGAACGCGAGCGCGATGGGACCAAGAAAATCTACTGGGGCGATGCGACCCGTCCCGACTTCCTGATGAAATGCGGTATCGCCACCGCGCGCGGCGTTGTCGTGACGATGGATGCGCCGAAGGCGGTGGAGCAGGTCATTCAGGTTGCCCATGCCGCGCGGGCGGATCTGACGATCGTCGCGCGTGCGCGCGATGCCAGTCACGCCACCCATCTCTATGAAATCGGCGCGACGGATGCCGTTCCGGAAACCATCGAGGCGAGCCTGCAACTCGCCGAGGCTGTGCTCGCCGATATCGGCGTACCCATGGGCCTGGTGATCGCGTCCATTCACGACAAGCGCGACGAATATCGCAAGCTTCTGCAGCCCAAGAACGACGGCGCCCGCCAGCGCCGCGCGATCCGCATGTCGACGCGCGTCAAGGCCATGGGCCGGCCCGCGCGCGTGGAGAAGGGCGAGTAGCTTCAAGCCTTCTCCCGCAGGGCGGGGTGGCCCTTGCGCAGCAAGGGTCGGATGAGGGTGGGTCCAAGGATGCGCCGTCGCCTTGCCGTCACGCGCGCTTCAGCGCTGCTTGCCTGATCGCCGTCAAGCGATGGCCCGGCTCTTCTGTGCCGCCCGACGCGCGCGGATCGCTGCCGCGATAAAAACGCGCGACAGCCCGTGATACAGAGGTTCGCGTGACAGAATTCGCGATGTCACGTAACCGATCATGGACACCGCCATGATCGGGATGACGGCGCGATGGTCTCCCGTCATTTCGAGTATGATGACGAAGGCGGTCATCGGCGCTTGCACGACGCCGGAGAAATAACCCGCCATGCCAAGGATCGCAGCAAGGGAGATGCTGGTTCCAAGAAGCGAGCCCACGGTGCTTCCAAAGCCCGCGCCGACCGCCAGGGAAGGAGCGAAGATGCCGCCCGGGATACCTGAGAGCATCGACAGGAAGCTTGCTGCGAGCTTCTCGGCGAAGAACGGCAGTGGCAGCGCATGGCCTTCCACTGCGCCTCTCGCCTGGTCGTAACCGGTGCCGAATGTCGTACCGCCGGAGGCAATTCCGATGATGGCGACGGCCAGACCGCAAAGTCCGGCGAGCACAAGCATACGCCCAAGTCGCTGCGGATAAGTCCAGCGCCGGATGCGCGCCCCATAATGCAGGGCCAGGCCGCTGAAGCAGGCGCCAAGCCCGCCACCGCCGACGCCGCAGACCAGCACCAGTCCCCAGCTCCTTGCATCGGTCGGCGCAGCCAGTGCCTCACCGAAATAGTTATAATTCCCCGCGAGCCCGAGAGCTGCTATTCCGGAGAGGATCACGGCAGTTAAAACGATACCGTTCGCGCGCGACTGGTAGGTCCGGCTCATCTCTTCGATCGCGAAGACAATTCCAGCGAGCGGCGTGTTGAAGGCGGCGGCGATGCCGGCTGCCGAGCCCGCCAGGATCAGTCCTTGCGCTTGCGCCATGCCACCCAGGCGGGCGACCGCGAGCATGATCGATCCACCCACCTGGACGGTGGGTCCTTCCCGGCCGATAGAAGCGCCGCAGGACAAGCCCAACACTGTGAGTGCGATCTTGCCGACAGCGATCTTCAGGGAGAGCAGGTGCTCACGGTCTTCATTGTCATGGAGATGCCGCGCGGCAATCGCTTGCGGAATGCCGCTTCCTTGCGAATTGGGGAATACCTTTGCCGCGAGATAGGCGGAGATCACAAAGCCGAGCGGGGTCAGAAGCAGCGGAAACAGGAACGCGTGTTCACCCGATGAACCGATCAACGTAAATGCTTTTTGGGCGAGATCGGCCAGCTTGGCGAAGATAACGCTCACCACGCCGATCGCGATTGCGCCGAGCCAGAAAACAAGTCGCGACCGCCAAAGCGAGAAGGATCCCAAGATGACCCGGGAACGGCGGAACAGCTTCAACTTGCGATAAGGGAGGGGCATAGGAGGGCTCTGGCGAAAACCGATAATATCGGAGGTTCTTATAGCTTGACGTCGCCGGCCGTCACCCCCCGCGTTGCCATTCCCCGTCCAGGCCTATGAAATCCGAAATCAGATAGCTGATATGTCTTGGGCGTCTAGGTCCGCTTCAGAGCCGCCTGCCTGATCGCGCTCAACGTTGTCGCCGGCGTAATCGCCTCGCGGTCGATCTTCACATGTACGATCGCGGGCTTGCCGGATGCGACGGCGCGCTCGAACGCCGGCGCGAACTCATCCGTCTTCAACACCGTCTCGCCATGGCCGCCGAAGCCGCGCGCCAGCGCCGCGAAGTCGGGCGAGTTGAGCAAGGTCGCCGAGACGCGGCCGGGATACTCTCGCTCCTGGTGCATGCGGATCGTGCCGTACATGCCGTTGTCGACGACCACGACGACAATCGGCAGGTTATATTGCACGGCCGTGGCGAACTCCTGGCCGTTCATCAGGAAGCAGCCGTCGCCGGCAAAGCTGACGACCATGCGCTCGGGGCGCACGCGCTTGGCGCCGACGGCCGCGGGCAGGCCGTAGCCCATCGAGCCGGAGACCGGCGCCAGCAGGCCGCCGAACTGGCGGATGCGCAGATAGCGGCCAACCCAGATGGCGTAATTGCCGGCGCCATTGGTGACGATGGCGTCAGCGGGCAGTCGCTTGCGCAGCCACAGCATGATCTCGTTGAGCTGTACATCGCCTGGAATCTTCGCGTCGAGATTGGTGAAGGCGAGATAGGCTTCGCGCGCCGCCTTCGTCTCGCCGCGCCAGCCGATCTCCTTCAGCTCCTCGAGCATCGGCAGCACATCGCAGAACGCCTGCGGCGTCGCATTGATCGCCAGCGCCGCCTGGTAGACGCGGCCGAGTTCCTTCGCGTCCGCATGAACATGCACCAGCGTCTGCCGTGGCGTCGGAATATCGAACAGCGTATATGCCTGCGACGGCACCTCCGCCATGCGCCCGCCGATCAGCAATACGAGATCGGCATCGGTGATGCGCTTCACCAGCGCTGGGTTGGCGCCGAGGCTCAACTCACCGCAATAGTTCGCGTGTTCCGCGTCAAACAGCATGGTGCGGCGAAACGAGGTGACGACAGGAAGATCGAACTTTTCCGCGAAGTCGCGAAACTTTTTGCAGGCATCGGCCGACCAGTCGCTGCCGCCGAGAATGGCGATGGGGCGTTTCGCCTTTGCCAGCATGTCGCGCAGGCGCGCCATCTCGCCCAGGCCCGGATGGATATGCACGGCCTCGACCCGCGCCGCGTCTGCCGCGTTGGCCGTCTCGACCAGCATGTCTTCCGGCAGCGAGATGACAACAGGGCCGGGGCGTCCCTGCATGGCCACATGAAAGGCGCGCGCCACCACTTCGGGAATGCGCGCCGGATCGTGAATCTCCGTCACCCATTTTGCCGTCGAGCCGAAGAAAGCTTCGAAATTCATCTCCTGGAACGCGCCGCGCCCGAGCATGGCGCGCTCGACCTGGCCGATGAACATGACCAGCGGAACGGAATCATGCTCGGCGATATGGATCGCATGAGATGCATTGGTGGCGCCGGGGCCGCGCGTCACGAAGACGACGCCCGGCCTTCCGGTCAGCCGCGCAGACGCATCAGCCATGATGCCCGCGCCGGTCTCATGGCGGCAGACGGTGATCTCGATCTTGGCGTCGCAGAACGCGTCGAGCACGGCGAGATAGGATTCGCCCGGCACGCAGAACACATGGTCTACGCCCTGGATCGTCAACTGGTCGACGAGAATCTGCGCGCCGGTGCGCGCGTTGGTCGCTGTCACTTTCAGCCTCCCCAGGCCTTGTCGTTGAGAATGTCGGCGGTGTGTTCGCCGAGATCGGGCGCCGGTCGTTCGGCCGCGGCGGGTTGTCCGTCGATGACGATGGCCGAGCGGACACCCGGCGTCGTGCCGCCCTTGGCGCGCGGATTGGGCCGGTCGACCCGCATGCCGCGCGCGATCACCTGCGGATCGGCGAAGACATCCTCGATCGAATTGATCGGGCCGGCGGGCACCGAGGCGGCATCGAGCTTCGGCAAGAGATCGGCCCGCGTGAACTTGCGCGTCAGCCCATGCAGGATCTCGGTGAGCTCGGCGCGGCGCTGTATGCGGTCCTTATTGGCGATGAAGCGCGGATCGGTGGCCAGGCCCGCTGCGCCGAGAATGTCGCACAGCTTGCGGAACTGTCCGTCATTGCCCGTGGCAATGATGATGTCGCCATCGGCAACGGGAAACACATCGTAGGGCACAAGGTTGGGATGCGCATTGCCCATGCGCTGGCCGACCTTGCCGGAGACGAAATAGTTCAGCGCCTGATAGCCGAGAACCGCGACCTGCGAATCGAGCAGCGCGCAATCGATGTAGGCGCCTTCGCCGGTCTCGGCGCGGCGCAGCAGCGCCGCTTGCACGGCATTCGCCGCGTAAAGCCCGGTGAAGATATCGGCGATGGCCACGCCGGATTTTGTCGGCGGTCCATCCTCCGTGCCGGTCGCGTGCATCACGCCACCCATGCCCTGCACCAGGAAGTCATAGCCTGCGCGCGGCGCATAGGGGCCGGTCTGGCCAAAGCCGGTGATCGAGCAGTAGACGAGCTTCGGATTGATCTTCTTCAGGCTCTCGTAGTCGAGCCCGTATTTCTTCAAGCCGCCGAATTTGAAATTCTCGATGATCACATCCGCATGGCTGGCGAGCCGGCGCACCAGCGCCTGTCCTTCCGGCGTTTCGAAATCCGCCTCGATGCTGCGCTTGCCGCGATTGCAGCCATAGTAATAGGCGGCAGCCAGATGCCCGCCGTCGGCGCCCTCGACGAACGGCGGTCCCCATTGGCGGGTATCGTCGCCGGCGCCCGAGCGCTCCACCTTGACCACGTCAGCGCCCAGGTCCGCCAGCAATTGGCCGCACCAAGGGCCGGCAAGAATGCGGGCAAGTTCAAGAACGCGAATGGAAGCAAGAGGTCCGGTCATGATGTGCTGTGCAGCCGCCTGAATGGAAAACAGGGACCCTGTCTAGCCGAGGATGGCGCGGCGCGCCATGACCTCTATGCGCGCACGCCAACCCGCAATCCGGGCGCCGGCCGTTCCTGCAGAACCTCGCGGCGGAAGCGGAACAGGGCCGCGGGCCGCCCGCCGGTGCTGTGGGTGGTGCCGCCGGTCGCCTCGACCACGGCGGAATTCTCGACGAAGCGGCGAAAGTTCTGCTTGTGCAGCCGCCGGCCCTCCAGAGCCTCGGCGGTGCGCTGCAGCGCTGTCAGGGTAAAGCTCTCGGGCATCAGTTCGAAGATCACCGGGCGGTATTTCATCTTGGCGCGCAACCGGCCCATGGCGGTGGCGAGGATGCGGCGATGGTCGTCACGCATCGGCTCGCCCAGCGGCCCGGCCTCGTCGATCAGCGGGCTGGCGCGGCCATCGCGCCGTGCTTCCTCGACCAGCCCGGCCTCGTAGAGCAGTTGATACCGATCGAGCACATTTTCGTCATTGAAGCGGCCGCCGTCGTCCTCGAACAGCATGCGCACCCGGTCGGTGCGCGTCAGGCCATAGGCATTGGGCCGGTCGGGATCGCGCGCCGCCCATTTGTGCAGGGCCGGCACGATCTTGCCGTCGACCATCGGCGGTTTCTTGCTGCGCCAGTCCTCCCACGGAAAAAATCCGTACCAGGGCCGGAAGCTGGCGCCCGACGCCATCTCCTCCTTGTGGGCCAGCCGCGTCAGCGCCAGATAGCCGACCGAAACCACATGCGGCTTGCGATCCTGCGCCTCGGCATGACGGCCACGGTCGCCGAACGTGTAGAGCTGTTCCACATAGCCGAGCGGTACGCCGGTCTGCTCGCCGACCCATTCGCGCAGGCCGATATCGAGCGTGCGATGCGACAGGGGATCGAACGGACCCGACGGCAGCGCCGTCTCGCCGCGATTGCGCCCGGCGCTGGCGACGAGGATCGCTGGATCGCCGCCTGCCACCGCGACGATGGCCGCAGTGAGATTGATCTCAACCGGCAGGCTGCGGGTCGGGATGGCTTTCTTCATCTCAATCCAGTTCCAGCACGAAGGGCACGCCTTCGTAGCATGATTCACCCATCCCGATAGCGCTGACGGCGGCACTCATGCGCCCGCTGCGCGCCAGCACCGTATCGGCCAGCGATACGAGGCGCGCATTGGGCGTCGCCGTCGGCGAGCGCTCGCGGATCAGCCGGGCGACGCTGGCCTCCTCGCGTTGCGGCCGCAGCGCGCAGGCGGTGATGAAGGCGGCCGCCGTCGAGCGGCTGACGCCCGCATAGCAATGGATCAGCAGCGGGTCGCGCTGGTCCCACCGATTGATGAAGCCAAGCAGCTCGTCGATGTGTTCGGCGCCCGGCAAGGTGTGGCCATCGACGGGCTCGATGATATCGGACATGGAGAGGAACAAGTGCCGATCGATGTGGATGTCGCCCGGGCGCGTCACCGGATAGGCCGGATTGATCAAAGTGATCATGCTGCGCGCGCCGGTCTCACGCACCGTGTCCTCGATCTTCGCCAGCGAACAAACATGAATGCGTGGCATGGCCATTTCCTAAGTTGGGTGGTTCATGGCGGTTTCGATCTCGGCGAATCGCGCCAGGAACAAGTCCTTCGCGCTTGTTGCATCCATCGGCGACATAAGTGCGTCGAGATTGCGCGAGGCCAGCTTCGGCCGCCCGAAAAACTGCTCCGCCTCCGCAATTGAAAAACCGGCAAGCCGCGTCGCCTCGATGAAGGCCGCCGCCCGGTCAGCCTGTTTGGTGATCTTCTCCAATGCAGCCGGTGTGGTCGCCGGGAGCGCGAAGCGCATATGGATCGCCGCCAGAATGCGATGTTCGACCGCCTTGTAATCATGGCCGATGACGGCCTTGAACGGCGAGATCATGTCGCCGATGACATATTCCGGTGCATCATGCAGCAGCGCCATCATGCGCCAGCGCGCCGGCATGCCGGGATCGAGATCGGCGGCAATGCTCTCGACGAGAACTGAGTGCTGCGCGACAGAGAAAATCTGCGTGCCGGTTGTCTGGCCGTTCCAGCGCGCCACGCGTGCCAGTCCGTGGGCGATATCTTCAATCTCGACATCGAGCGGCGAAGGATCGAGCAGGTCGAGACGCCGTCCCGACAGCATGCGCTGGAATGCGCGCGGGGCCGGCGCGGGACGCTTCGCCATTTATTTTTTGCCCTTGCTTGGCCGGTAGGCGAGCTTGGCGCATTTCTCATTGCAATGGCAGCCGACGAGATGATCGTTGACCATGCCGACAGCCTGGCAGAACGCGTAGACGATCGTCGGTCCGCAGAAGTTGAAGCCGCGCGCCTTCAGGTCCTTGGAGATTTTTTTCGACAGATCCGTCTCGGCCGGAATCTGGCTGACGGTCTTGCGATTGGTCTGCTGCGGCTTGCCGTCGAAGAAATCCCACAGGTAATTGGAGAAGCCCTGGTCGGCCTCGATGTCGAGCCAGACTTGGGCGGACTTCACCGTGCTTTCGATCTTGGCGCGGTTGCGCACGATGCCCGCATCGAGCATCAGCTTCTCGACCTTCGCCGGCTTGTAACGCGCGATCTTCGCCGGCTCGAAACCGTCGAAGGCTTTGCGGAACGCCTCGCGCTTGCGCAGGATGGTGATCCACGAAAGCCCGGCCTGAAAGCCATCGAGGATTAGCTTCTCGAACAGCGCGCGGCTGTCCCACTCGGGCACGCCCCATTCGTCATCGTGATAGGCGATATAGAACGGATCTACGCCGGGCCAGGGGCAGCGGCCGAGGCCATCCGGATGCAGAACGTGGGAGCGTGGCTTTTCTTGCGTCATCGGACAGGTTTAGCCCGAGGCGTGGTCGAATTGGAAGTGCGGGATTCGAGGGCGGCTAGGCCGGATCGGCTGGTTTCGCCTCGCCCCCGCCCTCAACCGCCGAGCGATAGCGCTGCAGCATGCGCCGGAACGTCGACAGCAGGGTCTTCTCGATCTCGGGTTTGCGCTCGAGCCGGCTGATGACGAAGCCCGCCGATTCGATGGTCGACAGGCCTTCGCGCCGCGGTTCCTTGCGTAATTTGCCGTAAAGCGAGGGTTGCGAGGGGTGAAGGGCCAGCCGTTTGCACTTCAGTACCCAGGCATTGCGCCACCACATGGCCTTCGCCTGGCTCCAGGTGCCGTCGAAGACGACAATGCCCTCGATATCGGCCAGGCCGCGCTTCTGGTCTTCCATCGGCTTGCCGTGCCGGTCGAGCACGGTGATCTCGGCGCCCGCCGGTGCATCCTCCGGCTGGCTGGCGCCCAGATGCAGGATCGCCCAGCGCTTCGGATCGGCCTCCCGGCCGAGCGCCGCCGACAGGCTCGGCCACGACAGGCCGATCTTGAACGTCGAGTTGGCGAGCTGCAGGGCAGCCACCCGCGCTGTGCCCAGCGTCTTGTCCTGCTCCTGCGGATGCTGCAGCACCAGCAGCTCGACCCTGTTGTCGATCGGCGTGATGCTGTCGCAGACGCAGAGCGGCGCCGGCTTGCCGCAGCTTTCGCAGACCGGCTCGTCCTCGAATGTGGGGACGGGCGTCTTTGCGGGCCGCCGGGGATAATGTGTCGGACGCTTGGCCATTCTAGCGTCCGCCGTTGAGATAGGTCAGCGCGGTGGCGCCCGCCTTGATGTCGCCCTTGGCCTCGGCGATCCGATCGATCCGCACCAGCGCCAGGCCTTCCTGTCCGGCTGAAGAGCCCATCTGGCCGATCGCCAGTTCGCCCGTGACGATCTCCGTCCCTCTGGCAGGGGCAGGGCCGGAAAAGCCCATGCGCACAATGCGTTTGCGCGCCGTGCCGCGATGCTCGACCCGCGAGACGACCTCCTGGCCGATATAGCAGCCTTTCTTGAAGTCGACGCCGTGCACAAGGTCCATATTGGCTTCATGCGGAAACGTGTCGCCATAGGCATAGTCGGCGCCGCCTTCCGGCACGCCGAGAGAAATTCGATGCGCGGCATAGGCGTCGTCCAGCCCGGCGACGACGCCGAGCCGGTCGAGTTCGTCGGGGGCGGCGATCACCCGCCAGCCCATGCCGGCATGGCGCGGATCGGCAAACGCCAGGGCCTGCGCCGGCGGCGGCGCCTCGCGGAAGGCGGCCACGGCCAGGTTGGCGCTTTCATCGGCAATACGCACGTCGGCCCGCAGCTTGTAGAAGCCCAGCCGTTTCGCCAGATCGGCCGCCTGGGAGGCATTGCAATCGATCAGCAGGGCGTCGCCATCCGGTGTGACGAAGAAATCGAACAGGATTTTACCCTGCGGGGTCAGAAGCGCCGCGAACCGGCCTTCGCCCTGTTTCAGGGCCTCGATATCATTGGTTACCAGGTCCTGCAGAAACGTGCGCGCATCCCGGCCGGAAACGCGCAAAACACTGCGTCCCGCCAAAAGGGCGGCTCTGGGTTCCATTGCTTGTCCATTTCCCGTTTGCGTCGGCACTGCGTCCTAATTAATCCGCATGGGAGGAACTGCAAGCCTTTGTGTGTTCGCAGGCGAAAACGCGATTTTCAATAAATAAAGTGCATTTCGTCCCCGTGGGCCTTGATCAGCCTGCGCGGGGATAGGCGAGGCCGCATGTGTCCCTTCCTTGGGAGCTATTCTTCACGCTTCCAGGTGACAACGACCCGCACCTTTCGACCGGGCACATTGGGATGCGGCATCGGATCACTGACGATGTGAAGCAGGTCGTCGGTCTCGAAGCGCAGATTGCGCACCTGCTCGGTACCGACCCAGGCCTCGTTCCAGGCGGCCTCGACCTTGGTGCGCACGATGCCGTTCGCGCAGCGATAGCGGCCCGTGTAGGCGATCATCGTCTGCAGGGCGACGGCACGCTCTGCATCCGTCTTTGGCGTCTTGCGTCCTTCGGCCGTGGCAAGCGCAATCCAGCGGCCATCGGCGGTTGCGATCTGGCGGCCTCTCGGCTTGTCGCCGAAAATCGGCACGCGTTCGTTGGTCTCGACATCCTCGTAGACCTGTGCGGCAAGGCCCCACACGCCCACAATCTTCTCGCTCTCGTTCATGGCGTTCCCTCGTGATTTGAGGGAAAGACTATGAGCGAAAGCGTGTTCACGCAATGGGTTACGGAAACCCGCGATGCGGTTCAATGATTACGAACGCGGCTGCAGCAGATAGAGGTCCCAGCATGGCGTCAGCGCCACCTTGCGGCGGTTCTCGAGCGCCGGCCGGAAGCCGTCGAGAATCTCTTCGCGAAAGCTGGTGACCGGGCAGGTCGGCACGAGGATCGCCGGAACCTTCGCGACATCGGCCATGGCTTCGGCCTGCAGGGCAGGGAAGGTGCGCGTCGGATCGATGCCGATGGCGACGTTGCGCACCGGCTGGCGGTTGAGAATGTAGGGGAAGGGGTCGACGAAATCGATCGAAAGAAGACTGTCGAAATGCACGCCGTTCGCCGCCTCATAGGCGACGAGCGCGCGGGCGGCTTCATCCACGTTCAACAGCCATGCAACCTGATAATCCGGTTCCGCATGCAGCGCCTGCGACGGCAATTGGTTCTGCTTGGCGAACGCGACATAGCTGTCGCGGAACTGGGCGTAGTGCTTGTTGAGGATCTCGGCGCGATCGATGAGGTCTTTCTTGGCGCTGGCCCGGCCGATCCGATCGAGATAGGTGGTCGGCAAAGGCGTGTAGGCGCCGGCGGCGATCACGGCGCGCGCGCCGCGATAGAGCGTATGCACGACGATCGGCAATGCGATGGCCGCGATCAGCAGAAGGACGACAGGGCGCAGCTTGTTGTCGCTGTTCTTCCAGCGGCAGAGAATGCGCAGCAGCACTGGCCAGACGAACAGATATTCCTGGCTGCCGGTGTTCTGGGTCTCGAACACGGTGGCGCCGATGAAGGTGACGCCAAGCCAGACCGGATCGGTGTTCAGGAGCGCGCGCGCTTTGGCGATCCACGTCGTCGCGTTCTGACGGATCAGCAAGGCCTCGAAGCGCGGCAGCGCGTGCCAGGTGAGCAGCGCCAGCAGGGCGATGACGCAGGCGACGACATCGAATTTCAAGGTCACGACGCCGAAAAGACGCGGCAGGAACGTATTGCCGTTCATTCTGACCAGAACGAGGATATCGCTCATATATTCGCTGTACATGCCGTTGATGGCTTCGATACAGGCATTGAAGAAGACGAATCCGGCCAGCGCGGCGACAAGACAGCGCCAGCCGATGCGCCCGCACACAAAAGCGAAGAGGACCAGCACCAGGCCAATGACGACGCCGGTCACCTTGATGAACAGAAGCGCGGTGAGCAGGACGGCAAGCAGAGTGGCGAGAATGATGGGAGAGCGCACGAACAGCAGCGCCGAAACCAGCACGTAAAGCAGCAGCATCGACTGCCGGTTGTAATTGCCGAAGGCATCGAATGTGGAGGAAGGATAGGCTTCGATGCCGTTGATCGGCAGAAATCCGAAAATCAGGAAGGGAATGAGAAGGCCCAGCGCGCGGGGGCGGGATACGCGATCCACCATCGCCAGAATGACGGCCATGGCCGGCGCGGCGATGATAAGCGTGCTCCACTGAACCGCGAGAATGGGATGGGCTTGCGGCCAGATCTTCTTCACCGCGGCGAAAAGATAATAGCCGAGACCGCCGACGGGCGTGAAGAAGTCGTTGTGCGGCACCTGACCGAAGGCAAGCCGCTGCGCCGCGTCATAATAGACGATGATATCCCAATAATTGGCGCCGACGGACAGGCGAAGCGGCAGCGACAGCAGGATCATGGCGATGATGCAGCATCCGCCCAGCCAGAGCAGGGGCGACGTCCACAAAGACGTTGTGTGCCAGGCCTTTCCAGATGCTGTCGAAGCCGGAATGCTGCTGCTGTCGAACACTTTCCTACCCCACGTGCGCGGCCGTCTGGCCGGATCGCCTTGATGATTGGCTGATTGCGTTTCTTAGTCCCAACCGCTGGCTGAACGCCGATCCAGCCATCGGATCGATGAAGGGCGCCATCTCCCGCCAGTTGGGAAACGAGGCCTCGAAAACGGCAAGCGGCATGCGGCTGTCCTTGTAGGGATTGACCGCACCGCCCGCCGCCAGTGTTATCGCATCGAGCCGCGCCAGGAGTGCGGCGGTGGCTTCGCCTGTATTGGGAAAATCCAGCGCCAGGGTGACGCCGCGCCGCGCAAACGACAGCAGGCCCGCCGAGGGCATGTCGCCGAAGGCTTTCAGCACGCTGATGAAGGAGTACATGCCGGCCGCCTGCGCTGCGGCGAGAATGTCTCCGATCGCAGCCTCCGCCGCGGCGAACGGCAGGACGCATTGGTGCTGATGGAAGCCGTGCCGGCCGTAGATGCGGTTCCAATGAGCGATGCCGTCGAGGGGATAGAAGTATTTGCGATGTCCGCGCCGCCGCACGCCCTCAGCTCCGGCTGCGAAATTGAGCTTGTTGAGCAGGCTGATCGTGCCTGGCCGCATCGGCGAGAGCGGCGGCACGAAAGGAACGCTGAGGCGCGGTCCGCTGCTGAAAAGCTGCACGATGCCGTCATCGGCATGGTTGGCACGCATGAAAAGGCCGCGCCCGCGCTGGGCGCCCCGCGCCGAACTGTCGATCCAGGCGACGCAATATTCGAAATCCTGATCGCTCTGTGCGCTGAGCTTCAGGAACTCGGCGATCGAGCCGAACCTGATGGTCTCTTCGACAACATCGGGTGTCGTAGTGCGCTTGAGGGCGATCTCGACCCATGTGACAAGGCCGGTCAGGCCCATGCCGCCGATCGTCGCGGCGAAGAAATCCGCATTGCTGCTTCTCGAACACACACGCCGCGTGCCATCCGAGCGCGCCAGTTCGAACGCGCGCACATGCTGGCCGAAGCTGCCGGCGCGGTGATGGTTCTTGCCATGGACATCGTTGGCGAGCGCCCCGCCGAGGCTGACGAAACGCGTCCCCGGCGTCACCGGCAGGAACCAGCCGCGCGGCACGACATGGGCGATGATGTCGCCCAGCAGGATGCCGGCCTCGGCGCGCAGAATCCCGGTTTCGGCGTCGAAATCGAGGATGCGGTTCATATCGCGTGTGCTGACGGCGAGGCCCGCGGCCGGCAGCGCCGTGTCGCCATAGCTGCGGCTGTTGCCGGCTGGCAGATAAACGCTGTCCGGCGCCTGTGCCGCATGCGCATCTGCGGGGCGGACGATCGTCGCCTCGCAGTTCGCTATCCGGCCCCAGGTGGTCAGAGTTTCGGCCATGTCCGGCGCCCTATATCCACGTCGCCAGCAGCATGACGGCGATGACGATCACGCCGATCAGATGACTGCGCCAGTCGCGGATGAGGAAATGCACCGGATCGTCCGGCAGTTCGCGGCGCTTGGCCAGCACCCAGATGCGCGCGATCACATAGAGGAGGAGCGGACAGATGAGCCAGATCAGCTCCGGCGTCTTGTAAAGGCCGGCCCGGCCCGAGCGGTCGACATAGAGCGCCAGCACCAGCACGGCGGAAAAGCCGCTGGAAACGCCGATCTGCGACAGCATGTCGATGTCCGAATAGCGGTAGCCGCGGCCCATCACCCGCTTTTCATCGGGCGCCTCGATGCTGACCGTGTCGAGCTCGACATAGCGTTTGACCAGCGCCAGGCTGAGGAACAGGAACATGGAGAGCGCGAGCAGCCAGAACGACAGTTCGATCGTGGTGGCGACATTGCCGGCCAGGATGCGCAATGTGTAGGACGCCGCCAGCGCCAGCACATCGACCATCAACCGACGCTTGAGATAGAAGGTATAGGCGAAATTGAGCGCCACATAGGCGCCGATGATCCCCAGAAACAGCGGCGGCAGAAACAGGCTGAGGCCGACCGCGGTGGCGAGCAGCGCCGGCATGAGCACAAGCCCATGGCTGACAGGCAGCGCGCCGCTGGCGAAGGGCCTGTTGCGCTTCACCGGATGCCGCCGGTCCTGCTTCAGGTCCATCGTGTCATTGAGCAGGTAGATGCTCGAGGCGACGAGGCTGAGGCAGAAGAAGGCGATGATCGAGGCGATGAAGATCGGGAGTTCGTCGAGACGATGCGCCAGCACGGCGGGCGCGAACACCAGCACGTTCTTCGACCACTGCTCGACGCGCATTGCCTTGGCGTATATGCGGAGCCTCTCGAACAATGACGGTTGTTTCGCGACCGGGATGATTCCTTCGGCCGATATCGCGCGCGCTGCCGTGTCTGCCGTGACGGCGCTCTGTTCAGCAAAGCCAAGATGCCGGGCGATCGCCTGGGTCCAGGCTTTCGGCAGCCGGCTTTCCAGCACCACGGAGGCGCCGCCCGAACGCGCCTCGTCAAGTTTGCGCAACTTCTCCGTATCGTAAACCAGAGCCGACGGATCGATGGGGATTTCCTGTGCCATGGCGTCGGCCAGCGGCTGCCGCCCGCTGATGGACCGCGTCAGCGCATGCAGCAAAGCCAGCGGCTTTGCTTTGAGCGATATCGCCCAGGTTTCCACAAGCGCATTGGATCGCAACAGGTCGCGGTCGAGATTGACCGCGATCGTCTGGTTCGTGGTTGTCCCTTGCAACATGTTGTTCGCCAAAAACGGGTTGAGCGAGTTCGAGACAACATGATTGGATTGATAAAATGAAACGCTTCTGCACCGTATGGTGAACATTGGCGGGATTCTATCGTGATCCCGCCAATTGACTGTCTGTATACTTAATCCGACATGAATCGATTCACTAAAATTTGAGTGAATCGCTCGTCATGCTTTCGGCAAGGTGCGCCGCACCGCATCGGCGATTTTTGCTGCTGTCGGCAGCAGGAACGCTTCCATCGGCGCGCTGAACGGCACCGGCGTATCCGGCCGCGCCACCCGCTGCACGGGCGCCTTCAGCGAATGGAAGCCGCGTTCGGCCACCATGCCGGCAATGCCCGAGGCGAGGCTGCCCTGCATATTGGTCTCGTCGACGACGACAAGGCGGCCGGTGCGTGCGACCGACGCAAGAATGCTGTCCTCGTCGAGCGGCGCCAGAGTCCTGGGATCGAGCACCTCGACATCCACGCCTTCCTTCGCAAGCGTTTCGGCTGCAGCCAGCGCATCATGCACCATCAGTGAGATCGCGACGATGGTGACGTCCTTGCCGCGCCGCTTGATATCGGCCTTGCCGATCGGGATCGGCTTGCGGTCGTCGGCGACATCGCCTTCCAGCGCCATGAGCTTCGCGTGGTTCATGATGAAGGTCGGGTTGTTGCTGGCGAGCGCGGAGCGCACCAGGCCGTACATGTCGCCGGGATTGGACGGCGCCAGGATTTCAAGGCCGGCCGTGTTCCAGATGAAGCCATGGATGTTCTGGCTGTGTTGCGGCGCGCCGCCGCCGCGTACGCCTTCGAGACAATGGAACGTCACCGGCGCGGGCAGCTTGCCAGCCGACATATAATTGCTCACCGCCGCCTCGTTGATGATCTGCGAGAAGGCGAGAAACGAGAAGCTGCCGGTGGACAGATCGACGAAGGGACGCAGACCCGCCATGGCCGCGCCGACGCCCAAAGCCGCATTGCCGGCCTCGCAGGTCGGCGGATCGAAGACGCGCTCGTCGAACCGGTCGGTCAGCCGGCTCATCAGCGCGCGTTGCGGCCCAAGGCCGAGCGGCCGGCCGAACAGATAGACTCTTTCGTCCTGCGCCATGGAATCGATGATGGCGGTGACGAGCGCTTCCGCATGAGACATTTTTGTCATTGTTGTTCTCCTCACGCGAAAACATGTTCGAGGGCGGTCTGCGGCGCCGGCATCGGGCTGTCGATGGCGAAGCGTTCCGCGGCCTGCATGCGTTCGATCGCCTTGCGGTCGAGCTCCCACATGCGGTCCTTCGCTTGCGCGGATGTCTTGAGCAGACGCCGCGCCAGCTTCAGCACCGGATCGTTCTCCTCGTACCAGGCCTTGTGCTCGCCGGTCATCGGCGCGTCGCCCGTCGCCATCTTGAGATCGGTGACGCCGGTGGAGAGTTCCGGCCACAACGGCGCGCTGCCGGCCCAGCGCCGCGTCATCGCCTCGATGAACATCGGGCCCTTGCCGCTGCGGCAATGGGCGATGGCTTCGGCGACGGCCGCATGCACTTCGTCGACCTCCGTGCCGTCGATGCGGATCGAGGGAATGCCCATCGCGCCGGGGATCGAGCGCAGATCATTGGCGGCGTGCACGAGAGACGTGTAACCACCCCGCGATTTATCCCAGGCATCGGCGCTGTTGTTCTCGCACAACAGCACGATCGGC
>Ga0180219_1000236_pt1 | contig 54013 bp, 42 predicted proteins | sample eDN3rd30CBELigMG_FD_151338 | JGI IMG/M metagenome (GOLD analysis project Ga0180219, IMG submission 151338) | Enriched Miracle-Growth compost microbial communities from Emeryville, California, USA - eDNA 3rd pass 30_C BE-Lig MG (version 2)... ... | reverse complement strand
TGCCGGGGACGCACGACTCCCCGTCGCTCGCCGGCGGTGTGCCGGTGGTGGACGTCGTCGCGCTCGAGCCGGGCGAGCAGGTGCTCGCCCTCGTGCCGCTGGACGACGACGCACCGGTGCTCGCCCTGGGGACCCGGGCAGGTGTCGTCAAGCGGGTGGCGCAGGGCCCCGCCCCCGCCAAGGACTCGTGGGAGGTCATCGCGCTGCGTGACGGCGACAGCGTCGTGGGTGCGGTGCCCACGGACGACTCGTGCGAGCTCGTGCTGGTCAGCTCCGACTCGAGCCTCCTGCACTTCGCGGCGACCGCCGTGAACCCGCAGGGACGCTCGGCCGCGGGCATGGCCGGCATCAAGCTCGCGCCCGGCGAGCAGGTCGTCTACTTCGGCTCGGTGCCCCGCACCGCGGCGATCGACGGCGCTGTGGTGGTGACGGTGGCCGGAGCACGCGATGCGCTGCCGGGCACGGAGAGCGGCTCCGCGAAGGTCACCCCGTTCGAGGCGTACCCCGCCAAGGGTCGTGCGACCGGTGGTGTGCGCTCGCAACGCTTCCTGCGTGGCGAGGACTCGCTGCTGCTCGCCTGGGTCGGCCCCGCGCCCGCGCGGGCGGTGGGCAGCGGCGGCCAGCCCCGCGACCTGCCCGGTCTCGACCCCCGACGGGACGGCTCCGGCACGCCGCTGGCCGCGCCGGTGGCGGGCGTCGGGCAGTAGTCGGCGGGAGGCCCGCGGGACGGGTACCCCGAGAGCAGCCGGCGTCCGCGTCCCGGCAGGCAGGAGCCACCTCCATGACCCAGCAGCCCGACACGACGTGCGTCGTCCTCGAGCAGGTCGGCGTGCGCCTCGGCGACGACACCCTGCTCGCCCCGGTGAGCCTCGCCCTCGGCGAGGGGCGCACGCTCGCCGTCTCGGGACGCAACGGCACCGGCAAGACGACGCTGCTGCGCGTGCTCGCCGGGCTCCTGCGGCCGTCGTCGGGCAGAGTGCTGGTCGCTGGACGGCCGGTCGACGAGCGCGACCCCGCCTTCCGCAGGCGGGTCGCGGCGCTGGTCGGCACGCCTGCGCTGGCACGGAACCTCACGCTGCGCGAGCACCTGGTGCTGGTGGCGACCTCCTGGGGCGCGAGCGTCGCGCAGGCGCAGGACCGCGCCGACGAGCTGCTCGACCGGTTCGGGATCGCGCGGCTCGCCTCCAGGTTCCCCCACGAGGTCTCCTCGGGTCAGGCCCAGCTGCACTCCCTCGCGCTCACCCTCGCCCGGCCCGGTGAGCTGCTGCTCCTCGACGAGCCGGAGCACCGGCTCGACGCCGACCGGATCGGGCGCGTGGTCGACGTGCTGCGCGACCTGGCCCGGGAGGGCAGGACCGTGGTCCTCGCGAGCCACAGCGCCGTGCTGATCGAGGCCGTGGCGACGGACCGGCTCGAGCTGCAGGAGGCCTGAGCGCCATGGATCCCGAGCCCGCCGCGGCCCCCGTCCCCGGAGCGCGAGAGCCGTGGCCGGCCCGCCCGGCCGCGGGGGCGCGCGAGCGGCTGGTCGCCGTCGTACGGGTGTACCGCGAGCGCGGCTCCGACGTCCCGGCGGACCGCCGGTACGCGCTGTACGTGGCCGTGCTGGTCGTCGTGATCGTCGGCGTCCCGGCCGTGCGCGCCCTCGTGCTGCTCGTGGCGCAGCCCGACGTGCTCACGACGCTGCGGTCCCCGGGTGCCCCGCGGGTGTCCGGCGTCGTCGCGGGGCTGCTCCTGGCGGGGTTCGCGATGCTCGGGCAGGTGCGCGGTCCGGCCCTGCTCCCGCCGTTCTTCGTCTCTGTGCTCGCCGGCAACGACCTGCCACGCCGACGGACCCTGCTCGCACCCTTCGTCGTGGCCGCCGGGTGGACGACCTTCGCCGTGACCGCGACGACCGCGCTGCTGGCTCTGACGCTGGCGGCGCAGCCGGTCGGCTGGTTCTCGTACGAGGGTTCCCCTCCTGCTCCGGCGGCAGCCCTCGACGGGTCCGCGGCGACAGCCTCCGCGCTCCTGCTGATCCTCTGCGCGGCGTCCGTCGGGGTCCTGGCGGGAGTCCTCTGGCTCGCCGGGCAGCGCGTCGGTCCGCACCGGTCCTGGGTGCTGCCGCTGGTCGCCGCGGTGTGCGCGCTCGCACCGGTCGTCGCACCCGCGACGGGCTGGGTCGTGCCCTCGGGGTGGTTCTCGCACGCCTGGGCCGCGGCGACGGTCGGGGCCGGTGCCAGGGACGGCGTCGGGCACCTCGGCGACATACCGACCGAGACCCTGGTGGCCACCACGCTGCTCGTCGCGCTGGCGTGCGTCGCGGCGGGCCTCGTCCCCCGGCTCCTCGACGCCCTGGCCGGCCCCCGCGTGCTCGAGCAGGCCCGCCGCTGGTCCTCGCTCACGGTCGCCGCCGGGACCGGCGACCTCGTCGCGGCCTCCGAGCGGCTGCAGGTGCCTCCCCGTGGCTTCGCGCGCCGGTGGCGCGCCGTGCACGAGGGCCCCTCGTGGGTACAGACACCGCTGAGCGGCCTCGTCGGCGCGCTGCGGACCCCCGGCCGGCTCGTGGCGGGCGGTGCCTGGACGGTCGCGTCGGGCGTCGTGCTGGCCGCGGCCGTCACGCTGCCCGGGCCGCTGCGCTGGTGGTGCGCGGCGGTGGTGGGCCTGACCGCCTTCCTGGCGACCGGCCCCACGAGCGACGGCCTGCGGCACGCGGCCGAGTCCGCCTCCGGACCGGCGCTCTACGGGTACCGGACCGGCGGGCTGCTGGCCCGCCACGCCGTGCTCCCCGCGGTCCTCACGATGCTGCTCGGCGCTCTCGGCGTCGTCCTGGGCGGCCGGGCCAGCGGTGCGGCGTTCGCTGCCGACGTCGTCCTCGTGCTGCTCGTCGTGCTGGTGCGCGCTCACCGCAGCGCCCGCGGCGGGCTGCCACCAGGGATGCTCGTCTCGGTCCCGACGCCGCTGGGAGACCTCTCGGGCGCGGTGGTGCTCCTGTGGAACCTGGACTGGGCGCTCCTGTCCGTGCTGGCCGGCCTGCTGAGCGTCGCCGTCGTGGGCTCGGGCGCGACGGGAGAGGGCGCGGTCTCGCCTGCCGCCCTCGCGGCGTCGCTGGCGCTGCTCCTCGTCCTGTGGACCCGAGCTCGGCTGCGTCGCTGAGCGGCACGGCGTGCCGGTGGGTCGAGCGGTGCAAGGTCGAGCGGTCCGGAGTCAGCCGGACGCGGTGGGCGGCGGGCGGTCAGCGCCGCGGCCGACGGCGGGGCGCTGGTCGCCGGGCCGGTCCCCGGGTCGGTGCCCGGCGGGCCGCAGCGCTGGTACGAGCGCACGTGCGAGCGCGGTCAGCGCGAGGAACGGGACGAGCGCGAGCGCCGTCGAGAACCAGAACAGATGATCGGTGGGCACCTTGCCCCACCCCCGCTGCACCAGGAGCCACGCCCCGAGCCACGCGAGGGTCGTCGTCACCCCGGTCACGCCCCACGCGGGCCTGCGCAGCAGGTAGGTCGGGAGCAGGTGACCGAGCACCACGAGGAACGCGAGCAGCCCGAGGAGCCCGGCCACCACCGGTGCGAGCACGGCCGCACCGGGCAGGTCTCGGACGCCGCCCGGATGTCCCAGCAGCAGCACCACGGCGAGCACCAGCACGACCACGGCCATCCCCAGGAGGTGCCGTGCGCCCTCGGCCAGGAGCGTGCGCGGGCGGCGCCAGTCGGGGCGGTCCCGCGGCGCCGACGCTTGCTCGTCCATCCGGCCAGGCTACCGGGCCCGACACCGCGGGCGATGTCCACGAAGCGGCCCGCCGGGGTGCCGAGCGGCACAAAGTACGACGATGGCTGGCATGACGTCCCTCTTCGACACCTACACCTTCCGTCCCGGCAGCCCTGACGCGCTGACGGTCCGCAACCGCCTGTGGATCTCGCCCATGTGCCAGTACTCGGTCGCGGCGCGCGACGGCGTCCCCACCGACTGGCACCTCGTGCACCTCGGGCAGCTCGCGGTCGGCGGTGCGGGCCTGGTGATGACCGAGGCCACCGCGGTGAGCCCGGAGGGCCGGATCAGCCCGCAGGACACCGGCATCTGGGACGCGGCGCAGACGCGGGCCTGGGCCCGCATCGCGACCTTCGTGCGCTCTCACGGTGCGGTCGCCGCGATCCAGCTCGCGCACGCCGGTCGCAAGGCCTCCACCTACGCACCCTGGGGCACCGACGGGCACGGCAGCGTCCCGGTCTCCGCCGGCGGCTGGACGACGGTCGCACCGTCGGCGCTCGCCTTCGGCGGCTACGACGCTCCTGCGGCTCTCGACCTGGCCGGCATCGACAAGGTGGTCGACGACTTCGCGGCCGCGGCCCGCAACGCGGTGACGGCGGGATTCCAGGTGCTCGAGGTCCACGCGGCGCACGGCTACCTGCTCCACCAGTTCTTGTCCGCCGTCAGCAACGAGCGCACCGACGAGTACGGCGGCTCCTTGGAGAACCGCGCTCGGCTGCTGCTGAGGATCGTCGCCGCCGTGCGCGCCGCGGCACCCGGGCACCCGCTCGTCGTCCGGGTGTCCGCCACCGACTGGGCGCCAGCCGAGCTGGCCGGACGCGGCTGGGACGTCGAGCAGACCGCGACCGTGGCCGGCTGGGCCGCACAGGCCGGCGCGGACCTCTTCGACGTCTCGTCCGGCGGGAACCTCCCGGTCGCCGACATCCCCGTCGCCCCCGGCTACCAGGTCCCCCTGGCGGCCCACCTGCGCGAGCACGCGGGCGTCCCGGTGAGCGCGGTGGGCATGATCACGACCGCGGAGCTCGCCGAGGCGGTCGTGGCGAGCGGCAGCGCCGACGCCGTGATGGTCGGTCGTGCGGCGCTGCGCGACCCGCACGTCGCCCTGCGGATGGCACGGGACCTCGGGGTGCAGGTCGGCTACGCGGCGCCGCAGTACGAGCGGGCGTACTAGTCCCCGTACGACGGCGGCCCGCTCCTCGCGGGAGCGGGCCGCCGTCGTGCCGTCGAGGTCGTGCCCCGGGCTGCCGGCTCAGCGCACCGTCAACGAGGTCTTCTTGGAGACCTTCGCGTAGCGCGCGGACCCCTGGTACACGACCTTGACCTTGCCCTTGCGGACCAGCGTCCTGGTCCGCACCGTCGCGACGTACCGGCTCCCGGACTTCTTGACCTTCGCCGTGCCGACCCGCTTCCCGCCCACGGTCAGGACGACCTTGCCGGTCACCTTCACGCCGGCAGCGCCCTTGACGACGACCCGCACCGTGGCCTTCCTGCCGCGCACGAGCGTGCCCTTCGTCCGCTTGGCCGAGATCTTGGCCCTGGCCTTGCTGACCGAGACCGTCGCAGCACCGGCCTTGGTCACGGCCTTGATGCCGCTGCCGGCCACCGGGGTGTAGGTCACGCGCACCCGGTGCTCGCCCACCGCGAGGGTCCTCGGCAGGGTCACGGTCGCCCTGCCGCCAGAGACCTTCGCCTCGCCGAGCACCGTGCTCCCCTCGCCGACGGTCACCGTGCCACCGGCGACGGCGGTCCCGGCGAGCCTCACGGTCACCGCCACCCGCGCAGCGGCTCCGTACGCGACCTTGGTGGCCGTCGCGGCGAGCACCGGGGTGCCGTTCGGTCCGACCTTCACCGGAACGCTCGCGACGGCTGACACGGAACCCTGGCCGTCGGTCGCGCGCGCCCTGAACACGTACGAGCCCACGGGCAGCGCCACCCGCCCGGTGTACGTCTTCCACGCCTGGTCCCCCACGGCGTACTCGACCGTGACGACGGGGCGGTGCGCCGAGGAGGGGGTGGCCGTGACCGTCGCGGTCGTACCCACGGAGTACCAGCCGCCGGCACCCGCGCTCGACAGGGTGACGGTCACTGTGGGCCGCGCGGGCTGGAGCGCCCCGAGGGCCGCCTGCAGCCCCTGCAGCGCCGCACTCACCTGGGCTTCGGTCGCCGCCGGGTCGGCCACGACACCGAGCGCGGTGTCGCGCGCGGCCACCACCGCGGCATAGCTCGCGGCGTCGTAGTCGTCCGCGTCGAGCGCCGCAGCCTGCGCCACGGCACCCTCGAGAGCGGCCACGTCGGCAGCACGGACCGTGTAGGAGAAGCTCGCCGTCCTGGTGACCCCCCGGTACACGTACGAGACCTCGCCGCTGCGGGCACCGACGGCCGCCGTGCTGGCGGTGACCGAGGCCTGGCCGGTGATGTCGACGATCCGGCTCGTGCCGTTGTCGAGCGTGGCCGAGACCGTCATCCCGGCGGGGTCGAACGACTCGCCCTGCAGGTAGCTCGTCCTCGTCGGTGGCGTGACCGCGATCGACTGGAGGGTCGACAGCGCAGGCGGGCTGGAGGTCCACGCGGTGTACTCGCTCGGCGAGGACGACCCGAGGAGGATCTCGTTGACGTTGTTCACGATGGTGCTGCGTGCCGAGGAGTCGGGCAGGTTCGCGTCCGGGGTCCCGGTGGACGTCTCCGCGATCGCGGCCGTCGGGGTGATGCGGAAGCTCGCACGGTGCGCCTGGCGCTGCTGGAGCTCGGCGGCCGCGAACAGCACGGTCGGTCGGCGCACGTAGTTGCCGGAGACGATCGGCGTGTAGCTGGTGACCGCACCGCCGAGGTTGTAGAGCACCCGCATCGCGTTGACGGTCCCCTGGGGTGCGTTCGTGCTCGCCTCTGCGACCTTGATCCGGCTCGTCGCGACGGCGTCGGAACCGGTCGTGAGCCCGGTGTAGCCAGCGGTCAGCTCGGCCGCGTTGCCGGCGACGACCACGATCGAGCCGGGGTACTGCGCGAGAGCCGCTCTGGCGATCGCGATGCGGTTGGCGTTCGCCGTGCCGGTGCCGCTGTCGGCGCCCATGAGCACGAAGGCGTGCTTCGACGTGGGCAGGTCGGTGGGCACCGTGGAGCTGATGGTGAACGGGTGCAGCGCCGCGTCCCAGGCCGCGACGAAGGCGGGCAGCTCGGTGGCGTACGTGTCCGAGACGTCCCCGGCCTCGGCGATCGCCCGGACGAGGTCGGCCGCGTTGTTGCGCGGGTTCGCGTCGTCCCCCGCGAAGCCCGACTGCTGCAGGTAGACGACCTTGGCGACGCTCGAGCGCAGCGCGTTGGTGCTCGCTCGGAAGGCGTTGTAGGCCGTCGTGACGCCGGTGACCGCGCCGCCGTCGGCATCGCGCGCCAGGTCGCTCGCGACCTTCGCGACGTTCTGGGCGATGAGGTCGCGCTCGGAGCCGCCCGGATAGCCGGGCGGGGTCACATAGCTGCTGTTCTGGCAGCTGGCGGACACGCAGCTCGGGCCGTCGAGCAGCGCGATGCCGCTGGCCAGGCCCAGGTGCTGCCGGAGCAGGGCCGTCTCGGTGGCGTACAGGACGTTGCCGCGCCGCGCGTGCCAGCCGCTGGTGATCACGGAGATCGAGGTGACGGGCGTCGCGCCGACGGTGCGGCCGTCTGCGTCCGCCTTGAGCCCGTAGAGGATCGGCATCGACATGGTGGCGTTGTCGGGTGTGTCGCCGGCCGCGGTCTCGGTGAAGATCCGGTCGGCCGAGATGCCGTTGGCCAGGAGCCAGTCGCGCATGACCTCGCCCTCGCTGGCCTTGTCAGCCCCCGCGGTGTGACCGCCGGTCACCAGCACGCGCGTGCTCGGATACTTGGTCAGCGCCGCCTTGGTCACCAGGAGCCGGTCGGTCAGCTCCGGCTTCGCGGAGCCGTCGGAGTTGAGGACGTTGCCGAGCACCACGAAGACGTGCCCGGGCGTGTTCGGCAGGCCGTCGGGCACACCCGACGCGCTCGCCGGGTCGCTCGAACCGTGGAGCTGGTAGTCGAAGAGCCGGCTGTTCCAGCCCTCGACGACCTCCCGCCACGCGGCACCGGCGGCCGCGTCGTGCTCGGCGACGTAGTCGAGCTGCGCGTCCACGTCCGCCGCGAGCCCCAGCCGCTCGTACTCGACGAGGCGACCCTGCGCCTCGGTGACGCTGCCCGCGGCTGGAGCGGCGTCGGCCGCAGCGGCGGGCAGCAGGCAGAGCGCCGCGACCAGGGCGACCACGGCGGTACGGGCACGGACGCGTGGAGCTGGCATCGCAGATGGCATCGGCAGGAATCTCCTCGGTTCGACGGCACCCGTGGTGGTCACGGGTGCTGCCGCGACTGTGCGGCTCTCCACGATGACAGCGTTGTCATCGCATATCGATGGCGACAGTACAACAAGGAGACGAACTCTTCCAGGCCCGTGCGAACAGGCAGAGAACAGCCGATGGACGTCTGAGCGTGCCACCGCGCCAGGACGGACGGGCCGCCAGCCGACGATCTGCGGGAGCACGGGGGCAGCACAGCGGCCCACGGAGGCGCAGACCTCCCCGAGAGGCGCGCGTCCAGGTCCAGGAGGACGATCGAGAGGTCAAGCATCACGGCCACGGAGGGATCGACATGCAGGGAACTGGACGGCTCGTCCTGCGCACCGTCGTCGGCGCGCTCTTCGTCGGGCACGGGAGCCAGAAGCTGTTCGGCACGTTCGGAGGACCGGGGCTCGAGGGCACCACGCAGATGATGCGGGCCCTCGACATGCACCCGGCGCGACGCAACGCCGTCCTCGCCGGGCTCACCGAGGCTGGCGGCGGCGCGCTGCTGCTCGCGGGCCTGGCCACGCCGGCGGCCGGCGCCGCGCTCGTCGGGGTCATGACGACGGCCGTCCGCAAGGTCCATCTGCCCAAGGGCGTGTGGAACTCAGACGGCGGGTACGAGTACAACGCGGTCCTCGTCGCCGCGCTCGTCGCTCTCGCCGCGGAGGGCCCTGGTCCGCTCTCCCTCGACCGTGCGCTCGGCACCGAACGCACCGGGGCGCGGTGGGGCCTGGCCGCGCTGGTCGCCGGCGTGCTCGGTTCGACCCTCGTCGTCGAGCTGGGCCGGCGCGGCACCGAGCCAGAGCACGAGGGCCGAGACGCGACCGTCCAGGGTGACGGCGGCCCGGCGGGACCGACGCAACGCTGACCGGCTCTCCGGGACCCTCGTCTGGTCAGGCCAGGGCGACGAGCTCCCGGTAGCCGTCGTTCCACAGGTCCTCGTCGCCGTCCGGGAGCAGCAGCACCCGCTCGGGCTCGAGCGCGTCCACGGCACCGACGTCGTGGGTGACCATGACGACGGCACCCTCGTACGCGTGCAGCGCGCCGAGGATCTCGGCGCGCGAGGCGGGGTCGAGGTTGTTGGTGGGCTCGTCGAGCAGCAGGACGTTCGCCGCCGAGACGACGAGCGTCGCCAGGGCGAGCCGGGTCTTCTCGCCGCCGGAGAGCACGTGGGTCGGCTTGTCCGCGTCGTCCCCCGAGAACAGGAACGAGCCGAGCACCGAACGCACCTGGGTGTCCGTGAGGTCGGGGGCGGCGTGCCGCAGGTTCTCCACGACCGTGACGTCCATGTCGAGCATCTCGTGCTCCTGGGCGTAGTAGCCCAGCTTGAGGCCGTGCCCGGCGATCGCCTCGCCGGTGTCCGGCGTCTCGACACCCGCCAGGATGCGCAGCAGCGTCGTCTTGCCGGCACCGTTGAGCCCGAGCACCACGACGCGCGAACCACGGTCGATCGCGAGGTCGACCCCGGCGAACACCTCCGAGGAGCCGTAGGACTTGCTCAGCCCCTCGGCCGTCAGCGGGGTCTTGCCGCAGGCGGCCGGGGTCGGGAACCGCAGCTTGGCGACCTTGTCGCTGACCCGCTCCCCCTCGACGCCCTCGAGCATGCGCCCGGCCCGCTTGAGCATGTTCTGCGCGGCGACGGCCTTGGTCGCCTTCGCCCGCATCTTCTCCGCCTGCGCCGTCAGCGAGGCGGCCTTCTTCTCGGCGTTGAGCCGCTCACGACGACGCCGCTTCTCGTCCTGCTCGCGCTGCTTGAGATAGGCGTCCCAGCCGAGGCTGTACTGGTCCAGCTCACCGCGGTTCGCGTCCAGGTGGAACACCTTGTTGGTCACCGCACGCAGCAGGTCGACGTCGTGGCTGATCACGATCAGACCGCCGCTGTACGAGCGCAGGTAGTCGCGCAGCCACACGATCGAGTCGTGGTCGAGGTGGTTGGTGGGCTCGTCGAGCAGCAGCGTCTCGGAGCCGGCGTACAGGATGCGGGCGAGGTCGACGCGACGGCGCTGACCGCCCGAGAGGGTCTTCATCTGCTGCTCGAGCACCCGTTCGGGCAGGCCGAGGTTGGCGGCGATCCGTTGGGCCTCGCTCTCGGCCGCGTACCCGCCAGCCGCGGTGAACCGTGCCTCCAGCCTCGGGTAGCGCTCCATCGCGGCCTCGTGCGTGGCGACGTCGGCGCTCGCCATCGCGCCCTCGGTCTCGCGCATCTGGCGGATGATCGTGTCCAGTCCGCGCGCGGAGAAGATCCGGTCCATCGCGACCTGCTCGATGTCTCCGGTGCGCGAGTCCTGCGGGAGATACCCCACGTCGCCCGAGCGCGTGATCGTCCCCGCGGTGGGCTCGGTGTCGCCGGCGAGCGTCTTGGTGAGCGTCGTCTTGCCGGCACCGTTGCGCCCCACGAGGCCGATGCGATCACCCCTGGCCACCTGGAACGACACCTCGTTCAGCAGGGTGCGGGCGCCGATGCGCAGCTCGACATGGCTTGCAGAGATCACGTGGAGGAATCCTTCAGTGGTACCGGGGGAACTTGTGCCGCCGGCACAAACGCCTTCCATTCTATGCGCCGCTACTGTGGCAGCAGACCGGAATTTCCACCCGCGAACGGGAGCATCCCTGTGAACCAGACCGTCACCACCGTCCGACGCGCGAGCGTCACGACCGACCTCGCGCTGGTCGCGACCTTCGCCGCGCTCGTCGCGGTCTGCTCGCTCGTCTCGGCGCCCATCGTCGTCGGCGGGGTGCCGATCACGCTGCAGACCTTCGCCGTGCTGCTCGCCGGCGTCGTCCTCGGAGCCCGCCGCGCGTTCCTGGCGATCGCGCTCTACATCGTGGTGGGGCTCGTCGGGGTCCCGGTGTTCGCCGGTGCCACCGGGGGCTTCGGCGTGCTGGCGGGGCCGAGCGTGGGCTACCTCCTGTCGTTCCCCTTCGCCGCGGCCGTCGCGGGCGGCTGGCTCACGCTCGCGCAGCGACGCGGGTGGCGCCCCGTCGCCGTCCACGCGGCGGTCGGCGTCGTGCTCGCCACCCTGGTCGTCTATGCCGCCGGGGTCCCGGTGCTGGCGTGGCGCACCGGGATGTCGCTGCACGCGGCCTTCACGTACAACCTCGGCTTCGTGCCCTTCGACGCGGTCAAGGCCGCGCTCGCCGTGATCGTCGGCCTCGCCGTCCTGCGCGCCTTCCCGGACCTGCGCCGCCGCGCATGATCGAGCTCGACGACGCGAGCGTCACCGTCGTCGACGGGTCCGGACCGGAGACCGGTTCCAGGACCCGCACGATCCTGCGCCCCACGACGGTGACCCTCGCCGAGCGCCGGGTCGCGCTGATCGGCGCGAACGGCTCCGGAAAGTCGACGCTGGCCCGCCTGCTCAACGGGCTGACCCTGCCTTCCCGGGGTCGGGTCCTCGTCGACGGGGACGACACCCGCACGCACGGCGCCCGGGTGCGCTCCCGGGTCGGGTTCGTGTTCGCGGACGCCGACGCCCAGCTCGTCATGCCGACGCCCGTGGAGGACGTCGGGCTCTCCCTGCGCCGACTGGGTCTGCGAGGGCGCGAGCGCGAGGAGGCCGCCCGGGCCACGCTCGAGCGCTTCGGCCTCGGCCGGCTCGCCGAGGTGCCTGTGCAGGCGCTGTCGGGTGGGCAGAAGCAGCTGCTGGCCCTCGCGGGGGTGCTGGCCACCGAGCCCGACGTGCTGGTGTGCGACGAGCCCACGACGCGGCTCGACCTGCGGTGGCGGCGCACCGTGGACGAGCTGCTCGACTCGCTGCCCCAGCAGGTCGTCCTGGTCACGCACGACCTGGCGGCGGCGCAGCGCTATGGCCGCGTGCTCGTGGTGGAGGACGGAGCGGTGGTCGCGGACGGAGACGGACCGTCGAGCGTCGCCGAGTACCGCCGGATCGTGGCCGCGCAGCACGGCGCCCCGTACGGCGGACCGACCAGGCGGGGCTGAGCAGGTGACGGACGCCAGGCAGCCCGCGCACCCGGCACCCCCGACGGACCTTCCCGCTCGCGCGGGGCGGGGCGCCCGGGCGTCACGCGGCAGGGGGCCGCGCATCCGCGGGTGGCGCGGCCTCCTGGGGACCTACGTGGCCGGGAGCACGCCGGTGCACCGCAGCCCCGTCGCCCTCAAGCTCGCGGTGCTGCTCGCCGCGACCGTGACCCTCACCCTCGTGCGCTCGCTGGGGCTGTCGGTCGGCGCGGTGCTCGCGGGGGCGGCGCTGGCCTGGTGGGTCGGCATCCCGCCCCGCCGGCTCGCCCGGATGCTCCTGGTCCCCGCGCTCGCCCTCCTGCCGGTGGCCGCCTTCGGCTGGTGGCAGCACGGCCTCGCGCGGGGCTCAGAGCTGGCGCTCGACGTGCTCGCCGCGATCGTCCTGGCGACCGTCGTCACGGCCTCGACGCGCGCCGACCGCCTCGTCGACTCGCTCGTGCGAGGCAGCCGGTGGTTGCGTCCTCTCGGGTTCTCCCCCGAGCGCTTCGCCCTCGCGATCTCCCTGATGCTTCGCGCGATCCCGGCACTGCTGGAGACCATGGGCGACGTCCGGGACGCTGCGGTCGCCCGCGGGCTGGGACGCAGCCCGCGGGCCTATCTCGTACCCTTCGCGGTACGGGCGGTCGGTCGTGCGCACGCCACCGGGGAGGCGCTCTCCGCGCGGGGACTGGCCGACCAAGAATCTGACCCCGGGTCGGCTCCCGTCGGCGAGCGGCGGCGGGGCCGGTGACGGTCCGGTCTTGGTGCCGGGCACCAAGACCGGACCGGTTGCAGAGAGGCCGACCCGCGGCCACCTGCCTCGGTGACGCCGCCGCGCGACGGCAGGGCCCCGGTCCGGGTGCAGACGGTCGTGCGCGCCCCGGTGCCCGCTCACCACACGTGGACGCCCCTCAGTGCTCCCTGGAGCTCCTCTTGTGCTCGACGGCACCCGCCCGGTGGATCGCCGCGAGGGTCCGCCGGTCCCGCTGGCGGCCTGGGCCCTCGTCCCCGGGCCGGAGACGAGCCGTAGGCGCGCTCGACGCAGGCATGGCATCGTCTGCCGTCCCCGCGCGCAGGTCGCCCCCGTCCGCCACCAGCGCGCCCACGACCCGCGAGGAAGCCGCGACGATCGCGCGGGAGACGAGTGCGTGGTTCCACTCTTGAGCACCGAAGACGGCGAGGACGAGCGAATCCTGCAGCACGATGGCATACCCGTCGCCGGACTGCAGCTGGACATAGACCGATCGCGGCACCTGGGGAGCGTCGAAGATCCCTCGCGCCAGCTCCTGAGCTGCGCCCAGGGTGGAGGGGACATCGCCCTCGTACCATGAGACGACCCCGCCGTCGCGGGAGATCAGGTGTGCCGAGCTGACGTGGTACAGCTCGGCGAGCAGCTGACGTACCTCTCGGCTCGTCTTCGGAAATCGCTCGCTGTCGCGTTCCGCCGGAGAGTGCGGGCGGACGGATCGGGAACTGTCGATCGCCGGCCCGCTCACAGAGCGATGGCGCCGTCGAGGCCGGCCAGCGCTCGTCGTGCCAGGGCGAGGTTGCCCCTGGCACGGTCGAGGACGAGGTACGTGAACGTCCCCGCGAGCCTCGAGTCCTGGGACACCCGGATCAGGTGGTACTGCGAGTCCAGCGTGATGAGGATGTCCTCGATCTTCGCCTCGAGGCGAAGGCTCTCGATCGCTCTCAGCTTCGCACGGACGACCTCGGTGTTCACCGCGGCTGCGAGCTCCAGGTCGAACTCCTCGCGCTGCGACTGGGCCATCACCAGCCCGCTCGTGTAGTCGACGAGTGCGATGGCGACCGCACCGTCAAGATGCATCGCGGTCTCGAGTGCGGCATCGATGTCAGACATGAATCAGGCTCCTTGCTGTCGTGGCGCGCTCCGGTCAGGATCGCGCGAGCCCGCGGGCGACTGGGATCATCGTCTGGGCGCTGCCTCGTCACCGACGCAGCACTACCCCGGGCTTCGTGAATTCACGAATCGTCTCGTCGACCATCTTGACAACTTCGAAGGGTGGGAAACCGCATCAGCGTCGGCGAGCACGGGGGTGGGTGCTCTGCCGCAGCGACCGGCGGGCGTCACCGGCGCTCGGAGAGCGCCGCCGCAGGTATGTCCAAGATCTGGCCATATCGACTCTAGAATCCGGCTCTCGAATCCGGCAAGAGCCACGAGCCGCGGCGCGGCTATGACACTCGTCACGTCGGGCCCGCACGCAGCGAGCCGCGGCTGGGAGCCTGCGCCGAGGCACGGGTGCACGGCGACGACCTCACTCGCGCCGGGGTGCCGCCGAGGCTCTGACCTGTGCTGCCGCCGAACACCCACCGCTGCGGGGCCTGCGCCGGCAAGCTCGACCACCGGCCCGACGGCGACAGAGCCGCCCCTCAGCCGCCGCCTCTCGACACCGTGAGCCACACCAGCGACATGTTGAGGGCCACGATGACGACCACGCACGCGGCATTGACGAGACGGGTGGCACCGCCGTCGGCCTGAGAGCCCATCACCGCGCGGCTCGAGGTGAGCCGGACCAGCCCGACGAGCGCGAACGGGATGCCGAAGCTCAGCACGACCTGGCTGATCACGAGCGCCGAGGTGGGGTCGACGCCGATCGCGAGGACCACGAGCGCGGGCACGAGCGTGACGGCGCGGCGCGCGAGCAGCGGGACCTGGACCCGCAGCAGGCCCTGCATCACCGTCGCCCCCGCGTAGCAGCCCACCGAGGTGGAGGCGAGCCCCGACGCCAGCAGCCCGACGGCGAAGACGGTGGCCACCACCGGGCCCAGCGCGCCACCGATCGCCGCGTGGGCGCCGTCGATCGTGTCGGTGCCCGACACCCCCGACAGGCTCGTGGCCGCCGTCAGGAGCATCGCGACGTTCACGCCCCCGGCGAGGACGAGCGCCGCGACGACGTCGTGCTTGGTCGCCCGCAGCAGCCGACGCTGCTCTCCGGGCTCGGTGACGTGCCCGTGCCGGTCGCGCGCGAGCGCCGAGTGCAGGTAGATGGCGTGCGGCATCACGGTGGCCCCGAGCATGCTCGCCGCGAGGAGCACCGAGTCCGTCCCCTGGAACCGCGGCACCATCCCCCCGAGGACCTCGCCGACCGGGGCGGGGTTCACCAGGAGGCTGCTGAGGAACCCGACGGTGATGACGGCGAGCAGCGCGACGATCACCGCCTCGAAGCTGCGCTGGCCGCGCCGCTGGGCGGCCAGCAGCACCATCGACGCGACCCCCACGATCAGACCGCCGAGCAGCAGCGGTGTGTCGAACAGCAGGTGCAGCGCGATGGCCCCACCGACCACCTCGGCCACGTCCGTCGCCGCGGCGACCACCTCGGCCTGGGCCCAGAAGGCGAGCCGGGCAGGGCGTCGCAGCCGCTCCCCCAGCAGCTCGGGCAGGCTGCGTCCGGTGACCAGCCCGAGCTTGGCCGAGCGGTACTGGACGTGGACGGCGATCAGGCAGGCGACCACCAGCACCCACACCAGCAGGTACCCGTAGCGCGCGCCCGCGGTGAGGTTGGCCGCGACGTTCCCCGGGTCGACGTAGGCGATCGCGGCGACGAAGGCGGGGCCCCACAGGCCGACGCCGCCACGGCCGCGCAGCCCTCGCCGGCGCCGCGTCTCGACGGTTTTCACATGCCACCTCTTCAAAGTTCGGGTTACCGAACTCTACCTCGCGCGACGAGTCCCCGGCCTCGGCGACGAGGGTGACGAGACGGACAGCAGCGCTGTCCGTCTCGTCGCAGAAGCGCGCCGCCGCGTGTGAACGCACGAGGGGAGCCAGGCCGCCCGGCCTGGCTCCCCTCGTGGTGCGTGCTGCTCGGCGCCCGGTGCTCAGGCACCGTCAGCGCGAGCGCTGCTCGTCCTCAGACGTTGAACCCCAGCGCCCGCAGCTGGTCGCGCCCGTCAGGCGTGATCTGCTCGGGGCCCCACGGCGGCATCCACACCCAGTTGATCGACAGGTCGGCCACGACGCCGTCGAGCGCCTGGCGTGCCTGCTCCTCGATCATGTCGGTCAGCGGGCAGGCCGCCGACGTCAGGGTCATGTCGATCAGCGCGGTGTTGGTGTCGTCGACGTCGATCCCATACAGCAGACCGAGGTCCACGACGTTGATGCCGAGCTCAGGGTCGATGACGTCCTTCATCGCTTCCTCGACGTCGACGAGCGACGCCTTCTTCGTCACCGCGCCGGCGCTCGGCGCGGCGGCATCGGGCGCCGGGGGCGCCTCCAGTCCAGTCGGGTCACTCATGATGTCCTCTCGGTGGTGCAGGTCGTGTCGGTGCTGAGATCGTGTCGTGCTCAGATCGTACGGGGGCGGGGCGGTCGGGCCGACCGCCGCGGTCCACGCTCACGCGGCCACCGCCTGAGCCCTCGCCAGGCTGTCGCGCAGCGCCGCCCAGCCGAGCAGCGCGCACTTGATGCGGGCGGGGAACCGCGAGACGCCCGCGAAGGCCACGGCGTCCTCGAGCTGGTCGCTGCGCTCCTCGTCGAGGCCCTCGCCCCGCGAGGACATCAGCGCCCGGAACGTCTCCCCGAGCCGCTCCCCCTCAGCGACCTCCCGGCCCGTGACCAGGTCGGTCAGCACGGACAGCGAGGCCTGGGAGATGCTGCACCCCTGGCCCTCCCAGCTCACGTCCTCGATCACTGGCGCCCCGCCGGGCGTCGTGGTGCCGAGGGTGACCCGCAGCGTGACCTCGTCGCCACAGGTGGGGTTGACCTGGTGGGACTCCCCGTGGCCGAGATGGCCGGGGCCGGCGGGGACCTCGTGCAGGCCGCGTCCGTGGGGGTCTTTCGCGTGGTCGAGGATGATCTGCTGGTACAGGTCCTGCATCGTGCTCATGGCAGCATCCTCCTCGTCCGCCGCACGCGCGGCATCGTCATGACACTCCGAAGAACGACCGGACCCCGGCCAACGATTCCCGGAAGGCCGTGACATCGTCCACGGACGTGTACACGGACGCCGAGGCACGTGCTGTGGCGGCCACCCCGAACCGCCGGTGCAGCGGCTGGGCGCAGTGATGCCCCACCCGCACCGCGACGCCGGCGTCGTCGAGCACCTGGCCGACGTCGTGCGCGTGCACCCCGTCGACCACGAAGGAGACGACGGCGAGGCGGTCCTGCGGCGTGGTGGGACCGATGACGCGGACGCCCGGGAGCTGTGCGATCGTCAGCAGCTCGGTCGTGAGCTCCGTCTCGTGCGCGTGCACGGCGGCCATGCCGAGCTCGGCGAGGTACGCGGCCGCCGCACCCATGCCGACGGCCTGCGCCACCGGCTGGGTGCCCGCCTCGAAGCGCTGGGGCGGCGGGGCGTAGGTCGTCTCGGTCATCGTCACGACCTCGACCATCGAACCGCCGGTCAGGAACGGCGGCATGGCCTCGAGCAGCGCCCGGCGCCCGTACAGCGCGCCCACGCCGGTCGGGCCGAGCATCTTGTGGCCGGAGAACGCGGCGAAGTCCACCCCGAGCGCGTGCAGGTCGACGGGCAGGTGCGGCACGCTCTGGCAGGCGTCGAGCAGCACCAGCGCGCCCACCTCGTGGGCGCGTGCGACGAGCGGCGCGACCGGAGTGATCGCGCCGGTCACGTTCGACACGTGGGTGAACGCGACGACGCGCGTGCGCTCGGTGATGACCGAGGCCGCCTCGTCGACGCGCACGCGGCCGTCGTCGTCCACCCCGAGCCAGCGCAGCACCGCACCCGTGCGCGCGGCGAGCTCCTGCCACGGCACGAGGTTCGCGTGGTGCTCCGCCTCGGTGACCACGATCTCGTCACCGGGCGCGAGCGCGAGACGGCGGGCGCCGGCTCCCCCGCGCCCCGCCGTCGCGTTCGACATCGCGTAGGCAACGAGGTTGATCGCGGCGGTCGCCCCGGAGGTCCACACGATCTCGTCGTCGTCGGCCCCCACGAGGCGTGCCACGCTCGTCCGGGCGTCCTCGTACGCGGCGGTGGCCTCCTCCGCCAGCTGGTGCGCACCCCGGTGGACGGCGGCGTTGCGCTGGGCGTAGAAGTCCTGCTCGGCGTCCAGCACCGGCTCGGGCTTCTGCGCGGTCGCGCCCGAGTCCAGGTACACCAGCCGGCGCCCGTCGCGCAGCGTGCGGGCGAGGATGGGAAAGTCCGCGCGGACGGCCGCCAGCTCGGTGGCGCTCAGCACGTGCCCCGCGCCCGGCCCGCCCTCGGCGGTGGTCGATGCAGTCACGGTCGCTCGATTCCGGTGCTCGCCCCTGGACCTCGGCCGCCCGACGCCTGGGTCGGGCGGCACGTGGTCAGGAGCGAGCACCTGCGGGTCACGGTCAGGCGGTCGGCGCGCCCTCGAGGAAACGGTCGTAGCCCTCGTTCTCGAGCCGCTCGGCCAGCTCGGGACCACCCTCCTCGGCGACGCGTCCGGCGACGAACACGTGCACGAAGTCGGGCTTGATGTAGCGCAGGATGCGCGTGTAGTGCGTGATCAGCAGCACGCCGAGGCCCGTGGCCTCCTTGGCGCGGTTGACGCCCTCGGAGACGATCCGCAGCGCGTCGACGTCGAGGCCGGAGTCGGTCTCGTCGAGGATCGCGATGCGCGGCTTGAGCAGCTCGAGCTGGAGGATCTCGTGGCGCTTCTTCTCACCGCCGGAGAAGCCCTCGTTCACGGAGCGCTCGGCGAAGGAGTCGTCCATGCGCAGGTTCGTCATGGCCGTCTTGACGTCCTTGACCCAGTGGCGCAGCGCAGGGGCCTCGCCGTCGATCGCGGTCTTCGCGGTGCGCAGGAAGTTCGACACCGAGACGCCGGGAACCTCGACCGGGTACTGCATGGCCAGGAACATGCCGGCCCGGGCCCGGGCGTCGGCGGACATCTCGAGGACGTCCTCGCCGTCGAGCGTCACGGTGCCGGAGGTGATCTCGTACTTCGGGTGGCCGGCGAGCGAGTACGCGAGCGTCGACTTGCCGGAGCCGTTGGGGCCCATGATGGCGTGCGTCTCACCGCTGTTCACGGTCAGGTCGACGCCGCGCAGGATCTGCTTGGGGCCTTCCTTGGTCTCGACGCTGACGTGCAGGTCGCGGATCTCGAGCGTGGTCATGATTCTCCTTGCGGGTGGAAGATTTCAGCGGGTGACGTCGACGTCGACGAGGACGCGGTCACCATCGATGGTCAGGGAGTACACGGGGACCGGGGTCACCGCGGGCGGCTGCAGCGGAGCACCGGTGTTGAGGTCGAACTGCGAGCCGTGCAGCCAGCACTCGACGAGGCAGCCCTCGACCTCGCCGTCGGCCAGCGAGACCGCACCGTGCGAGCAGATGTCGGAGATCGCGTGCCAACCACCCTCGGAGTCGCGCACGACGGCGACCTCGACGGGACCGCGCGACTCGGACACGAGCTCGACGCGCAGCGTCGACTCCGGCCCGAGGTCGCTCGTGAGGCACGCGAGCTGAGCGGTCATCGAGCGGTCTCGTCGCCGACGGTGATCGCGAGCTCCTTCTCGATCGAGGCGAGCAGGCGCGCCTCGACGCTCGGGACGCCGATCTGGCGCACGAGCTCGGCGAAGAAGCCGTGCACCACGAGGCGGCGGGCCTCGATCTCGGGGATGCCCCGCGCCATGAGGTAGAACAGCTGCTCGTCGTCGAAGCGCCCGGTCGCCGAGGCGTGCCCGGCACCCTCGATCTCGCCGGTCTCGATCTCGAGGTTCGGCACCGAGTCCGCGCGCGCGCCCTCGCTCAGCAGCAGGTTGCGGTTGAGCTCGTAGGTGTCGGTGCCCTCGGCCTCCGCGCGGATGAGCACGTCACCCACCCACACGGCGTGCGCGCCCTCGCCCTGCAGCGCACCCTTGTAGGTGGCGCGCGAACGGGCCCGCGGCACCGCGTGGTCGACGAAGAGCCGGTGCTCCTGGTGCTGGCCGGCGTCCGTGAAGTAGGCGCCCACCAGCTCGAGGTTGGCGCCCTCGCCCACGAGGCGCGCGTTGACGGCGATCCGCACGAGCTCGCCGCCGAAGGTCATGACGACGTGCTTGAGCGTCGCGTCCTTGCCGACCTGCAGGTCGTGCTCCGAGACGTGGACGGCGTCGGCGTCCCAGTCCTGGATCGACACCACGGTGAGCGTCGCGCCGTCGGCGACGTCGATCGAGACCTCCGAGGAGTACTCGGCCGAGCCCGCGTGGGTCACGACGAGGGCGGCGTGCGCGTTCGCGCCGACCTCGACGACCACGTGCCCCCACACGACACCGTCACGTCCGGTGCCCGAGAGGTCGACGACGATCGGCTCGGTGAGCTCGAGGCCGGCGGGGACGGACACCAGGATCGCACCGTCGGCGTTGGTGACGGCCGCGGCCGCGGCGAGGTCCGCCGGCTTGAGGACCGTGCGCGAGCGGGCGTCGTCCGAGGTGATCTCGGTGATCGTGACGCCCTCGGGGACCGAGGTCTCCCACGCGAGGTGCTGGTCGGAGGGCTGCGCGGCGAGGATGCCGCGCAGCCGGGGAAGAGGCGTGAAGCGCCACTCCTCCTCACGGCCCGTGGGCTGGGGGAAGTCGGCGGCGTCGAAGGACGCCAGCCGCTCCGCACGGTCCGTCTGCGGGACGACGCCGTGGCTGTGCGCGCCGTCGAGCCGGGCGCGCGAGTGGTCGGTGGACAGGTCTGATGCGGTCACTTCGGTCGTAGGCACAGGTTGCTCGCTTCGTTCTGGTTCGGGTCGAGGTGGGGGGTCGGGAGCGGGCTCAGCCCACGGACCCTTCCATCTGCAGCTCGATGAGGCGGTTGAGCTCGAGCGCGTACTCCATGGGAAGCTCGCGCGCGATGGGCTCAATGAACCCGCGCACGATCATCGCCATGGCCTCGGACTCGGGCATGCCGCGCGACATGAGGTAGAACAGCTGCTCCTCGCTGACCTTCGAGACCGTGGCCTCGTGCCCCATCTCGACGTCGTCGACGCGGACGTCCACGTACGGGTAGGTGTCGGAGCGGGAGATCGTGTCGACGAGCAGCGCGTCGCACAGCACGTTCGACTTCGAGTGGTGCGCTCCCTCGTTGACCTGGACCAGGCCGCGGTAGGAGGAGCGGCCCCCGCCGCGCGAGACCGACTTCGAGATGATCGACGACGACGTGTGCGGCGCGAGGTGCACCATCTTCGAGCCGGTGTCCTGGTGCTGCCCCTCGCCGGCGAACGCGATCGACAGCGTCTCGCCGCGCGCGTGCTCGCCCATGAGGTAGACCGCCGGGTACTTCATGGTGACCTTGGACCCGATGTTGCCGTCGACCCACTCCATGGTGCCGCCCTCGGCGACCGTGGCCCGCTTGGTGACCAGGTTGTACACGTTGTTCGACCAGTTCTGGATGGTCGTGTAGCGCACGCGGGCGTTCTTCTTCACGACGATCTCGACGACGGCCGAGTGCAGCGAGTCGGACTGGTAGATCGGCGCTGTGCAGCCCTCGACGTAGTGCACGTACGAGCCCTCGTCCGCGATGATCAGCGTGCGCTCGAACTGGCCCATGTTCTCCGTGTTGATCCGGAAGTAGGCCTGCAGGGGGATGTCGACGTGGACGCCCGGGGGCACGTAGACGAACGAGCCGCCGGACCACACGGCCGTGTTGAGCGCGGCGAACTTGTTGTCGCCCGAGGGGATGACGGAGCCGAAGTACTCCTCGAAGATCTCCGGGTGCTCGCGCAGACCGGTGTCGGTGTCGAGGAAGAGGACGCCCTGGGCCTCCAGGTCCTCGCGGATCTGGTGGTAGACGACCTCGGACTCGTACTGGGCGGCGACGCCGGCCACGAGACGCTGCTTCTCGGCCTCGGGGATGCCGAGCCGGTCGTAGGTCTCCTTGATGTCCTCCGGGAGGTCCTCCCAGCTCGCCGCCTGGCGCTCGGTGGAGCGCACGAAGTACTTGATGTTGTCGAAGTCGATGCCCGAGAGGTCCGCGCCCCAGTGCGGCATGGGCTTCTTCTCGAACAGCTTGAGGGCCTTGAGACGGGTCTTGAGCATCCACTCCGTCTCGCTCTTGAGCTCGGAGATGTTGCGCACGACGTTCTCGTCGACGCCACGGCGCGCGTTCGCGCCGGCCGTGTCGTTGTCGTGCCAGCCGTAGCCGTACGACCCGATGGACGCGATGATCTCGTCGTCGGACCGGGGTGCGTCGGTCGCAGGGGTGGCCTGGGTGGGTGCGCTCATGGTTGTCCTTCCACAGCAGTGGTGGCGGGGGCGGCGTGGTCGGCCGCGGTGGTCGTGGGCTCGGAGACGGCCGGCGCGGCGCCCGAGGGGGCGTGCGACGCGGCGCTGGTCGGGATGACGGGGATGTTGGTGGTGCACACGTGACCGCCGTTGGCGAGCGTCACGAGGCGCTGGGTGTGGGTGCCGATGAGACGGGAGAAGACCTGCGCCTCCGCCTCGCACAGCTGCGGGAAGGCCTCGGCCACGTGCTGGACCGGGCAGTGCCCCTGGCACAGCTGGACGGCGATCGCCCCGGGCACGGGACGCACGCTCGCCACGTAGCCGTCCTGGCTCAGCGCGTCGGCCAGCTGACCGACGCGGGTGGCGACGTCCTCCCCCGTGACGAGACCGGAGTAACGGTCCTCGAGGGTGGCCAGACGCTGCTGGGCGAAGTCGACGACGGCCTCGGCACCGGCGGTGCGCCCGAGGTAGTCGAGCGCCTGGGCCGCGAGGTCCTCGTAGCCGGACGGGAGCTCCGCCTGACCCCGGGTGGTCGCGACGTAGGTGCGCGCGGGACGCCCGCGGCGCCCCGACCGCTCGGTCTCGTCTCGAGGTTCGACGCGCCCCGAGGTCTCGAGCGCGGCGACGTGCCGACGGATCGCGGCGGGCGTGAGAGCGAGCCGCTCCGCGAGCGCGGTGATCGACACGGGGCCCTGCGCGACGACGAGCTCGAGCACACGCTCGCGCGTGCTCGCGTCGGCGTCGTGGTCCGCCCCGCGTAGGACGTTGGGTGTGCCGTCGATCGGTGCCGACGACGGCGTGCTCTTGAGCGACAAGTCAGGCACCTCCCTCCGCGAGCATTAACCAACATTCTCGTGACCTAATTCCGGGTGCGCAAGGAAGGGGACCCTCACCGTGGAGCAGGCTTGGCGGGACGGCAACGCGCTCGGGGTCGGGTACCGGGCGTGTCGCGGGTCCGGCACGACCGACATCCGGGCGCGGTGTGATCAAGAGCACTGCCCGCGCCCGCTCGGCACGCCGCCGCACCTCGCCGCGCTCCTGCCGGTCGCAGGCGCTCTGCCGCTCGGCGCTCCACCCGCTGGACCGCATCCGCCCTCTAGACTGCACAGGTGCCCTCGCCCTCTGTCGACCGTCCCGCCGTCGACCTCGCGACCGACGCCGCGCTGACCGTCACCGGCCTCGTCAAGCGCTACGGGGACCGCAACGTCGTCGACGGGCTCGGGTTCAGCGCCGCGCGCGGCGCGCTCACCGCCGTGCTGGGGCCCAACGGTGCCGGCAAGACCACCACGATCGAGTGCTGCGAGGGCCTGCGCCGTCCGGACGGCGGGACCGTCACGGTCCTCGGACGGCCTCCCGAGGACCCCACCCTGCGCGAGCGCGTCGGCGTCATGCTCCAGGACGGCGGGCTCCCCACCGGCGTGCGCGCGGTCGAGATGCTCGAGCACGTGGCCGCCATGTACGCCGACCCCCGTCCCGTCCCTGAGCTGGTCGAACGTCTCGGGCTCGGGTCCTTCGCCCGCACCACGGTCCGACGGCTGTCGGGCGGCCAGCGCCAGCGCCTCGCCCTGGCCGCCGCCGTCGTCGGGCGGCCCGAGCTCGTGTTCCTCGACGAGCCCAGCGCGGGCATGGACCCGCAGAGCCGGCACGCGGTCTGGGAGCTGATCGGCGAGCTGCGCGCCGACGGCGTGGGCGTGGTGCTCACCACCCACCTCATGGACGAGGCGGAGGCGCTCGCGGACCAGGTGGTGGTCGTGGACGGCGGCAAGGTGATCGCACAGGGCACCGTCCCCGAGCTCACCGGCACCCATGCCGGTGCCGCCACCTCGACGCTGCGCTGGAGCACGACCGCCGAACTGCCCACGGACGTGCTGCTCGAACGGCTCGCGGCCACCAGCCTCGCCCGCACCTCGGCCCCGTGGTCCCTCACCGTCTCCCCACCCGGCCGCTATGCCGCGACCGGGCCCGTCGACCCGGGCGCGGTCGCGGCGCTCACCGCGCTGTGCGCCGAGCACGGGGCGCTCGTGACCGAGCTCAGCGTCGACCGTCGCAGCCTCGAGGACGTCTTCCTCGACCTGACCGGAAGGTCGTTGCGATGAGCGCGCCCGCCTCCCTCGTCGTGCGCCGCTGGCGCGCCCAGACCGCCTTCGAGGCGCGGATGATCCTGCGCAACGGCGAACAGCTGCTCGTGACGATCGCGTTCCCGCTGCTGCTGCTGGTCGGCCTCACGGTGACCGACGTCGTCTCGCTCGACACCGAGGGGGCCCGGCGGATCGACGTCGTCGCTCCCGGGGTGCTCGCGATGGCGATCATGACCACCGCCTTCACCTCGCAGGCCATCGCCACCGCCTTCGACCGCCGCAACGGTGTGCTGCGCCTCATGGCCACCACGCCGCTGGGTCGTGGTGGGCTGCTCGCCGGCAAGATCGCGGGCGTGTTCGCGGTGGAGGCCGTGCAGATCGTGCTGCTCGTCGCCGTCGCGCTCGGGCTCGGCTGGCACCCCACGGCCGCCGGCATCGCGCCCGCGCTGCTCGCCTGGGTGCTCGGGACCTCCGCGTTCACCGCGCTGGCCATGCTGCTGGCGGGGACGCTGCGTGCCGAGGCGGTGCTGGCGGTCGCGAACCTCGTGCTCGCGGTGCTCGTGGTCGGCGGTGGCGTGATCGCTCCCGCGCACCAGCTGCCCGGACCGTTGACGCAGGTCGCGCTCCTGCTGCCGTCCGGAGCGCTCGGCGAGGCGATGCGCGGGGCGTTCCAGCACGGTTCCGTCCCGCCGTTCTCGGTGCTCGTGCTGCTCCTGTGGACGGCGGCGCTGGGGTGGGGCATCAACCGGCTGTTCCGCTGGCAGTGAGCAGGTTGTCTGACGCTGACGGTCCGTTCAGGCCAAGACGAGCGGACGCTGAGACGATCCGCTCCGGCTGAGACGGCTGGCCGGGAGTGCCGCGAGTGCTGCCGCAGCACCGCTGCGGGTCGGGCCCGAAAGTCGGTCGGGTACGGGTGCGGTCGACCTCGGGCTCCGTGAGAACGGTCGGTGCGGTCGTGTCACACCCTCATCCTATTCTTGAAACAGACGTTCCAGAGAAGGTGCGTCTCGGTCACCTGACCGCCATCGGACGGACGCCCAGCGGGGCGCAGGGAGCCGGAGGTGCAGAGCCATGACGCAGGACGACGCCACTCCCCCATGCTCGGGCGCCCGTGACGGCGCCCGACGTCGTTCCACGGTCGGTGAACGCGCGCACGAGCTGCACCGCGGGCTAGGCGAGCTGCTCGACGCCGCCGGAGCGCTGTGCTCAGACCGAGCCTGGTCGCTCGAGCCCGCCGTCCTGTCCGAGACGATCCAAGAGGTCTACGCGCTGGAGGCCCGGCTGGCGGAGCTGCGCTCCGCCCTGCTGACCCAGGCCGAGCGGTGCGACCTGCCCACCTGGGACGCGAACGTCAACCTGGTCGCCTGGCTGCGCGACCGGGTCGGGCTCGCCCCTGCGGAGGCGAAGAAGCACGTCGCCCTCGCTCGCGGGCTGGAGACCTATCCTCACGTCCGCGACGGGCTGGGCCAGGGCACCTTCCCGCCCGCGAGCGCCCTGGTCGTCGTGGCCGCCGCCGACACGTTGCCCGTCGACCTCGTCGACCAGGCGACCAGGGACCGCGCGGTCGCTCACCTGGTGACCGAGGCCGAGGCTTACGACACCCGCACGCTCGCACGCCTCGGTGCGCACCTCGAAGAAGTGCTCGACCCCGAGGGCGCCGACCGCCGTCTCGCCGAGCAGCTCGAGCTGGCCGAGGCGCGCGCCGCGCGCCAGAGCTTCCTGCACCTCGCGCACGACGACGAGCACCAGGTCACCGACGGGAGCTTCCGGATCCCGCTGCAGCACGGCGTCACACCCTGACCGGCCGTCCGACCTGCCCCACCGCCGTCACCGGCCCAGGTCGCATCCGCATCCACCGGCGGGAGTAGGACGGAACGGACGCGAGCAGGACCGCGTGGGCAAGACGGCGAGCAGGAGGACATGCATGGACGTGCACCGCGACCTGAGGGCGAGCGGCGGAGGGCACTTCGGAGGGGGTGCTGCGGAGCGGGCTGCCGCGCGCGCGGAGCAGAGTGAGCCGCGAGCGCCGCGGTGAGCACGACCCGACCTGGGCGGCTCGGACCCGAGGACCGACGCAGGAACCCCACGAACCCAGCGATACGGACGCCGACCCGACCGATGACGCACACCGCTGCGCCCCGCCGATGTCCAGATGTGACGCACACCGCTGCGCCCCACCAGGACGTGGCGACCGCGCAGCGCGCGGCGACCGCTACCGTTGAGGACGTGAGCCGCCACCGTCCCGCCTCCCCCGCGACCGCACCAACCGCGTCAGACATCCCCGATGCCGACGTGACCGGCACCAGCACATCCGATGCCGACAGCGCGCCGCCGACCCGCGTCGCGCGGCTGGTCGAGCCCCTGGCACGGCCGCTGCGCCGCTGGGCCGGCCCCGTCGTGATCGCGAACCTCGTTGGCCAGGTGCTCATCATCCTCACCGGCGGGCTCGTGCGGCTCACCGCCTCGGGCCTGGGCTGCACCACCTGGCCGCTGTGCACCCCGGGCAGCTTCACGCCCGAGCTCCACGACGAGGTCTCCTTCCACCCCTTCGTCGAGTTCGGGAACCGCGCGTTCTCGTTCCTGCTGGGCATCGTCGGGCTGCTCGTGCTGCTCGCGGTCGTGACCGATCGCCGACGTTCCGTGGCCTACCGTCGCCTGGGCTGGATCCCGCTTCTGGGTGTCATGGTCCAGGGTGTGATCGGGGGCATCCTCGTGCTGGTCGAGCTGCCGCCCGCGCTCGTGGGTTTCCACCTGCTCATCTCGATGGCCCTCGTCGTCGCCTCCGCCTACCTCGTGCAGCGCCAGGCCGAGGGTGACGGGCCGCCGGCCACCTTGGTCACGCGCGGCACCGCACGCATCGGTGCCCTGTTCGGGGCGCTGCTCGTCCCCGTGCTCGTGCTCGGCGTCATCACCACGGGTGCGGGGCCGCACTCCGGGGACGACAAGGTGGGCTACCGGTTCGACATCGACCCGACGGTGATCGCGAAGGTGCACGCATGGAGCGTGTGGCTGTTCATCGCCGTCCTCGCGCTGCTGACCTGGCGCCTGCTGCGCGAGCCCGGCATCGCCCCGCGGGTCGCCGGGCCCCTGAGCCTGCTGTGGCTCACGGTCTTCGCCCAGGGGGTCGCGGGCTACGTGCAGTACTTCACGGACCTGCCCTGGGGCATCGTGGCGATCCACATGCTGCTCGCGGCGACCCTGGCGGCTCTCGTCACCCTCCTGCTCACCCGCCTGCGCACCCGCGGGGCCTGACCGCACCGGACCCGCGACAGCCGCTCCCGGGAACCCGGACGGGGCCGCGCTCCTCGGCGCCAGGAATCGCCCTGTCGGGATGAGAGGACGGTGACAGCGGCGTGACACCGTCCTGAGAGCGGGGTGCGTCAACCTTCTGGTGAGAGCAGAAGGAGGAACCCATGAGCTCACTCACCACTACGGTGACATCCGCCCCGGGCCGGACCCGGTCCGCCGCGACGGACCTCGCGATCGAGGCGAACGGCCTCGTCAAGACCTTCGGTGACAACCGTGCCGTCGACGGCGTCGACCTCGCCGTGCGCACCGGCAGCATCTACGGCGTGCTCGGCCCCAACGGCGCCGGCAAGACCACCACCATCCGCATGCTCGCGACGCTGCTGCGGCCCGACGCCGGCAGCGCGCGCATCTTCGGTCACGACGTCGCCCGCGAGCCCTTCGCGGTGCGCCAGCTGATCGGCGTCACGGGCCAGTACGCCTCCGTCGACGAGACGCTGTCCGCCACCGAGAACCTGCGGCTGTTCTGCCGCCTCAACGGCCTGTCGCGCACCGACGCCCGCCGACGCACCGACGACCTCCTCGAGGAGTTCAGCCTCACGGCGGCCGCGAGCCGTCCTCTGAAGAACTTCTCCGGTGGCATGCGCCGGCGTCTGGACCTCGCGGCGAGCCTCATCGCGCAGCCGCCGCTGATCTTCCTCGACGAGCCGACCACCGGGCTCGACCCCCGCACCCGCACCCAGATGTGGGACACCATCCGCAGCCTCGTCACCACCGGGTCGACGGTGCTGCTCACCACCCAGTACCTCGACGAGGCCGACCAGCTCGCGGACCGGATCGCCGTGATCGACCGCGGCCAGGTCGTCGCCGAGGGCACCGCCGACGACCTCAAGGACGCCGTCGGCGAGCAGGCGCTCACGCTCGACCTCGCGCCCGAGTCCGACGTCGAGGCCGCCGTGCGCGCCGTCGTCGAGGTCACCGGCGCCGAGCCGGTCGTCGCGACGCCGACCGAGGCACGCGCCCACGAGACGGCACAGCGGCGCCGTCTCACCGTCCCGGTGACCGGCCCCGACCTCGTCACCGACGTCCTGGTGCGCCTGCGCGCCCACGGCGTCGAGGTCGCCTCGCTGGCGATGGCCAAGCCGAGCCTCGACGAGGTGTTCCTGCACCTCACGGGGCACGACGCGGCCACCGAGACCCCGGACGACGACTCCGACCACACCCTCCAGGAGGCTCTGGCATGACCACCGTCACCACCCCTGCCCCGAGCCGCCTCACGCTCGGCACCGACATCGTCCCCGGCGCGGCCCGCCAGGTCTCGAACACCGTCTCTCTGTCGCAGACCGTGCAGAACTCCCTCGCCATGGCCTGGCGCGGCCTGCTGAAGATCAAGCGCACGCCCGAGCAGCTCGTCGACGTGACGGTGCAGCCCATCCTGTTCACGCTGATGTTCGCCTACCTGTTCGGCGGTGCCATCTCCGGCGACGTGAGCGCCTACCTGCCCATGCTCATCCCCGGCATCCTGGTGCAGACCGTCATCACCACCTCGGTGGTCACCGGCACCCAGCTGCGCGAGGACATGGACAAGGGCGTGTTCGACCGGTTCCGGTCCCTGCCCATCGCGCGCATCGCGCCGCTCGCCGGGGCGCTGCTCGCCGACATGCTGCGCTACACGATCGCGACCGTGCTCACCTTCGTCATGGGCTACATCATGGGCTTCCACCCCGCCGGCGGCCTCGGGTTCGTGGCCCTCGCCGGGCTCCTCGTGATCGTGTGCTCGTGGGCGGTGAGCTGGATCTTCGCCTTCTTCGGCGTGATCGCCCGCAGCGCCTCGAGCGTCCAGGGCATCTCGATGATCGTCCTGTTCCCGCTGACCTTCCTGTCGAACGCGTACGTCCCGGTCGACTCGCTGCCCGGCTGGCTGCAGGGTTTCGTGAAGGTGAACCCGATCTCACACCTGGTCACGGCGGTCCGCGAGCTCGTCAACAGCTCCGCGGTGACCAGCGACCTGTGGATCTCCCTGCTGGGCGCCGGCGTCATCGTCGTGGTCTTCGCACCGCTGGCCGTGCGCGCGTACATGCGTCGCGCCTGACCGGACCCGACCTTCCGGTGGTGGCGGCACGAGACGTGCCGCCACCACCGGAGACGTCGTCCCGGGGCAGTACGCCTAGAGCCGTGGAGCGAGGAGGGCCCTGGCGCGGGCGAGGACGGCGTCGTGGTCCGCCGGGACGCGGGCGCGGGCGAGGGCGGCCTCGACGCGGTCGTCACCTTGCAGGGCTCGCGCGACACCCAGGTGGGTGGTGCGGCGGAGGCTCGGGACGTCCTGCCGCGAGCCGAGGCGCTCCCCCAGCCCCACGAGCTCCAGGCCGTCGTCGACCCGTGCCCCGTCGTCGGTCCACATCCATGCGCCGAGCGCGACCAGAGCGGTGCCGACGGCGGGCGAGTCCACGCCGTGCCCGGTGCGCAGGTTCGCGACCAGGAGCACCCGGAGGCGTCGTGCCAGTGCACGACGCTGCTCCCGGTCCCGCACGGGAGGACGTCCTGCCCCCTCGCCGCGCGCCACGGCAGCGGCGTCGAGGCACGCCAGGGAGAGCCGTGCCGAGGCGTGCACCAGGTGCCACGGACGGCTCGCCGGAGCGCCGAAACGGGGCAGCTGGGCGATCCCACGGTCGTAGCGGTCGAGCGCGGTGGCCGCGTCTCCCCGCAGCCATGCCACCTCGCCCAGCCCCGCGTAGCCGGCGGCACGGAGCTCGACGACCCCGGGGCCGGCACCCTCGAGCGGGCCGGCGGCACCGACGACGCCCTCGGCCTGCTCGGTGGCGGACGCCGCGCGCCGGAAGGTCGCCTCCGCGCGGTCCAGGTCGCCCTCGGCGAGCGAGTTGCCCGCCTCGGATATCTCGATCTGCCGCAGGTCGCTCGTCGCACCGAGCTCTTTCATGAGGGAGTGCGCCTCGGTGAACCAGCGCGCGGCGGACGCGTGGTCGCCCCGCTCGTTCTCGACCTGGCCCAGCAGCTGCGACGCCGAGGCACGTGCCCAGGTGTTGCCCTGCTCGACCGCGAGCGCGTAGCCCTGCTCGCCGAGCCGCGCCGCCTCGTCGAGCGCGCCGTCGTTCTCAGCGACCGCGCCGCCCGCCACGTGCCCCATCAGCATCAGCGCCGGGAACGACGAGCCACGGGCGCGCGCCAGCATCTCGCTGTGGTGCTCGCCGACGACGATCCCCTCGATCCCGAGAGCGATCGCCTCCGCCCAGGCGGGGCCGACGACGTCGGGACGTCGGCTCAGGAGCGTCAGTCTCCCGACCAGGACCGAGGGCCGGTGGGTCACGAACATCCGTCCGATCGCGCTCACGAGCATCGCGGTGAGGATCGCGTCGGGCGCCTGCGACACCCGCGCCCCGCGCGCGAGCGCGACAGCGTCGTCCACCAGCCCGAGGATCTCGAAGAAGGTGCCGCGCATGGCAGCGACCGCGCCCAGCACTCCGAAGATCGTCAGCGCGCTCGTCGCGTCCTCGTCGGCGACCGCCCAGCGGAAGGCCTGGACGAGGTTGTCCAGCTCCGTGGTGACGGCACGCACGACGTCGACCTGTCCCGGCCCCGCCGTCGCGGGGACGCCCTCGGCGGCGAGCCCGCTGGCCCAGCGCACGACGGCACGCTGGCCGTCGTCGACCTCCCCCGCCTCCTCGAGCTCGAGGAGGGAGAACTCGCGGACCGTCTCGAGCATCCGGAACCGGCTCGTGCGGGTGGCGGGGTCCTCCGTCATGACGAGCAGGGACTGCGCGACGAGCGCCGCGACGTCGTCGCGCACCTGTGCGGACACCTCGGCCCGCCAGTCGTCCGCGCCGCTGTCCGTGCCACCGCCGGTCGGTCCGGAGCCCGGCCACGAGGCGCCGGCGACCTGCTCGGCCGTCGGCAGGTCGAATCCCGCGGGCAGCAGGCTCGTGCGCCGCAGGGTGGCACGCTCCCGTTCGTCGAGCAGCTCCCAGCTCCACTCGATGACCGCGCGCAGCGTGCGGTGCCGCTCGGGCGCGGTCCGCGCACCCCCGGTCAGCAGCAGGAACCGCCGCCCCAGGCCATCGGCGATCTCCTCCAGGGTCATCGACCGGACCCGAGCGGCCGCGAGCTCGATGGCGAGCGGCAGACCGTCGAGCCGGGTGCACAGCCGTGCGACGGCGCCCCGGTCGAGCACCGCGTCGGCCCGCACGGCGAGAGCGCGCTGGCAGAACAGCTCGACGGCGGGGCCGCCCGCATCGGCGTCGCTGCTCAGCGCCGGCAGGGCGTAGGCGACCTCGCCGTCGACCTCGAGCGGTGCCCGGCTCGTCGCGAGCACGCGCACCCCGGTGCTCGCGAGCAGGCTGCCCACCGCGCGGGCCGCTCCGGCGAGCACGTGCTCGCAGTTGTCCATGACCAGCACGGTGCCCGGAGCGGTGAGCCGGTCCCGGATCTGACCGGGGACGTCGAGACGCGTGCTGCGGTCACCGATCCGGACCCCCGCGGTGGACTCGTGGATCCCGAGGGCGGCCGCGATCGCGGGCATCACGTCGTCGTCGGTGCCGATGCTCGCGAGCTCGACCACCACCACCAGCGGGGCGCCCTCGGTGAGCACGCGCCACCCCACCTCGTGGGCGATGCGGGTCTTGCCGAGGCCGCCGGGTCCGAGGACGGTGACCAGCCGGCTCGTCCTCAGGTGCCCGACGAGGTCGTGCACCGCCTGGTCGCGGCCCACGAGCACGGTGGCCGCCCGGCGCAGGCCGAGCGCCATGCCCTCGGTCGGGTCGACGGCCCCGGACGAGGCCGACGGTGCGGCACCTGACGACGGCTGTCCCGAGGCCCCCGAGGCCCCCGGGACCGCCGGCACCGACGGCCCCGACGTCACGGCGGGCAGCGGCCGCTCCGGGCCGCCCTGCCCGGCACCGCTCGGTGTGCCGTCGCCGGCGTCCTGCCTGGCCCCCGCCACCGGGACCTGGTCCCGGGCCGCCGTCGTCAGGGCCGCCGTCGTCGGCGTCGCCGCTGCCGAGGACGCGTCGAGCCGCAGGAGCGCCGCGTAGGCCTCCTGGACGCCCCGGGAGGGCGACGTGCCCAGCTCGTCGGCGAGGGCGTCGCGCAGACGCGCGTAGGCCCGCAGGCCGCTGGTGACCTCGCCCTTCTCGGCACACGCGACGAGCAGCGCGGCGACGGCACGCTCGTCGGCGGGGTCGGCCGCCGCCCGGCCCGCCGCGAGCGCGAGCGCCGCGTCCCAGTCCTGTGCGCCGACGAGCGCGGTGAGCCGCAGGTCCGAGAGCGCGGACCACAACGACGCCGCCCGCTGCTCCAGCTGCTCGCGCAAGCCGTCGGTGACGTCGGCACCGGGCTGGTCGCGCCAGCGCTCGAGCGCCGCCTGCGCGTCCGACGCCGCGCGGGCGGGGTCGGACGCGGGTGCGGACAGCTTCGTGCTCGCGGCGCGCAGCGCCTCGCTCGCCAGGTGGAGGTCCGTGGTCCCCGTGAAGCGGTAGCCGCTGGGCGTCAGCTCGACGAGGCCCGGGCCGACCACGCTGCGCAGCCGGGAGACGACGGTCTGGATGCTGCCGCGAGGGTCGGCCGGCGGCGTCTCGTCGGACCACAGGTCGGCGGCGAGCTGCGAGACCGAGACGCTGCGCCCGTCGGCGAGCGCGAGAGCGACGAGGAGCGCCCGCGAGCGCGGGCTGGCGAGCGTCGTGGTGGTGCCGTCGGTCCGGCGCACGAGCACCGGTCCGAGGACGGCGAGGTCCGCGGCACCGGCACTGGCATCGGCATCGGGCGCTGCGTCGACCGTGCCCGGAGGCGCCGGGACGGTCGACGTCGCACCGACCTGCGACGCCCCGACCGACGACGAACCGCCGCCGCGCGACGAGCCGACCGTCGTCGAGCCGGCAGGGCTCGGGACGGCGTCGTCCGGGCTACGGCTCACCGGTCGTCAGCCCGCCGGGACGTCGGCCGCGCGACCGCGACCGGGCGAGCGTGTCGGCCACGGGGCGTCGGCCGGGCGCAGCGTGGCCCAGTCCTGCCCCCGCGCCACCGCGGCTGCGAGCACGCCCACGCAGATCGTGGGGTTGTGCACGTCTCCCGCGAGCACGGCCGCCACGACGTCGTCGAGAGGCACCCACCCGACGAGCATGTCGCGCTCTTCGTGCTCGCGCGCGAAGGCGGGCCCGTCGACGGCACGGGGCGAGCGGGCGAGGTAGACGCGCAAGGCTTCCGTCGACCCCCCGGGGGTCGTGCAGGTGTCGACGAGCACGTGCCAGTCGGCGGCCTCGAGGTCCGCCTCCTCCGCGAGCTCACGACGGGCCGCTGCGAAGGGGTCTTCGCCAGGGACGTCGAGGAGGCCCGCGGGGATCTCCCACAGCTCGTGGCGCACGGGGTGGCGGTACTGGCGAAGCACCAGCACACGGTCGTCGTCGTCGAGCACGAGCACGCCGACGGCACCCGTGTGGTCGACGTACTCGCGCGCCACCACCACCGGTCTGCCGTCCTCGCCCGCGCCGAGGTCCACCCGGTCACGCACGAGGTCCCAGATCGCCCCCTGGTGCACGAGCGTGTGCTCGACGACGGGCCGGGGGGCGAGGACGTCGTGCAGCGGCACCTGCGCGCCGTCGACGGTCGTCACGCTGCGGGGGGACGTCATGCTCAGGCGTCCGCCGGCTCGACGGCGCTGCGCGCGTCCTCGGCGAGCTCCGCGTCGTCCAGCAGGAGCCCTTGCTCCTCGAGCGCCGCACGGACCAGGCCGGCGAACAACGGGTGCGCGCTGGTCGGCCGTGACTTGAACTCCGGGTGCGCCTGCGTCGCGACGTAGTACGGGTGCACCTCGCGCGGGAGCTCGACGAACTCCACGAGACGCGAGTCGGGCGACGTGCCGCTGATCACGAACCCCGCGTCCTCGAGGCGGTCGCGGTATGCGTTGTTGACCTCGTAGCGGTGACGGTGCCGCTCGGAGACGAGCGTCGCACCGTAGGTCTCGGCCGCCACGGAACCCTCGGCGAGGACGGCGTCGTACGCGCCGAGGCGCATGGTGCCGCCCAGGTCGCCCGCACCGTCGACGATGTCCCGCTGCTCCTCCATGGTCGCCACGACGGGGTGCGTGGTCCCGGCGTCGAACTCGGACGACGACGCGTCCGTCAGCCCCAGGACGTTGCGGGCGTACTCCATCACCATCACCTGCAGGCCCAGGCAGATCCCGAGGGTGGGGACGCGGTTCTCGCGCGCCCAGCGGGCCGCCCCGATCTTGCCGTCGACACCGCGCACGCCGAACCCACCGGGGATCAGGACCGCGTCGACACCGCCGAGCGCCTGCTGCGCTCCCTCGAGGGTGGCGCAGGTGTCCGAGGCGACCCAGCGGATCTTGACCTTGGCGTGCTGCGAGAAGCCACCGGCCCGCAGCGCCTCGGTGACCGAGAGGTAGGCGTCCGGCAGGTCGATGTACTTGCCGACCATCGCGACCTCGACGGTGCGCTCCGGGAAGTGCACGCGATCGAGCAGCTGCGACCAGCCGGCCCAGTCGACGTCGTGGAACGGCAGGTCGAGGCGGCGCACCACGTAGGCGTCGAGCCCCTCCGCGTGCAGCACGGTCGGGATGTCGTAGATGCTCGGCGCGTCCTTGCAGGTGACGACGGCCTCGTTGTCGACGTCGCACATGAGCGCGATCTTGCGCTTGATCGAGTCGGGCATGTCGCGGTCGGCGCGCAGCACGATCGCGTCCGGCTGGATGCCGATGCTGCGCAGCGCGGCCACGGAGTGCTGGGTCGGTTTCGTCTTGAGCTCGCCCGACGGCCCGATGTACGGCACCAGCGAGATGTGCAGGAAGAAGACGTTGTCGCGGCCCAGCTCGTGGCGCACCTGGCGCGCGGCCTCGAGGAAGGGCTGCGACTCGATGTCACCGACGGTGCCGCCGATCTCGGTGATGATGACGTCGACGTCGTCGCCCGCCTGGGCGCGCATCCGCTCCTTGATGGAGTCGGTGATGTGCGGGATGACCTGGACCGTGTCGCCCAGGTACTCGCCGCGGCGCTCCTTGGCGATGACGCCGGAGTAGACCTGGCCCGTGGTGACGTTCGCGGAGGCGGAGAGCTCGACGTCGAGGAAGCGCTCGTAGTGACCGATGTCGAGGTCGGTCTCGGCGCCGTCCTCGGTGACGAAGACCTCACCGTGCTGGAACGGGTTCATCGTCCCGGGGTCGACGTTGAGGTAGGGGTCGAGCTTCTGCATCGTGACCCGCAGCCCGCGCGAGCGCAGCAGCCGTCCGAGGCTGGAGGCCGTGAGCCCCTTGCCGAGAGAAGAGGCGACACCACCGGTCACGAAGATCTGCCGGGTGGTCTCGCCGTGACGACCCGCGACGGGGTCGAAGAACCGTGGGGAGCTGGGGCCGCCCGCCGGGGACGTACCGTTCGAGAGGCTCGCCGTGAGGCCGTCGGAGGACTGCTGAGCACGTGTGTTTGCGTCGTCTACCACGGGATTCCACTCTATCAGGAGTCGGGCTCGGTCAGGGAGGGTGTGTCGCCCGCGCGCGGGCGTGCGTAGACCGCGCGGAGCTGGTCGCGAAGGTCCCGGTCGCCGGGCAGGCTGCGGGCGCGGCGGCGTGCCAGCCGCTGCAGCTCGCTGCGGTCGAGCGGGTCCGCCAGGAGCCGGTCGACCGCACGCGCGAGCAGCGCGCTGTCGCCCGCCGGGACGAACCGCGCCGAGGCGTCGAGCACCTCGCTCGCGGCGCGGCCGCCGTCGTCGACGTGCGTCACGATCGCGGCGCCCGCCTGCAGCGCGGCCGTCATGAGGTCGGTGCGCACCACGTCGAGCGGCGCGCTCGCCACGACGTCGGCGGCCCGCAGCAGCTGGTCCACGTCGGCGCGGCGCCCGAGGAGGGTGACCCTGTCGCCGAGGCCCCGCACCGCGATCCTCGCCTCGAGCTCCGCCCGCAGCGGACCGTCGCCGACGACGAGCCAGCGCGCTCCCGGCACGGTGAGCGCCGCCGCGGCGTCGAGGAGATCGTCTGGGCGAGCCTGTGCGGTGAGGTCGGTCACCGTCACGACGAGCGGCGCGGCGAGCGGCACGTGCAGCAGGAACCGGGCGACGGCCTGCGTCCGACGGTGGACGACCGCGCTCGTGACGGGCGGCGCACCGTCCCCGGCGGCGGCACCGGTCGTCGGACGGTCGACGGGCAGCACCGCGCGCTCGACGGCGACGCGGTGGCCGACGACCCGCGAGAGGCCTCGGCGCACCGTCCCGAGGCGGCGCTCACGCTCCAGCAGCTCCTCGCTCGTGGTCAGGACGACGTCGGCGCCGTTGGCGACCACCGTGTCGAGGACCAGGCCCACCGCCTGCGTCCCGACGCCTCCCGTGCGCGCGTCGTGCAGCGTCACGACCACCCGTGGACGCACGCGCCCCAGCCCGCGCGACGCGAGCACGCTCATCGCCCCGGCGCGGGCGCCGTGCGCATGGACGACGTCGGCACCGCGCAGCGCCTCGCGGAGCCTGGCGACGGCTTCGGGGTCCTGCCGCCCGGGACGTTCGCCGACGGTCAGCTCGACCGTGGTCACCCCTGCCGGAGCATCGAGGGAGTCGAGGAGGGCACGTGGCGCGAGGAGGGTCGTCTCGTCGGCGAACGAGGCCACCGCGCGCACGACGTGGCGCAGGTGCCGCGCGACGTCGGCCGCCACGAGGGCGGTCACCAGGACGACCCGACCGCTCAACCGTGCGCCTCCCCTCCGACGAGCCCCCGCAACGCGGCGCGGTCGACGAGGAACCCGACCACCAGCACCACGGCCAGCGCGGCCGCACCCACCAGGAGCGCGACCCACGCGCCCTGCCAGGTCCCCGCGCCTGAAGGCGCCAGACTACCCGCGAGGCGGCGCAGCACCACGCAGACACCCGCGGCCGTGACCAGAGTGATACCGATCGTCCGTCCGACGCCCACGAGCGGTGCGGGCCCCAGGTGCTCGCGCACGGCCCGCAGCAGCAGCACCGCGCCCACGGTCATGCCGAGCGAGCTGGCACCGCCCATGACCCGGAACACCGCGTCGGTGTCGTGCCCCGTGACGAGAACCCAGGCTCCGACCGCGCTCCCCACCGCGACGACGAGCCAGCCGCAGGAGGCCGCGGTGACCGCGGCGCGCGCGTGGTTCGTCGCGTAGAGGATGCGGCTGACGTGGAAGACGAGCGCGAGCCCGACCGCTCCCGGCGCGAGCCAGGTGATGGCCGTCGCCATGTGGGCGGCGCCTCCCGTCGTGAACCCGAAGAAGGCCTCGATCGGCCCCGCGGCCGCGACCAGCAGCGCCGCGCCGGCGACCGACACGATCGCCACCCCACGCACGCTCACCGCCGCCAGGCGCCCGAAACGGTCGCCGTCCCCGGTGGCGGCGTGCTCGGTCAGGTGCGGGAAGGCGCTCGTGGCGAGAGGCACCGCGAGCACGGCGTACGGCAGGAGGTAGACGGCCTGCGCGTACTGGAACACGGGGTAGGCACCGCCCTCCCCGTGGCTGTTCGCCACGAGCAGCAGCACGACGACGGAGGCCTGCTGTGCGAGCAGCGCGCCGATGCCCGCGAAGGCGAGCGACCTGGCGCGCGCGGCCTCGCCGGGCGGGAAGGAGAAGGTGAGGCGCAGCCGCACGCCCGCGCGGTGCACGGGGATCAGCAGCGGCAGGCTCAGCGCGACGACGCCCGCGGTGCTCCCCCACGCGAGCCACGCCAGGGACGCGGAGGAGAGCATCTCGGGGCTCGTCTGGTGCCCGTCGGCGAGCGCGCCGAACACCAGGTAGGACGCGATCACGACCACGGTCGACAGGATGGGCGCCGCGGACGGCCAGAAGAACCTCCGGTGCGCCTGGAGGATGCCCGCCGCGACGACGGACACGCCGTAGAGCGGGACCTGGATCGAGAACACCCGCAGCAGCAGCACCGAGACGTCGTGCAGGGCGGGGTCGCCGACGCGCGGCAGCACCGCCACGATCTGGGGCGCGAGCAGCGCCACGAGCAGGCCGACAGGGACGAGCGCGGCGAGCGTCCAGGTGAGCATCGCGCTCGCGCTGCGGGAGACGTCGAGGTGAGCGCGTCGCGCGATCGCCCCGGCGGCGACGGGCACGATGGCGCCCGCGAGCGCACCACCGGCCACGACCTCGAACAGGACGTTGGGCAGCAGGTTCGCGACGGCGTACGCCTCGCCCACCCCTGTGGAACCGACCTCGGAGGCCTGCACGGCCCAGCGGCCGAGCCCGAACACCCGGCTGACGATCGTGACGAGCGTGATGAGCAGAGCCCCGCCGGCCACGGTCTGCGCGGCGCGGGCGCGCCCCTGTGCCGTCACACCGCGCCGCCGCCGCCAGCGGTGCCCGCAGCGTCCGAGGCGCTCCGCACCGCGCTCTGCTCGGGGCCCTGCTCCGCGCTCCGGTCCTGCGCGGGAACGACGCCGCGCCCCCAGCGGTCGACCGCCCGGAGCCACGGGGTGCGCTCGATGACGGCGGAGAAGCTGACCTTCTCGCTGGCGAGGGTCAGGCCGACGACACCGGCGAGCGCCACCAGCCGCACCGGCAGCGGGGACGACGCCGCGACAGCGTGGCCCGCGCCTGCGCCGAGCGCGTTCGCTCCGCCGTCCCCCGCCATGTCGTGGGCGTCGAGGTCGGCCGGCGCCGCGGCGACGACAGCGCCCAGCACCGCGCCTGCGGTGCCGGCGGCACGGGACCCCGCGAGCGGCAGCACGAGCGCGGCCGAGGCCTTGAGGGCGCGCCCGGGGCGCAGGTCGAAGAGGTTGACGAGGTTCGCGGTCCCCGCGATCAGCGCGGCGTCGACGCCGATGTCGAGCAGCGTCCTCGCCAGCCCGCCCCCCGCACCGGTCCGGCCACGAGCGCCAGCACCTGCGCGCGGGAGGGTCGCGGCGGCCACGAGCGCGCAGGCCCCGATGCCGGCGATCTTCACCGCACCCGTCGTGACCTTGCCACGCCGCAGCGCACCGAGGTGGCCCCGCAGGCCCCGGCTGCGTTCCTCGGTGGACTCGAAGAGGTCGTCGACCATGCCGAACGTCCCAGCCCCGGCCACGGCGCAGGTGACGGAGAACGCGGACCTCAGGTCAGGCGCCCCGGCCACCGCACCGGCGGTCACCGCGGCCACGAGCGAGGGGCCCTCGAGGAGCGAGACGGTGCGACCGTCGTGGTTGGTGCGGTGCCACCAGGACGACGACCCGGCGACAGCGTCCAGGACGCCGCGGGCCGTGCGACCCGCCGTGGTCGCGACCGCTCCGCTGACGGCGAGACGGGCTGCCCGGTTCACTTGCCGTCGGCCCCGTCCGCGTCGGAAGAACCGTCTGCCGAGCCGTCACCGGTCGTGGAGCCGTCCGACTTGCCTTCCGTCGTCGAGCCACCGGTCGTCGTGTCACCGGTCGTGGAGTCGCCCGAGCTCGCGGGAGCACCGAGCGCGACGAGGGCCGCCCTGTCAGGAGCGCCGAGCGTCGCGGCGACCGGCACCTGCGAGGCCGCCGTCGTGTCCGCGTACTGCGCGACGGTGCCGCCGATGCGCTCGGAGAGCGCGAGCGGGAGCATGAACTGCCCCACCACGGAGTCGACGCCGGCGACCGTGGTCACGGTCGAGCTCGCGGTGTCGTCCTTCGTCACGGCCTCCACGATGGTCCCGGCCGGGCTGCCGGTGGCGGTGACCACGGCGCCCTCGGCGTCGGCGGCGAGCACCGTGGCGAACGTGGCGCCCAGCGACGAGTCCGCCGCCGAGGCGGTCGGCGCCGGGGTGGACGCGGTCTGCGCCGCTCCGGCCTCGATGACCACGTAGGCGTCGGCGGGGGCGGTGGGCTCCTCGGGGATCGTGATCAGCCCGGAGTCGACGAGGATCTCGCGGGTCAGGTCGGCGCCCGCGGCGAAGGTGTCCGCCTCGACGCTCGAGTACCCGGAGAACGCGAGGACGAGCGCGTGAGCGAGGGTCGTGTCGTAGCCGTCCGTCGTCGATCCCGCGGCGAGGTATGCCGCCAGGCTCGAGGCGTAGGACTGCCGGGAGTCGGCCTTGGCCTGGGAGAACCAGTCGTCGGAGAGCTGGACGGTGCTCACCACGGTCGCGCCGGCGGCCGCGAGGTACTGCGAGGTGCTGTCCACGACGTCGGAGTCGACGTCGCCCACGAGCACGACCGAGACGCGACGGGACGGGAGCGCGCCGGCCAGCGCCTTCGGCGCGGCGGCGGCGAGGAGAGTGTCGCTGCCCTCCTGGGTGGCGTTCGCATCGTCGAGCTCGGCGCGCAACGCCTCCTTCTCCGTGCGCAGCGACGTCACCTGGCCGGTGAGCTGGTCGCCGATGGCTTCCTTGAGGGGGCCCGCGCCGAGGATGATCCCGACGGCGAGCGCGAGGAACACCGAGATCAGCGAGACCAGGTGGTAGCGGAAGTCGATCACGGGATGTCAGTCCTTGTCGCAGTGGGAGAGAGGTCCGGGGTCGGGGCGGCGTGGCACGGGTGCGCCGTCGTACCTGTCACGTCCACCAGGCGAGGCCCTGGAACCACGACCAGACGTCGTCGTACCGCGCCCCGAGCAGACCGAGGAGCACCTGCCCCGCGCTCGTGGCGGCGAGCGCGGCGCCGACCGCGACGACGCCCGCGAGGGCGAGGAGCGTGAGCTGGAGGTTGGAGATCCGGTGGCGGTACAGCCGGGAGACGCCCTTGGCGTCCACGAGCTTGCCGCCGACCCGCAACCGGGTCAGGAACGTGCTCGCCATGCCGGCGCGCCCCTTGTCGAGGAACTCCACGAGGGTGGCGTGCGTGCCGACCGCGACGATGAGCTCAGCACCCAGGTCGTCGGCGAGGAGCATCGCGATGTCCTCGCTGGTGCCCGTCGCCGGGAAGATCACGTGCTCCACACCGAGCGCGTCGACACGCTGCAGGCCGGGAGCGCGCCCGTCGCGGTAGGCGTGGACGACGACCTCGGCCCCGCAGCGCAGGGTGGCGTCGGAGACCGAGTCCATGTCGCCCACGATGATGTCGGGGCGCCAGCCCTGCTCGACGATCGCGTCCGCCCCGCCGTCGACACCGATGAGCAGGGGCCGGTACTCCTTGATGTAGGCGCGCAGCGCTCGCAGGTCGTCGCGGTAGTGATAGCCGCGCACGACGATGAGCACCTGGCGCCCGCGGATCTCGGTGCGCAGCGTCGGTACCCCCACGCCGTCGAGCAGCAGCTCGCGCTCCCGGCGCAGGTAGTCCATCGTGTTCGCAGCGAAGAGCTCGAGCTGGGTGGACAGCCCCTCGCGGGCGTTCTCGAGCGCCGCGTCGACCGACTCCACGCTCTGCTGCTCGCCCTCGGCGACGAGCGTGTCGCCCTGCGTCACGACGGCACCGTCGACCGTCAGCCAGCGTCCTTCGCGGACCGACATGACGTCTGGCCCCAGGTCGTCGACGAGCGGGATGCCCGCCTCCACGAGGATGCTGGGACCCAGGTTGGGGTAGCGCCCGGAGATCGACCGGGCGGCATTGAGGACTGCGGCGGGGCGCGCGGCCACCAGCGCCTCGGCGGCGATACGGTCGATGTCGACGTGGTCGATGACGGCGATGTCACCGGGCGACAGCCGGTGGGCGAGGTCCTTGGTCCGTCGGTCGACCTTGGCAGGTCCGGCGATGCCGGTGCCCGTCTCAGCGGGTCTCGCGGGGCGGGCGTTGAAGAGCTTCATCGCCGTTCATCGTCTCACAACGGCCGCCGCCAGGAGCTCCGACGCGTGGGCGCGAGCGGTCTGAGAGTCCTCGCTGCCGGAGAGCATCCGGGCGAGCTCCACGAGCCGGTCGTCCCCGTCCACGGTGCGGATGTCCGACCGGGTGACCTGACCGTCCCCGGAGGTCGACTTCGCGACCACGACGTGCGTGCCCGCGAAGGCCGCGACCTGTGCGAGATGGGTGATGACGATGACCTGGTAGTGCTCGGCGAGCCGTGCCAGGCGCGCCCCGACCTGGGTGGCGGCCTTGCCGCCGACACCGGCGTCGACCTCGTCGAAGACCATGGTCAGCCGATCGCCCCCACGGTCGTGGCGCGCGGCCAGCGACACCTCGAGCGCGAGCATGATGCGCGAGAGCTCGCCGCCGGAGGCGCCCTTGGCGAGCGGTCGGGCCGGCGCGCCGGGGTGGGGGCGCAGCAGCAGCTCGACCGCGTCGGCGCCGGTGGGCCCCGGGGCGACGGACGTGACCGAGACGTCGAGGTGGGCACCGGTCATGGCGAGGCCCTCGAGCTCCGCGTCGACCGCCTGAGAGAGCTCGGCGGCCGCGGCGGCGCGCCGCTCGTGCAGCACCCGCGCCGCTTCGGCGAGCCGCAGCTCGAGGTCCTCGAGGAGCCCCGCGAGGTGGTCGGCGCGCCCCGTGTCGTCGTCGAGCTCGAGCAGCCGCAACGAGGCCGAGGACGCCCAGGCGAGCACCTCGTCGACCGTCTCTCCGTAGGACCGGGTGAGGTGCGCGAGCTCGGCGCGCCTCGCCTCGGCCTGCTCGAGCCGCGCCGGGTCGGACTCGAGCCCGTCGAGGTAGCCGGACAGCTCTGTGGCGACGTCGCCGGCCCGGAAGCCGACGTCGCGCAGCTGTCCCACGAGGGGTGCCAGCGCGGGGTCGTGCGCACCGGCGCGCTCCAGGGCGCGCGCCGCGGTCTCGAGCAGCTCGGCGACGCTCGCCGCCCGCACGGAGGCGGACGCCGTGTCGTCCTCACCACCGACGAGCGCGGTGCGAGCGACCTGCACGTCCTCGCCGAGCTCGTTCGCGTAGCGCAGCCGGTCGGCCTCGGCGACCAGCGCCACGTCCTCGCCGGGCTGCGGGGCGACCCGCTCGACCTCGGCGAGCCCGAGCCGGAGGAGCTCGGCCTCGCGCGCCCGTTCGGAGGCCTGCGTGCGGATCGTGTCGAGCTCGGCGGCGACGCTCTGACGCTCCTGCCACAGCTCGCGGTAGGCGCCCGCGGCCTCGGCGAGCGCAGCACCGCCGTAGGCGTCGAGCATGGCGCGCTGCTGGGCGGCGCCGCGCAGCCGCAGCTGGTCGGACTGCCCGTGGATCGTGACGAGCCGCGAGGTGAGCTCGCCGAGGACGGCCTGCGGCACGCCACGACCACCGAGCACGGTGCGGGACCGGCCCTGCGCGGCGACTGTCCGCATCACGAGCAGCGAGCCGTCGTCGTCGAGCACACCCCCGGCGTCGTCGACCTGGGCCGCGGCGCCCGACGAGGTGTCGATCTCGAACCGGCCCTCCACGACCGCCTCGGTCGCGCCCACGCGCACGGCCCGGGCGTCGGCCTTCCCGCCCGAGAGCAGGTCGAGGCCGGTCAGCAGCATGGTCTTGCCGGCGCCCGTCTCACCGCTGATGACGGTGAGCCCGGGGCCCAGGTCGAGCTGCGCGTCGACGATCACGCCGAGGTCCCGCAGCCGCAGCTCCGCGATCATGCTCCGCTGCCCCCGCCCGCCAGCCCGCTGTCCTCGGGCGCGGTCCCTGCCTGAGCGCCTGCCGTCTGGTCACCGGTCCGGAGGCGCTGCTCGCTCTGGGGCCTCTCGTCGTCCCGGGACCTCTCGGCCCGCAGCGCGGCACGCTCGCGCCATCCGGCGACGGGCAGGTCGAACTTGCGCACGAGACGGTCGGTGAAGGGCGCGTCGTTGAGCCGCGCCAGCAGCACCGGGCTGGCACCGCAACGCACCGTGATCCGGGTCCCCGCCGGCGCCTCGACCTGGCGGCGGCCGTCCATCGTCACCACGCCGCCGACCCCGGAGCCGGGCGTCACCTCGACGCTCACGGTCGAGCCGGGGCCGACCACGAGCGGTCGCGCGAAGAGCGCGTGCGCGGCGAGGGGCACGATGAGGATCGCCTCGACGTCGGGCCACATCACGGGCCCGCCCGCGGAGAACGCGTGCGCCGTCGAGCCGGTCGCCGTGGCCATCACGACGCCGTCGCACCCGAACGACGACAGCGGCTGCCCGTCGATCTCGACCTCGACCTCGACCATCAGGTGCCGGTCCGCCTTCTCGAGGGTGGCCTCGTTGAGCGCCCAGTCGTGCACGACGTCGGTCCCCGGGCGCTCGATCTCGACGTCGAGCGCGCTTCGGCGCTCCACGAGGTAGTCGCCGGCCGCGAGGCGGCGCACCGCGTCGCGGAGGTTCTCACGCTCGCTCTCGGCGAGGAAGCCCACGTGCCCGAGGTTCACGCCGAACAGCGGCACCGAGGTCCCGCGGACCAGCTCGGCCGCCCGCAGGATCGTCCCGTCCCCGCCCAGCACGACGGCGAGCTCGATGTCCTCGAGCCAGTGCTCGCCGCGCTCGCGCGCGACGTGCGTGCCCGTGAGCGCGTCCGCGAGCTCGGCGTCGTGCAGCACCACCTCGAAGCCGACGTCCTTGAGCTCGCGCACCGCCTCGACCATCGCCGAGACCGCCGCCTGGCGGCCACCGTGCGCGACGACGAGCACCTTGCGCGTCATGCCTCGTCCCCGGTGCTGGTCGGGGTGCCCTCCGGCGAGACGAGCTCTGCGCGCGCCTCCGGACCCTCGGGGCTGCGCACGGCCCGGCGCACCGCCGCCGGCCAGTCGGTGTGCCCGGCGCCCTCGGGGCGTCGCTCGAGCCACACGAAGAACTCACGGTTGCCGTGCGGGCCCGGCAGCACGCTGGGCACCACGCCACGCAACCACAGCCCGTGCTGCTCGGCCTCCTCGACCACGCCCGCCACGGACTGCTCGCGCAGCGCCTCGCTGCGCACCACGCCGTTGGAGCCCAGACGCTCGCGCCCCACCTCGAACTGCGGCTTGACCATCAGGAGGTACGTCGTGCCCGGGGCGGCGACCGAGACGACCGGCCCAACGATCATGCGCAGCGAGATGAAGGAGATGTCGGCGACGACGACGTCCGGCGTTCGGGCGAGCGCCCCCGGTGCGAGCTCACGAGCGTTGAAGCCCTCGATGACGGTCACGCGGTCGTCGGCGCGGAGCTCGTCGACCAGCTGGCCGTGCCCCACGTCGAGGGCGACGACGTGGTCGGCACCGCGGCGCAGCAGCACGTCGGTGAAACCGCCGGTGGACGCCCCGACGTCGAGCGCCCAGGCGCCGGTGATCGCCTCGTCCAGCGTCGTCGCCCCGGCGGCCGCGAAGGACTCGAGCGCACCGAGCAGCTTGTAGGCGGCCCGCGAGGCGTAGTCCTGCCCCGCCTCGACGTCGACGACGAGGTCGCTCGTCGCCGTGACCTTGACCGACGGCTTGGCGACGACGACCCCGTCGACCGTCACTCGGCCGGAGTCGATCAGCGACGCCGCCCTGCTGCGGGACGGCACGAGACCCCGGCGTACGAGCTCCGCGTCCACCCTGACGGCGCTCATGCCCGTGCCTCGTCCAGCGTCGAGGCCAGCGCACCGTAGGCGCGCTCGAAGGCGGCGACGTGCTCGCCGAGCGGACGGTCCTCGAGCCCGGTGAGCGCGTCGAGCGCGTGCCTCACCCCGTCAGCGGGCGCACCTGGCTCCGGCGTCGCGCCCCCGCGCACGGCGTCGCGCGGCGTCGGCGGTGTCGGCACGGCGGCCATCTGTCCTCCTGCTGGTCGAACCTCGGTTGATCGGACTCTGTCTCGGGCCGCGTCTCGGACGTGCGCCCGGAACCTGCGTCGTCGTGCCTCACGCTACCGTGCCGGTGCCGCGCGGGGCGCTCGTCCACAGCCCGACGCGCAGCGGGATCAGACCGCCCGTACCTCGAGCTCGGGGACGCTGCGCGGGTCGAGCGCACCACCGGCGTCCACGTGTGACCACGCCGCCGCGCAGGCCGCACGGATCTCCTCGACGCCGTCGGCAGACGCGGGGCCGCTCAGCTCGAGCCGGTCGCCGACGACGCGAGCCGCCGAGCCGCCGCTGACCCACCAGCCGTCGACCAGCGAGGGCGCCACCTGCGGGACCTGCAGGCCCCGCAGGTCGGCGACGACGAGGTGCGGTCGCTCGCCCGGGACGGCGAGGACGTCGTCACGACCCGTCGAGACGCCGGTGAGCACGTGGAGCCCGACATAGCCGCCGCTGCGTGCGCCCGCGAGGTCCGTGTCGAGCCGGTCGCCGATGACGAGCGGTCGCCGCGCACCGGCTCGTTCGACCGCCATGGCGTACATCGTGGGTGACGGTTTGCCCGCCGAGCGCGGGGTGACCCCGGTCGCCGCCACGACGGCACCGACCAGCGAACCGTTGCCCGGAGCGATCCCGCGGGCGGTGGGCAACGAGAGGTCGAGGTTGCTCGCCACGTGCACCGCCCCGCGACCGACGGCGTAGGCGGCCTCGGCGAGGTCCTTCCACCCGATCTCCGGGACGTAGCCCTGCGCGACGGCCGCGGGCCCGTCGTCGGCGCTCTCGACCACGACGTAGCCCGCGGCGCGCACGGCGGTCCGCAGACCGGCGCCTCCGACGACGAGCACCCGGGAGCCCGGGGCGACGAACTCGTCCAGGTACCGCGCGCAGGCCTGCGCGGCGGTCATGACGTCGTCCGCCACCGCGGGGATGTCGAGCGACGTGAGCTGCTCGGCGACGGTCTCCGGCTCGCGGGAGGCGTTGTTGGTCACGAAGGTCAGGCGCATCCCCGCGGCGCGCGAGGCGGCGAGACCGTCTGCCGCGTGCGCGATGGGTTCGTGCCCGAGATAGGCGACGCCGTCCAGGTCGACCAGCGCGAGGTCGAAGGTCGACGACGGCGCCTGAGGCAGGCTGACGAGGCCGGGTGCGGCGGCGAGCTCGGCGGTCGAGGCGGCCTCACTCATCGGCGGCCTCGCCCTGCGCGTGCTCGGCTTCCTCGTCGTGCTCGTCGTGCTCGTCGTGCTCGTCGTGCTCGTCGCGAGACTGCTGCGCAGCTTCTTCCTGCACAGCCGCCTCCTGCGCGCTGTCCTCCTGCACGCCGCCTGCTTGCACCGCGTCCGCCTGCACCGCGTCGGCCTCGGACTCGTCCGGAGCATCGTCCGGAGCGTCGTCACCGCTCACCTCGTCCTCGTACTCGTAGACGACGACGTCCTCCACGAACGCGCCCGACAGGTCGCCCAGGTCCTGCGGCGAGTAACCGGCGGCGATGGCCGCGGCCTCGTCGTCACGGCCGGCCCGCTCGAGCAGCACGATGCGGGCCTGGACCACACGCATCGCGAGGTCCTTGTCGCGCTTGGGCTCTGGTGCCGCGTCGAGCGCGGCGAGGCCCGCCTCGAACTCGCCGAGATCCGCCCGCGCACCGGAGACGACGATGGCCAGCTCGACCGCCTGCGGCGTCTTGAGGGTGGCGGCCTCGTCGCTCGCCGCCAGCGCGATCGCACGGTCCGGGCGTCCCAGGCCGCGCTCGCAGTCCGCCATGATCGGCAGGTGCTCGGAAGAGCCGTTGAGCCGTCGGACGGTCCGCAGCTCGCGCAGCGCCTCGGCGTAGCGCTCGGTGCGGTAGGCCGCGAGGCCCACGGCCTCGCGGACGATGTCGACGCGACCACCGCGGCGCAGCGCGGACTGGGCGTGCTGGTAGGACAGCTCGGGGTCGACGTCGAGGTACTCCCCCGCCGCGATCAGGTGGAGACCGACGAACTCCGCGTTCTCCTTGGTCAGCGAGCGCAGACGTTCGCGTGCGTCACGGTCGAGCATCGAGAAGGTCAGGCCCTCAGGGAGCACAGGGTCCGTGTGCCGCGTGCCGTCGGTGCTGCGCGGCGGACGCTGCGAGGGCGCGTCGCGGTCCTCGAAGCGCTGCGCCCCACGGTCGCTGCCGCGAGGCGCGCCCCGTCGGTCGTCACGCCGGTCGTCACGTCCGCGACCGCCACGGTCCGCGTGCGGGGGGCGGGCGCCGCGCTGCTCGAAGGGCCGGTCGCGCTCGCTCGCGTGACGGGCACCGCCACCGTGGCCGCCGCGCGGGCGGTCTTCGCGTCCGCGGTCGTCACGCTGATAGCCCGTGCGATCGCCGCGCGGACGACCGTCACCTGAGAAGGAGGACCGGTCCTCCCTGCGGGGGCGGTCGTCACGCTGGAAGGAAGAACGGTCAGCGTTGCGGTCACGGTCGCCGAAAGGCGGGCGCTCCTCGCGCCGGTACGACGAACGGTCAGCGTTGCGCGGACGGTCGTCATGCGGACGGCCGTCACGCTGGAACGGGGGGCGACCAGCACCGCGGCGCTCGTCCTGCTGACCGTCACCGCCACGCGCGCGGTCTCCGAACGGGGGACGCCCGCCACGCGACGGGGCCGGGCGGTCGTCGCGACCACGGCGGTCGTCACGCTGGAAGGCCGGACGCTCTACGCGGGAGCGGTCGTCGCGCCCGTAGGAAGGACGGTCGGCACCGCGGTCGCGGTCCCCGTAGGAGGGCCGGTCACCACGCTGCTGCGAAGGGCGGTCCCCGCCACGGGCATCGCGACGACCACCCCGAACGCTGTCGTCACGCGGGTACGAGGGGCGCTCGTCCCGGCGTGGACGGTCGTCACGCTGGTACCCCGGACGGTCACCGCCGCGGTCGCGGTCACCGAAGGAAGGGCGTGCGTCGCGCTGATAGGGGGCGCGGTCGCCTGCCCGGCTCCGGTCACCGTACGAGGGCCTGCCCTCACGCTGCGACGAACCGCGCTGGCCGCCCTCGTAGGGACGACGAGCGTCGCGGCCACGATCGTCGCGCGACTCGGCAGGACGCCCGTCGCCCCTGCCGGGAGCGCGCCGGTCGTCCCCGCGGAACGTTGGACGCTCACCGCGCGACGGGTCGTCGCGCCCGTAGGAAGGACGGCCGGCACCGCGCTCACGGTCACCGAAGGACGGTCGCTCCTCTCGCCGTCCACCATCGCGGCCCGAAGCGTCTCGGCCTGACGCGTCCCGACCTTGACCGCCGGGCCGCCGGTCGCCACCGCCGTAGGCCTGTCGGCCACCCTCAGACCGACCACGCTCGGCGCGGTCGCTACGACCGTACGCCGGGCGGTCCGGACGCGAACCCGCGTCCCGTCGGGGCCCATCGCCCCGGAAGCTCTTGTCGTGGGAGCGGCCGCCGCCGCTACGACCACTGTCGTGACCCTTGTGCGTACCGTCGCGGTCGTTGTCGTCGCGAGTACCGTCGTTGCTCATGTCTCTGTGCTCCTATGAGAGCGGCTCCCGACGATGCGTCGGGGCTCGCAGGTGTTCTGTGCACCACGCTACCGGCACACCGATCGTCCGCGCAGCCACAGCCCCATCTCGGGGCCGGCGCGTGACGGCGTATGAAACACGTCAGGGGACCCACTGACGTGGGTCCCCTGACGGAATGGTTGTTCGGCGGCGTCCTACTCTCCCACCCCGTCCCCAGGGCAGTACCATCGGCGCTGAAGGGCTTAGCTTCCGGGTTCGGAATGGGACCGGGCGTTTCCCCTTCGCTATGACCGCCGTAACTCTATCGGGTTGTCAAAGGACTGCGGTTGAGTCCCGTGGCCGTAACCCGGGAACCGCACAGTGGACGCAAGCACGCAAATAAAGGTTGTGTGTGTTGAAGTTGTCGGCTGATTAGTACCGGTCAGCTGCAAGGGTCGTTAGTCCCCTCTTCCACTTCCGGCCTATCTACCCAGTGGTCTGCTGGGTGCCTCTCCCCCCGAAGGGGATGGAAACCTCATCTTGAAGCAGGCTTCCCGCTTAGATGCTTTCAGCGGTTATCCCTTCCGAACGTAGCTAACCAGCCGTGCCACTGGCGTGACAACTGGCATACCAGAGGTTCGTCCGTCCCGGTCCTCTCGTACTAGGGACAGCCCTTCTCAAGTTTCCTGCGCGCGCAGCGGATAGGGACCGAACTGTCTCACGACGTTCTAAACCCAGCTCGCGTACCGCTTTAATGGGCGAACAGCCCAACCCTTGGGACCTACTCCAGCCCCAGGATGCGACGAGCCGACATCGAGGTGCCAAACCATGCCGTCGATATGGACTCTTGGGCAAGATCAGCCTGTTATCCCCGGGGTACCTTTTATCCGTTGAGCGACCACGCTTCCACAAGCCATGGCCGGATCACTAGTTCCGACTTTCGTCCCTGCTCGACCTGTCAGTCTCACAGTCAAGCTCCCTTGTGCACTTACACTCGCCACCTGATTGCCAACCAGGCTGAGGGAACCTTTGAGCGCCTCCGTTACATTTTAGGAGGCAACCGCCCCAGTTAAACTACCCATCAGGCACTGTCCCTGAACCAGATCATGGTCCGAGGTTAGGAATCCAGAGCGACCAGAGTGGTATTTCAACGATGACTCCACCCATGCTGGCGCATGAGCTTCACAGTCTCCCACCTATCCTACACAAGCCGCACCGAACACCAATACCAAACTATAGTAAAGGTCCCGGGGTCTTTCCGTCCTGCTGCGCGTAACGAGCATCTTTACTCGTAGTGCAATTTCGCCGAGTTCATGGTTGAGACAGTGGGGAAGTCGTTACGCCATTCGTGCAGGTCGGAACTTACCCGACAAGGAATTTCGCTACCTTAGGATGGTTATAGTTACCACCGCCGTTTACTGGGGCTTAAATTCTCAGCTTCGCCCCGAAGGGCTAACCGGTCCTCTTAACCTTCCAGCACCGGGCAGGCGTCAGTCCGTATACATCGTCTTGCGACTTCGCACGGACCTGTGTTTTTAGTAAACAGTCGCTTCCCCCTGGTCTCTGCGGCCCTGCAACGCTTCGCCGGGCGTGCCGGCTGACGTCTTGGGCCCCCCTTCTCCCGAAGTTACGGGGGCATTTTGCCGAGTTCCTTAACCATGATTCTCTCGATCGCCTTAGTATTCTCTACCTGATCACCTGAGTCGGTTTGGGGTACGGGCGGCTAGAACCTCGCGTCGCGGTTTTTCTAGGCAGCATAGGATCATCCACTTCACCCCGAAGGGCTACCCATCAGCTCTCAGGCTTCATGAACGGCGGATTTGCCTACCGTTCGCCCTACGACCTTAGACCTGGTCAACCATCGCCAGGCTTGGACTACCTTCCTGCGTCACCACTGTTAATACGCTTACCTACTACCGGTTCGGGTCACGGCCGACCGCACCAGACGGTCCCGAAGGACCTGAAGGTACGGTCAGGCGCTTAGCATCACCGGGCTCGGTATGGGCGGTTCTTCGCCGGTAGCAGAATATCAACTGCTTGTCCATCGACTACGCCTGTCGGCCTCGCCTTAGGTCCCGACTTACCCAGGGCAGATTAGCTTGACCCTGGAACCCTTGATCATTCGGCGGACGGGTTTCTCACCCGTCTTTCGCTACTCATGCCTGCATTCTCACTCGTGTAGGCTCCACCACTGGGTTCCCCCGCAGCTTCACCGCCCACACGACGCTCCCCTACCCATCCACACGACTGAACCACGAAGGCTTGTCTATGATGTGAATGCCACAGCTTCGGCGGTGTACTTGAGCCCCGCTACATTGTCGGCGCGGAATCACTTGACCAGTGAGCTATTACGCACTCTTTCAAGGGTGGCTGCTTCTAAGCCAACCTCCTGGTTGTCTGTGCAACTCCACATCCTTTCCCACTTAGCACACGCTTAGGGGCCTTAGCTGGTGGTCTGGGCTGTTTCCCTCTCGACTACGGAGCTTATCCCCCGCAGTCTCACTGCCACGCTCTCACTTACCGGCATTCGGAGTTTGGTTGACGTCAGTAACCTTGTAGGGCCCATCGGCCATCCAGTAGCTCTACCTCCGGCAAGAAACACGTGACGCTGCACCTAAATGCATTTCGGGGAGAACCAGCTATCACGGAGTTTGATTGGCCTTTCACCCCTACCCACAGGTCATCCCCTCAGTTTTCAACCTAAGTGGGTTCGGTCCTCCACGCGGTCTTACCCGCGCTTCAACCTGCCCATGGGTAGATCACTCCGCTTCGGGTCTAGACCCAGCGACTGAATCGCCCTGTTCGGACTCGCTTTCGCTACGGCTTCCCCACACGGGTTAACCTCGCCACTGAGCACTAACTCGCAGGCTCATTCTTCAAAAGGCACGCTGTCACCCCTGCTAAGGAGGCTCCAACGGATTGTAGGCACACGGTTTCAGGTACTATTTCACTCCCCTCCCGGGGTACTTTTCACCTTTCCCTCACGGTACTAGTCCGCTATCGGTCACTAGGTAGTATTTAGGCTTAGCAAGTGGTCTTGCCAGATTCACACCGGATTTCACGGGCCCGGTGCTACTTGGGATCCCCTCAAGGAGGTCACGAGATTTCGTCTACGGGGCTACCACCCTCTATGGCCGGCCTTTCAATGCCGTTCGACTATCCACGCAACTTTCTTACTCCCTGGGAACATGTCAGTGCTCCCCAGAGGGTCCCACAACCCCGTACGTGCAACGCCTGACAGCTATCACACACGCACGGTTTGGCCTCATCCGCTTTCGCTCGCCACTACTCACGGAATATCTCTTCCTGCCGGTACTGAGATGTTTCACTTCCCGGCGTTCCCTCCACGCACCCTATGTATTCAGATGCGGGTAACTGGACATGACTCCAGCTGGGTTTCCCCATTCGGAAATCCTCGGATCACGGTTCGTTTGCCAACTCCCCGAGGCTTATCGCAGGCTACGACGTCCTTCATCGGCTCCTAGTGCCAAGGCATCCACCCTGTGCCCTTAAAAACTTCAACAAAACAAAATTGCAGAAACCAAGAAACTAGTTCTTGATCAGATGCTCGCGTCCACTGTACAGTTCTCAAGCTACGGACGATCCCAGCCCCGTGACCACACCCAAAGGCGTGACCCGTGAACCGGCCCGCAACCACCAGCCCCCGCAAGCGGGAACCTTCACGGCGGCCAGAAGACCCAGACGACGTCTGTGCCCTCAGGACCCAACAGTGTGCTCATCTCCACCCCACCCCCAGCGACCACCCGTTCCACCACACCACAAGGATGCAGGTACTGAGACGACCACCAGCGACGAACCGGCGCATAGTTGATGTTCCACCCTTGAGCAACCAGCCTGCGAACACATGCCGCAGAAACTGGCGCCAACCCCGAACCAGGCGAACCCAGCGAGGTCAACAGCTCCTTAGAAAGGAGGTGATCCAGCCGCACCTTCCGGTACGGCTACCTTGTTACGACTTAGTCCCAATCGCCAATCCCACCTTCGACAGCTCCCTCTCCGAAGAGTTGGGCCACCGGCTTCGGGTGTTACCGACTTTCGTGACTTGACGGGCGGTGTGTACAAGGCCCGGGAACGTATTCACCGCAGCGTTGCTGATCTGCGATTACTAGCGACTCCGACTTCATGGGGTCGAGTTGCAGACCCCAATCCGAACTGAGACCGGCTTTTTGGGATTCGCTCCACCTTGCGGTATCGCAGCCCTTTGTACCGGCCATTGTAGCATGCGTGAAGCCCAAGACATAAGGGGCATGATGATTTGACGTCATCCCCACCTTCCTCCGAGTTGACCCCGGCAGTCTCCCATGAGTCCCCGGCATAACCCGCTGGCAACATAGGACGAGGGTTGCGCTCGTTGCGGGACTTAACCCAACATCTCACGACACGAGCTGACGACAACCATGCACCACCTGTACACCAGTCCGAAGACGCACCCATCTCTGAGTGATTCCGGTGTATGTCAAGCCTTGGTAAGGTTCTTCGCGTTGCATCGAATTAATCCGCATGCTCCGCCGCTTGTGCGGGCCCCCGTCAATTCCTTTGAGTTTTAGCCTTGCG
>Ga0180219_1000235_pt1 | contig 54079 bp, 57 predicted proteins | sample eDN3rd30CBELigMG_FD_151338 | JGI IMG/M metagenome (GOLD analysis project Ga0180219, IMG submission 151338) | Enriched Miracle-Growth compost microbial communities from Emeryville, California, USA - eDNA 3rd pass 30_C BE-Lig MG (version 2)... ... | reverse complement strand
CCCGTTGACCGGCCGCGGTCCGGAACGGAACGGCGAAGGCAACCTTGCTTCAGGACTGGCCGTATGAAGCTTTTCGGAAACCATGATCACGTTCAGGCGCAGATGGCTGCTTTCGTGGACCAGGCGCTCCAGCGCAGCGACGATGCCGCAAGCGACTGCCTTTCCCGATCGCCGGCTGCCTTGGCGACAACGTGTAATGCCTGCGCAGCCGACAAGGCGGCTGGCGCGTCGCGCAGGGCCTGCTGAAAAGAATCCGCCGCCGCCGCGGGCCGGCCGAGCAGTTCGTGGCAGATGCCTTCATTGAACGAGCCAAGGGGCGGCGAACGGCGCACCCAGCACAGTTGCCGCGCGATAGGCAGCCAGCGCATCTTCTGTCGCACCTGTCGCAAAATACGTATCGCCGAGGCGGATATGCACTTTGCCGTCCAGCGGATCGAGTCGGGCGAACTCCTGCGCGCGCGAAGTCGCCAGCGTAAGATCGCCGAACGCGCTTGCTTCGCGCACGCGCGTTTCAAGGAGCGGATGCAGGTTTTGCTCGACGAGCAGCCGGTGCACGGCGGCGCTTCCCTCGAACAGACGCGCAAGGCGCTCGGCCTCGTCCAGTTGTAGGGAGGTCCGAACCTTGTCGCCGCGCAGATAAGGAACGAAACTTGCGGCACGCCAGAAGGCACTCACAGCGATTGCATCATGCCACTGCGTTTCGGGATGCAAACGATCGAGCCGCGACAGTCCGACGGCCCGTCCGTGCTCGGCCTGGTCGAGCAGGGCAACATCCATTGATATGGCGCTTCAGCAAGGCGTCGCTCGTCCGCGTCTTCTGAGTCGAGATGGCCTTAGAATAGGGCGTTCGTAGTCTCCTTAAGCAGACGGGTCAAACGCTTGGGCCAACGGCATTGCTGGTTCACTGGCAGTCTTGCCCAGAACGCCACATATTCGCTAATTACAAAATTATTCACCTTTGACAAAAAGTCCGAGGATCGTAAGTATTTTTTCGGAATGACCTCGCTGAAATGAAATCGCCAACTGATTGCAACATCGAATGCTTGGCGTTCAAAAAAGGGAGAAGCAAAATGACTTTTAAAGTTTTGACTATGTGTTCGGTGCTTGCCGTGGCTCCGACCCTCGCGCACGGCCAGAGTGGCGACGTGTGGAAGGTCGGTGAAATCGCCGCATTGACAGGCCCGGCAGCGACCGTCGGTATCCGCCTCAATTCTGTGTCTGCGATGTGGGCCGCTGAGGTTAACGAGAAAGGTGGCGGTTTGCCCGATTTGGTTATCGATTCGATCCACAAAGGAAAGGAAGTTACCGGTGGTTAAGTTCAATGGAAAGGGAGACCCCCTTGGTTACCTGACGACGGCCGAAAAGTTTTCGGTCATCGAGTTCGAGCTGCGCGATGACGGAATAGGCATTCTCCGCCTCAACCGGCCGGATAAGCTGAACGCTTTCAACGAAGAAATGATGGCTGAGATTCGTCAGGTGGTGTGGCGCGCCAATTTCGATGACGCGATCAAGGTCCTACTAATCATTGGCAATGGCCGGGCGTTCTGCTCAGGTCGCGATATTCCGAGCCTGCAGTGGGAGAATAATCTTCCGACGCAGAAGTTCAGGGCCTACGTCCGCGCCAGCCACGAGATGTTCGACGAGATCGAGCATCTTGAGAAGCCAGTTATCGCGGTCGTCAACGGCATTTGCGCCGGCGGTGGCGTGGAGTTGGCTATTTCGTCTGATTTTCGCCTAATGGCAGACGATGCGACGATGCTTCTAACCGAGAACAAGCTGGGCGTATTGCCGGCCTCCGGTGCGTGCTCGCGCATGATTCAGATGATAGGTATCGGCCGACTGAAGGATATGGTGATGCGCGCCCGGCCGTTCGGTGCGAAAGAATGCTATGATATCGGTCTTGCCCACCAGGTCCACTCGAAAGAGGTGCTTCTCGACAAGGCCATCGAGTATGCAAAGGATCTTTGCGAGCGGTCGGCGTTGGCGATGGGCATGGCCAAGCACATCATCAATACCTGTCAGAATGTAGATACCGAGACCGGTCGCATTCTGGAACGTCTTGGTCAGTCCGTTTTGATCAAGTCAGAAGACGCGCAAGAAGGTCTCTCCGCCTTTAAAGAGAAGCGGAAACCCAAGTTCAAGTCGCGCTAGGACAATGCATAACACTCGGCTTGTCTGTGACGGTTCCCGCAATGGCCTGACCTTTGCGGAAGCAAGCGAACTCAACAAGCCCGTCAGTGGACCTCGTGGGCGCGTTTCGCCACGCGCCCAGGTGGCCATTGTTGGTGCTGGACCGATAGGCCTTCTTGCCGCCAATATACTTGGTGCGCTATCAGTTGATGTCGTGGTCCTTGAGAAGAACGAAACCACGTCCGGTCTGCCCAAGGCGATCGTCCTAGACGACGAGCATTGCCGCACGCTTGAATGGCTCAGGCTGAATGGCGCTATCGATCGTCACGCTCGCCCATTCGGCATTCATTTTATCGCCGCGAACGGAAAGCCGATTGTTCGGGCGAACGGCTTTGTTACCGCCAATGGATGCGGTAATCGCACGCCAATCTCCCAGCCTGTTTATGAGAAAGTGTCACTCGCGGGCCTTGAACGTTTTCCCAATGTCACCGTTTGCTACGGGGCAGATCTGATAGGATTTCAGCAGAGCGACGAAGGTGTTTATCTCTCCGTCAAAAATGCCGATGGCGTCGTGAGTGTGCTTCATGCTGACTTTGTCCTCGGTTGCGATGGCGCAAACAGCCCGGTCCGTAAGGCCCTAGGAATAGCATTCGCCGGCCGCCGTATCGATCAGCCGCACCTCGTCGTAGACCTTGCGGAATTTCCTGACGACGCGCCTTACTCGCGCTTCTACTGCGACCCGGCGCGGCCATTCAACAGCATTCCCGGACCATATGGCGGCAGACGCATCGAATTTATGCTCATTGACGGCGATAAACCGGATGAGATGTGCAGTCCGGAAGTCGTTCGCGAATTGGTCAATCGGCACACGCCCTATGCCGGCGTTCCTCTTCATATTCTGCGAACTGCAGTTTACGGATTTTCCGAGCGCGTCGCTGAAAAATTATCGCTCGGGCGAAGCTTCCTATTAGGTGATGCCGCTCATGTCATGCCGCCGTTCGGAGCGCAGGGGCTCAACTCAGGCGCGCGCGATGCGGTGAACCTCTGTTGGAAAATACATGGGGTTCTTAACGGACTTTGGGATCGGGAGGTTCTTCACACCTACGATAGCGAGCGGAGGAGTCAAGTCGAGCAAACGATCGCCTATTCCGTGTGGGTCGGACGGTTGGCCAACATGCAGTCGAAGCTCATGGCCTCTTTGCGAAATGGAGTTTTTGCCATCCTCAATGTCCACGGAGGCGTACGACGCTATTTCAGCCAAATGCGCTACATGCCGAAGCCGAAGATCGGGCCAGGCATATTGCTAGCTGACGCTGGTCGAAAGAATTCCTGCGTTGGAATAACCTTCCCGCGCATTGAGGGGCTCGGCAAGGGCGGTAACAGGAATTTCGATGAATTCGTCGGTTCCGGCTTTTCCTTGATTGGGATCGACGTGAGCGACGGCGAATTGAAGCGACTTCTGTCGCTGAAGCCCTGGGTGGCTTTGGCCCCTCGTGTCGTCTCACTCAGTGAAAGCACGCTGCTGTCAGGGGGCCAAAATCCACTCGGCGCAAGAATGCGACAATTGTTCCAGGTGCACCGGGGAGAGGTGCTGATCGTGCGGCCTGACCGGTACATCGGGGGCGCTATGCGCCCCGCCGATTTTAACGGCAAATCGCAAGAATACGCCGACCTCCTCTACGTCCGCGATTTCAGTGCGGCGAATACGTGAGGGCAAAGCAATCCAGGGCGCAGGTAGTTACTTGGCGAGGCGGCCGAGCGGCGGCTAATCCCGTCGGATGCCAGATATGTTCTTGCTTGCGTCCTTTATGATGCGCAGAAGGACTCTCGTCATTTTTGTCTCGCCGCCGGTATCTGAAAAGCGCTGCCTTCCGATGAGCGCCAGGACCGCAAGGACACGGTTTCTTTCCTCGAAGATCGGTGCGGCAATCGCGCACATATCCGGCAACAGCGTTCCGCGCACTTGCGCAAAGCCTGCCTGCCGCGTCCGTGCGATGATTGAAGCGATATCGAGAGACGTCGTCGAGTTGACGGGGTCGGAGGAGGCAAGGGCGGCCAACTCCCTCGACGCAATGGGAGCGGTGATCTTCTCTGGTAGATGCGTGAGAAAAACCCGGCCGAGTGCGGTCGTCGTTAGCGGCACGGTCGATCCGACGCTGATTTGCAGCGGCAAAGGATGATAACCCCTGATCCATCTCACGATCGTTGGCCCGGTGGAGTGCCACACGGCGATGGCGACAGTGAGCTGTGTTTCCTCATGGAGTGCAGAGGCGGCTTGATCGACAACCGCGATAGGATCGTGCCTGATCACTGCGGCCGTGCCGACAATGCGCGCAAGAGGTCCCAACGCATAACGTCCGTAGGCGCTGGATTGCTCGATCAAGGCCGCCGCTATCATTCCCGTCACATAGGCATGCGCTCGGCTTGGCGATATTTGTGCCGCCTGTGCGAGTTGGGTCAACGACAGGGGCTCTCGCGAGCGCGCGAGAGCATCGAGTACACGCGCTGTTACGGCAACTGATTTAATGCGGCGTCGATGGTCTAGCATGGCTCGTTCCTTCGTATCCCATATTCGCCAATAACAAATGTATTCGTGATTGACAAATAGGCTGCCTTTCTTTCAACGTCTTTGGGCACGTCAGAAAAATGAGGAAGCGCTTTGGATGCGAAACCCAAGAATATCTGTGCCTTGCGGGCGTAGCGCGCCGTCTAGAGCGCATACGAGATGAACGCCCAATCGATTGTTAGTGGCATTCTCAGCGGTACTGTTTACGCAATGCTCGCGGTCGGGCTCGTCGTCGTTTACAGAACCTCGCGAGTTTTGAATTTGGCGCACGGGGAATCGTTTGCCGCCGCTGGCGTTGCTACGGCCATCCTCGTGCAGATGGGCGTGCTGCCTTGGCTTTCGGTGATCATCAGCACTACGCTGCCGACATATAAACGCGTGCGGTCCGGTCTCGCTCTCGTTCCAGAGGGTCGCCAGATCCTCGGTGCGCTGACGGTTGAAGACAATCTAAGGCTGGTGCGCGCTGCCTGGTCTCGCTCGGGCCGCGGTGATTTCCAGGCCCAGCTTAATGGCGTCTACGAATTGTTCCCGCGCCTTAAAGAGCGTGCCAGCCAGTTGGGTGGCAGCCTGAGCGGTGGCGAGCAGCAAATGCTCGCCATTGGGCGCGCCGTTCTGGTTCGGCCATCGCTATTGATCCTTGATGAGCCGACGCAGGGGTTGGCCCCGGTCGTCGTCAAGGAACTGGGCCGCGTGCTCGCTACACTGAAGACGCGCTTCAGCATGATCGTGGTCGAGCAGAAGAAGGAGTTCCTCGATGGCTTCGTCGATACGAAGTACGAGATGCACGCGGGCGTTTTGCACGCTGCCAGTCGTTAGTACCCAAGTGGCCTCTGTAAGAGATATGGCGTTGAAGACATGATCTCGCTCGAACGAATTCTGCCGAGAGCATCTGTTCAGTACGGCGGACGCAACGCTCTCTATTCCGACGGGCGCTGGCTGACATACGCGCAGCTTGCCGAGCGGGTCTATCGGTTTGCCGGTGCTTTGACGGGGCTTGGGCTAAAGCCGGGGGACCGCATCGCAGTTCTGGATTCGAATTCGCCGGAATACCTTGAGGCCTATTATGCCGCCGTTCATATCGGCGCTGTCCTGGTTTCGGTCAATTCTCGACTTTCTATTCCCGAGCTCGAATGCATTCTAAAGGATTGCACGCCGCGGATTCTTGTCGTCGGAGCTGCGTTTCTGACGCAGCTGGAGCAACTGCGCCAGCGCAAGGTCGATGTCGGACAGGTCATTGTCTGCGCTGGCAAGGCGGCGGAGGCAGCGGAATATGACGACTTGTTGAACGCCGCGACCGCGCTCCGGCAGCCGCGAGCCTCCCGCCCCGATGAACTGACGTCGATTTACTATACGAGTGGCACGACCGGCGAGCCGAAGGGTGTCTGTCTGACGGGCGCGAACATGTCTGCGAGCGCGCTTGACGTGATCGTCGGCCTCGGCCTTGGCCGGAGCGACGTATGGCTTCACGCCGCGCCGCTCTTCCACCTTGTTGATGCGTGGGCGGTCTGGGCCTTGCCGATCCTTGGCGCAGCGCAAGCGACCGTGCATTTTACGCCTGATGCGTTCATTTCCATGTGCGACGTGGCCCAGGTGACGCACGCAGCCTTGCCGCCCACACTGATCAGTCTTTTGTGCGGTCGCCTCAAGGCAAAACCGTCTGAACTCCGTTCGTTGAAGCAGGTCATGTATGGTGGTTCGCCGATGCCGCCCGCAGTGCTTACGGAAGCGCAGCATTTATTTGCGGCCCGGCTTTGCAATTCGTACGGCGCGACCGAGACGTCCGGCACCTTGACGATCGATCAGTCGGATGAGCCAGGTCTCGCAAACGGTGCCGGTGTTTCCGTCGCCAGCGCGATCATTGATGTCCTCGACCGTGACGGGCGTTCTGTTCCGATTGGCAAGATGGGCGAGATTGTCGTTGGCGGTCCGCGCATAATGGCGGGCTATTGGAATAAGCCGATGGCAACAAAGGAAGTGATCGTCAACGGCCGGTATAGAACTGGCGATATCGGTTATTTTGACGCAGCCGGCAATTTGTTCATCGCCGATCGCAAAAAGGACATGATCATCACAGGCGGGGAAAACGTGTACTCGATCGAAGTAGAGTCTGTCCTCGCTCTGCATCCAGCGGTTCGAGAATGCGCGGTCGTCGGCATTCCCCATGAGAAATGGGTCGAGGCCGTACATGCAGTCGTCGTCCTAATGCCAGGTGCACATTTCGACGAGGCTGAACTGCTTGCTTTCTGCCGAGGCAAGATTGCCCCTTACAAAATTCCTAAGACGGTTGAGATCTTGCAAAAGCGACTTCCTCGCTCAGGCACGGGAAAGATTGTCAAGCACGAAATCCGAAGCTGGTATTCCGGCAATTCAACACGTGGCAACTGAGTTTACCGCCGAGTAAAAGGAAAACGTCATGAGAAGCGCGGATACTGAGAAATTCAGGTTGCGGACCTTTGTTGACCGGCTGCGCGCGGAAGGCGAGTGCCAGGTCATCGACGAGCCCATTGACCTAATCGACGTTGGTCAGGTCTTCGAAGGGAATCCGAAGGCATCACTGCTGGGAAAGGTCGGCCCTGAGCAGAGGCAACTGGTTGGCAACGTGATGGGCTCCCGCAAGCGCATGGCGATGGCACTCGATACCACCGAGGCGGCGCTACTGCCGACGCTGATGCAGCGACTGCAAAATCCGCAGAAGTCGGTTCGCCTGAGATCCGAGCAGGCGCCAGTGCAGCAGGTGGTACTGAAGGGCGACGATGCAGATCTTTGTTCGCTTCCGGTGCATTTGCAGCATACGCAAGATGGAGCGCCGTACATCTCCGCCGGTATCGACTTTGCTCAGTTTGCTAATGGCGATACCAATGTCGGTTGCCGCCGTATCATGCTGCGTGGGCCACGTCAGGCAGGCGTTGACATGATCGCACCGAGCGACATCCGCGCCATTTATCTGGATGCTGTGAGCAAGGGCCAGAACATGCCCGTGGCCTACACGGTCGGATCGCATCCTTGCGATTTCATCGCCGCCGTCAGCATGACGCCGCCGATGGACGAACTGGATGTGATGGGCGCCGTTCGCGGCGCCCCAGTACCCGTCGTGAAATGTGTGACCAACGATGTGTGGGTTCCGGCTGACGCTGAATATGTCATTGAGGGATATCTTTCCTCAGAAGGCCATGCGGAGCCCGAAGGTCCGTTCGGCGAGTATGTCGGATATTACGGCGTCGTAAAGCACAATCCGGTGCTGCACGTTACCGCCATTACGCACCGCAAGGACGCCCTGTTCCAGACCGTCTCCATCGGCGGCCGGTCGCTGGCTTATACCGAGACATCGCAACTGACAACAATGAAGACCGAGTCTGCCGCATGGGTCTCGCTCAATGCCGCCGTTCGCGAGCCGATTGCCGTTTGCGCAACGCCGGCCAGCGGTGGTATGTACAATGTGCGTGTAGCACTGCGGCAGCGCGTGCCGGGTGAGGCCCGAAACGCCATCACGGCGGTCTTCTCGTCCATGGCGGAGTGCAAGCATGTCCACGTGTTCGACGAGGACATTGACGTATTTTCGAACGAGCAGTGCGACTGGGCCTTTGCTACCCGCTTCCAGGGTGATCGCGACCTCATCGCGATCGGTGGCATGCGGACCATTCCGCTGGATCCCTCGCTCGGTGGCGCTCGCGTTGGCGCCAAGGTCGGCTTCGATTGCACGATTCCGTTTGGTCAGAAGGCTTCACTGGAATGGAACGTCCCGATGCCACCGATGCGTACTCCTACTGCCGTGCGGATGTCTATTATGGAACGCTTGCATGCAGGTCCCGCAACCTTCTTCGACCTGATGTCGGCAACTGGCAGCTCCGACGGCCGTGAGATCGTCAGAGAACTGGATAAGCTTTACGCGCAGCGCAGGCTATCGCGGTTGGCGGAAGGTCATTATCTGCTCGACAAAAGAAACTAAAGCAAGGCGTGGTGCATGGCGTTGCCGATCTATTCCCGGAAGTTGGGCGCCGGCGCCCCTTTGTTGCTGCTCCTTCACGGGCTCGGCGCGAACGCCGAGGTGTATCCCTGACGCCGTCGTTGATCCGCTTGTTCAAACTTTGACCGCGGGCCTTGTGGCGGAGGCAGGCAGCACCGTCAGTCCGAAAGGTCTTCAAGAGCCGCTGAACCTGCCGGACACTCAGAGCGCCAGCACCCGTGCGGCTGATACAACCGTCATCCGTTGTTCGATGACCTTCGACAGCACCTCGATGCGCTGCAGTTCGCGTTCGCTCATCAGAACCAGTCCCAATCTGCAAGTTCCCGCGTGATCCAAAGGCAGGGAGATGACACTTCAACTTTGCAGGATCAGGACATTCTAACTTTGCGCCTACAAATTTGCTTCGCATAACGTTAATTATGGAACCTAGAGCTTAACAATAGATATAATCGCCCTGATGCAATGCGGCGGCAATCAAATCGCAATCGCGGTTGCATCATATTCGAACAGCCAGTCATAGCGCAGACGAACTTTCTCGGGTGCCCACTCGCCTCCATGTATCCTAATGCGGCTGCGGAGTCGGCCAGGATGGGATTGTGAAAGCGCTTGCCGGCCTCCGTCGAACCGACGACAATCTTCGTCGCCCGTCCGACCCGCGCCTTCTGATAATGCGTCAACGCTGTTGCAACATCGTCATACTCGTCCAGGCAGCGCGCCAGGATGACTCCGTCAGGAGGGCGAGCGCAAGCCGTCAGTTCGCCGATAGCGGCGCCAGCGATCAGTATATGAGGTTTAGCGGCCACTTCAATTTCTCCGGCGTTTGACCCTGGCACTCGCCAACACTGGCGCCTACATTGAAGGTTGTGTTGTTAGCATCACCGAACGGTGCAGCAATGCAACAAGTGGCTTCCTCAGTCCCTATACGATATTGAGGAGCCTGGTTAGTCCGGAAATCTCAAACGGGGCTGCCACATTGCAGCGATCTCATTCGGGTTTGAGGCCAATATCTTGGATTACCTTATCCCAGCGTATTCGATCGAAAGCAATGATTGCGGCCAGGTCCTCGCCAGACGCCCAAGATGTCAAATACCCTATTCGATCGAGCTGTTCTTTGACCTCCAGGTCATGCATCGTAGATTTCACGGCATCGGCTAGTTTAGCCGCCACGGAAGCCGGAATCCCTGCAGGGGCATACAAGCCAGAATACAGGTCTATGACAACGTTTGGAAGTAACTCCCCGATGGTCGGGACATCAGGCAGCTGCGGAAGCCGACTTCCTGTAAGAACGACAAGGCCACGCAAATTGCCGGCCTTGATATTTGATTCGACCGCCGGCAATGTTGCCACGGCGATAGGGATCACACCCGCAAGCAGATCTGACACGCTGGACGCAGCCCCTCGATAAGGGACATGTTGGGCTGAAATCCCGGTTCGGCCCTTGATAAACTCCATAGCTAGATGATGTGGCTGCCCCGTTCCGGGCGTCCCATAGAATAGCTTGGTTGGATTGGTTTTTGAATACGCGACTAACTCCGCCAGGTCCTTATACGGCTCTGACGCCCCAACAGCGATGAGAAGCGGAGAAGCACCTAATCTGCCGAGTGGCATAAGGTCCTTTTGTGCGTCGTAGGACAAATTTTTGTAGAGCGCTTGATTGATCGTAGTGCCACCGTTGCTGCAAATAAGCAGCGTGTAGCCATCGGCCTGGGCTCGGGTGACTACCAGAATCCCTGCGCTTTCGGCACCCCCTGCCTTATTCTCGATTATCAGGGGCTGCCGCAGAAGAGCGGACATTTTTCGCGCAACGATCCGAGCCGCGGCGTCCATACCTCCGCCCGCAGCCTGCGTTATGACAACCGTGATTGGCCGTTCCGGATAATCCGCTCCTGGCACGACCTGGCGGGACGTAAGGTTGGCGTAGCCGCCGGCAACGACCGGCGCGCGCCCAGGCCGAACGCATCGGCGCCATTGTCGACATGGAGAAGGCTCCCGCCAAGACGCTTGCGAAAGTCCGGACCGGTGAATGTGACGGTGCCATCCACGAGACCGAACTCGTGCGCAGGCTAATCGAACATTTGCTGTGGGCGCCGGCGATAATTCATCAAAGAACATGCTGCAGGAGGTCGCGCAGCGCTGGCATCAGTCTGGGCAATGGAGCGCCTGGGTCCACAAATGGGCAGTTGATATCGATTTCGAGACTTATCTCGATGCGTCAGGCCAGGATTGCCTTCAAACATATCCAGACACTCGACTGGGAGATCGCGGACGACTATCTGCGCGCCAAGCAAGACCAGTCCCGAGCGCTCGATGTCGACCAAGGTCGCGTCCGGGGCATGGAGCAATTCCTCAACGACAAATCGTTCCGGCCCGGCCTCAAGGGATATCGGAGGTCGGAATGAGCCACGCCGTCCAAGTAGGCATGGAAGTCGGCGCGCCGCAAACCTTTCGGCATCAGCCAATCGACATTTCATGCACGTGAGGAAACGAGCATGCTCAAGCAAATTGCCAATTTTCATGCCGAGGTCGGCGCGCCAGCGGATCTTCTGGAGAGCGTGCCCGCCGCCGACTGGGATCGCGTCACGCAGTTCAAGCAATGGACCATTAACGACGTCATCCTGCATCTCTATGCCAGCGACTACATGGCGATGGCTTCTGTGGATTCGTCTGAAGCCTTGCGCCAGGACATGATGCAGAAACGCGAAACGGGCCTATCGATGATCGAGGAAGCGCGGCTCCGGTTCCCGGGTCACCACGGACCGTCTCTCTTGCACAAATGGTGTGAGCAAGCCGCTGAGCTGTGTCGGTTGCTCGACGCCAAAGATCCAAAGGAAAGACTAAGCTGGTCGGTCCCGGAATGGCGCTGAAGATGTTCGCCACCGCCAGAGCTTCTTGAACCGAGGCCTGCCCTGCCCCTCGACCACTCCCTTCGTGGCGCTGATCCGTCCGTCTAGCCGCCAATGGAGCTGGAACGAACCCGACGCATTGAATGCCATAACCGGGAATGCCGTCGCCTTCTGTCAAGTTGTAACCCAGGTCCGCAATGTCGCGGATACCAAACTCTGAGTATCTGGTGCGACAGCGCATGAATGGATGCACATTGCCCAGTGTTTTGCCGGCGCCTCCCGCCGGTCCATCTACCCCCGGCACGCGCCATCGCTTCGCTGGTGCCCTGACTCATTAGCGAACAAGCTCAAGGAAATCATGAAAATTCCCGAGTATACCATCTTATAGACCGACATCCATTTAGTGGTCGGGAGGAAGGTCGCGTAGCGCAACTATCTCATCAATCTTGATCGTATCGCCATCGCGACGGCGTGAGCCTTGTTCATGGCGCCGAGCTTGTCCCGGGCCGCGGCAATATGCTTCACGATCGTCGATCGCGATATTCCGAGAATCATTGATATCTCCCAGTCTGTTTTTCCCTCTGCTGACCAAAGCAGACAATCAATCTCCCGCGGGGTCAGCTTTGACTCTTGCCCAAGCTTTCGTCGAGACATTACTGTCAGCAAATGACCGGCCGCAAAGTTTGTCACAAAGGCGAGGGCGGCAGCGTCTTCTTTGCTCATCTGCAACTGCCCCCCGCCGAATGAGAACGCCGCGTTCGCTCCATCGACCGATTGAATCGGGATGACTAACCCGTGAGTTAGGCCGAATTCAGACGCCTCGCCGCGAATCAGATCTACATCGCCTAGTGAGTGGCAGGAGTTATACGCGTCAGCCCAACTGAACATATTGAGATCACTTTGTAGGCGCTGAACAATCGGATCACGGAAAACATAATCCCGCTCATTATATCGCTTTGCCCATTCGACGGGAAATTTCTGAATGAGAATTTTCGAAGGTATATCTCGGGCTGTGCTGTCAAACCCGGGCACCCAACCGGCAAAGAGGGCTGTTAAACCGAGCCTCGCAGCGTAACCGAGAAGGCACGTCTCAATACCGCGAGCATCGATAGCTTGTTCAATCAACTCAAGTACGACCCATGTCTGCGTCAGGTCTAAGCTCAACGAATGACGCTCCCATCATCGGCAACGTCCAATTGGCGTCCGAGCTTCCAGCCCATCGATGGCTGTTGAGGAAGCTCGCTGCCGCAATTGGTGCGACCGCGCCGCGACGATTGCTCTACCTCCATAACCCGCAAATCTATTCATCATTTCGATTCAACGCTAACGCTTGATCGCGCTTCCGATCCAAGACGGATGCAATAGAGATTCACGCTCCGGTGAATCATTACAAATGGATCACTGTCTATAATCGCAAGCCGAATCCTTACATCAATATGATCGCCGGCGTTGAATGGCGGCGGCACCGCCTGTGTTCGAAAATTATGGCATTGTGACCATCCTGGCTCGTGTTGCACCGCGAGCGGTAAGGCAATCTGTCCTAGGAGCATTATTCTGCACCTCGATCGTCGTAGGGTCGACCTTGAAGCAGAGATAGCGGCAGCGTTGCGTAGCCCCAGATTGAGTTGTTCACCACAGTGGTAGGTGACCCAATCTCTGAGAGAAATTCATCGGTATCAAATTTCTCGGTCCATATAGGCACATTTGATGGCGTGAGAAAAACTAGCCAATTTGCCTTCCAGCTCCATCCAATGCGGCAAAAAGGTCCCAAGAACGAATGCATGTTGTTGGCCCCCCATGCTGTTGTCGAATACCTTTTCGGTCTGCATTTAGAAGCTTTTGAGTATTATTCCTTAGCTCCAGCTGCTTGATTCACCTCTATTGAGCGGACCGCTCTTGATAGAGAGGCGGTCCCTATAAACTTATGAGGTGGATGCTTCTTCGCCTGGTATCTTAGGGCAGGCATGCCAATTTGGTATCCCCGCCCGCGTGAGCGGCAATGGTCTTGCAATCAAGCTCAAGTGGGCGGGAACAACGATTTAACAGTTCTGGAACGGTGCGAAGGCGTCGGCGAGTTTGCCTCGAGATCACCTATCCGAGCCCCGCCTGCGCCGAAATGGGATCATGGCTTCGATCTCGCTGGCAAGGGTGTCGCCATGATTGGCACCGGCGGCGGCGCAATCCTAATTTGTCCCGGCGATCACACCGAGGCTCGGCCAGTTCTCTGTCGTCCAGCGATCGCCACAATATGTGATGCCAAAACTGCGCGACCGCGCACGGCAGGTGCTGGCATTATGACACCAAACTTCTCCACCGCTCCAAGCGGTTCAAGGTCTACTGGACGCTCGATTGCGGCGTGCTTCGCCGCAGTTCGCCGACGATGACGGCTGCGGTCCAAAATCTCCTCTTTGCCCACCTTGAGGCTCAGCCTCCCGCTCCGGGCTAGCGCAGCTGATTGACTTCACAAATCGCTATGGCTGCAAAGGGTCCTCATGTCTGACGATTGGTATCCGGCGCTGCAACGGTCGAATGTCGAACTGGTCGACAAGCCGACCGTCCAAGTATTGCCGGACGGCTTTCACCCGGGCGGTGCGGTTCGCAAGGTTCGTGCCATCGTCACATCCGGCGACATGCTAGACTCCGCGGACTTTACTGCTTGGTTGAAAAGAATTTGGTCCCGCCGGATTGCAGTAAGACAGTTATTCTAATATTATAATGACATTACAAATTATTGGCTTCAAGTGTCCAGTGGAGGATAAAGATGGAGAAGACGCTTCCGCTTTACCGTGATCCATACATGGAATTCCTCGAGCATGAGGGATTACCGATCACTGAGGACTACGGGATAGATCTTTTTTCCGTGCAGACGCGGTTTTGGCCGCGCGTCGGCGTCAACGCGTCGGCGTGTCATCTGAAAGCGCGCGGCGACTTCACCAATATGTTTCTATTCGATATTCCACCGGGTAAGGTGACCGAGCCGCAGAAGCACATCTACGAAGAAGTGATTTACGTCCTGGAAGGCAACGGTAGCACTCAGATTGAGCTTGCGAGCGGCAAGACGCATACCTTCGAGTGGGGCGAGCGCAGCATGTTCGCGATTCCTCTCAACGCCAAGTACCGCCACTTCAATGGCAGCGGGCGCGACCGTGCTCTTATCGTCAGCACGACGAACCTTCCGCTCATTCTCAATGTCTTCCACGATGAGAAGTTCGTTTTTGATCTCGATTTCGATTTCCGGCGGGAAGGCAAAGACGAGCATTTTTCGGGGCGCGGCGACCTCGTCTCCGTGAGGCCGGGCAGCCACCGCTGGGAGACCAATTTTGTGCCAGATCTTGACAGGATCGAGCTTAAAGCCTGGGAAGAGCGTGGTGCGGGCAGTCTCAACATTATGTTCGTGCTCGCCGATAGCAGCATGCATGCGCACCTTTCGGAAATGCCGGTCGGCACCTACAAGAAGGCGCATCGTCATGGCCCCGGCTTCCACGTCATGTGCGTGCGCGGGACAGGCTTCTCGTTGCTGTGGTGGGAAGGCGAGCAGGACTACCGCCGTATCGACTGGAAGCACGGCACGGTGTTTCCGCCGGATGACCGCCAGTTCCACCAGCACTTCAATACGTCGAGTATCCCGGCGCGCTATCTCGCGACCGGCGTGGGCGGCGTGCGCTATCCACTGCTGCAGTGGCAGAGGATTGCGAGCGGCCAGGGCACCGCGAGCAGCGAGCAAGGCTCTGTCGCCAAAAGCGTCGGCGAAGGCGGTGATCAGATCGAATATTCGGAACAGGACCCCCGCATCCACGCCATGTGGCTGGACGAGATGCGCATAAACGGCGCACCCAACAAAATGCAGAAGTACTTCGCGGAAAGCTGACCCGAAGCAGCACCCCTTTGGAAAAGTTCGTTCGGCGTTCTCTTGGTCGCACATCTATCGTTCGAAAAATCGATCAAGAAGGCCACCCCGCCATGGGGGCAATTCGTTATCTGGTTACAGTTGATATGTGCTTCTTCGCGAGCTGCGCGACATAATCCCACATCGGACGGTACTTCTCGGCCTGCAAGTTGTCTGTCATGACATCGGGCGGTGGTGCGAACTCGGGAAAGGCGACGGGAATATCCATTCGCCGCGTGTTGCGGCCCATGATCTTCCATCCCTCTTGACCTTGCTTTGAGAGCAACCAGTTTACGTAGAGCCGAGCTGCGTTCGGATGAGGCGCGTTCTCCAGAATCGACACATTACCGAAACCGGAACCGCCGACGGCGACCTTGGTGCCCATCCGTAAGGGCCGGATGTTCTTGCCCAGTCCCTGCTCCTGGAACAACCTGATCTCGTCCATCGCAGTCGCGATGCCGATCGGATAGGTCCCGCGTACCAGCCATTCGACGGCCTGACGACGGTTGCCGGTGAAGACGACTTTCTGTTTGGTGAACATATCGAGGACGTACTGTTCGCCGAAAGTGACGTAGAGCTGCAGATAGGTGAAAGCCGCGTCGCCCAGCAGCCGTGGATCGGCGGACACGATCTTTCCTATAAACTCAGGCTTCAGCAGGTCTTCGGCGGTCTTGATCTGATCGGGCTTGACGAAATCCCAGTTGATGACGAGCGTACTCTCTTCATTGAAGTCGAAGGAGTACATGTACTTTTTCTCGATATCCGGCCAGCCGGCCTCGAAGCCACTGCGCCATGCCTTGTCGTCGAGGACCTCGGGAAGCACCAATTCAGCCCTCAAATCTTTCAAGCCTTTGATCGGCTTCAGTGCGGGCAGCAGAGAGTTCGGACCACCGACATAGACGTCCCAGTTATAAATGCCCGCCTGGCGCTCGCGCACGATTTTGGGTATTGCCTCACGGCCCGGTGCGCCGTCGTAGTTGACCTTGATCTTGGGAAAGGCCTTGGTAAAACCGTCGTTGAGCGCGCTCTGGAACGCCCGGCCGGGGCCACCGTGGATGTTGACGGATCCTTCCGCTTCGGCAGCCGTCACCAGCGCCTCCCACGACTGGCTGGGTTGCGCCAACACAGATGCGATTGTTAGCATAGTGAATGCCAGGGCATACACCGTATGGCTAAAGCCTTGGATCATAGGTCCCTCCCCTGGTCTAAAGCCCTGTGCGACTACGCGCGCCGTATTTAGTTGTTATAATATTATGATGACTGCAGAGAAACAGTCAAGAGCGCCGTGGTCGCGATCGCGCGCCCAACAACGTGTTGGACGCCGGGTTGATTGAGGAGCAACCAAGCCATCGAAGCTGCGTTCAGCGCCGGACTAAAAACGCTCGGCCTGAAAGGGTATCGTGGTATCCCCGACCGGACTGAAAGGGCGTGAAAACCGGCCAGTTGACGGACGCCCATCTTTGTCCAACAACAGTAGCATGGCAAAAAAAGCAGCTCTTCCCGAACGACCATCAAGAACTAAAACCCGTCCGCTAAGGCGCGGCGCCGGTGCGCCACTCCATCACCAGATTTTTCTCGTACTGCGGGACCAGATACTTTCCGGCCGTTATTCCAGCGGCGCAAGCCTACCGACCGAGGAGGAGCTCGCCAAGCTTTTTGGCGTATCCCGGATCACTGTTCGCTCCGCCCTCAAGAACCTTGAGGCTCGCGGACTCATTCATCGCCGGCAGGGCGTAGGCACCTTCGTGCGTGATCATATTCCAGAAGTTTCGGTTCCCATCGCAATCCGCGATCAGAGGGCCCAAATCGAGGAGGCGATACGCCACACTAGCGTTAAGCTGCTCGATTTCGAATACGGCCCTGCGCCGCCCGAAGTGCGCCATTGGTTCCAATGCGGCACGGATGAGTTGTTTCTCCGTGTGGTGCGAGTACGCTCCGCGGCGCGCCCAGTGCTGTTGCTCACGATATATATGCCTGAGCAGATAGGGCGTTTGTTCTCTTCCGCTGACTTCCGCCGCGACGGGCATTATGAACTTCTCGCCAAATCGGATGTTCGCATGACGTCTGGCGAACAGGTCATCAGCGCATCGCTTGCCGACCCAGTCGCGGCAACCCACCTCAAGATTGAGATAGGCTCCCCTCTCATACGCATCATCCAAATTGAACTAGGCAAAAACAGTCAGCCAATTCGCTTTCTAGAAGTCCTAGCGCCGCCAGCTGAGTTTGAAATTCACATGAAGATAGGCAGCGCTTCTGTGCCTACTTGACCAGGCTTCTCAGTTGTTCTAATCTTATGACAACTAGATCCAAGGGCGAGGTGGATTGCCGGCTATCTGCCCTCGGTTGAAACCGTTGACCGGAAGCGAGATCAGCATCCTTCCTTGGGTGTAGCCAAACATACCGCTGTGCTTCAGCTCCGCCATCGCACCTCGGTAAACTCGGGTCGGCACGGCCTTCTCGATCATAACCGATGACGCTGAGCTTTGGCTTGCGTTTGTCGCGCGGCGGTTCCGATCCGACACGGAATTTCGTGGCTAGCCTGAGCCTCCGCGTAGCCGAGGCGAGCGATGTCATGCACAAAACCTGTCAGATGCCCCCGGCATCGTCCCGATTGCACTAAGGGAAATGAGATCGATGCAAAAAATCAAGCTTATGGTCACGAAAGCGGAACAGATAACGCCGTCGGTAAGACGCTTGAGCTTAGTCTCCGCCGATGGCGCTGCGTTGCCTGCTTGGGAGCCGGGCGCACATCTCGTCTTCGCATTGGAGAACGGACTGCACAATTCCTATTCGCTTGCCAACAACCCCACCGAGCGAGATCGCTATGTCACTGCAGTGCTTCGGGAAAAGGCCGGCAAGGGAGGTTCGGCCTATATGCATGACAACGTCCAGGTTGGCTCGGTTCTCCTCGCCGAAGGCCCCAACAACAACTTTCCACTTTCGAAAGATGCGAAGAAACACCTGCTCATCGCCGGTGGCATTGGCATCACCCCGCTACTGGCGATGGGATACCGGTTGAAAGAGATGGGCGCAGAATACTACCTGCATTATTGCACCAAATCGCCCGAAGAAACCGCACTTATGAATGAGGTCATGGAGGCTTTCGCCGGACGCGTAACGTTCCATCACGACGGTGGCGATGCCTCGAAAGGTATCAATTTGACCGAAGTACTGAATAGCCCCGAACCCGATCAGCACCTTTACATCTGCGGCCCAGCCGGCTTGTTGAATGCGGCACGCGCCGCTGCCGCGCACTGGCCCGGCGGCACGGTGCACTTCGAACTGTTCAATTCTTTACGGACAGCTCAGCAGATCGCCGCCCTTCAAAATGATGCAAACGACGGCTCGTTCGAGATTCACTGCGCCAACAGCCATGTCACGGCAATCGTTTCGCCCGATCGCACCATTCTCCAAGTGCTTAGGGATCATCAGATCGAAGTCCTTTATGCCTGCGAGGAAGGCTGGTGCGGCAATTGCAAGGTCAAATACCTAGAGGGCAAGGTCGAGCATCGCGACGAATACCTGAGCGAAAGCGAGCGTAAGGATCACATGCAAGTCTGCATCTCGCGCGCGGCGCCGGGCGAGAAGCGATTGGTTCTCGATCTGTAATCTTTGGGTTGATTCCCTGTTTATCCGTGGAGCGCAGGTTTTTAACACGTCCCATCGCCGATGAGGCCTATGTGCGTCTCGAGCAAATCGGCGCGAAACACGTAAGCTCGCTGATCTGACAGCTGTTATCTGAATGTATCAGTCATGATTGTGACGAGCGTGATCGTGCTCATGGAGTTCCAAACTATGACCGTGTCCATGTTCAGTGCTAGACGACGAGAAAAGCAGCGATTTTATAATAATTGGCACCACGTTGGCCGGCATCTGAAGCGCCCCGATATCGATGTAGTCGAATTCGCGGAGTTGCACTCCATCGAGCGACACTATTTGCCCTGGCACATTTAGCTCCTGCTTCAGCAACCGGCCGAGACTCTGAGCAATGTCGCCTTCGGTAACGAGGATCAGTGGTCGACCACATGCAATGGTTTGTGAAAGACCCAGGCAAATCCCTCTGGCCAAAGAATAGAGACGGGAATAAGCGGGCTCTGACTCCCATTCAAGAGCGAGCGCTATTGCGGTTTCACCGTCATCGATATCAAGCCGCCTCAGCGCACGAATGATACCATTCTCAACGACAGCGGGCTCGATCGTTCCGTTGAGCCGCGTAGCCAATCGAATCGCAGGTACATTGCGCATCGGCAATGACGTGGGATCTGAAATATAAATAGTGCTCCCCGACACCTGTACGGTATACTGAGAGGCACCGGCGACGGTAGCGCGGATTCCTTGCCCCGGATCAACAATCCGGTAGTTTATTTGCTTACTAGCCAAGGCACGCGACATCCCCTCGGCAAGATCCCGGCCGAGATCGCCATGACCCTCAGACTCGCGGCCGTAGATATACTCCGATACGCCGCCAGAAAACGTTATTGCATCGATTCTCTCCGTCTTCGGCAACGGATTCGTCAGCAGCAGAGCTTTCGTAAAGGGATCCGGCTGTTCACGACGGATGGCTTTCAGCAAAATCCCGACCATACAATCGACGAGCTTCATTCGGCTTGATGAGGAAAGTCGTGCGCCGAGCTTTAGCTCCGACAATCCCATTTCACGGGCCATTATCTGCGCGGGCTCCTCGATACGCGATAATCTCCCACTTTGATCGAAGGCAACAAGACGGCCACCGACAGCTATCGCGGACGAGTCTATCAAATATCCTCCGTGTACGAGCGCTAACTTTGTCGTTCCTCCGCCAATATCGACATTTAGAAACGTCTTATGCTGCACACGTGACAATTCGATCGAGCCGGAGCCATGGGCTGCCATAAGAGCTTCAAGATGATGGCCTGCAGAAGCGCAGACAAATTTCCCGGCTTGATCGGCAAATAGTTCGGCGATTGAACGCGCGTTGATCCGTTTCAAGGCCTCGCCAGTCAGAATAACGGCACCGGAATCTATGTCGCTAGGCGCCAACCCGGCGTGCCGATAAGCTTGCTCTATAAAATCCTTCAGAGCATCGGCATCAATCGAATAGTCCGGGCGATACGGCGTAAGCATAATAGGTGAACACCACAAAACGTCCCGACCGACAACGACAAAACGACTGGATAGTCCTTCGGTCGAACGCTGCAAGTGTACATGAGCAAACATCAAGTGAGATGTTGATGAACCGACATCGACTCCGACGGTGGTAAAAACGAGATTGTCGATGTTGCTAATTGCTTCTCGGAGAATCTCCCGATCTTTTTCATTTGGATGCAGGTGATCGAACTCTAGATCGTGCATGCAATCACCTCCAGTTTACGTTGTCTCTTTGCTCGAGTGGCTGAAGTGACAACAGTCTGTATTGAACTCCTTCGATGTTGAAGCCCAAGAAGACGGTAGCGGGTATAGATTGCACTGCAGTGGGCAGCGCCTCATTGGCTACGCTGGTCTTGCCGCTAGTCGCGAACTCCCATCTTGAGACCGAGCAGTCGCGCGACGATTGCAACGCCGGTACTCAGCGCGATCAGTATGACTGAGAGGACCGCGCCAGTTTCAAGCTGGCCATCGGTCAAATAATCGAGCTGTAGCAGGGAAAGTGTCTTGGAGTCGTTAGCGGCGAGCAAAGCAATAGTTGCTATGTCGCGGGTCGAAGCGATGAAGTTCGCGACTCCGACCAGCGCGAGCGTAGGCGCCAGTATAGGCACCACAATCTTACGAAGGCACGTTCCCCATGAAGCGCCGTTGACGCGCCCCGCCTCCTCAAGCTGGTTACCGAGCTGCAACATGGCCGACTTCACGATCTGAGTCCCGAGCGTCATGTGTGCGATCACCATGGCAAGGATCAAGAGCGGCGTCGTGCCGTAGGCGAACCGCAACACGGGATTGCCGAGCACCAGATAGAGGAATCCGATGCCAAGCAGGATACCTGGGATGGCGAAAGGCAGCCATGATAGAAAATCTAGAATCCCGCGGCCCCTATATCGGGAGCGCACAGAGAAATAGGCAACGAGCGTGCAGAGCACGATTGAGGTTAAGGTCACTCCGAAAGCGACCCGAAGGGTCGTGTTGAGCGCGTGGATGAAAAAATCGTCGGTCAGCACGCGGGTCCAATGCACGAAGGTCCACGGATCCGGGATCGAGAAGAAGCCGAACAGCTTCATGAGCGAAGCGATCACCACGAATGAGACGGGCAGCACCGTGATGACTACCACGAGCAGGCAGACGAGAACAAAAAGGGAAATGCGCCAACGGCCGAGTTGCGTCGGCTTGATGCGGATGCGACCGGTAATCGAGGCATAGTCCTTGCGGGTTACGAGCCATCGATGGATCACAATCAACGGTGTTACAATCATGAATACGATCGATGCGAGCGCTGCCGCCGATCCGAACTGTGGTGGCGACTGATCGACTAGCTGAAAGATCATGGTGCCGAAGACAAAGAAATTGAATGGTGTTCCTAGCACCATTTCTATCTCGAAGGTCTGCATCACGCGGATTGCCGAGAGGACCAGTACGGTCAGAATGGCGGGAAACGCGACGGGAATGACGATTCGGATCAGCATCTGCCAGCGGTTGGCGCCCGATACCCGCGCCGCCTCCTCGAAAGCTGAATCGAGATTGCGAAATGACGGCGTCAGCAACATGACCTTGACCGAGATGGCTTGGGTGGCGACGTGCGCCCAGATAATTCCCCAAAAGGAATAGATGTTGAAAGGGCCGGTTTCAACGAACGGAAGGAGTTTCGCTAGCTGGTTCAGCACCCCGGCGTGTGGATCGAGCAGGGCGATCCAGCCGAATGTCACGGAAAGTGCGGGGAGAAAGAACGACACCCAGAACATAAACTCAAGCAGACTGTTGCCAGGTATGTCGGTGCGGGCCAGCAACCACGCGATCAACACCGCGATCGGCATCGCGATGAGCTCGGTGCAGAATAGAACCTTCACGGTGTTCCAAGCCGCTGCCCGCATGCCAGGCTCGGCGAAGGCCGTGCGCCAAGCGTCAAACGACCATGTGGCGTCCGACACAACCACGGCGTTGCCGTGGAAGCTATTCGTGAAGACGATCAAAACCGGGTAAAGAATAAAACTCCCGAGGGTGACCAGAAGTACGACGAACAACGCATATTGCGGCTCGATTCGAAGCATGCCAGGGGATATTGAACTAAGCGGACGCACTTTCATTTCGCCCAGACCCTCAGCAAGTTAGCCGCGACTGCGAGCTCGATTTCACTTCCAGGCTGTACGTTATGCTCCGACGGCAGATAGATGATGATAGAATCTTCGCCCAGGCGTACCAGGCATTCGGATCGCTCCCCCTGATAGAGGACGGCAGTCAAAACGCCCTTCAGCGTGCGTATACCCGGCTGTTCCTTGTCCTTGAGGCGGAAAGCCTCCGGCCGCACCGATATTTCCACCGCACTGCCTGAACTGATCGGACTCTCCGATGTGGTCGGACATTCCAGGAGCACGCCCGGATGGCAAGCGAGTTCGACGCCAGCCATGCCGTTCGCTACGTGACGAACCCGACCGGACAGAATCGCGGATTTACCGAGGAAGTCGCGGACGAACGGAGTGTTGGGACGCTCGTAAAGATCTCGCGGACTGCCGATCTGCTCGATGCGGCCGTTGTTCATGATCGCGATGCGATCCGAGACGCTCAGAGCTTCGGCCTGGTCATGAGTGACGTTGATGAATGTGAGATTAAGACGTTTCTGGAGTAGCTTGAGCTCAATGTGCATCTGTTCTCGGAGCTTTACATCTAGGTTGCTGAGCGGTTCGTCAAGCAACAGCACGGCAGGCTCATGAATCAAGGCACGAGCAAGGGCCACACGCTGCTGCTGCCCACCGCTGAGCTGAGTTGCGCGCCGGTTTTCAAACCCGCTGAGCCCCACGGTGTTCAGCGCCTTACGGACACGATCGCCGATTTCGATCGACGGCACCCGCCGCACGGCGAGCGGAAAGCCAACGTTCTGCGCCACGTTCATGTGTGGCCAGATCGCGTATGATTGAAATACCATGCCGATATTGCGGCGTTCGGGCGGCAAGTTAACGCCGGCTTCACTGTCGTAGACGACCGCTCCGTCAATCTTGATGCGACCTGTATCAGCGGTTTCCAGGCCTGCGACCATGCGTAGCGTCGTCGTCTTGCCACAGCCGGATGGGCCCAGCAGCGTCATTGCCTCACCCTTGGCAATGGTCAGCGATAAGTCTGCAACAGCAGCCGCGCCACCAAATCGCTTAGCCACGCGATCTAAACAGATGAAGCTCATCACTTACTTCATGACGGCTGAGGCGAGATGCCCGGCGACGTCGCGACCACGCACGAAGCGAGATAGCGGCCTGTCCTCCGTCAGGAGAGTGAACACGAAGTTATACATTGCCGGGCAGAAGCTTCGGGCCATGGGCGGTCTCCTCACTGTAAAATGTTATGGTTTGAAGTGCAGCGAGCGGCTATTCGGCCGCATTGCCGATTCCGTGCGCAACCTTCGCCTGTCCTTCCGAGATCGTGAATCGGATGATCTCGTTGACCTTCGGGTCCCGCACGACGCCGAGCGGCTCCCTGCCCGCTTGCACCACCTGGATCTGCTGACGAAGCAGGTTGCGGAACATGAAGATGCCGCGGTCGCCCACTCCTGTCAGTTCCTCGGAGCGGTCGTAGATCGGCCCCTGCGTCTCCCACGCCATAAGATCCTGGTAGTAGAAGTTCGTGAGGTCGTATTCGCCGTCTGGACCCAGCGGGTGCTTGAGATATTCAACAGGGATGTCTTCATCCTTCTGCTCGACGATTGTGCCATCGATGTTTTGCCAGAACTCGAGGAAGTAAACGTTGGTGTGGGTATCGTCGACCGGCACCCGGTAATGTATGCACAGCGACTTGCCCTGCGGCGCAATCAGGACGGTTGGGAAGATCATCGGATGGCCAAGTTCTTTTTCCGGCCGGTCGCCGCCGTAAGTGCGACTTTTGCGGATGCCAGCCCAACCGGGTTCTTTGCAGAGCTCGAAATCGAAGGCCTCGATTGGCCGGCGGAAGTAAGCGATGTCGAACGCGTTCTCATTTTCCTCGGGTGAACGCTTGTGCAGCATCATCTCGCCATGGAGGAAGTACGTATGCGTTGGGTCACACGAGTTCTCCACCGCCTGTACCCAGTTGCAGTTGTGCGGCAGCACGACGATGGACCGCGTGCCGTCCTTGCGCACGGCAGTCTCGTATCGCGGCAGCAACGGCACGGGGTCCGGCCCCAAGTAGGCGAAGAGAAGGCCGCACATCTGCTGGATGGGATAAGAACGCTGGCTGGCCTTCTTTTTTAACGCCGGGTTGCCGCCCTCGAATGGCTGCTCGATACATTCGCCGTTCGCGGCGAACTTCCAGCCGTGATAGGGGCAACGCAGGCCGTCCTTCTCGATGAAGCCAGCATAGAGCGACGCATGCCGGTGCGGACACCGCTCGGGGATCAAGCCATAATTGCCGGCCTCATCTCGAAACAGGACAAGGTTCTCGCCCAAGATGCGGACCCGCTTCTTAAGCTCGCCCTTCTGAAAATCTGCGAGCGTACCCACCGGCATCCAATAGCGCCGGAGAAGCTCGCCACCCGGCGTGCCGGGCCCAACCCGCGTCAAAAGCTCGTTGTCTTCGCGTGACAGCATCGCGCATCTCCCACTTGAAATGTGTTGTTATAAGATTAGAACAACTAAAACGTTCCGTCAAGTAGGGTGCCCGCCGAAGGAAAACTCATCCAGATCGTCCAGCATCGCTAGCTTTCCAACGAGAGGATATTCCATGACTGCTAATGCTTCACATTTTGCTGGGCTCCGCGATATTGTCGCGCGTTCGTGTCGGATCATCGGAATGTTGGAATTATCCAATCCGACGCAGGGGCATGTCAGCGTCCGTATCCCTGGCGAGGACAGACTCCTGATCCGCGCACGCGGGCCCATGGAAGCAGGCCTCTACTACACGACGAGCGACGAAGTTATCACTGTCGATTTCGACGGAAAACTGTTGGCGGGCAACGACGGCCTGTCGGTGCCGCAGGAGGTGTTTATCCACACCGAGCTATATCGCGCGCGTCCCCAGATCAATTCGGTGATTCATATTCATCCGTCGACCGTCGTTCTGTTCACAATCTGCGATGTGCCCTTGCTGCCAATCATCGGCTCCTACAATCCGACTGCGCTGGATCTCTTGATTAACAATCGGATTAGTCAATATGATCGCAGTATCTTGATTCGCGACAGTGCATTGGGCCGGGAATTGGCCTCGGCGGTCGGCACGACAGATGTATGCATGATGCGTAGCCATGGCATCACTGCCGTCGGGCGCGACGTCCAGGAAGCGACGATCAACGCCATCAATCTTTTCGATCTGGCCAAAATGAACTACCAGGCGCGATTGCTTGGTGAACCACGCCCGATCCCTGACGATGATATGGCAACGTTCAGGCGTCTGCTGGTGAGGGAACCGCCGACACCGCAGAATCCTGGCTGTCCTTCTGACATGGTCTACTCGCTGTGGCGGTTCTATTCGCGCCAGCTCGACGATCGGGGATGAACGGCCGACCTTAGGCCCTCCGGCTCGGACCGCAATTCCCGGCTATCCATAGGAGTGCGTCATGACAGCACGAGCCTGCAACGGCCGCTCACGCGCAAACGCTCACCGAGGTCAGGACGATTGCCTTCGGCGCAGTAACCAACCTGCCCGTCTGGTATGCGCTGGACAAACGCATGTTCGAGAAAAAGGCCTGTGGCTGACGTGTAACGCGGGAAGTGTCGTCACCGTCATTCCAGCTTATCATTTCGCTCGCTTATACTGGCGGCGATCTCTCGACGCCAATTGGCTCATCGGCCAGTTTACAATTCAGGGAGCCGGCAAGCCATCGATGACAGGCGCAATGGGCTGGCGGTAACGCCACAGAATTGGAGCCGCGATGGCAGCTAAGAATGCGAGAGCTGCTATGATATGACCCGGCGCGAGAGAATTGACAGTGGTTAACGCTGCGACGACGATTGGCAGCGCTCCTCCTATCGCTGAACTAATGTTATACGGGATAGACACGCCAGTGAAGCGGACCTGTGGTGCGAATGCTTGAACAAGAAAGAAATAGCCGAGACCGCTAATTCCACCAAAGAACCCAACAAGCGCGAACGTTAAGTTCAGATTCGCGGGACCGTTCTGGATACCTAGAAAAAACCAGTATGAAGCTATCACCAAACCGATTGCGAACGTGACATACGTCTTGATGGGTCCAAGCACGTCCGTAAGCCAACCTCCCACCATGCTGCCAACCGCCATGGTTATTGTTGAAATAATCTGAGCATTCTGAACCATCAACGGATCGAAATGCAGAACAGTTCTCATATAAATCGCGGGATAAAAAAGTAACACTGGAGGGACAGCCGCGGCCATGAACGACACGGCCAATCCCGCCAACAACGGGACCGGCGATTCCCTGAGTAACGTTCCGAGCGATACGCGAGACGCAACCTTACGTTGCTCACGCATCGCCAGAAAAACCGGGGTTTCTTTAACATAGTGCCGGACGTAAGCGGCTGCCAAACCCAGTACACCGCCGATGATAAAAATAATTCGCCAGCCGAAGGACGCCATGCCTTGAGGTCCAATAACGGCTGTCAATGATCCGACTGCAAATGCTCCAAGAAAGATGCCAAGCGCCAAACCTGCACCAACGAGGCTACAAGCGAAACCAAGATGCCGCCGCGGTGAGTGCTCAGCAACAAAGACTGCCGCTCCGGGAACTTCGCCACCCAACGCCAATCCCTGCGCCAACCGGCACAACACCAGAAGCACTGGAGCAATCATGCCGGCCTGTTCGTAGGTTGGTAAGAGGCCGATCAGCAACGTCGGAACTGCCATTAAGAAAATGGTCAAGGCAAACATACGCTTGCGGCCCAGCACGTCGCCCAGCATGGCGATAACAATGCCGCCGACCGGCCTCACTAGATATCCCACCGCAAATATGCCGAGCGTTTGAAGTGTTCGCACCCATTCCGGCGAGCTGGCGGGAAAGAAAGCCTGGCTAATATAGGGCGTCAGCAACACGAATACGATGAACTCGTACAGTTCGATAACGCCGCCAACGCCACTTAGCGCGAGCACCTTGATCTGCTCCGAACTAAATCCGGCCTCTTTCGAGTAATCCAATGACGGAGCACCAGCAATTCGCTCAGCTCTTTCAACCATGTGACGTTTCTCCCCGTGTACACAGGCGTCTTATCCGGATTCACCCCGAACCAAAGCCAGGGCCAAATAGCCGCGCAACAACCCATCAATTACCTTTTATACAATAGATTTTACAATGCGCAATCTGCCCCCGGACGCGCGGAAGCAAACTTCGCTCCGTCAGTGAAGCTGCTGCTTCACATGTCGGCACGACCATTCATTGCTCTTGAGAAGTGTCGCATCACGACTGAAATGGCGAAAAAGCCACTCTTTAAATCAGCACTTTGGGACGTCCCGAGGCTTCGGTTGCAGAAGTCACATGGCCGGAAACACCTGTTGAAACTTCGATGTCAAAAAGCTTCACCAGCGTGTCTCGAACCAGATCCTCATCGACGAAGCGACGTTTCCCTATAGCGACACCGAGACCCTTGCTTAGGTGCCTCAAGCGCAGCAAAAAGAAACTCAAAAGTTATCCAAGATTCGGTTGTGACGTCTCTAATGCCGGCTGCCTCCATCCAAACCGGCCACGCGTCATTAATTATAAGCGATGAGCCGCTTCGTTTGAGCACGTGCTCGCAAAAACGAGCAGGATCGTCAGACGTCCGGTCGCCAGCAGCGCCAGACTGCATGCTTGGAAGACGCGCCATTGCTGGATCACGACCCTGGCTTCCTTCAGGCTGTAGAAGATCTCCGTTCGGACATCCGTAGCGCAGCTTACCGTTGAAGAATTCTCTGATCATCGGGACGGGGCGAGAATGGAATCCCACAATTCGCAATCGGCATCTTCTCCGTAATTTGAAATCATCTTGGGTGCGGGGAGATCGAGAACCATGACATTGGCCTTGGCCGCCGAGTAAGGCGCCCAGTCCGCCGATGGCACCCCGGTTCGCGCGAAATTCGCCCAGAGCGAGATCATCCGATCTGACAACACGGATTGTGCTGCGTTCAGTGGCGGGGCGGTGCCAGCGCTGATAGGGAAAAAGGGGAAAAGATACTGCAACTCGGAAGTATGGTAGGCTCCCATCGGGTAACTGAGCGGCTTAAAATAAGATGGCGCGGTCCGATCGTTGAACTGATAGGCGTAAACGGGCACGTGGCGAGACCACAACTCGTCGCTGATCCGCGCCCCGCAAACCCGGCTCTTTTGTGTCACCTCGATTTGAGCAACGCTTGGACTCGGAAAGTCCGTGATCGGATAACGAACACGAAGCTTATCTGTGAATGCTGGCCCGAATGTCGTAAGGAAGCGATCGTATTCGTCGGCATTTAGGGGCTTCCCTGCGTTTGGCACGGGCGCGATGTTTGTTTCCGGCATAAAGAAGGCCTGCTCATCGCGCGTGATTCCGGTGAGGATAGGCGTCCGGTTAAAATGTCCGGTTTTGAAGGCGTCTAATGTCGGCTGCGTCATCACCGTACCGTCGACAAGGAGAGAATTATTTGCTGCTATGAGCACGACCGGCCACTGCCGCGCAAGGATGGTGGCGGCAGGAAGCGACCGCAAGCAAGCGGCACTTTGATCGGCGCATCCTGCCGCGGCGGCAAAGTCTTGAGCTGCTTTTGTCATCACCGTTGCAGGAACCGACGGGCGTAGCGCCGAACTGCTTTGTATGATCGCTCGGTGGAACAAGCCAGCCGAAAGCGGGGAGACGAGGTTTGCGATGACCGACGCGGCGCCGGCCGATTGACCGAAAATCGTGACGTTGCGTGGATCGCCTCCGAAAGCCGCAATATTACGTCGGACCCACTGCAATGCAAACTGCTGGTCCATAATCCCGTAATTCGCAAATGGATGCCCTTCGCCGTCGATGGCTGGATGCGAGAAAAAACCAAACGCACCAAGCCGGTAATTAAAAGTCACGACAACAACGTCGCCTTGTGCCGCCAATTTGCCGCCGTCGTAATCGTTGCTTGCGCCTGCGAAAAGGCCGCCGCCATAAAACCAAATCATGACCGGGCGACCGTCGCTGCTCGGCAGATCCTTCGGTGCAAAGACATTTATATAAAGACAATCCTCCGCATCGCTCGGCGCTGCGAAAGCACCAAGACCCGGCTGGGCGCATGCACTGCCGAACTTTTCCGCAACAAGGGTTTGCGTCCATGACGGAGGATCGCGCGGCGGTTGCCAACGAAGCGCACCGATCGGCGGCGCCGCGAAGGGAATGCCCAGAAACTTGGCGACCGGGCCGTCAACAGTTCCTTGAACGGGACCGCTCGACGTCCCGACGACGTTGGTCTTTTCACTCGCCGACGCTGCCGTAATCGTGAATGCAATCGCCGCCGCAAACAGTGGTCGGAGATATGTTTTCATGTTTCCCCCGCATTCTGCTGGCGCACAATTTATCGCATGGCCGATTATTCGCCATTTCTTGAAATTCGATAACTGCGGAGGTCGGTCACAACCATCCTCCCTAATACTACGCGCAAATAATTTCCCGTTTAGTACCGTTTTTTGGTATTATGAATAAGGATACGCATTATTCATTTCATAATACCAGGAAATTCGGATAGAGTCTATATTCGCAAAGAGACGAAGCAATCGGCAAAAAGCCTGGACTGATTTAAAAGGAGAACTAATGGGAAAGCCAAAGATCAAACACATTGCGATTTTTGCTAGAGATCCCCGTGGTCTCGCCGAGTTCTATCGCGACGTATTGGAGATGGAAATTATCAACAGTGACGACGAGGGTTCGTACTTTGTAAGTGATGGTTATCTCACGCTTGCGCTACTTCCCCACCAGCTGCAAGGCTCTGCTCCCGTCGGAATTAATCACTTCGGATTTACGATCGAAGATATGGCCGAGATGTCTCAGCGTTTTGCCGCTCGGGGATTGGAAGTTCCTAAACGCCGTGGCGTTGATCGACCGTACGCGGAATTCCGCGGCGCTGACCCTGCCGGAAACTGGTTCGACCTATCCACTCACGGCTATGAAAGAGCTGCAACACCGGCTGATCGCGAGCGTCAAAAAGCCAAGGTATGACGCGGGATTTCTAGATTTGCTTCAGCCGTAGCTGGATGCACCCAGTTGCGGCTGTTTCAACTTCTTTGACGGACAAGGCGATGGCCGGCGCCGTTCACTTCACCGTCGGCCTGTGCCGACCCTGTTGCCGGCTATGAGCTCAACCCCTCAAGATTGGGCAATCCAAAGCACATGATCTCACACTCCTCATGCGCCTTCACCTCCACGCTCTCCCCGCCAGACAGATGCCAGGCCGTTTGACTACGAAGGGGTTGATCGTGAACCGTTCCAGCGCCGCGCAAAACCAAATAGACGCCGTCGCTTTGGATTGTGAGCGACGCGTCCCGCTCGACTTTCAAGAGTTTTGCTTCCGTGCGCCGCTCCGTAAACACACCGAGCAGCTTTTCGTAGGCGCCCGCTGCGCCTTCAATTGGAATCCAGGCGAAATTATTGGGGTCCATTAGAATCGGGCTGGGATAACGCGGATCTGGGAATGAAATCGGCCGGTTGTTATGGTGTTCCCAGATCGCCTGATTACCATCGACATTCTTTTTGCCGAACAGCGGCTCATGCCGGCGGAAAACGCCATCCTTGAATTCGCCTAACTCATTTAGCTCTTCCATCGCCTTGCGCGTTTCCGCATTCGAAAGAAAGCCGCTGCCGCTAGCACCACCAAACTGTAGCACCGCGACCGTGGAGATTTCCTGTGGATCTTGGGATTGCGGACCGTAGAAAACACCTTCCGGAAAATACCCCACGGTTCCGGCAGACATCGTGCCATCGCGATCGTAGCGTAACGCGCCATCAAGTTGGACACGTATCTGCTCAAAGTTATGACGGTGTCGCGGCGAATAGAAATCGCCCTGCGAGACGCCAATACCGAGCAAGAAATTGTCGATCTTGCCTGACGGGCCCTCCAGAAGCCAGCGACCATGAAATATGCCGCCGCGATACTCGAGCTGCCGCTTTAGCGGGGTCTCGTCACCTTGCACAATATTCATCGTTCTTCTCCCAAGGCATGTAAAAGGCGTCCGTATTCAGCTGCCATGATCACCGGATGAGACAGGATGGCCTGCTATCCTTGTGGTTCTATCTTGGAACGCTTGACCAATTCGCGCCACTCATCAGTCGTTTGCAGAAACATGCTTTGCGCTTCATCCACGCTTACGGTCATAGGTTCGCCGCCAGTACTCCGGATAAATTCAATTGCAGCCGGTACCTTCAGAGCTTCATTCGCCCAAGCGTTGATTTTTTCCATGACGGGTCGAGGCGTTCCTACCGGAACAAGGATACCAAAAGAACCAGGCGCGTAGAGACCAGGAACTCCAGATTCGATCATTGTTGGCAGGTCTCCGTCCATTTGCAAACGTTCTTTCCCGCCTGATGCAAGAATACGAACGCGCCCGCCCCGTTCAAATGCGCGCGCCAGAACACCGTCCATGAACATATAATCCACCGCGCCACTAATAAGATCGTTCGCCATCTCAGGGCCGGGCCGATATTGAATCTCGACGGCGTTCAGCCCCATGATTTCATTCAGCAGCGCGCCGAGAAGCCTTGAATTGGAAGATCCCGTGCCGTAACTGGCTTTGTTGCCCTTCTTCCGCACATGATCCACGACGTCAGACAGGCTCTTAAAAGGACTGTCGGCCGCTACAACCAGATAGAATACGAACCGAGCCAGCATCGAGACATTGATAAGAGCTTTCGTCGCGTCAATCGGCGGGTTTTTCAGCATGAACATATTGGCGGCAATGCCGCTCGCGGACTGGACATAGATCGTGTATCCGTCCGGTTTGGAACGCGCGACATACTCCGTCGCAATATTGCCCGCAGCACCGGGCTTGTTCTCAACGATGCACGGTTGACCGATCAGCGGCCGAATATGATCCACCAAACGGCGAACCCAGATGTCGAGACCGCTTCCTGCCGGCCATGCGCAAACAAACCTGACAAGCTTATCCGGATAAGTGTCTGCCAGGGAGCCGCGCGTGGTGGAAAGCAATAAACTGGGAGCCGCAATTAGTCCGCCGACCAGATTGCGACGCGTCGGGGCAAAATAGGAATTCATCGCTTCCCCTCTCTTTTTTCTCAACTATCTCTATCCGATACCAACTTGAAAAATAGGCTCGCAATTAATGTCGCTTTGACGCCAGCATGTAGCTGCGATAAACTTACTGACGCGCATCCTGCGACTACTGCATTTTGTTACTCAATCCTGCGGCTTTATTCCCGCACCCTCCACGAACTCGCCCCAGCGTTGAAGTTCCGATTTGACGAAATCGGTCGCTTCACCGGCGTTGAGGTACGTGATTTCCATTCCAACTGTAGCCATTCGATCTCTCATGCTCGGATCAGCGATACTGCTCGCCACCGCCCTATCTAAAGTATCCCGTATATTTGGCGCTAATTGATCTGGAGCGAATAGTCCCAGCCACAACGTCAAAACGAGGTCGGAAAAACCTAGCTCTTGCATGGTAGGCACGTCTGGTAATAAGGAAGTTCGTGCCGAGCCCGATACGGCGAGGGCTCGGAGCTGGTTGTTTTTCACTACAGACAACACGATGGGCATGTCAGCAAACAAAACATCGATTCTGCCGCCCATCAAATCTGTAATCGCCTCTCCGGTTGCGCGATAGGGCACGCGCAACAAATCAATTCCCGCGCGCAGCTTGAGGCGCTCGGTGACCGCCTGAGACCCCGCATTTGGCGAGGCGTAGCTCAGTTGTCCTTGATTTTTTTTTGCAGCCTGAATGAGATCTTGCAACGATTGCTTCCCGCTATTCGGGGCGACCGCAAGAACCATTGGAGCGCTCGAAATTATTGAAATGCTCGTTAGATGAGTCGGATCATAACCTAGGTTTCGAAAGAGATGCGGGTTTCCGGCAAGCGTCGTACTTGTGCCCAGTAGAAGGGTGTAACCATCGCTTGCCGACCGGGCCACATATCGGATGGCAGGAATGCCGTTCGCGCCGCCTCGATTTTCGACAATGAAGGGCTTTCTTAGACGGACGGATAACTGCTCAGCGAGTTGCCTGGTGAAGATGTCGGGCCCGCTTCCTGCTGCAAACGGCACAACGATCGTGACAAGACGGGAGGGATAGGTCTCCTGGGCCAAGGCGGCAGAAACCCAGGAGAGCCCCACCGTCATTGCGCCTGTGAGAACGGAAACTATAACGTTTCGTGGAAACATAGCGCGCGCCTCCTACTCTCATTCGATAGAGGTTTGGGACGATGCAGTACGGGTAGTGATTGAAATTATCGTGATTATTTCGGATCTTGCTTGGGCACAGTCCCCAGTTCGAACGGCTCGTACATAGGCCGATACGATTTTTTATCTAGGAATTGCGAGAGACCCGTATGATAGGATCTCTCTGGATCACTCGCGATCATCGCCCCGTTTTTCGCAGCTAAATAATCATACGCTTGGCCCGTATCCATCGTTCGCACCTGACGGATTGCGTGTTTGGTGGCGCGTAAAACGGCGGGACTCTTTGCCATCAGCTTTTGTGCGAGCTTTTCCGTTTCGGCAAACAATTGTGCCTGCGGCACAGAAATATTCGCCAGACCGATTCGCACGGCTTCCTTTCCGTCGAAAGGATCGCCAAGGCAGGCGTAATAGAGCGCATGCCTGTAAAGCAATGCGTCGGCAACGGCTTTTGCGACGTATGCGCCCGGAATGATACCCCAATTGACTTCAGACAGTGAAAAGACTGCATCGTCGGCGACGACCGCGAAGTCGGTGGCAATGAGCTGCATGAAAGCGCCGCCGGCACAAAACCCTTCAACCATACAGATGGTTGGCTTGTCATACATGTATAGCCGATCCCATCTCCACCGGTTCGCAATTCGTTGGATTTCGGTGAACTCGGCCTGCTTGCCTTCCATGCCGCGAAAAAATTCTTTCAGATCTTGGCCGGCAGAAAAATTTCCGCCGGCGCCCGCGATCACCACAACCTTTGTCTCTTTGTCGAATTCAAGATAATCGAGAACCTGATCCATTTCACGATGTAACGTGGGATTCATCGCGTTCTTCTTGGCGGGTCGATTCATGTAGACCCAACTGATTCCGTTCTTCTTCTCAACCTTCACGCATTCCAGATTGTCTATATTCTCGATCACGTCTTTATCCTCTCTTGGTGTTTGCTATTCAAACGATCCCTTGCGACCGCAACCGCGCTCGTTCTCCAACATCGAAACCCAGGCTTTCCAGAACGCCTTCGGTGTGTTCGCCCAGGATCGGCGCAGGCGCTGCATCAAACGATCGGGTGCCATTGTAAAACACAGGCCGAGCCGTGCTTTTGCTCTGTCGTTCAGACCCGACACCCACATCAAACAAACTTCCCAAGTGTTGAACTTGAGGGTCGGCCAACAGATCATCCGCGTTGTTGACAGGCGCATATGGGACGTCAGCCGCGCCCAGGCGAAGCTGCCACTCGCTGCTATCGCGCAATCGAAAGTATGGCGCCAACGCTTGGCCCAGTTCTTCATATCGCGAGATCCGCTTTTGAAGGGTGTCGAACCGAGTGTCGGTGGCTAGTTCCGAAGGCCCGAGCGCATCGAACAAACCTTGCCAAAACTTCGGGCTTGTCGAAAGGTGAACACTGATCAAGCGCTCATCTTTGCAAACGAACACAAAACATTGGGATCCGGCGGAGCGATATAGCGGACCGGCCTTGGTACCGTCGGCGCAATAGAGCGTTACTGAATGTGTGAGGAAGGAAATCATGGCGTCGATCATCGGAACATCGACCCGGCAGCCATTTCCCCTCCTCTCTCGATCAAACAGCGCCCCCATGATTCCGTTTACGGCACACAGAGAAGAGACGGAGTCTGCAAAAGTCGGTCCTGCGATTGAAGTGGAGCCTTGCGCCGTCGATAGAGCAAGCAAACCGCTCATGGCCTGTATAACGGTGTCGTAGGCCGGCCGGTCACTGTATGGCCCCGTCGGTCCGAACCCGCTAATTGCGCAATAAATCAACTTGGGATTTAGCTCCCGCAATTCGTTCCAGCCGATCCCCAATTTGTCCATGACTCCGGGTCGAAAATTTTCCAGGACAACGTCGGTAGATGCTGCGAGGCGACGGAAGATCGCCTTTCCTTCAGTATGTCGGAGATCGAGGGTTACGCCTTTCTTATGCCGATTAAATGATCGAAATCCGATGCTGTAATTGTCAGGCGTATGTGAACGAAATGGATCGCCGCCCGTCGGAGTCTCAATTTTGATGACTTCCGCACCGAACTCGGCGAGCATCTGCCCCGCCCAGGGACCGCTAATGTAGTTCGCGACCTCAAGGATCTTTATGCCGTTTAAAACCTTCACGACGGCGCTCGCACTGCAAAATAGAACCGCCCTGACATAGCGAACTCATCAGTCACTTGTGTGAAGCGCTGATCAAATACATTTTGCTGTTGATGGATCACGGCGCCCTTCCCTTAACTTGACGCTAAATGCGTTTTGGGCGATTATCGCCCTTATTGTCGATATTCGTCCATTATGACCCGGGATGAAATGCTGTCAAGCGGAGCCAGAATGGATAAGGCTAAAACGGCATCCTATTTTTCAGAGTCTTTGGCCCGCGGGTTGCAAGTCGTATGCGCGTTTGCAAATGCTGAGAAACTTCGGATCGCCGAGGTCGTTCAACACACGGGCTTGAGCCGTGCTGCAGTTCGCCGTTACCTTCTGACTCTGCAAGATTTGGGATATATTGGATGCGATGGCGACTGGTTCTATTTAAAGCCGCGCGTGCTTGAATTGGGATACGGTTATAAAAGCTCAGCTAGCCTCAGTATTCTGGCGGAAGCTCAGGTTATCGCGCTAGCCGATCGTACCCGAGAAGCCTCCACTTTCGCAGTCCTGGATCGAACCGACGTGCTAGTCGTGACGCGGGCAACAAAACGATCTTGGGATCTTACCATGCGTGCGGGAAACCGGATGCCTGTCCTCAGCACATCCTTGGGGCATGTTTTGCTTGCATGGCTTCCTCCTACGCAACTGGATCAGATCGCAGACCGATGCGGCCTCTCCAAGTCGGCGAACATCTCATTGCGTAAAAATCTTCTTCTGACAAAGAAGAACGGTTTCAGCTATATGGTGCGGGAAGAACAACCGCAGTTCGTGGCTATAGCCGTACCTATAATGGATCGACATCAGAAAGTTGTCGGAGCTTTGAATATCACATCAGCGCCGATGCTTTCGAAGGCGGCAGCCGTTAGGACGCTTCTTCCGCTTCTCGAAGACGCTAAGCTTCAGATCGAAGCGGGCCTTAAATCAATCAATGTTGCGCCCTGAATGAGTGCCGTCTTCTATGCTCCGCTGCATGCCGCTTTCGGTTTGAAGAACTCGCACGGCCCGACATCGATACTGCCATAGGATGACGAAGATGAATGCGCACTATTCAGATGATTTGAACTTCGAACTACCTGAAGATATCCGGATTTTGCGGGATACAGTCCGGAGGTTCGTCGATGATGAGTTGATACCAATCGAGCGCACCACACGCGAAAACAACAAGCTTAAGCCGGACATCCGTAGAGAGCTGAACACGAAAGCTATGGCGCTAGGTTTGGGGAACTATGACGTGCCCCAGGAGTACGGCGGCCTCGGGCTGGGGCTAGTTGCGAAGGCAACAATATGGGCTGAGCTTGCCCGCACTATAGCCTTTCCGACGCGTGATCTTGACCTGTTTGGCGCTAACGTTAGTCCGATTCTCTATCAGCTTAATGACGAGCAAAAAAAACGCTATCTTTTGCCGACTATCAAGGGCGAGCTGAAGTGGTGCCTCGCACAAACCGAAGCAGATGCGGGCGGTGATCCGGGTCGTATGCAGACCACGGCCACCCGCGATAGGGACTTTTACGTTATCAACGGCACCAAACGTTTCATCACCGGCGCCGACGAAGCGGACTTCGCACAAGCCATCGTAGCAACTGATCGGTCCAAAGGATCACACGGAGGCATATCCGCATTCATCGTGGATATGAAAGCGCCGGGCGTGCGCCTCCTGCGACCTCAGGAACTCGTGGTCGATGACCGGCCCTGGGAAGTTGCATTTGATAATGTGCGTGTCCCAATCGAGAACCGTATCGGCGAAGAAGGCGAAGGCTTTGCGCACGCGCAGCATTGGTTGAATGTTGGCCGGATACGTCACGGCGCGCGGGCGATAGGAGTCATCGAGCGCTGTTTGGAACTCGGAACAAAGTACGCGAAAGAACGGGTAACCTTCGGCAGCCCACTCGCAGATCGCCAATCCATCCAGTGGATGATCGCAGACAGCTTCATGGAGCTTCATCAGCTGCGGCTGATGGTATACGACGCAGCGTGGAAATACGATCAAGGCCGTGACGTTCGAACAGAGGCCTATATGGTGAAAATGTTTGGGGATACCCAATCCTTTCACGCCGCCGATCGCTGCATCGAGATTCACGGGGGGATCGGTCTGGCGACAGATCTTCCAATCGAAAAATTCTGGCGAGATCAGCGCAGCATGATGATAACTGAAGGCCCTATCGGGGTCCTCAAAATGACGCTTGCACGTCATGCTTTCCGTATTTACAGCTAAGTTCAGGCGTGTGGCGATCTGGGTGCGTCGACGGTGCGCCAACTGACGTTAGAATTTCAGCATTTGCTTCGGGCTCTGTGGCATTTGCGCATGAGCCGGAGAAATGGAAGCGCTCGAACATAACGCGATATGCTAAATGTTGTCTTATTCTGCGCTGATGCCGAGGTCCCTTATAAGCTGCGTTATCTCTCTATGCTCAGTCCTGAATTCCTGCTCGAATTCAGCTGGAGAATTTGCAACCAATTCAAAACCGACTTCTGCAACGAACTTTTGTAACTCCGGTTCGGCCGCCGCTGCTTTAACTGCTGCAACGAGCTTATTGATAACTGCATCTGGTGTTTTCGCCGGTGCGAACATGCCAAAGTTCACAACCGTGCGAAACACAAATCCATCTGTTCCAGCCTCTGCAAACGTTGGAACGTTCGGCAGAGGAGCCGCACGACTGTTCCCAAATACGGCAAGTGCTTTTATCCTCCCGTCAGTGATCATTGACGCGGCATGCGCGGGCGCTCCAATAAAAAGCGAAATCTCGTTTCCGATTAATCCCTGCATCGCTTGCGGATTGCTGCGATAGTGAATTGCTTTGAGCTTCGCTCCCGTTTGTTGAGCAAACGCTTCCATTACATAGTGTGTAAATGATACTGGCCCAATGGTTCCGTAGTTGATAGGCTCTGTCGTTGTTCTGCCTGCCTCTATCAACTCTTTCAGATTGCTCGGCTTAAAATCCTTACTCGCCAGAAGGACGGCGCCTCCAGAAATAAGCTTTGTTACAAATCGGAAATCTTTGGTTGGGTCATAAGGTGGAGATTTCATAAGCGCCACACTGCTAATCAGGGGGTCTACGAGACCAACCAGCAGTGTGTAGCCGTCCGGAGATGCTGTCGCGACCGCTTTTGAACCAATGGCTCCACTCGCTCCGGGCTTATTCTCGACAATAATTGTCGCACCCAACTTTGGCTGTACGGCGTCGGCGAACTTGCGGACCATCACGTCGCTAGGAGATCCAGCCGCAGTCGCCGCAATCCAGTGAACTACTTTTATTGGATAATTCGCTTGCTGACTTCTCGCCGGATTCACAATAAAGACGGCTAGAAGAACGGACGAGATGATTGTCACCGTTTTCATTGCGAGTGAACCGGGTCGGTTGGATTTTGTCTGACGCAAGTTCTGCCCAACAGCGGACATCATCATCTCCCTACGGTTTTATGCTGAGCGCGCCCACATCTAATGGTTATGACACTAGAACAACGCTTTAAAGGCGTCAAGTAATGAAAGCTGTTCGCTATATCAGGTTGTCTAATAGTCGACTCCTTGCGTTGCATAATAATTTGGCGTTAGGCATCTTGATCTGCGGACGCGGCGTGTGGATCAACAGTCGAATTCGGATACGAACGATGCGCGTATCTCATAGTAGTTCGTTCCATGTTCTTCTAGACCGACCGGTGATGAAACACCCTAGGGTACTGCACGATCCGCGTATACGCTTTCCGTCGTGACCACACGGCCAACGTCGAATCGTCGGTCGATTAAGTGGCATATGCATTCGACAAGTCAGTCCGTGATTGCAAAAGTGTTTGTGAGCAAGATCTGCGAGAGCGCGAGTCCCGCTCCAAGACGAGAAATCAAGCAGGAGTGATAATGCGCGGCCAATCCTTTGATTACATCATTGTCGGCGCTGGTTCGGCAGGCTGTGTGCTGGCCAATAGACTCACCGAAGACCCAAACGCGCGCGTGTTGGTCGTTGAAGCAGGGGGGTGGGACCACAATCCCTTGATTCATATTCCGCTTGGTGTCGGAATGATGCACAAGCACTTCATGCATGACTGGGGCTACTCGACCGAAGCCGAGCCCGGTCTTGGCGGTCGCGCGCTTAAAGCCATGCGTGGAAAAGTTCTCGGGGGCTCGTCATCTATCAACATCACCGGCTATACGAGGGGTGATCGGCGTGACTACGACCGTTGGGCTGAGCATGGCGCGGCGGGATGGTCATATGACGAAGTGCTTCCATATTTCCGGCGGATGGAAACCTGGGGAGGCGGCGCCAACGAAGCCCGCGGCGATAGCGGCCCACTGGGTGTGGAATACTCACGCGACACCGACCCGCTATATGATGCCTGGATCGACGCAGGGCGGGACGCCGGCTACCCCGTCATCAGCGATGCTGCCGCAGGTGCCGTAGAGGGGTTCGCACGCAGTCAGTTCACGATTCGCCAAGGCCGCCGCTCTTCCGCCGCCGTCGCCTACCTTAAGCCGGTGCTAAATCGCAAAAATCTTCAAGTCCGCACTAAAGTTCTCACGACCAGAATCCTGCTTGACGGAAACCGCGCAAATGGCATCGAAACCGTTGAAGGAGGCCAGGTAACTCGATTTTATGCGGATCAAGAGGTCATTCTGTGTGGTGGTGCATTCAACTCACCAAAACTGCTCATGTTGTCCGGCATCGGCCCGACTGCGCACCTGCAAGAAATGGATATCCCACCGAGCGTCGATCTTCCGGTGGGTGCCAACCTGCAGGATCATTTGACCGCGCCGATTTACTTTTCGCGCAAAGAGCCAGGCCCGTTTCACGGCCAGATGCGATTTGATCGCATGGCAGTGGCAATGCTGCGCGCATATTTCTTCGGCACTGGCCCCGCAACGACGATTCCATACAGCGTGCTCGCCTTTATAAAAACGCGTCCTGAGCTTGACCTTCCTGATATTGAGTTCATGCTTCCCGCGTCGCCTCCCAACGCGCATATGTGGTTTCCACTTGTAAAAGCTCCATACGACGATGCATTCGGCATGCGGGTTGCGATCATGCATCCAGAGAGTCGCGGGAAGGTCTCGCTACGCTCTGCGGATCCTCATGCCCCTCCTCGCATCAATCTCAACTGTTATGCGGCGCCCAATGATCTGGCGACAATGCGCGAAGGGTTCCGTTTAGCCCGAGATATTGCCAATCAGAAGCCGATGGACATTTTTCGCGGCGATGAATTAAAGCCTGGAGTAAGAATACAATCGGACCGCGAACTCGACGCTTACATCCGCGAGACCACCGTGACTGTCCAGCATCCATGCGGAAGCTGCCGAATGGGAGACGGCCCCGACACCGTCCTTGATCCAGCGCTTAAGGTGCGAGGTGTCGATAACTTGCGAGTCGTCGATGCTTCGGCAATGCCCGATCTCGTGACGGCACATATCAATGCCTGTGTGATGATGATGGCCGAGAAAGCATCCGACTTAATCCGCGGTATCACTTGAGGGGCTACACCTGAGTTTCTCATCCATTACTGGTCGTTTCCCACCTCCGGGCAAAGGGGCGGTCGCGAAGAAAGAAAGTCGATGAAGCTGCGCACCTTGGCGGAAAGATATTTCCGGCTGGGATAGACGGCGTAGAGCGTTGAGCTGAAGTTCAGTGTGTCCGGCAGCACCATCTCCAGGCGTCCTTCGGCGATGTCCGGCTCGATCATCAAAGCCGGCAGAAAGACAAGCCCCATACCTTCGATTGCCGCCAGGTGCAGCATGGTCTCGTTCTCGCTTCGCATCACCGGTCGAAATTTCAGCGTTTCCTGACCGTCCGGACTGTCGATGGTCAAACTGCCGTTGGAGTTCAATCCACTGTAGAGCAACAACGAATGGCCGTTGAGATCGGTCAGTTTCGCAGGCCGGCCGGTACGCGTCAGATAGGCGGGCGAACCTACGGCGTGAAAAACAATCTTCGTCAGTGGGCGCGCGATGAGACCGGGATCGAGCCTTGCGGGTGCCGTTGCGCGTAGGGCGAGATCGTAGCCCTCATCCACAAGATTGACGATCCGGCCGCTGAAATCCATGTCGAGGTACACCTCGGGATAACGCTCATGATATTCGGCAAGCATGCGGGCGACGAGGGTATTCGCGACCCATACGGGAGCGCTAAGTTTTAGCGTTCCGCGCGGCGTTACCGTGATATTGCTGACGGCGGCCTCGACCTCATCAAGCCCATCGAGCATCTGCTTGGTTTGACTGAAGTAGAGCATGCCGGTTTCGGTCACGCTGACGTGGCGGCTCGTCCGGTTCAACAACCGGGTTCCTAGTCTGCTCTCCAGGTGCATTACATGTTTGCTCGCCATCGCCGGCGAGAGGCCAAGACGTTCTGCTGCGGCCGTAAAGCTTTTGAGCTCCGCCACAGCGCAGAAGACCCGCAGACCGGTTAACGTATCCATCGATCATCAACATAGAGGAAATGTTACTTCAACATAAGATACATTGATCAACTTGCGAGAAAAATTGACTGTCTGATCAATGAACGGCCGGCCTTCGCTGAGCTTCCAAAAACAGCTTCCGTAACTGCCGGCATCGATTAGTAAGGACAAAGCCGGTGACCAATCCTCGTCTTCCGACCTATTTCATCAGTCACGGCGGCGGCCCATGGCCCTACATGACCGGCGAGTTCCGCCGTGACTTCTACAAGCTCGAGCAATCGCTGATTGAAATGACGGCCGAGCTTGGCGATGCGCCCGAGGCCGTCCTCGTAATCTCGAGCCATTGGGAGGGTGAAGGCTTTGCTATTTCGTCCGGTGCCAAACCAGGAATGGTCTACGATTATTCTGGATTCCCGGAGTATCTTTACCACGTCACCTATGGCGCGCCGGGCTCACCGGAGCTCGCCAAGCGGGTACAGGAGCTTTTGCGCGCAGGTGGCATCGAGGCGCAACTCGGTCCTACCCGCGGCTTTGACCACGGCACCTTCAGCATCATGAAGCCGCTCTATCCAGGCGAGGAGCTTCCTGTGGTCCAGCTGTCGATCGATGTCGGCTACGATCCTGCGCTACACCTTGCGGTCGGGCGAGCACTCGCGCCCTTGCGGGACGAAGGCGTACTGATCATCGGCAGCGGCCTCAGCTATCACAATCTACGGGAAATGCGAGGCACCCGCGGATTCGAGGCATCCCGCCGGTTCGACGACTGGCTTCAGCAGACGCTCGTCCACGCGTCGCTCGAGGGGCGCACTGAACGATTGCTCGCCTGGGAAGAAGCGCCCTTCGCCCGCGCGGCGCACCCGCGTGAAGATCATCTCATCCCGTTGATGGTGGCCGTGGGCGCGGCCGAAGACGAGCGCGGGGCCGTCACCTACCACCAGAGCGACTTCGCGGGCGGACTGACCGCATCCAGCTTTCGCTTCGGCAATTCTCCCGAACCCACCCCAACCGACGGAGAAGCGCAATGACCAATTCCACGTTCAAGCCCGTTGTCTATTTCACGCAGAACTGCCCCTTTTTGCTTGAAAGTCCGGCTGTATCTGGCTTGAAGCCGGCATGACGGAGGCGGTCGAGATCCGCGACTTCGTGCCCGGATCGAAGCAGGAAGAGGATATCCGCACCGAACTCAGTCCGCACCTTGCCAAGGTGAGCTGCCCCGCCGCCCAACTCGAAGAGGGGCGCTATGACGCTGAATCCGACGACATTACCGTTTTCCTGGCAGTGAAATCGGGGACCGACCCCGAGAGCCTCCCGGTGCTGCGGAATTATGTCGAAGGTCCTCTCAAGATGATGATGAACCTTTGGAAAGAAAAGCAGGAACTCAAGGCGGCCGCCGCCTGACCGAGTAACGAGCCAATCAGGAAAGCACCATGCCAAATACCGAGAAGTGGGCCCCGTATGTCCTAGCCATTTTGCGGATCGTAACCGCCCTATTGTTCCTCGAACATGCGACGATGAAGTTCTTCCAGTTCCCGGCGGCGATTCCGGGCATCCCCTATCCTCTGTCCGCCATCATGCTGGTGGCCGGCGCTATCGAGGTAGTCACCGGGTTGCTGATAACCGCAGGCTATTTCACGCGCATCGCCGCGTTCGTGGCGTCGGGCGAGATGGCTGCCGCCTATTGGATTGCCCATGGCTCGCGGAGTTTCTGGCCGGCGCTCAACATGGGCGAGCCTGCCATCCTGCTCTGCTTCATCTTCCTGTATCTGGCCTTTGCCGGTCCCGGTGCCTGGGCGCTCGACAATGGCCTGAGTCCTTCCAGGAAGCAGATTTCCGAAAGGGCGTGAACTCTTTCGCCAAAGAGATCCAGCTTTGCCTCTGCGAGCAAGAGTTTCGTTCTTCGCAGAGGCGCCGGCGTCTTGATACGGCCCTCCCTCAACGCATCGATCAAGGCAGGCTCGTCAACAAGCGAGCCACGCGCGATGTTGACAAAAAAGGCCGACGACCGCATCGCGCTGATTACGTCGCGCGAAATCATGCCCTCGGTTTCAGGTCCACCTGAAGCCGCCGCGACAAGATAGTCAGCTTCGGGTGCGGTTTCGACGGCGCTTCGCGCGGCCGAATTTGATCAAATTTGCCAAGGGCTTGGTTGAGCGGCTGATGCCGGTAACTTGCATGCCGAAGGCGATTTCCAGTCACAAGGATCTTGGCACCATCGAGCGCGCCGGGAAGGTCGTCGTGATGTTCGGCGACCACAAACTGTACGTCTGGAATCGTGCGCAGACGATCGCTAAATTCCGCAGGATCAAACATCGGGCTATAATTTTTAGCATGAATATTGGCTCTCAGGACCAGTCCACTGCATTATATATTCGCTAGGTTGCGAAGGATGGATCGAGTTGCTCAGCCAATCGAAGCCAGTAGCCCCACGAAAAATCATCGCCGATGCTTGGTCTCCCCCTGAGCATTTGCGCCTTGGTGCGAACCTGCACGTCCTCCGAAATCGGCCGCAGCTTCGCCCCGGTCGCCATTGCTCGTTCCTGAAGAGTGCAGGCCTCGATCAACACTCGCATCCAATAGAAGGCCTCCCCAATAGACGCTCCAATGCTGAGCAAGCCGTGATTGCGCATGATCAGCGTATGGCCTTGACCGAGATCGCGGAGGATTCGGGGAACCTCATCTTCTTCGTTCGCGAGGCCTTCAAAGTCGTGATAACCGACCTCTTGGTGCAGCAGGCATCCACCTTGGCTCAAAGCAAGTAACTTGGAATCGATTGCCCCGATAACGGTTCCAGCAACCTCGTGGGTATGAATAACGCAGTTTACTTCGGGGCGTTTCCGAAGGATTCCGCTGTGGAAATTATAACCGGCCGGTGCCACCTTGGCGTTCGTATGGCTCAGAATTTTTTGTCCATAATCTACCGTCAATAATGAGGAAGCGGTAATCTCGTCCCAAGCCAGGCCAAGCGGATTCATCAGAAACGTATCGGTTCCTGGGATTCGCGCGACCATATGGTTCAGGGTATCAATGTTCCAGCCCAAATGCTGCGCAATGCGAAACGCGGCCGCGAGTTCGACCCGTAACGCTTTCTCTGCAGGGTCGGTCCGCCTTGAGAGCGCAGCGCCCTGGACTTGCGAAATGATCCCTTGTGTATTCATAGATATTCCTCCGGCCTAATGCCAACTGCATACATCATCGAAGCATATTTTAGTTTGGACAAGGCTTGTGGCTTGCGCCACGTCAACGGTTAGCAAGCGAATCCATAGCTAATGCGGCTCAATGCCGGCATTCCTGATCGTTTTGCCGTGTATGATAAGCTACTCCTCCACCACCGTATCCAGCCCTTGGGGAGTTGATCCGATCATTCCAACCAAGCGCTCTTCATACCTCTGTCGCGTTAGAGGATCCTTCAGCGTAGCTATGATGGCGGCGTTCATTAATGATCCATGCCTGGCTGTTCGATGCCGGCGCCGTTGAAGGATGAAATCTTCCGGGGCAGGATCATCATCGTCACCTTTCCGTCGGCGACGGCAATGGCCGACATTCGCGCGCGACATCGCCCTAAACTTTCAGGCCGAAGACGGCGCGATAGAACATGACGAGCACCGTATAATGATCGGTCGAAATGGTTGAGATGATTGAGTCCGAGAACATGGTTCCCCTGCGGCCGCGCCTCCTTCATCGATCAATAGTATTTTTCGAGTACAACCTTGCGCACTTCCACGAGGGCCGGCTCGTCCAACATGGTCAGCGAGCGCTTGACCATGGCCTCGACGTCTTCGCCGCTGGCAAAGCCCGGCGACATGCCGCGCCGCTTGATCTCGGCGACGGTTTCGGGATCGTTGAGCGCCGCCGCGAACGCAGAACGCAATGCCTCGACCTTGTCGGCGGCCACGCCAGGTCGGACGAGGATGACTCTCCCGAGCGCGGCGATATTGGCGCGCCATTCAATCATCTTGGCGCCTTCAGGCGACAGTTTGGCGCCCTCGAAAATCGTCGGCGCATCGGGAAATTGTTCGCTACGGTTGCGGGAGAGAACGGTCATGATGCGGAAGCGGCCGTCCTTGGCGAACAGGGCAGCTGATTCATCGGAGACGACGCGGCTATCGGCCTCGCCGGTCTCGACGGCGAGGTTCATGCCGCCCGTGCCGGGATAGCCGAGCACGATCTTAGTCTTCATGCCCATGGCATATGCGAGGATGGCGGAGAAATCCGTATTGCCGTCGGCTTTGCCGGCGCCGGCCCAGATGATCGGACGTGGGCTCCCGAGCAGGTCGGCAAGAGTTCTGAATTCCGACTTGGCGGAGATCATAACCACCTTGTCTTCCGCGCTGATCCGCGCGATCCAATTGAGCGTACGCAGATCGTAGTTGATGCCGGGCATGCCGTAGAGCGGCGCCGTGACCAGCGTCTCGCCGCCCATCAGGCCAATGGTCAATCCGTCGGGCGGCGCGGTGACGATGCGGCTCATGGCGGTAAGGCCGCTAGCGCCCGACTCGTAGAACGGCAAAAGCCTTGCACCCAGGCGCTTTTCCACCGGCGGGATCAACGCACGCATATAGGTGTCGTAGCCACCGCCCGGCTGGCCCATTGTAAAAAAACGAATCTGTTTGCCGACGTAGAAAGTGCTCTCGCCTTCCGCACAAGCGGCCTGAGCCGCAAGCAGGCTCGCGGCCGTCATCGCGATGCGGCACGCTTTGCCGACGGCCATGCGCCCTCCGACGATGCTACGCGGCGGCGCGTTCGAATTCGAGATCACGGGCTCGCGGCTTTCGACGCTCACGTCCTTGCGGGTGACGAATTCGGGCAGGATGCCGCTCAGCGCTTGCAGGATGCCCCCAATGATCGAGGCGAAGTCTGTGTCGCCATTAGTAAAAACATGGGTGATTCCAGAATTCCTCAGCGCCGCCATGTAGGATTTGGCGACCGTCGGTCTTGCAGGCTGGTGAATGTTCATATGCTTGATCCTGTCTCTTCGTAATTTCAGATGAGGGCCGAAATCCGCGTGCTTACTGGTGCGAAAGATCAAACGAATCTACATCGCGCGATTTCATCGTAAGATTCATGAGTCTATTAGACCTGTCACTTAGATCCGCAACAACCGCCCTTTCCCGCCGGATTCAGGCGCTGACGAGCCCAGCCTGTTCCTTCTCGATCAATTCATCCATGATCCGGCGGAACCGCACCGGCCCGGCATCGACCTCCAGGAACACCGGTTTGCGCTTGTCGACGGCAGCATCGTCAATATTGCGCTGCTGGCCCTCGATCATCACCCGGTCCTGCGCATCGAAGGCCTCGTGTCGCAGTTCCGACAGCAGCACGCGCAATTCGCTGTCGATCGGCTCGCCCCAGGCGCGCGGGTTCTGGCGCACGGCGGCAAAGTGATAGAGCGTCGTGGTTTCCGTTTCCGGCGTCAGAAAATGCGCGCCGAACACGCCGGTGCCGTCGCTGCGCGATCCACCCGGCGTCGTCGCGCCGGTGTCGTTGAGCAGGCAGCCGGGCAGGTCCCAGCGGATGTCGGCCCAGACGTCGACGGCCGCGCCATCGCGGCGGAACAGCAGATCGTAAAGCCGTGGCGGCGGCACCGTCCCGTTGAAGCGCGAGACTTTCAGCGTGGTGCCCGCCTGCTCCATGTTGATCTTCGCCGCTACCATTTCTTCATTGCCGAGCACGCCTTCATGCAGAATGGTGGCATGGCTGAGATCGAGCAGGTTCTCGGTGATGCGATAGTAATGCGCCTTCATGCGCATCCATTCGCGCTTTGAGACGACGGCAGGATCAGCTGTATCGAACAGGCTGAAGTCGGGAATGTCGGCGGGGTTGCCGGGACCATCACCCATCCACACCCAGATCAGCGTGTGCTTCTCGATTGCCGGATAGGATCTGATGCGCGCCCCCGGCGGAATGCGGCCGGACGCATGCGGGTTGCGCACGCAGGTGCCGGCGCCATCGAACTCAAGACCATGATATTGGCAGCGCAGCCGGTCGCCGATGATCTTGCCGAGATGCAGCGGCGCATAGCGATGCGGGCAGGCGTCAGCGAGCGCATGGATATCGCCCTGCGAGGAACGATAGAAAACCAGCGGCTCGTCGAGAATGCGTTGTGGCTTGGGCGTGTCGACGAGGTCTTGCGCCCACATCGCCACATACCAGGCATTACGTAGAAAGGTCATCGCATTCTCCCTCGTGCATACGAAAACCGAGGCTATGAAGGACATCCCCCCGTAAAGCGCTGCTTGCAGCCTGCTCACAGTGCGATGCGATTGCAAGCATAGCTTTGATCACCTCGGAGCAAGCCGGCCATTAGCGTCACCAAGACGTATTCGAATTGACAGCAGAAGCGCCGACACAGCACAGGATCAGCCGTTTCATGAGAAGGAGATCAGAGTTCTGAACGGACGATCTTGGTTCCGTCCACCATCGCTTTCATTTTGGCGAAAGCAATCTTCCTCGGAAGATATTTGAACCCGCAATCGGGAGCGATGACCAGGCGGCTCGCCGGCACATACTTCAGTGCTTTCCGAATACGTTCGGCCACGGTTTCCGGTTGCTCAATTGCCATGTCCGACAGATCGAGAACTCCGAGAATAACAGTTTTATTCGGAATCTTTTCAAGGACGGAGAGATCAAGGTTGGATTGCGCCGTTTCGATTGAGATTTGCTGCACTGAAGTTTTCTCAAACTCCGGCAAAAATGAGTATCCTTCAGGCCGCGCATGAATAATGGCGGCGTAACCAAAGCAAATATGGACCGCCGTCGGCTTACTAATGTCCTGCAAAGCCCGGTTGAATGCCTTGAGCCCGAATTGTTGAGCCTTTTCCGGCCGTGCCTGCATGTAAGGCTCGTCGATCTGCACAATATCCGCCCCGGCGGCGAACAGATCCTTGATCTCTTCATTCACCGCTGTCGCATAATCGAGCGCCATCTCTTCTTCGTCGGCGTAGAAGTCGTTCTGCGCCTGCTGCGACATGGTAAACGGTCCAGGCACCGTAATCTTGATGGTCCTGTTCGTATTCGCGCGAAGAAACGCCACGTCCCGCACTTCGACCGGATGTCTACGCCGAATTTTAGCGACCACACGCGGGACGGGATTGGGATGGCCGGAACGATCGAGCCCGGTTCCGGGATTGTCAAGATCGACCCCGTCGAGGGCTGTCGCGAAACGATTGGAATAGCTTTCGCGCCGAATTTCACCGTCAGTAATGATGTCTAAACCAGCTTGTTCCTGCTCGCGGATTGCGATCAGTGTCGCGTCATCCTGAGCTTCTTCGAGAAACTCCGGCTCGATCCTCCATAACTCTTTTGCTCTGACACGTGGAGGAAAGCGACCCGCGAGCTTCTGGCGATCGATGAGCCATTCCGGCAATGAGTATGAGCCAACAAGCGACGTAGGCAAAAGCGGCAATGTCATCTCAGCCTCCTCAAAAAAAGCAAAGCATTTGTCACGAGTCACTACTGCGGGTGATCACTCGCTGCCGTGGGGCAACGCCTGATAGTCCATCGCCCAGTCATTATGAATACGGTGACTTATCGACACTTGGATGACCTTACCAGCGAGTCCGCTCTTCAAATGCTTCCTGATACTGCCAAGATTGATCCAGTCGAACTGGGCTGCCGGCGGTCGGCAAACGGCAGGTCAAATGCTGAAATCGATCACTACGGTAATGCGGGATTAGCGGATGCCTCGCTGGCTCAGCACTTCCTTTCGACAGACTGTGCAGCGTGACGATGAAGTACTGCATTCCGTCCCCTTGCATTTTACTAATCGTAATCTATTATTGAATAGGTAATTTGAAATAAAAGCTGTGTCAACCAGGCAGGTTCACCGTAGCGACAGATGGTGCTGCGAGGCCGCCTGCCAGTCGGTTGGTGAACATATGCAGAGGAGCGCTCATGATCCAATCAAAGACTTATGTCTGAGATCGACGGGGCGATCCTTGATCGGCTGTCAGTGAACGCGCTTCTCGAGACGAACGATTGGCCCCAACCTTTGCAAATTGACGCTACTCACCCACCGCGATGCTTCTCTGAGAGCTGACCGACAAATTTCCAGTTTCTCGCGGGTGCTTACCCTGCCACGCGAAAAAATGTATCGAGCGCGCTTCATGTTTCATGAGGAAAAAAGCGCACACAAAATAATGCGGGGTCACCCCGCGACACGGCAACATAGGAGATGGGAATGCGCAATTGGATAACTGGAGTGCTGCTTCTTGGAAGTATCGGACCGCTTGCGGCGCAGGCTTATCCCAACCGCCCCATTGTCGTCCTGGGCACCACGCCAGCCGGCAATCCCGTTGATCTCGCGACACGGTTCATCGGTGACCGCGTCAAGGCGAAAACTGGCCAACCTTGGTTAGTTGAAAATAAACCAGGAGCCTTAGGGTCGATTGCAGCAACAGCTACCGCGAAAGCGAAGCCGGATGGTTACACCGCCTTTATGTGCCCCAGCGGCGCACTATCGGCGAACCAATACCTACAGAAAACGCTGAACTATGACCCGCGGAAGGACTTGCAGCTCGTCGCGCGACTGTTCAAATTTGACTTCGCGCTGATTGTGAATCCGGAAAAGACGCCGGTGAACTCCGTATCCGAGCTGACGGCCTTTCTTAAGGCGAAGAAAGGCAAGATCAGCTATGGCTATTTCTCTGCCAGCATGCAGGCGCTTGGAGCACAGTATGCTCATCTCAGCGGCATCACGGCGTCGCCAGTGGCATATCGCAATTCGCAACAGATGATGACCGAACTTGCCGCCGGCGATTTTGATTTTTCGTTTTCCAGTATCGACAACTCGATTAGACCAAGTTCGTCGTTGCGATCGCTAGCTATAGCGTCTCAAAATCGGTCTGTGCTCCTTCCTGATCTGCCGACACAGGCCGAAGCCGGTCTCGTCAACGCCCTGCCCCTTTATGCATGGTTCGGCCTCTGTCTTCCTGCCGGCACACCCGACAATGTGACGAAGACGCTCGCTCCGATCTTGCTTGAAATCGCCAGGAGTGACGAGTTCAAGGAGTTTCTGAAGAACGTCGCTGGCGAACCACTTCCCGGTGATGCAGCGGAGTTCGAGGAAACCCGAACTCAATCCGAGAAAGACTGGAAGTACTTTGTCGACCTAGCTAAAATTGAGGCGGAGTAATTTCTAATCGTCGGAAAAGGCGACAGCGCGCCACATCGCTAAATAGTTGCCGTTAATCTCGATCTTATCCGAGCCTCATTGTGCTGCCTGTTCTGGTTCTGCTCGCCAATCGGTTGAAAGTTGATGGTGCGCTCGCTCGCCCGCATGTCGGCCAAATCGGCAGCGAATTGGTGCGCATTTGGATTTAATCTTTGCTCACACGGTGTCGATTGCCGTCGGAGAAGATTGAGGTCAAAACCCTCTCCTATTTTCAGCATAAATAGACTCTATACCATCAGCTTTATTGAGAAATAGCGGAAGGAAGGAACAGTGGCCTTCGACAAAATCAAAACTGTGGCGGTGGCGGCCTCAATGGCGATTTGGGCATGCTGGGTGCGGACATCAGCTCGACAAGTACGATAAGGACGCGAAGCTACCCATGAAATTTTCCATGCATCTCAGCACCCGAATCCAGGACAAGCGGAATGAACTGCCGCTGCTCAATTGCCTGACTGACCTCGCACTCGAGGCAGACGCCAGCGGATTTGGTGCGATTTCGCTCACGGAGCATCATCTTTTCGAGAACCAGGGCTATCAGAATTCGCTTCTGTTCGCCTGCGCGCTCGCGCCCCGGCTGACACAGGCCACGATCGTTCTCGCCACGGTGAACCCGGCGCTGCATCACCCGATCCGCCTGGTGGAATCGTGCAATCTGATCGACCAGTTGAACGGCGGACGGCTGGTCGTCGTTTTCGGCTCGGGTTTCAAGGACACCGACCTGGTGTTGTTTGGGCGTGACCTGGCGGAACGCCACACATTGTTCGAGCAGGGTATAAAGACCGTCCTCGATGTCTGGGCCTATGACGGCACGGGTGGACCGCTCGATATTGCCGTTGGTACGGATCGTGGGCGGCTGGATTATCCCGTGAACCCATCGTCGTTCCGAAAGCCGCGTCCGATCCTGGCGCGCGCCACGCTGAATGGGTCGGCGATTGCCGATGCGGCGGCGCGCGGCTGGCCGATGTTCACGGCGATCAAAGACCCCGTGGTCGCGCGGGAGCAGTTGGCAGGCTATCACGCGGCTCTTGCCGCCGCCGGTCATGACGCTGAGACGATCAGGCTTGCCCGGGAGTGGTCTTCGGTGGGTAAAGCGATCCACGTGGCAGACACGGATGAACAGGCCAGATCGGAAGCCGAGGCTTTTTTCGCCGGAAATCCGAGCGGGGCGATCGCGCGCAGTCCCGATGACATGATCTGCGGCAGCCCGGAGACCGTCACGCGCGCGATGCAGGCTTTCGCCGAGGCCGGTGCTGGGCTCATGGTCTGCGGCTTCCTTATCGACGTCGAGGACCAGTCGCGCCTTCGCCGCAGCTTCCGTTTGTTCAAGGAAGAAGTCATGCCGAACATTGCCGCCGAGCCGGCTATGGCACGCGTCTGACTGGGATCACATCAGTTGTCGCGGCGGGTGCTTCGACAGGCGCGGAGACAACTCGCTGCGCGCCAATTATTTTTCTAGCATGCTTAATAGACGCTATTCTCCTCGCGGCGCCAACATCACTTCCTCTCTTCACACAACAATCGATCTAATCCGTTTTTTCCTTGCCGTTAATCGAAGGTCGCTAAGCGAAGCAACTGGTCGCGCTCACTTGTAATACCAAGCTCTACTTCCTGAACTTCTCCTTGCGACCGCGTTGACAGCGGAGCGGCAGAGCGATACCGTTCAGTATACAAAATGGGACTAAGTGTCTCGTGCATCGGGAGGACTAACGTGCTTGATGGAGAGGCAAATTGAGCCCGGCGGCTATCGAGCGCGCGAATGGCCACGTTTCCATAATCGGATTGAGCCATACTTACCGCCCACAGCGCGGGCGGCCGGTGCTGGCGATCGACGACGTGTCGCTTGAGATCAAAGGCCAAGAGTTCCTCGCGCTACTCGGTCCATCCGGTTGTGGGAAGTCGACGCTTCTCTACATGCTCGGCGGTTTCTTGCCCGTGGAAACCGGGCAAATTCTCGTTGAAGGCGAACCCGTCAAAGGACCAGGTCCGGATCGCGGCATCGTTTTCCAGCATTTTGCGCTGTTCCCATGGAAGACCGTGCGCGGCAATGTTCTGTATGGGCTCGAGCGGCAAGGCATGGCGAAAGCGGAGCGCCTTGAGAAGGCGCAGGCCTATATCGATATGGTGGGACTGCACGGCTTCGAGGAATCTTATCCTTCGCAGCTTTCCGGTGGTATGCGCCAGCGTGCGGCGATCGCTCGCACGCTCGCGATCGACCCCAAAATCCTGTTGATGGACGAGCCCTTCGGTGCGCTCGACGCGCAGACGCGCAGTCTGATGCAGACAGAGCTACTTTCGATCTGGCGCAAGTCGCCGAAAACGGTTGTCTTCGTCACCCACGATGTGCAGGAGGCTGTGTTTCTCGCCCAACGCGTCGCGGTTATGTCGGCGCGGCCCGGGCGGATCAAGAGTATCGTCGAATGTAATTTCGACCGCTCCGATCCTGACCTTCTAAAGACGAAGGACTTTGTCGAGACGGTAGATCACACGTGGAACTTGGTACGGGCGGAAGCAATCCGCGCGCAGCAGATGGCCTGAGGCACGCCGATGAAAGCTTCGTTCGTGCGCTATTCACCGCTGCTGCTGTTGGCCGTTATCTGGGAACTCGTCTCGCGCTTCGAACTCGTTTCCGCCT
>Ga0180219_1000233_pt1 | contig 54509 bp, 48 predicted proteins | sample eDN3rd30CBELigMG_FD_151338 | JGI IMG/M metagenome (GOLD analysis project Ga0180219, IMG submission 151338) | Enriched Miracle-Growth compost microbial communities from Emeryville, California, USA - eDNA 3rd pass 30_C BE-Lig MG (version 2)... ... | reverse complement strand
TCGCGGCATCCCTCATGGGCGCCGCGTTCCTGGCCTTCTATGACCGCGCACTGCTGGCCCCCATGATCACGGCGGCGGCGAGCGACCTGCGCACCGACCCCGAGGCGATCGGCCAGGCGGTCTCGGTGTATGTGCTCACCTATGCGGCGACGCAGGTCCCGTGGGCGGCGGTGTCGGGCCGGCTCGGGCAGCTGCGCACACTGTCGCTCGCGGCCGGGATGGCGGGGGCCGGGGCGCTCGTGTCGGCCTTCGCATGGGACGCCGCCTCGCTGACGCTCGCACGCGCCATCAGCGGCGCGGCCCTGGCCGCGATCGTGCCGTCGATCCTCGTCCACATCGGCGACACGATGGAGCTGCATCGCCGCGCCGTGGCGACGGTCAACCTCGCGACCGCGCTGTCGCTCGGCATGACGGTGGGCTCCGCGATCTCGGCGGCGCTCGCGGACTGGTGGACGTGGCGCGCGGCGTTCGTCTCGAGCGCTCTCATCGGGTTCGCGGTGTGTGTCGTGTTCGCCGCGGCGGGCCGCGGCGGGGGCGGACCGGCGGTCGGGTTCTGGTCGTCGTTCCCGCGGCTCGCGCGCAACGGCTGGGTGTACGTCGTGCTGGCCCTCGCCGTGATCGAGGGATCGGTGCTCGTGGGCGTCATCAATTTCATCCCTGTCGCGCTGGAGGCGGAGGGCGTGCCTGTCAGCATCGCCGGGTTCGCGCTCGCGGCGTTCGGCATCGCCGTCGTCGTCTGGGGCACCGTCGTGAGGGTCATCGTGCGCCGGTTCCCGTCATGGATGCTGATGGGCGGCGGCGGGCTCGCAGCCGTCGCCGCGTTCGCGCTGCTCTGGACGATCCCGGGGGTGCCGACCGCCGTCGTGGCCGTCGTCCTGCTCGGCTTCTCGTGGTCGTGCGCGCACACGCAGCTCCAGACCTGGGTGACCGACGTCGTCACGGGTTCGCGGCCCCTGGGCATGGCGCTGTTCGCGGTCGCCCTGTTCGGCGGCGGCGCATTCGGGTCGTGGCTCGGGGTGTGGGCGATCGCGGCGGGAGCCTACGGCGAGATGTTCGCGATCGCGTGCGGCATCGCCCTGGTGTTCTCGGTGGCCGGTGCGGCGCTCAGGCGTGTCTACCGGCTTCGTGAGCACGCGTGACAGGTCGGGGCATTAAGGTCGCCTCATGGCGAAACGGGTCACCCTCGACGACGTGGCGGAGCACGCGGGAGTGCACAAGGCCACGGCCTCCCGCGCCCTCAACGAGCGCACGCGGCACCAGGTGAACGCCGAGACGCTCAAGCGCGTGCGGCGCGCGGCCCGCGAGCTCGGCTACCGGCCCGACGTCGTCGCGCGGAGTCTGCGGACGGCGTCGACGCAGACGATCGGCATCATCATCCCCGACCTGATGAACCCGATCTTCCCGCCGCTGGTGCGCGGCATCGAGGACTTCCTGCAGCCTCGCGGCTACAGCGCGCTCATCGTCAACACCGACGGCTTCGCGCACACCGAGTCGGCCGCGTTCGACTCGCTCATGCAGCGCCGAGTCGACGGCTTCATCCTGGCCACGGGGCGTCTCGCCGAGCAGGAGTTCCTCCTCGACGCACGCGAGCGCGGCGTGCGGATCGTCATGGCCAACCGCGACGCGGACGTCGGGTTCCCCGTCGTGATGGCCGACAACGCCGCCGGCATCGAGGCGGCCGTGCATCACCTCGCGGGGCTGGGCCACCGGCGCATCGTGCACCTTGCCGGACCGGACGACTTCTCGACGACGCGCACGCGTGCGCGCGCCTTCGCGCTCAGCGCGGCCGCGGCGGGAGTGTCGGGCGAGATCGTGCCGGACATCGCGCTGACGGCCGAGGCGGGGGAGCGAGCGATGGACCAGATCGTCGCTCGGGGCGAGCCGCTGCCGACGGCCGTCGTCGCCGGCAACGACCTCGTGGCCCTCGGGGTGATCCGATCCATGCGCGCGCACGGGCTCGAGTGCCCCGGCGACATCAGCGTCGTGGGGTTCAACGACATGCCGTTCGCGGGCGACTTCTCGCCGTCGCTCACGACGGTGCACGTTCCGCTGCGCGACATCGGCATCCAGGCGGCCCGCACGCTGCTCGCCGCTGTCGACGGGTCCGATGACGCGCTCCAGGAGCGCGTCATGGTGACCCTCCCCGTCTCTCTCATCGTGCGCGAGTCGACGGGTCCGGCACGCGAGTGAATCGTTGACTTTGGATGCAATCGCGCTCTATGATGAGTGCAATCGATTGCAGGAATCGGGCAATGACGCCCGGATGCTCCGTGCGTCAGAGGCAGCTAACAGAGAGGTTAGTCACATGCAGAGGTCCGCCATCACACGGCTCATAGGGGCGCTCGCCGGCGTCGCCGTGAGCGCACTCGCATTATCCGCCTGCGCGGCAGACAGTCCCGCGCCCGGCGACACCGACGCCGACCAGGGTCCCATCAGGATCGGCGCCTCCCTCCCGCTCACGGGTGAGTTCAGCCAGGGCGGTCTCGACACGCAGCAGGGCTATGAGGTCTGGGTCGAGCTGCAGAACGAGGCTGGAGGACTCCTCGGACGCGACGTCGAGATCGTCGTCAAGGACGACGCCACCAACCAGAACACCGTCGTGACCAACTACAACACGCTCATCGACCAGGACGGGGTCGACCTTCTTCTCGGCAGCCAGTCGTCGCTCCTGAACATCCCCGCCTCGGCCGTCGCCGAGCGAGCCGAGATGGTGTTCGTGTGCCCGTCGTGCGGCTCGCCCGACATGTACAACCGCGGGTTCGAGTTCATCTTCTTCTCGCAGCAGGCCGTCGCCACCGACCAGGCGAAGGTGTTCGCCGAATGGGTCGCGTCCCTCCCTGAGGACCAGCGTCCTCAGCGCGCCGCGTACCCGTCGCTCGACGACCCGTTCGCAGGTCCCGTCGTCGAAGGCGCGGAGAAGATCCTGTCGGCCGCCGGCATCGAGACCGTCTACAAGGACGTCTACCCGGCCACGACGAAGAACTTCGACTCGATCGTCAACTCGATCAAGGACGCCGACGCCGACATCATCGTGCAGGGCGCCCAGTTCGAGGACGGCGTGAACTTCGTCCGCTCGCTCCTGCGTGCCGGCTTCAGCCCCGACATCCTCTACCAGTCGTCGTCGCCGACCTACGGTCAGCAGTACGTCGAAGGCGTCGGCGCGGAGAACGCGGAGGGCGTGTTCTTCTCGTCGAGCTACCACGTGGCCGCCGCGACGCCCGGCAACGAGGAGTTCGTCGCCAAGTACAAGGAGATGTTCGGCGGGGAGCCGCCGGAGGACGCCGCTGACGGCTTCGCCGCCGCGACCGTCCTCGCCGCCGCAGTCGAGGCCGTCGGCTCGCTCGACGACCAGCGCGCGCTCGCCGACTGGATCCGCACCCACGAGGTGCCCACGATCCTGGGCACGCTGAGCTGGAACGAGGACGGAAGCCCGAAGGGCGACTTCCTCGTCGGCCAGTGGCAGGACGGCGCCTCCGAGGTCGTCCTTCCCGAAGACGCCTCGACCTCCGACCAGATCCTCCGCTGGAAGGGCTCGGCGTTCTGATCGCCGCGCACAGGTGAACCCATGACCACCCTCGTCCAGACGCTCATCCAAGGACTGCTCATCGGCGCGGTGTACGCGCTGATGGCATCCGGGCTCACGCTCATCTTCGGAGTGATGCGTGTCATCAACCTCGCGCATGGCGCCCTCGCCATCTTCGCGGCGTTCCTGACCTACTCGCTCTGGAGCGCGTGGGGCCTTGATCCTCTCGTGTCGATCCCGCTGCTCGTCGTCGTGATGTTCGGCGTCGGCTGGCTGCTGTACGTCACGGTCATCAAGAGGGTCCGCGGACAGCACGTCAGCATGACGGTGCTGGCGACCTTCGGGATCGCGCTTCTGCTCGAGGGGGTCATGGGCTTCATCTGGGGCAACACGTCGCACGCCGTGCGCACGCCCTACACCGACGCGTCGATCACGTTCGGTCCGTTCTACGCCTCGACCGCGCAGCTGATCGCTGCGGGCGTCGCCGTGGTCGTGCTGGCCGCGCTCGCCGTGCTCCTGAACCGCACATGGCTCGGCCGCGCCATCCGCGCGGCATCCGTCAACGAGCACGGAGCGCTCCTGGTGGGCGTGAGCGTGGCGACTGTCGCAGCCGCGACCTTCGCGATCGGCATCGCCACCCTCGCCGCGAGCGGCGCGATGATCAGCACGATCTACCCGTTCCTTCCCGGATCGCACTACCAGTGGATCGCCCGTCTGCTCGCGATCGTCGTGCTCGGCGGCCTCGGGAGCCTTCCCGGGGCCGTCGCGGGAGCGCTCGTGATCGGGGTGGCCGAGATGCTCGCGACCGCCTACATCGGGGCCGCGTGGCCGATCGCCGTGCCGTTCATCGTCATCTTCATCGTTCTCCTCGTGCGGCCCCAGGGGCTGCTCGGAACCCGACTCCGAGAGGATGCCGTCGCATGACCGCCTCCGCTTCGACGTCCCTCCGCGAACGCCTGCTGGGCGACCGCGTCTGGAAGATCGGCACGCGCGTGATCCTCGTGATCGCGGCGGTCGTGCTGGTGCTGTTCCCCCTGTCGCCGTCCGCGTCGGCGCAGAACACCGTCATCCTCGCCCTCGTTCTCGCGATCGGCGCGTCGGGCCTCAACATCATCACGGGCTACGCGGGGTACCTGTCGCTCAGCCAGGGCGCGTTCCTCGGGATCGGCGCATACATCACCGCGGTGCTGACGCGGGTCGCCCCCGAGGTGAGCCCGTTCGTGTGGATGCCGCTGTCGGGCATCGGCGCGGCACTGATCGCGATGCTGCTGGCGCTCGTCACATACCGCTCGCGCGGGCCGTCCTTCGTCATCATCACGATCGCGTTCCTGTTTCTCGTGCAGTTCGTCGCGATCGAGTGGACCGAGGTCACCAACGGCTCGGCCGGCATCACGCTCCCGCTGCCCGACTGGCCCCGCGAATGGCGCAACTGGCCGTTCCACCTGCTCCTGGTCGCGCTGCTGGCGCTGTCGGTGCTCATGTCGTGGTGGATCCGGCGCACCAAGTTCGGCACGGGTCTCATCGCCATCCGGGAAGACGAGGGCAAGGCCGGCACGATCGGCATCAACGCGCCCATCTACAAAGTGCTCGCGTTCGGCCTCAGCGCCGTGTTCGTCGGCATGGCGGGCTCGGTCTACGGCTACTACCTGTCGTTCGTCGACCCGATCGGCATGTTCTCGATCATCATCTGCGTGCAGATGGTGCTGGCCGTCATCCTCGGCGGACGCGGCACCCTGTTCGGGCCCGTGCTGGGCGCCTTCCTCATCGAGCCACTCAACGCTCTGGCGAACAACTCGTTCGGCGGCGGCAACGCGCGTCTCGTGCTGTTCGGCGGACTCCTCGTGCTCCTCGTCGTGCTGCTGCCGCAGGGCATCATCCCCGGCATCCGTGCCCTGCGCGAGAAGATCCGCAGCCGCGACGCGGTCGGACTGTCGGGAGCCCGGCTCGACTCGCGCCCGGCGGTCGTCGTCGAGCGCGCGGCGCCGAAGGCGGACGCCCGTCCGCTCCTGGAGGTCCGCGGCCTGCACAAGAGCTTCGGAGGCAACCACGCCGTCGACGAGTGCTCCTTCACGGTGCCGGAGGGGTCGATCACGGCCCTCATCGGGCCGAACGGCTCGGGCAAGACGACGGTGTTCAACCTCATCTCCGGCACGATGACCGCGGATGCCGGTCAGGTGCTGTTCGACGGCCAGCCGCTCGGCCGCGATCCGTGGTCGCGGGCGCACCGCGGCATCGGGCGCACGTTCCAGATCACGCGCCTGTTCCGCGAGATGACGGTGCTGGAGAATCTCGTCGCACCGCTGCGGGACTTCTCCTTCCGGCAGCTGGGCCTGGGCGCCGTGAGCGGCACTGAAGCGGCCAAGGCCGAGGAGCTGCTCGCCTTCGTGGGCATGTCGGCATACCGCGACGCCCCCGCGTCATCGCTCAGCTATGGGCAGCAGAAGCTGGTCGAGCTCGCGCAGGTGCTCATGCTCGAGCCGAAGCTCATCATGCTCGACGAACCGGCGGGCGGCATCAACCCGACCCTCATCGAGCGGATGGGCGGCCTCATCCGCGAGCTCAACGCGCAGGGCACGACGTTCCTCCTCGTCGAGCACAACATGCCGTTCGTGCTCGACCTGTGCGACCCGATCCGCGTCCTCGCCAAGGGCAGGGTCATCGCCGAAGGCGCACCGGACATGATCCAGAAGGACCCGATCGTGCTCGATGCCTACCTCGGCGACGACTACCTGCTCGACCAGCAGTCCAAGACCGGCGGCGTGGCCGTCGTGAAGGGAGCCCGGCGATGATCCGCCTCGAAGGAGTGGTCGCCGGCTACGGCGGCGGAAACGTGCTGCAGGGCGTGACGCTCGAGGTGCAGGCCGGGGAGCTCGGCTGCATCGTCGGACCGAACGGCGCCGGCAAGTCCACCGTGCTGCGCGTCGTGAGCGGCCTCCTGTCGCCCTCGGCCGGCACTGTGCACCTGGAAGGGGAGGACATCACCGGCCTCCCGCCCCACGAGGTCCTCGCCCGGGGCATCACGCAGGTGCCGCAGACCAACGGCCTGTTCTCCAACCTGACGGTGCGCGACAACATCCTCATGGGCGCCTACGTCATCCGGCGTGAGCGCGCCCTGGTCCGGGAGCGCTACGAGCGTGTGCTCGACATGTTCCCGCTCGTCAAGGACCGCACCGGCATCAAGTGCGGCAACCTGTCGGGCGGCCAGCGGCGGATGGTCGAGTTCGCGCGCTCGCTCATGCTCGACCCGAAGCTCGTCCTGCTCGACGAGCCGTCGCTCGGCCTGGACCCCAAGTCGCTGGGCGTCATCGACGAGGCGGTCGCGATCATGCTGCAGGCGGGCAAGGCCGTGCTCATGGTCGAGCAGAACGTGCGCTTCGGCCTCCGCATGGCCAACGTCGGCATCGTCATGGAGAGCGGCCGCGTGCTCATGACGGCGCCCGCCGACCAGGTGCTCGACGACCCGGAGATCGCCGACCTCTATTTCGGCGGCGCCGTCCGCAAGGAGCTCGACTCCGCACACGATGCCGTCGCCGCAGTCCCCACACAGAAAGAAGGAACCACACCATGACCGACAACCTGCCCTCCATCGGCTGGATCGGCGCGGGCCGCATGGGCGCCCAGCTCGTTCAGCGACTGCTGGCTGCCGGCTACGACGTCGCCGTCTACAACCGCACCGCCTCCAAGGTGCAGCCGCTCATCGACGCGGGCGCCACCCACGCGGCCCGCCCCGTCGACCTGGCCGACCGCGACATCGTCTTCAGCATGGTGTCGGCAGACAAGGACCTCGAGGCCGTCCTCCTCGGTCCCGACGGCCTGCTGACGGGAGAGTCGGGTCCGCGCGCCCTCGCTGACGTGTCGACGGTGTCGGTCGCGACGAGCGAGAAGGTGCGTGCGGCTGCCTCGGAGAAGGGCACCGGCTTCCTCGCCACGCCCGTCTCCGGCAACCCCGCCGTCATCGCCGCCGGCAAGCTCACGGTCGCCGTCTCGGGTCCCCGCGACGTGTTCGAGCAGGTCGAGCCGGTGCTGCAGGTCTTCGGACGCGGCGTGACCTACGTGGGCGAGGGCGAGGTCGCCCGTCTCGTGAAGATCGCGCACAACGTGTTCCTGGGCGTCGTGACGCAGTCGCTCGCCGAGATCACGGTGCTCGCCCAGAAGGGCGGCGTCTCGCGCGAGGCGTTCCTCTCCTTCCTGAACGACTCGGTCATGGGCTCGGTGTTCACGGGTTACAAGACGCCCGCGTTCGTCAACCTCGACTTCACGCCGACGTTCACGATGCCCCTGCTCCAGAAGGACTTCGACCTGGGGCTGGATGCCGCGTACCGCCTCGCCGTGCCCATGCCGATCGCGTCGGCCACGCGCCAGATCGTCGCGCAGGAGGTCGGCTCCGGCAACACGGAGCAGGACTTCGCGACGCTGCTGCTCACGGTCGCGCGCGGAGCCGGGCTCCAGCTCGAGTCGGAGAACGCCGACGTCACCGACGGCCTCAGCGACTGACCCGATGACGACGCGGATTCCGGCGACCATGCGGGCCGCCGTGCTGCATGGTCGCCGGGATCTGCGCTTCGAAGAGGTCGCGACGCCCGCGCCGGCTCGCGGCGAGCTGCTGCTCGAGGTGACGGCGGTGGGGGTGTGCGGCACGGATGCCGGCGAGTGGGCGCATGGCCCGAAGCTCCTGCCGATCGACGTGCCGCATCCGGTGACCGGCCACGTCGGGCCGCTCACGATGGGCCATGAGTTCGCGGGCCGCGTCGTGGCCGTCGGCGACGACGTCGATCCCAGCTGGCTCGGGCGGCTCGTGGCATCCTGCGGCGCGGCGCCCTGCGGCGAGTGCGAGCTGTGCCGCAGCGGTCGCTCGAACGTCTGCCGCCGCTACTCCTCCGTCGGCCTGCACCGCCCCGGTGCGCTCGCTCGCTACGTGACCGCGCCGGTCGAGAGCTGCGTCGATGCCGGCGCCTGGGGGCTCGACGAGCATGAGGCGGCCCTCGTGCAGCCGATGTCGATCGCGGTGCACTCCGCGCGGCGCTCCGGCGTCCGCGCCGGCGACATCGCCGTCGTTCAGGGCGTCGGCGGGATCGGCGCCTTCCTCATCCATGTGCTCGTCGACCTGGGCACACGTGTCGTCGCCGTCGACCTCGATCCCGTCAGGCTCGAGCTCGCCCGTGAGCTGGGCGCCGACGTCGTCATCCGCGGCGGCACCGAGACCGCGGCCGCGGAGATCTCGGCGACGTGGGGCGAGGCGCTGCCCGTCTTCTTCGAAGTCACAGGGTCGCAGCGGGGCATGGACCTCGCGATCGAGATCGTGCCGATGGGAACGACGATCGTGGCCGTGGGCATCGCGAAGGCGCCGGCGCCCGTCGATCTCGGCCGGGTCACGGTACGGGAGCTCACGATCGTCGGCACCAACGCGATGGTCCGCGAGACCGACCTCGATGACGCCGCCCGCCTGGTCGCAGCGCGCGCGAAACGGTGGGGCATCGTCGCGCCTGAGCCGATCCCTTTCGAACGGCTGGTCGACGACGCGCTCCTCCCGATCGCGGAGGGGCGCCCGCCTGCCGTCAAGTCGCTCGTCCTCCCGCCCGTCGAAGGGTCGGCGACCGACTGAGCCGTACGCCTCGGCATCCGCCGCGGACAGTCTGCATTCGCGGGAATGAATGTCGGTGCGAGGCGGGTTGCACCCGTCAGACATCCGTCACGGGAAAGGATCAACCATGGCCACCATCGCCGTCATCGGGGGCACCGGCTACGCCGGGCGCAACATCGTCGCCGAAGCCGTCCGTCGCGGGCACACCGTGCTCTCGATCGCGCGTCATACGCCGTCGGAGCGCGTCGAAGGCGCCACGTACGTCGAGGCATCGCTGCTCGATGTCCCCGCCCTGGCCGAGCAGCTCGCCGGCGTCGACGTCGTGATCGTGGCGGTCGCTCCCCGCGGCGACATGCTCGGACTCGTGCGACCCAACCTGGCGGCGCTGTTCTCTCAGCTTCCCGAGGGGGTGCGCGTCGGCGTCATCGGCGGTGCAGGCGGCAGCCTCGTCGCCCCCGGCGGACCCCGGGTGGTCGACAGCGGATTCCCCGAGGCGTTCAAGGCCGAGGCGCTCGAGGCGATCGGCGTGCTGGAAGACCTGCAGGCGGACGAGTCGGGCCTCGACTGGTTCTTCGTGCACCCGGCAGGCGGCTTCGGCGCCTGGAACCCGGGGGAGCGCACAGGGGAATACCGCATCGGCGGCGACGTCATCGTGACCGACGAGGCAGGCGAGTCCTACATCTCGGGCCCCGACCTCGCCGTCGCCGTGCTCGACGAGGTCGAGCAGCCGAAGCATTCGCGCCAGCGCTTCACCGTCGGCTACTGACGCGCGAGCGTCACGCGGTGAGTGCGCCCTCTGCGACCGGCAGCTGCGCCGCGTGACGGTCCGCGATCATCCACCCCAGATGCGCCTCATAGACGGCCTTGTGGGCGGGATGGTCGAGGTAGGCGGCGAGGGCTGACTCGTCGTCGACGATCGCCGCGACCGCGTAGTCGGCGGCGCTCGGACGCACGCGCAGGTTCGCGCCGGCCACATACGAGCGCAGCTCGGGGATGCCGGCGGCCATCTCGGTCAGCGCGGTCGTCAGGCGGTCGACGTCGTCGTCGGTCACCGAGTCGACCCAGGTGAACATCGCCAGGTGCAGGATCACGGGCTCTCCTTCGTGTCGGAACGGCTCAGACCAGGTCGCGCCAGTCGACGCCCTCGTCTTCCTCTTCATCGATCTGGATCGCGCCGGTCACCACCGGCAGCGCCATCGTCTCGGTGGGCGGGCCCATCACGGTCGCCTCGTCGCGGCGGTGGCGCAGAACGTCGTCGATGTACGACGAGACCACCTCGGCGATCGGCACCGACTTGCCCCGGGCCTGAGACATGTACCAGCGGTGCTCGAGCACCTGGTGGAACACCTCCGCCGGCTCCAGCTTGGCGCGCAGGTCATAGGGGATCGCCTTGATGACGGGCTCGAAGACACGCGTCAGCCACTCGTGCGCCACCATCTCCTCGTCGGAGCCCAGGCGCGACACGCGCGCGCGGAACTCGTCCATGTCATTCAGGAGCCTTCGCGCCTGGTTCTCCTGCACGTCGAGACCCGTCAGGCGCAGCAGACGACGCTGGTGATGCCCGGCATCCACGACCTTCGGCTGGATCGACACGCGCGTGCCGTCGGCGATCGTCTGGATCGACATCTCGTCGATGTCGAAGCCGAGGTCGTTGAGCCTGTGCACGCGCTCGGTGATGCGCCACGACTCGTTGACGGGGAAGGTCTCCTGATCGTTGAGGGCGCCCCACAGCGACCAGTACGACGACATGATGCGGTCGGCGATCTGCACGGCGTCGATGCCGCGCTCCAGACGCCCGCCGGCTTCGAGGTCCATGAGCTCGCCGGCGATGTTGGTGCGAGCGACATCGAGGTCGTGCTCCCGCTGGCCCCGCGTGAGGCCGCGCTCGTGGAGCTCGCCCGTCTCGGCGTCGACGAGGTAGGCGGCGAACGCCCCGGCATCCCGTCGGAACAGCGTGTTCGACAGCGAGACGTCGCCCCAGAAGAAGCCGATGTTGTGCAGGCGCACGAGCAGCACCGCAAGGGCGTCGACGAGGCGGCCGGCGGTGTCGGGGCGCAGGACCTGCGTGAACAAGGCCCGGTAGGGGAGCGAGAAGCGCAGATGCGCGGTCACGAGCGCGGCCGGCAGCGGCTCGCCCTTGGGGGTGCGGCGGCCGTCGATGACGGCGACGCGCTCCACGCACGGCACGTCGAGCCGCGCGAGCGCGCCGAGCATCTCGTACTCGCGGCGGGCCATCTCGGCGGTCGTCTCCTTGACGGCGACGACGCGGCCCGAGAGGTTGGCGAAGCGCACCAGGTGACGCGAGATGCCCTTGGGCAGCGACACGATCGTCTCGCTCGTCCACTCTTCGAGCGGCGTCGACCACGGCAGCGCCAGCAGGCCGGCATCCACGCTCCTGGCGGTGATGGTCAGCGACTCCACCACGACGTTCCCTTCACTGCTCGCCGGTCATAAGCGGCGCGGCGCGGGGGTCCCGTGACCCGCCGCGCCGCGTCGTTCGTGCTTGTCGTATCTCAGGCCGAGGCGATCGCCTTGTCGGTAAGGCGCTCGCCGGTCTCGGCATCGAAGACGTGCAGGTGGCCGGGGACCGGCGCAAGCACGACCTTCTCGCCCGCGTTCGGGTGACGGCGGCCGTCGACGCGCGCGACCAGGTCGGTGCGCTTGCCGTTGATGTCGGTGTGGCCGTACAGGTAGCCGTCAGCGCCGAGCTCCTCGACGAGGTCGACGTCGACCGTGATGCCCTGGCCGTCCTCCGGGTTGACGATGATGTCCTCGGGGCGGATGCCGATGGTCACCTGCGAGCCGTGCGCCTTGCCGAGCACGTCGGCCTCGACACCCACGACGGCGGTGCCGAAGCGGACGCCGCCCTCTGCCACGTCGGCGGAGAACAGGTTCATGGCGGGCGAGCCGATGAAGCCGGCGACGAACACGTTGTTCGGCTTCTCGTACAGGTCACGCGGGGTGCCGACCTGCTGCAGGATGCCGTCCTTGAGCACGGCGATGCGGTCGCCCATGGTGAGCGCCTCGGTCTGGTCGTGCGTGACGTAGACGGTGGTGACGCCGAGGCGGCGCTGCAGCGACGCGATCTGCGTGCGGGTCTGGACGCGGAGCTTGGCGTCGAGGTTCGACAGCGGCTCGTCCATGAGGAACACCTGCGGCTGGCGGACGATGGCGCGACCCATCGCGACGCGCTGACGCTGACCGCCCGAGAGGGCCTTCGGCTTGCGGGTGAGGTACTGCTCGAGGTCGAGGAGCTTGGCGGCCTCTTCGACGCGCTTGGCGCGCTCTTCCTTGCCGACGCCGGCGATCTTGAGCGCGAAGCCCATGTTCTCGGCGACCGTCATGTGCGGGTACAGCGCGTAGTTCTGGAACACCATCGCGATGTCGCGGTCCTTCGGCGGGATGTCGGTGACATCGCGGTCGCCGATGAGGATGCGGCCGGCATTGACCTCTTCGAGGCCGGCGAGCATGCGCAGCGAGGTGGACTTTCCGCAGCCGGAGGGGCCGACGAGAACCAGGAACTCGCCGTCGGCGATCTCGAGGTTCAGCTTGTCGACCGCGGGGCGGGTTCCGCCGGGGTAGAGGCGGGTTGCGTTGTCAAAGGTGACGGACGCCATTTCTTCTTCTCCTTCACCGGCAGGTACGTGCCGGACGATCCGTAGTGAATGGAATGAGCGGGGGCTTGACCCGCACGCCCCGGAAGGACGCCCGATCAGTATGGCATGTCGTGCGGCTCGAACGGAGAGATTGTCTGGGGATTTCCCAGGGTGCCTGACTACCATCGGAGGTGATCGCAAGCCCGTGCGATCGGCAGGCATCGTGAGGTGCCGCCACATGCTTTCGCAAGAGGTTCTATGCCCACCGACGATTCCCGCCCGGAGACCGGCCCGATCGACCGCCGCGAAGCGGTGCGCGAGAAGGCCCAGCAGGTGCGCGTGCAGCAGAAGCGCGCCCGCCTGATCCGCCGCTCCGCGCTGATCGCCGGAGTCGTCGTCGCGGCGGTCGCGGTCACCGCCGTCGTCGCCTGGGCGATCTCAGCCACCATCAGCCGTCCGCAGCTCGAGCCCAGCAACGTCACCGCCGACGGCTTCCCGATCACCTCCATCACGGGCGTGAGCGGCGCGAGCCTCAGCGCCGAAGACGTCACCCGCGAAGGCGAGGCCGAGAGCGAGTCCACCGCGTCGCCCGAGCCGACCCCCGAGTCCGGCGCCACCGAGTCCGCGGTGCCGCCCGTCGAGATCCGCGTCTACGTCGACTACCTCTCCAGCGGCGCCCGCGACTGGCAGCTCGCCAACGTGCAGCAGCTGTCGACCTGGGTCAACGAGGGCGCGGTCACGCTCACCTATCACCCGGTGTCGATGCTCGCCGCCAAGTCCAACGGCACGAAGTACTCGCTGCGGGCCGCGAGCGCCGCCGCGTGCATGGCGACTCACTCGCCCGACGACTTCTTCCAGTTCAACAACGAGCTGCTGTCACGTCAGCCCGCCATCGACTCCGACGGCTACTCCGACGCCGAGCTGGCCGACCTCGCGATCGCGTCGGGAGCCGACGACCCCAAGAAGGTGCGCAACTGCATCGAAGCCGACGACTTCACCGGCTGGGTGAAGGAGGTCACGGAGCGCGCCGTGGCCGGCATCCCCGACACCGACGATCTGGCGCTCACCGGCATCCCGATGATCCTCGTCAACGGCGAGGCGTACGTCGGCGCCCTCGACGACCCGGCCGAGTTCTCGCAGTTCGTGATGACGAGCGCGAGCGACGCGTTCTACAAGTCGCAGCAGATGGCGACGCCCACACCCACGCCCACGCCCTGATCGGTCGTCGGCGCACGTGCGCGCCCCGATAGACTGGGCGTCTTGCCGGCTTGGCGCAATTGGTAGCGCACCGTACTTGTAATACGGGGGTTGCAGGTTCAAGTCCTGTAGCCGGCACCATCGGTCCGACCGCGTCCTGCACGCGTCCCTTCCGCTTCGCAGCGGCTCAGCTTCGCAGCGGCTCAGCTTCGCAGCTGCGCCATCAGCTCGTCGTCTCCTGAGCCGGAGTGCTCCGCGATGCGTCCGCCCTCGAGCCTGTAGAACGAGTACTCGGCCACATTCGCGTGCGTGCCGGTCGCGGGGATGCCGCGGTACTCGCCGCGGTGGGTGCCGCTGCCGCGCAGGTGAGCTGCGATGCGGTCGTCTTCAACGACGAGCTGGATCCGGCGCCACCGCCAGTCCGGAAAGCCGCGGAACAGAGCGTGCAGGTCGTCGAGCCACGCGCCGCGGCCGCCCGTGCGGTGGGCACGGCGCACCCCGGGCGCGAAGAATTCGCCGATCGCCTCGAGGTCGTGTCGATTGCACGCGTCGAGGAAGTCCTCGAACCACGGTCTGAGCTCCCACGATTCCATCCGTTCATTCTGCGTGGAACCATCGCGTTCCCGTCATCTGACCGACGGCGGCAGGCGCGACGTCGAGGTGTCGGAGGATTCGCCTAGGCTCGTGCGGTGAGCATTGGTGAGTTGATCGCGCCGCAGCGCCTCGGACGCGATTTCCGATGGCTGCTGGCTTCGTCGTGGACGAGCAACATCGGCGACGGCATCGCCCTGGCGGCGTCGCCGCTGCTCATCGCCTCGCTCACCGATTCACCCGTGCTCGTCGCCTCGGGCGCGGTCATGCAGTTCCTGCCGTGGCTGCTGTTCGGCCTTCACGCCGGCGCCATCGCCGACCGTGTCGACCGCCGCATGCTCGTCATGGTCGCCAACGGCATCCGCGCCCTCGTGCTCGTCATGCTGTGCACGTTCCTGGTCACCGGCATCGCCTCGATCTGGGTCGTGCTGATCGTGGCGTTCGTCTACGGATGCGCCGAGGTGTTCGTCGACACGACGAGCAGCACGCTGCTGCCGATGATGGTGCGAAAAGCAGATCTCGGCATCGGCAATGCCCGGCTGCAGGCGGGCTTCCTCGTCGCCAACCAGTTCGGCGGCCCACCGCTGGGCGCCTTCCTGTTCGCCCTGGGCTCGTTCTGGCCGTTCGCGGTGCAGGCGATCTGCGTGGCCGCCGCCGTCGTGCTCATCTCGCGGATCGCGACCACGCGTGTCGCGACCGACGACGATCGCCCGCGCACCGCCGTGCACACCGACATCCTCGAGGGGGTGCGCTGGCTGTGGCACAACCCGCCCGTGCGCACGCTCGTCATCATCATCCTGACGTTCAACGTCACGTGGGCGGCGCCCTGGGGCGTACTGGTGCTCTACGCCACCGAGCACCTGGACATGGGGCCGATCGGCTACGGCGCGCTCACGACGGCATCCGCGATCGGGGGACTCCTGTCGACCATGAGCTTCGGGTGGCTCGAGCGACGGTTCTCGTTCAAGGCGCTCATGCGCGTGTGCCTCACGGCAGAGGTCCTCATGCACCTCTCGTTCGCCCTGACCACCTCGGGCACCGTCGCTTTCGTCATCATGTTCGCGTTCGGCGCCTACGCGTTCGTGTGGGGCACGATCTCGACCACCGTGCGTCAGCGGCTCGTCCCCCACGAGCTGCAGGGCCGCATCGCCTCCGTGAACATGGTCGGCGTCTTCGGCGGACTCGTCATCGGCCAGGCGCTCGGAGGCGTCATCGCGCAGGTGTGGGGCCTGACTGCCCCCTGGTGGTTCGCGTTCGTTGGGGCCGCGCTCACGCTGCTGCTCGTATGGCGGCCGATCTCCCACATCGCCGCCGCCCACCCCGCCGACGAAGAAGAGCCCGAAGCCGCCGCCTGATCTCTGGGCCGGCGGCCTCACCGGGCGCGCTGGCGGATGATCTCCGCCCACCGGCGCGGCGGGAAGTCATCGGGCCAGTGCGCCGTGACGGTGCGGATGCCGCGGCGCACGCGCCGACGCATCCCCGACGCGCTCGCGAACGGACGCATCGACATCCCCATGTGCGCCCCATCGAGTCTCGCGATGCGGTGACGGATGCCGAGATGGAACGACAGATCGAGATCGTCGTGCACCTCGCGATCGGCGCGATGGACCTCGTCGGCAACGGCCGTCCACGCTGTGCGCCGCATGCCCAGGTTCGAGCCGAAGAGAGGCCGGTGCCCGAGCGCGGTGCGGCACACGGCCCGGTACGAGCGCAGATACAGCGCGGCGAGGGGACGCCGCAGCAGCGCCGGACCGTCGATGAAGGTCGCGTCTCCCGTGAGCACATCGATCTCGGGTCGCGTGGCGAACTCGTCGCACATGCGAGCGATCCAGTGCGGGTGGGGCACGCAGTCGGCGTCGAGGCGAAGGATGAGGTCGCCCGCGGCGGCGTCGTAGCCGCGAGCAGCGGCGGCCGGGATGCCGGGTGCACCGCAGAACACGACGACCGCGCCCGCACGCCTCGCGACCGACGCTGAATCGTCGGCCGACCCGTTGTCGACGACGATGATCTCGTCTGCGAGCCGGGACTGCTCGCGCAGAGCGCGCAGACAGCGCTCCAGCAGCGCCGCGTCATCCTTCACCGGAATCACGACGCTCACGGTGCACGCAGGCGACGACGGGGACGCGGATGCCATGTGCCCGACGCTAGAGGCCGATGTCGCGGGCATCATGCCGCTTGACAACGGCCGTCACACCCTGCTCGGCGGATGACGGGGCATGACGCTGCGGCGCGCGGTGCCGTTCGGCTCGCCTACGCTCGATACGTGACGACCGCTGCCGAGCCCGCCCGCATGCCCGCCTGGGTCGCACTGTCGGGAGCCGTGGTCGTCGGTGTGCTGACGGCGGTGCAGGCCCGCATCAACGGCGAGCTCGGACGGCGTCTCGACGACGGCCTCGTCGCCGCCGTCATCTCGTTCGGGTCGGGGCTCGCGATCCTCATCGTGCTGTCGTTCGCGCTGCCTTCGGGCCGGCGCGGCTTCCGCGCGCTCGCCGCCGGCATCCGCGGGCGGACGATCCCCTGGTGGATGCTGATCGCCGGCGCCGCCGGAGCGCTCACCGTCGCCACGCAGGGGCTCGCGGTCGCGATCATCGGCGTCTCGCTCTTCACGGTCGGCGTCGTCGCCGGTCAGACCGTCAACGGCCTCGTGCTCGACCGCGTCGGCTACGGGCCGGCAGGGGTGGTCGCCGTCACGGTGCCGCGGGTGGTCGGGGGAGTGCTCGCGCTCGCGGCGGTGGCGGTCTCGCTGCAGGGCGGGGTGCTGGAACGTGTGCCGCTGTGGATGCTCGTGCTGCCGCTGCTGGCGGGCATCGGCATCGCGTGGCAGCAGGCCACCAACGGGCGTCTGCGTCAGCGCGTCGGCACGCCGCTGACGGCCACGCTCGTCAACTTCGTGGGCGGCACCGTGCTGCTCGTCGTCGCCGCGATCGTCAGCGTCGCCGTCAACGGCGCACCCTCGGCGCTCCCCGCCGAAGCGTGGCTCTACGTCGGCGGTGCGATCGGAGTCGTCTACATCTTCCTGTCGGCCGCGCTCGTCGTGCACACGGGCGTGCTTCTGCTCGGCCTCGGAACCGTCGCGGGGCAGCTCATCGCCGCGTTCCTGATCGACCTCCTGTGGCCCGCGGAAGCCGGGCCGGGCTGGTTCATCGAACTGGTGACGGTCGTCATCGCGCTGGGGTCGGTGACCGTCGCCGTCGCGCCGTGGCGGCGCCGCCGGCGGGCGTGACGCCTGCGCGGCGACCGATGGGTCAGCGCTCGGCGGAGGTCCCCTTTGCCTTCTTCGCCTGCTTCGCCTTCTTCGCCCTCTTCTTCGCCTTCTTGCGCGCCTTCTTCGACGACTTCGGCACGGCCAGGACGTCCCCGGCGGGCACATCGACCGCGGTGATGCTGGCGGCGGCATCGTCCTCCTCCGTCGCCGCCGGCTTCGGCATCCGTTCAAGGAAGCTGCGGGCCTCCAGCGCCTTGCGCCGGCTGTTGCGGACTCCGGCGGGCTTGCCCCCGACATACAGCCAGCCGAGCAGCTGCTCGTCCTTGCCGAGGCCGTGCGCCTTCGCGACGGCCTTCGAACGGGTGTAATGGCCAGTGCGCCAGATGACGCCCCAGCCCGCTTCGTCGAGCAGCAGGCTCAGGATGTGCGCGACGCCGGCGGCGACCGCCTCCTGCTCCCAGCGGGGGACCTTGTCGCTCTTGCGGTAGCTGGCCACCACCGCGATGAGCAGCGGGGCCCGCAGCGGCTTCGTCGACGGCTTGTCGTCGCCCTGGGCCTTCGCGATCGCCTCGCCGAGCCGCACGCGGTCGTCGCCGCGCAGTTCGATGAGCCGCCACGGTCGCAGCGACGAGTGGTCGGCCACGCGGCCGGCCGCCGACACGAGTGTCAGCAGCTCGGTGCGCGTCGGCGCGGCATCCGTGACCTTCGACCACGAACGCCGCGCCCGGACAGCCTCGAGGGCTCCCGTCATGACTCGTCAGGGGTGAACGACAGCGACAGCGAGTTCATGCAGTAGCGGTCGCCGGTCGGCGTGCCGAACCCGTCGGGGAAGACATGCCCCAGGTGCGAACCGCAGTTCGCGCAGCGCACCTCCGTGCGCACCATGCCGTAGCTGGTGTCTTCGATCAGCTCGACAGCCTCGGGGCGCACCGACTCGTAGAAGCTCGGCCACCCGCAGTGCGAGTCGAACTTGGTGCCGCTCTGGAACAGCTCCGCCCCGCACGCGGCACACGTGTAGAGGCCGGCGCGCTGCTCGTCGAGCAGCTCTCCGGTCCACGGGCGCTCAGTGCCCGCCTCGCGCAGCACGGCGTACTGCTCGGGGCTGAGCTCCTCCCGCCACTGGTCCTCGGTCTTGTTCACGCGATACGTCATCTCGGCTCCTTACGTCCACTTCATTCAACCCGACCGCGGTCGGTCCTGTTCCTCGTCGCGCGGCGTTCACGACCGACGTCCAGGCGGGCGCGCCCGCGCGCCAGGACCGCGTCGCCCGCTGACGGGAGTGGCGTCACGGCATCCGTCGTCCTCGTGCCTACGCTGGACCCGTGCCCCTCTCCGAACGCGACCGCCTCATCCTCGACTTCGAGGCTCGGTGGGGGCACCACGTCGCGCAGAAGGAGGAGGCGGTGCGCGAGGAGCTCTCGCTCACGCCCGCCCGCTACTACCAGCTTCTGGGCCGCCTCATCGACGACTCCGACGCCCTCGCCTACGCGCCGATGCTCGTGCACCGGCTTCGCAGGATGCGGCAGGCGCGGGAGCGGGCCGCGTCGCTTGTGCTCAGGAGCGGCCGATAGCATTCTCAGGTGCCGAATCACCCGACGGATCGCTTCGATGAGCTGCCCACTTCGGAAGAGCCGCGCCGCGTGGGCGCGCACCGTGCCGAGCAGCCGCGGATGCGCCGCAGTCGCGTCCTCCTGTGGGCGAGCATCGCGACGGTCGTGCTCGTCGCTGGCGGCATCTTCGCCACCCTGTGGGCGGGCGGACGCTTCGGGCCGGGTCGTGCCACCAGCGTCGCTCCGACGGCCGTCGCCACGGCGGAGCCCGTCGTAGACACGTCCTACCTCGTCCTCGTGCTCAACGCGACCCCGCAGGAGGGGCTGGGAAGCTCGGTGAGTGCCGACATCATCGCCGCCGGCTGGGCCGACGAGGACGTGACGGTGGGGGATGCCGGCTCCCACGACTTCGAACGGACGACCGTGTTCTTCGCCCGCGAGGAAGACGAGGGGCCCGCGCGCGGGCTCGCACAGGCGATCGGCGGCGCTGATGTCGAGATGAGCGAGGCGTACCAGGACGCGAGCGACGAGTCGCTCCGCCAGCTCGTCGTCGTGATCGGCCGCGACCGCGTGACGGAAGACTCGACGGCCACCGAATAGGCGTCCCGGCGAGACCCTGTGTTTCGCGCATGTGAAGACTTCGGCACGCACGTGTCAATTGATGCGGGAACCCCGGTTGCGCGCAGTGCTCGCTCGTTAGCATGGCGAAGTCACACCGCACCACCAGGAGATTCGCATGACACAGGGCACCGTGAAGTGGTTCAACGCCGAGAAGGGCTTCGGCTTCATCACCGTCGCCGACGGCCAGGACGTGTTCGTCCACTACTCCAACATCGAGATGTCCGGCTTCCGCGTGCTCGAGGAAGGACAGTCGGTCGAGTTCACCGTCGGGAACGGGCAGAAGGGCCCTCAGGCGGAATCCGTTCGCGTCGTCACGGCCTGAGCGGCGCCGTCGGGGTTATCCTGCCGAAGTGAACTTCCCCCCGCGCCCGGTCGTCGCGCTGACGATCCTCACCCTGTCCGCTGGTGCCCTGTTCGGCTGCACGGCCGAACCCGAGGCGGCACCGACCACCGCACCGTCGGCGACGGCCTCGCCGACCCCGAACGCGACACCCACCCCGACGCCGACGCCCGAGCCGACGACGGGGCTCTCGCCTCTGCGGGGAACCGAGGTCGACCTCGATGAGATCGCGGGGCCTGCGCTCGCCGCGAAGATCGACAATCACTGGGATGCGCGTCCGCAGTGGGGACTCGAGCACACCGACATCGTCTATGAAGAGCTCGTCGAAGGCGGGCTCACCCGCTACGTCGCCGTATGGTTCTCCGACATCCCGAAGGAGATTGGGCCGGTGCGGAGCATCCGCCCCATGGACCCGGAGATCGTCGGGCCGCTGAAGGGCATCATCGCCTTCTCCGGCGGCCGCGCCCCCTTCGTCAGGATGATCCGCGACACCGACCTTCACATCTCGGTGCACGGCGGCAAGGACTCCAAGTACATGTACCGGTCGAGCCAGAAGCGCGCACCGCACAACGTCGTCATCGAGGCGCGCAAGCTCGTCAAGGCCTATAAGCACATCGACCCGCCGCAGCAGCAGTTCAAGTTCGCCACCGACGGCAAGAAGCCATCGGCCGTGACGGACGGCGCCAGCGCGAAGGGCCTCGACATCTCGTTCTCGAGCACGTCGCAGCGCGCCTGGCGCTGGAGCGCGAAGTCGAAGGCGTACCTCCGCTACCAGTCGGGAAGCGCCGACAGAGACTCCAGCGGCGACCAGCTCAAGGCCAAGAACGTGCTGACCCTCAACGTCGACGTCACCTACGGCGAGGTGCCTCGCACGCACCTCGTGGGCGAGGGCACCGGCACTCTCTCGACGGGCGGCAAGACGATGAAGATCCGCTGGTCGAAGTCGAACCGCGACGCCCGCATCATGATCCGCCGCGGCAATGAGATCGTGAGCCTCGCTCCGGGCAACACGTGGGTCGAGCTCGTGCCGAACCGCGGGTCGGTGAAGGTCGTCCGATAGGGCGATCGACTCCGGGGATGCCGGTGTGACGCGCCGCGCGCAGGCGGCTTGCACTCGCCATGGTCGAGTGCCAGAATGATTTAGCACTCGAAGTTGCAGAGTGCTAAAGACATCGCCTACGTCCGGGAGGGACGACACACACATGGCAAAGATCATCGCTTTCGACGAGGAGGCCCGTCGCGGCCTCGAGCGCGGCCTGAACACTCTCGCCGACGCCGTCAAGGTGACGCTCGGCCCCCGCGGTCGCAACGTCGTGCTCGAGAAGAAGTGGGGCGCTCCCACCATCACGAACGACGGCGTCTCGATCGCCAAGGAGATCGAGCTCGACGACCCGTACGAGAAGATCGGCGCGGAGCTCGTCAAGGAAGTCGCCAAGAAGACCGACGACGTCGCAGGTGACGGCACGACGACCGCCACGGTTCTCGCCCAGGCGCTCGTGCGCGAGGGTCTGCGCAACGTCGCCGCAGGTGCTGACCCCATCTCGCTGAAGAAGGGCATCGAGAAGGCCGTCAAGGCTCTCTCCGACGAGCTGCTCGCCTCGGCCAAGGAGGTCGAGACCAAGGAGGAGATCGCCGCCACGGCATCCATCTCCGCCGCTGACGCCGAGATCGGCGAGCTCATCGCCGAGGCCATCGACAAGGTCGGCAAGGAGGGCGTGGTCACCGTCGAGGAGTCGCAGACCTTCGGCACCGAGCTCGAGCTCACCGAGGGCATGCGCTTCGACAAGGGCTACATCAACCCCTACTTCGTGACCGACCCCGAGCGTCAGGAAGCGGTCTTCGAAGACCCGTACATCCTCATCGCCAACCAGAAGATCTCCAACATCAAGGACCTTCTTCCGGTCGTCGACAAGGTGATCCAGGACGGCAAGGAGCTCGTCATCATCGCCGAGGACGTCGAGGGTGAGGCCCTCGCGACCCTCGTGCTCAACAAGATCCGCGGCATCTTCAAGTCGGTGGCCGTCAAGGCTCCCGGCTTCGGCGACCGCCGCAAGGCTCAGCTGCAGGACATCGCGATCCTCACGGGCGGCCAGGTCATCACCGAAGAGGTCGGCCTCAAGCTCGAGAACACGACGCTCGACCTGCTCGGCCGTGCGCGCAAGGTCATCGTCACCAAGGACGAGACGACCATCGTCGAGGGTGCCGGTGACTCGGAGCAGATCGAGGGCCGCGTGACCCAGATCAAGCGCGAGATCGAGAACACCGACAGCGACTACGACCGCGAGAAGCTCCAGGAGCGCCTCGCCAAGCTCGCCGGCGGCGTGGCCGTCATCAAGGCGGGTGCGGCCACCGAGGTCGAGCTCAAGGAGCGCAAGCACCGCATCGAAGACGCCGTCCGCAACGCGAAGGCGGCCGTCGAGGAGGGCATCGTCCCCGGTGGCGGTGTCGCGCTCATCCAGGCCGGCAAGAAGGCGTTCGAGGGCCTCGAGCTCTCGGGCGACGAGGCGACGGGCGCCAACATCGTCAAGGTGGCGATCGAGGCTCCGCTCAAGCAGATCGCTCTCAACGCCGGTCTCGAGCCTGGTGTCGTGGCCAACAAGGTCGCCGAGCTTCCGGTGGGCCAGGGCCTGAACGCCGCCACGGGTGACTACGTCGACATGTTCGCCGCCGGCATCATCGACCCGGCCAAGGTGACGCGCTCGGCGCTGCAGAACGCCGCTTCGATCGCGGGTCTGTTCCTCACCACCGAGGCTGTCGTCGCCGACAAGCCCGAGAAGACGGCCGCTCCGGCGGGCGACCCCACGGGTGGCATGGACTTCTGATCCAGCTCAGCACGAGAAGGGCTCCGGTTTCGGCCGGGGCCCTTCTCGCGTCTTGAGCGCCGTCAGCGGAACATGCCGGCGGTCGCCTGCTCGGTCTGGGCGTACTGCTGGCCCGCGGCGCCGAGTGCGGTGCTGATGTCGCTCAGGGCGGCATCCAGCTCCCGCTGAGCGGCGCGCCAGCGCTCGACGACGGACTGGAAGGCGACCGAAGCGGCCCCGGTCCATGAGCTCTGGAGCTGAGTGAGCTGCGCGAGCATCGATGCGGTCTCGGTCTGCACGCGGTCGCCGGTGGCGCGGATCGCATGCGTGGCGGAGAGGACGGCGTCGCTGTCGACGGAGAAGACGGCCATGGGTGGCTCCTTTCAGAAGCCACGAACGTAACGGGCGGATGCCGTGCGCGCGGCGACGGCATCCGCCGCTCGGGACGACGCTGGCGGGCGACCGACCGGGGAGGAGGTCTGTGTGGATCGCCGCCCGGATCAGGGCTGGTCGCGCGTCGTGAGCCGCGGCAGCGGCTGGGTCTCGAGGTAGAGGTGCTCCTCGGCATCCGTGCCATCGGCGAGCGGGAACGACACCTTGAACGTCGCGCCGCCGCCGGGCGTCTCCGACACATCGATCGCGCCGTGCAGCGCCTCGACGATCGAAGCCACGATCGACAGCCCCAGGCCGGAGCCCCCGGTCTCCCGCGTGCGTGACGTATCAGCCCGCCAGAAGCGCTGGAAGATCTTGTCGCGGATGATGGGCGGGATGCCGTCGCCGTGGTCGATGATCGCGATCCATCCCATGCGCGCCGGCTCATCGACCCCCACGGCGATCTCGATCGGCGAGCCCTCCGGGGTGTAGCGTCGCGCGTTCGTCAGAAGATTGGCGACCACCTGGCGGATCTTGTTCTCGTCGCCCAGCACCACGGGATCGAACACGCGTCGCGGCGCCGGCTCGATCGGGATGGGCGAGGTCGCCGTCGCCTGCGCGGGCGGAGCCGGCCGCGGACGGCGGCGCAGGAGCGAGCGGGTGGCGCCCGCCAGCATCTGACCGGAGCGGCGGGCACGGGCGATCGTCTCGGTCGTGGGCGGCTTGGGGGCGGCATCGGTCGGAGCGGCGACAGCGACGATCGTCGTCTCGTCGATCATGTTGACGTCGCGATCGGGTGACGTCACGCGTGTGTCCAGCACCGCATCCCGGGCGATGGGACGCAGATCGACAGCGCTGATGACGAGGTCGCGACGCTCATCGAGGCGGGCGAGCGCCAGAAGGTCCTCGACGAGGGCGCCCATGCGCACGGCCTCCTTCTCGATGCGGTCCATGGACTGCGCCACCTGCTCGTCGCCTTTGATGGCGCCCATGCGATACAGCTCGGCATAGCCGCGAACAGTCACGAGCGGTGTGCGGAGCTCGTGACTGGCGTCGCCGATGAACCGCCGCATCTGCCGCACGGATGCGTCGCGCTGGGCGAGGGCATGGTCGATGCGGTCGAGCATCGCGTTGATGGCCGTCTTGAGCCGTCCCACCTCGGTGCCCGGCTCGATGTCGGTCATGCGCTGGCTGAAGTCGCCGGCCGCGATCGACATCGCCGTCTCCTCGACCTGGCCGAGGCTGCGGAAGGCGAGCGTCACGGCCGTCCGGGTCGCGATCGCGCCCGCGAGCATCGTGAGGATCGCGAGGATCGAGTAGATCGCGATGAAGTTCGTGACGGTCTGGTTCACCGGCGTCAGAGGGAGCGCCAGCAGCTGCACGTTCAGCTCCCGCGCCTTCGCGATCTGCAGCGTGTCGACGGCCGCGTAGAAGCTCGTCTTCCCGTCGGCCGACGTCAGCTCGAACGGGGCGGTGCCGCGGAGCACGGCATCCTCGAGCCGGAACGTCTCAGGGAAGTCGGGCGCGGGCTCCGCATTCGAGCCGCCTGTCACCAGCAGGTCGCCGTCAGGGCCGTACACGGCGATGTAGAACGACGTCAGCGGCGGCGTCTCCGGCTGCGAGAACCGGGCGACGCCGTCTCGCACCTCGACCGTGAGGAGGTTGCTCGTCTGATCCAGGGTGACGGTCTGGGTGACGGACTGCTCACGCTCCGCCAGCTGAGCGTTGCGCAGGAGCACCGCCGTGCCGACGCCCGCCGCGATGAGGCCCACCGCGAGCACGCCGACCGTGACCGCCGTGACCTTCGCACGCAGGCTCGTGCCGCGCCACCACGCGGTGACCCGGTCGGTGTTCGTGCTCGTGTCGGTCAGATCCTGCCCCCTGTGCGCGGCACGGTCAGGCGGACTTGCCCGTCTTCAGCATGTAGCCGAAGCCGCGCTTGGTCTGGATGAGGGGCTCCGACGAGTACGGGTCGATCTTGCGGCGGAGGTAGGAGATGTAGCTCTCGACGATGCCCGCATCGCCGTTGAAGTCGTACTCCCACACGTGATCGAGGATCTGCGCCTTGCTCAGCACCCGGTTGGGGTTGAGCATCAGGTAGCGCAGGAGCTTGAACTCCGTAGGCGACAGGTCGATCGATACGTCGCCGACCTTCACGTCGTGCGTGTCCTGGTCCATCGTGAGCTCGCCGGCCTTGATGGTCGACTCCTCGTCGGCCTGCATCGTCCGGCGCAGGATGGCCTGGATGCGCGCGACGATCTCGTCGAGGCTGAACGGCTTGGTGACGTAGTCGTCGCCGCCGGCGTTGAGGCCCTCGATCTTGTCCTCGGTCTCGTCCTTGGCGGTCAGGAACAGGATGGGCGCGGTGTAGCCGGCGCCGCGGAGACGCTTCGTGACGCTGAACCCGTTCATGTCGGGAAGCATCACGTCGAGGATGATCAGATCGGGCTCTTCTTCGAGCACGGCGGAGATGGTCTGAGCGCCGTTGGCGACGGCGCGCACCTGGAACCCGGCGAAACGCAGGCTCGTGACCAGCAGGTCCCGGATGTTCGGTTCATCGTCGACGACGAGGATTCGCGCAGCGGTCATAGGCCCATCTTGGCATCGGATCACCACATTCCGCTGGATATCTCCGTCGGCGAAAGCCGTTACGGGCCGAGACAGCCTCGCACGGCACGCTCGACGACGGGGCGAACCGGCGCATCCGGATCGACCGTCAGGCGGTGCATGACGAGGCCGCTGCCGCAGGCGAGGAGCGTGCGCGCCGCGGCGCGCGGATCCGGCATCCCGAGGCGCACGGCGACGGCCTCCATCCACTCCTCGAACCGTGTGCGCTGCGCTCGCAACGACTCCGCGGCATCCGCGCCCGCCTCCAGGAACAGTGTGAGACGCGCCTTCGTGCGCACCGCGTTCTCGACCGTCTGGATCTCGATCACGTGCGTCAGCGCGTCGACGAAGGCGTCGGCCTCCGCGAAGTCGGGGGCGGGGAAATCCGATCTCTCGGCGTCGGCGATCGCGTCGGCGAGGCCCTCGATGAGCGCGGCGCGCGTGCGGAAGAAGTTCGAGGTCGATCCGGGCGGCAGCCCGGCCCGTCTGTCGACGCGGGCATGCGTGAGGGCGCGCATGCCGCCCTCGGCGACCACCTGGATGGCCGCTTCGAGGGCGCGGGTTCGGATGCCGGACACGAGGTGAGCCTATCCCGGCTACTACGTTCCTAGTATTGGCACTACGAAAGTAGTATCGTGCCGTCATGGAGCACGTCGTGACGGCGCTCTTCGCGATTCAGGCCATCGCGGGCGCCGTGCTGTCAGTGGCCTGGTGGCGGCAGGGACGCCGCGGCGCGGGAACACTACTCGCCCACATCGGACCGAATCTGACGTCGTTCGCGCTGTGGATCGCGTACACCGTGATCGGGAATGCCTGGTGGGCGTGGGCCGCGTTCTTCGTGCTCACCGTCGGCACGGGCTTCGGAGACAAAATGCTCGTCACGCGATTCCGCCGAATGCAGGGGGTGGAGCGGGCGGGCGCCGTCGACTACGGCGCAGCGATCCACGGCGTGTTCACCGGCCGGCTGCCCGGTCTCGTGACCTTCCACGCGCTCTTCAGCGCCGCCGTGTACTTCGGCTGCCTCGGAGTGACGATCGGCGCCACCGTCGCCGACCTCTCCTCCTGACCACGTGCTCACGATGAGCGCTCGACCATCCCGGACGGCGACGCCACAGGATGTCGCGGGTCGGCCAGGATGGAAGCATGACCACGCCCGACGATGCCCCTGCAGCCAATCCCGCTCCGGCTCCCGTGCCGCCGCAGTATGCCCCGGTGCCGCAGTATGCCCCGGTGCCGCCGTTCGTGCCCGCCCCGCCGCAGTACGCGCCTGCGGCGCCGCCGCCGCTGCCGGCCGACGCGACGCAGGGCGGCCTCGCGTTCCACCGGCTCGTGTTCGCGCGCAAGCGCTACGGGTGGTGGACCCCGCTGGTCACAGGCCTCGTCGGTGTCGGCTTCTACATCGCGTTCACCGTCATCATCATCGGCGTCACCATCGTCCTCGCGCTCGCCGATCCGGCGATCGCCGAGCAGTTCCTGTCGCTCGACACGCAAGTGGCCTTCGACCTCACCAATCCGCTCCTGCTGGCGATCCTCCTGCTCAGCATCGTCGTGATGCTCCCGTCGTACCTGCTCGCGTCGCGGCTCATCAACGGCCCCAAGGTGGGATTCGCATCGTCGGCGGCAGGACGCCTCAGGTGGGGCTGGATGCTGCTGTGCGCCGCGGCCGCCGTCGGCGTCGCCGTCGTCCTGAGCGCCGTACTGGTGGTCGTCCCCGTCGAGGAGGAGATCGTCGATGTGGTCGCGCCCGAGGCGAACCCGGCGTTCTGGATCTCGTTCGTCGTGCTGCTGCTGCTCGTTCCGCTGCAGTCCGCCGCCGAGGAGTACGTGTTCCGCGGATACCTCATGCAGGCCATCGGCCGGTGGCTGCGGCATCCGCTGTTCGCGATCCTGCTCCCGGTGCCGCTCTTCGTGCTCGGCCACCTGTACGACCCGGTCGGACAGCTCAGCGTCGGCGTCTTCGCCGTCGCGGCCGGGTGGCTCTCGTGGCGCACCGGCGGGCTCGAGGCGGCGATCGCGCTGCACGTCGTCAACAACCTGATGGCGTTCATGCTCGCCCTCTGGGGACTCGCCGACGTCAACGACAGCTCCCCGGGCTGGATCGGGTTCGTGCAGTCGATCGCGTTGATCGGCGCCTACTGCGGCGTCATCGAGTGGCTCTTCCGCACGCGCCGCCTGGGCCGCACCGTCATCGTGACGCCGCCCGTGGTGCCGCCGCCCGCCCCGTACGCGCCGATTCCCCCGGCGTGGCAGCGGCAGCCCATGTCGCCGACTCCGCAGCCTTCCGCCCCGCCCGCGGACTGACGGCGGGCTTCAGGCGGCGGCGAGCTGGTCGGCGTCGAGGATCGTGTAGCTGTAGCCCTGCTCCGCGAGGAATCGCTGACGGTTCTGCGCGAAGTCCTGGTCGACGGTGTCGCGCGCGATGAGGGTGTAGAAGCTCGCGGTGTGGCCGCTCGTCTTGGGACGCAGCAGGCGCCCGAGGCGCTGTGCCTCCTCCTGGCGGGAGCCGAACGAGCCTGACACCTGGATGGCCACCGACGCCTCGGGCAGATCGATCGAGAAGTTCGCCACCTTCGAGACGACAAGCACGGGGATGCGGCCCTCGCGGAAGCCGTTGTAGAGCTGTTCGCGCTCGTCGACGGGCGTCGAGCCGGTGATCTGCGGTGCGTCGAGGGCCTGCGCGATCACGTCGATCTGGTCGAGGTACTGGCCGATCACCAGGATCTGCTCGCCGCGGTGCTTGGCGACGAGGTCGCGCACGACGTCGATCTTGGCCGGGGCCGTCGCGGCGAGGCGGTAGCGCTCGTCGTCGGCGGCAGCGGCGTATTCGAGACGGTCGGATGCCGGCAGGTCGACGCGCACTTCGTAGCAGATGGCGGGGGAGATGAAGCCCTGCGCCTCGATCTCCTTCCACGGAGCGTCGAACCGCTTGGGCCCGATGAGGCTGAACACGTCGCCTTCGCGGCCGTCCTCGCGCACGAGGGTCGCGGTGAGCCCGAGCCGGCGGCGAGCCTGCAGATCGGCGGTGAGCTTGAAGACGGGCGCGGGAAGCAGGTGAACCTCGTCGTACACGATGAGGCCCCAGTCGAGGGCATCGAGGAGGGCCAGATGCGCGTACTCGCCCTTCCGTTTGGCCGTCAGGATCTGGTAGGTCGCGATCGTGACGGGCTTGATCTCCTTGGCCTGCCCGGAGTACTCGCCGATCTCCTCGGGAGTGAGGCTCGTTCGCTTGAGCAGCTCGTCACGCCACTGCCGCGCGCTGACCGTGTTCGTCACGAGGATGAGGGTCGTGGTCTTCGTGTCGGCCATAGCGGCGGCCCCCACGAGCGTCTTTCCCGCACCACAGGGGAGGACGACCACGCCGGAGCCGCCCTCGCTGAACGTGTCGACGGCCTTGCGCTGGTAGGGGCGGAGGGTCCAGCCGTCTTCGTGCAGCTCAATCTCGTGCGGAGTGCCGGGGGTGTAGCCGGCATGGTCTTCGGCGGGCCAGCCGATCTTCAGCAGCTCCTGCTTGATGTGTCCGCGCGCCCACGCATCGATCACGAAGATGTTCGGGGCGGGATGAGCGATCAGCAGCGGCTGGATGCGCTTGTTCTTCGAGACCTCCGCCAGCACGGCCTGGTCGGTCGACCGGAGGATCAGCGCGCCCTCGTCGTCGCGCTCGATCACGAGACGGCCGTAGCGGCCGACGGTCTCGCGGATGTCGATGGCGACCGATGCCGGCACGGGGAACCGCGACCACTTGTCGAGGGTCTCGAGCATCGCGTCGGCGTCGTGTCCGGCGGCGCGCGCGTTCCACAGGCCGAGCCGCGTGATGCGGTAGGTGTGGATGTGCTCGGGGGCGCGCTCGAGCTCGGCGAAGATCGCGAGCTCATGTCGCGCGTTCTCCGCGTCGGGGTGCGCGACTTCGAGGAGCACCGTGCGGTCGCTTTGAACGATGAGGGGACCGTCAGCCATAGCGGTCCAGTCTAGTTGCCAGGCTTCAGGCAGGACGCACGCTGGCGATACTCGACACCGGCAGCGTGCGTTCCACGTCGGCGACCCGGTCGAGCCCGCGCAGGCGTCCGCCGCCGAGGCCCGTCGCCTCGAGGGTGACCTCGCGTTCGCTGCCGTCGGGCATGCGCACGACGATCGTCAGCACCGCCCGCGCGCGCACGGCCTGCTCCAGCTCTCTGCCGAGCCAGGCGGAGTCGGCATCCGTCGCGTGCGCCGTGCGGAGGCGTGCCCGCAGCGGCCCGTAGACGTCGCGGTCTTCGGATGCCGCAGGCTCCGGCGCGAGGTGTCCGCGGCCGAGCGACCGCCTGTTGCCGTCGGCGTCGACGGCGGCGACGGGGTAGCGGGCGTCGGCGAGCAGCCAGAACGTCGTCTCGGGGCTGCTGCGGGTGAGGAGAGCGTCGCCCTCCTCGATGAGTCCGAGGGGGCGCAGCGCCTGGTCGACGGCGATCGCCTGGAGCAGCGACGGATCGGAGGCCGTGACGCGGGTGTTGCCCTGCCAGTCGGGCCCGACCTGCACGCTGCCGTGGCGGCGGGCGCTGCGCTCGATCTCGTACGCGAGCGGCTGAGGCAGCCCGGTGAGCGACAGCGAGGTGAGGAACTCGCGCAGCGACTCGGCGGTCTCGCCGGTCATCAGCGCGTTCGTGATGCTCTCCGCCGTGAACCGATACGTCGATGCCTGCGCGCGCGACTCCCGCAGGGCCATCGAGTGCAGCCGGATGTCGAGCTGAGGGTCGAGCGGCCCCGGAGCGATCGCGGTGAGGTCGTTCTGCAGGAAGACCCGGTCGACCTCCGGCGGCAGCAGTGCCTGCAGGGCTGCGTCGTCGGCATCCGCGCCTGCGGCGAGACGCTGCGCCCATGTGGGCGGCACGCCGTCGGGACCGACGAGAGCCCAACGGCGGAAGAGGGCGCGCAGGCGTTCGGCGCGGGCCGGCCAGGACGGGTCGAACGGGTGCGCGGCGGTCCAGCCGGATGCCGGCATCCAGCCGCCCTCCGGAGTGCGCAGCGATGCGGGAAGGGAGGCCCGGAGCCGCTGGGCGACTTCGTGCCACCGGGTGACGGTCTTGGTGCCGAGCCAGCGCTCACCCGACGGGGTCACGAGCCACTGGCGATCGACGGCGCCGAGGAGGCCGGCCATCGCGCCGATCTCGACGAGCTCGTCGGCCGCTTCGGGCGAGTCGACCGCTCCCTGGTCGATCAGGCGACGGCGGTCGACGGCGCCGATGGCTCCCGAGCCGATGCGCCCGAGGGGCGTCGTGAGCGCCGACTGCAGCACGTCGGCGAGCGAGGTGGATGCCGAGAACGCCCGCTCGGCGGCGTGTGCGTCGTCTTCGCCGGCCGTGGAGGGGCCCGGGGCGGCATCGACCGAGGGCACGGCGTCCCACGCTGCGATGACCGCCTGATACGGGCGGCCGTCGCGGTCGACGAGGCCCGCGTGGACGAGCGCGTCCCGATCGGGGCCCTCGGCCACCGGTTCGCCCGACGTGACGGCATCTCGCAGGGCCTCGGCGTGCGGACGGGCGAGCGCCGCGAGGCCGCGCAGGAGCGACGGCGTCTCGAGCAGCGCGTCGGCGGCGTCGAAGTAGTCGGCCCAGTCGGCTGTGGGCGGCACACGCCGGACGGCGAGGAGTTCCGTCAGCACCGCATCGTCGAGCTCGGCGAGCAGCGTCGCCAGCGTGCGTGCGTCGGGACCTGCCACGTCAGCGCCCCTTGCCGGCCCTTGCCCTCCGGACGAAGGTCATGATCAGCACCGCCAGCAGCAGCAGGAAGGCGACGATCGGCGCGATGTAGACCGTGAGGCCGACGGTGGGCCATGCCCCCTGGCTGAAGTCGGCGCCGTTGACAGACCCCACGATGATCGCGACGAAGCACGCGAGGGAGAGCACCAGGAGTCCCAGCGACATGAACGCGAGGATGCGGTCGATTCGGCGAACGGGCAGTTCGTCACCGGTGGAAGGCGTGCTCATCTGTATCAGCGTAGTGGCTCGCCGCCGTGGCGTAGGCTGTTGCCGGGGTCGTGGAAGGGCCCCGGTTCCGCCCTGCCCGCGCACGTCCGTGCGTCGGGCCCAGCAGTATCCAGCGAGGTTGAGATGCCCACCGGCAAGGTCAGGTTCTACGACGAGGAGAAGGGGTTCGGCTTCATCACTTCCGATGACGGCCAGGACGTCTTCCTGCACGCGAGTGCGCTCCCCGCCGGCACGACGTCGCTGAAGGCAGGCACTCGCCTCGACTTCGGCGTCGCGGACGGCCGCAAGGGACTTCAGGCGCTCGCGGTGCGTGTGCTCGACGCTCCCGTGAGTCTCGCCAAGCGCAACCGCATGAAGGCGGACGACATGGCGGTTGTGATCGAGGATCTCGTGAAGCTGCTCGACACCATCGGCGGCGACCTGCGCCACGGACGCTACCCCAGCGGAGCGCACGGCAAGAAGGTCGCGGCGATCCTGCGCAAGGTAGCCGATGACCTCGACGCCTGATCCCGCTGCCGAGGCCGACATCGTGACGGATGCCGCGGCCGACGCCCCTGCCGAGGCCGAGGCCTCTGCGGTCGAGGAGACGTCCGCCCCGTCGACGGTCGTCGACGAGCGGCTGCTCTCCGCGCACGACCTCGCGCGTGAGGCGCTGAAGGAGATCACTCCTGAGTCGACGATCGGCGATCCTGCGGGTTACACGGTTGAGGCCGACGGCGTGGTGTCGCTGCGGTTCTACAACCGACTGGCCGGGTATCCGGGCTGGTTCTGGACCGTGAGCGTGGCCGCGGTCGAAGGCTCCGAGCCGACGGTCCTCGAGGTCGAGCTGCTGCCGGGCGAAGGCGCACTGCTTGCGCCCGAGTGGGTGCCGTGGGCGGAGCGTCTCGCTGAATACCAGGCGGCGCAGTCGGCGGCCGCGGAGGCCGCGGGCGAGCCCGGCGACGACGATGGCGATGGCGAAGACCTCGACGAGAACGACGACGACGACGAAGACGAGCTGGACGAGTCCGACTTCAGCGAGGACGGATCGCCGATCCTGCACGCGGGTGACCTCGACGGCGTCGACATCGACGAGCTCGACGAGTCCGCGACGGCATCGGACGAAGACGACGAGTCGGACGACGATGAAGACGACGAGCCAGACGAAGACGAGCCGGACGACGACGAAGACGACTGATCGCCCGGTCAGCGTCTGACGGCATACAAGACACCGCCCCTGAATCCAAGACGGATCCAGGGGCGGTGTCGCGCTGTCGGAGGCGTCAGCCGTCGAGGCGCTCGATCGTGTAGTCGATGCACTTGATGAGCTGACGCACGTCGTCGGGCTCGATGGACACGAACGTCGCGATGCGGAGCTGGTTTCGCCCGAGCTTGCGGTACGGCTCGGTGTCGACCACGCCGTTGGCGCGAAGGCTCGCCGCGACGGCGGCTGCGTCGACCGTGTCGTCGAAGTCGACGGTCACGACGACGGGGGAGCGGTCGGCGGGGTCGGCCACGAACGGCGTCGCGTACGCGGACTGCTCGGCCCACGCGTAGAGCGCGTCGGACGACTCGGACGTGCGGGCGGAGGCCCAGCCGAGACCGCCGTTGCCGTTGATCCACTCGAGCTGCTTGTCGAGCAGGTGCAGCGTCGCGACCGCGGGAGTGTTGAGGGTCTGGTTGAGGCGCGAGTTGTCGAGCGCGTTCTTGAGGCTCAGGAACTCAGGGATGTAACGCCCGGATGCCGCGACGCGCTCGATGCGCTCGATCGCGGCGGGCGACACCGCAGCGAACCACAGGCCGCCGTCGGAGCCGAGGTTCTTCTGCGGGGCGAAGTAATAGACGTCGCACTCCGACACCGAGAAGTTGATGCCGCCGGCGGCGCTGGTGGCGTCGATGACCGTCAGCGCGCCGTCGTCGCCGCGGACGCGCGAGACCTGGGTGGCGACACCGGTCGAGGTCTCGTTGTGCGGCCAGGCGTAGACGTCGACGCCTTCGACGGCCTCGGCGCGCGCGCTCGTGCCCGGCTCGGCCTTGCGCACGTCGGGCGCCTCGAGCCAGGGTGCTGCCGCGGCCTTGGCGAACTTGCCGCCGAACTCGCCGAAGACGAGGTTCTGCGCGCGCTTCTCGATGAGGCCGAACGCCGCGGCATCCCAGAACGCGGTCGAGCCGCCGTTGCCGAGGATGATCTCGTAGCCTTCGGGGAGGCGGAGCAGATCGGCGAGGCCCATGCGGACCTGGCCGACGAGGCTCTTGATGGGCGACTGGCGGTGCGAGGTTCCCATCAGCGCCGAACCGGGTCCGACCAGCGACGTGAGCTGCTCGGAGCGGATCTTGGACGGGCCGCAGCCGAAGCGTCCGTCAGTGGGCAGGATCTCGCGAGGGAGCGTGACGTGGGCCATATATACGATTCTAGGGTCGTCGGGCCCGCGGCCACGGCCACGTGACGTCGCAGCGGATAGGCTGGACGCACATCACAGACTTGCGCGACAGGGCACGACATGACCGATCTGATCGATACCACCGAGATGTACCTGCGGACGATCCTCGAGCTCGAGGAGGAGGACATCGTCCCGCTGCGTGCGCGCATCTCGGAGCGCCTCGGTCACTCCGGCCCGACCGTCTCGCAGACCGTCGGCCGCATGGAGCGCGACGGTCTCGTCGTCGTCTCTGACGACCGTTCGCTCGAGCTCACCGACGCCGGCCGGCAGAAGGCGGTCGACGTCATGCGCAAGCACCGGCTCGCCGAGCGCCTTCTCTCCGATGTCATCGGGCTCGACTGGGCGTACGTCCACGAAGAGGCCTGCCGCTGGGAGCACGTCATGAGCGAGCTCGTCGAGCGTCGGCTCATCGAGCTGCTCGGCCACCCGACCGAGTCGCCGTACGGCAACCCGATTCCGGGGCTCGACCAGCTGGGCGACATCCCGGCGAACCCCTTCGACGAGGGCGTGATCGGTCTCGTGCGTGCGCTCAATGCCGAGGGCGGCCCCATCGTGGGCACCGTCCGGCGCCTCGCAGAGCCGGTGCAGGTCGACCCCGAGCTGCTCGACCAGCTGCGTGGCGCGGGCGTCGTGCCGGGGGCGACGGGTCAGTTCCAGTACAGCGAGGGCTATGTGCTCGTGCAGATCGACGGTCGCGAAGACGGCCTTGAGCTGCCCGTGGAGGTGGCTTCGCACATCTTCCTCGTCGAGGCGCGCGCCCGGGGCTGACTCTCCCCGCGCAGCCCCCGATCATCAGGGGCTGACTCTCCGCGAGCCTGAGGATCGACAGGGAGCGTCCTGACAGAGGCATCCGGAGCGTGACATATTCGTTACCTTCCGGTAGCCTCGAAAAGTCCGACGGCGAGAAGCCCGCCACAGGACCGCTACACGGGAAGCCTCGACGGTCCGTCGTCTGTGTGGCGAAGCCCGTACATCTGTGCCCGACACAGTGCGACGACAGACTGCCGACGGACCCGCCTTTCCCGGCCTCCGGGGGATGTGGAGGCCGGGAGGAAAGTTTGGCTGAACAGTTCGACTCGTCGAAGGAAGCAACCGACTCCGAGACGACAGCAGCGCCCCGCGGCCGTGCCCGCAGGCTGCTCGCGCGTCGTTCGTCGGCGAAGAGTCCCGCGCTCTCAACCGCTGAGGTCGTGCCGTCGCGCCGTGCCGCTCGCAAGACGAGCCGCTCGGGCGGCGCCCACCCCGTCCGCAGCTTCCTGACCGTGACCGCCGTCGCCGGAATGGTGGCGACCGTCGCTATCCCCGCCTTCGCCGCCGCGCGCGGCGTCACCGACGACGCCATGACGCTGCAGCAGGTCGCCGCCGAGAACGCGCAGTCGCTCGTGATCGCGTCAGAGGCCACGCCCGCAGCCCTCGACCGCGGCGGATACTCGGCGACCACGCCGAAGGAGATCGAGAAGAAGAAGCAGGAGGAGGCGGCCAAGGCTGCGCTCGCCGCTCGTCTCGCCTCGCGCACGTCGTCGTACTCGTCGACGTCGACGTCGGTCAGTCTGGCTGTGCCGAAGCGCATCGCCGCGTCGGGCGATGTCGTGCGGCCGCTCTCGTCGTTCAACAACTTCGGCACGCCCTACGCCGGCCACAAGGGAACCGACTACATGGTCGGCGCCGGCGCCCCGATCTACTCGATCGCCGACGGCGTCGTCGTCGCGTCGAGCGAGAACGGCCCCGGCTGGGGTGTGTACGTCAAGATCGCGCACAACATCGGCGGCAAGAGCGTCACCTCGCTCTACGCGCACATGAGCTACGGCACGCGTCGCGTGTCGGTGGGCCAGACGGTCTCGGCCGGTCAGCTCATCGGCCAGGTCGGCGCCACCGGCCGCGCGAACGGAACGCACCTTCACCTCGAGATCCGGCTGAACGGCGGCTACGTCAACGCCGAGTCGTGGCTCAAGGCCAACGTCGGCTGACCTCTCCTCGCTGACTCTCGGGCGAGCCCCGTGATCGCGCGGGACTCGACACGCGGCATCCGTTGCATATCGATGCGTCTGCACCCGTCGGCGCTGTACTACTCTGATCCCGACGCTCGCGCGAGCCGAGGGGAAGCCGATGGACGCAGTGCTTCGCATTCGATCCACGAATGCACAAGACCGGTACACCTCGTGTGCCTCCGGTCGCTACGTCCTCCGGCATCGTGTGCACGACCACCGCGGCATCGTTCGCGGAACCAAGGCGCTGTCTCATCGACAGCGCCTTTTTTCGTGCCCGCGATCCCTCCGTCCGCGCCTCGTCGCAACCGAACAACCGCTGAAGCCGTCACGGCAGTTCGAGAGGACACCCCATGCGCACGCTGGTGCTCAACGCAGGATATGAACCCCTGGCCGTCGTCTCATTCAAGAGAGCGCTCGTGCTCGTCATGACCGAGAAGGCCACCATCGTCGAACGCGTCGACGATGATCCGGTCTGGGGGGTGCGAGGCGCGTACGACCGGCCCGCCGTCATCCTGCTGACCCGCTACGTCCGGATCCCCGGTGCGCGACGAGCGCCGGTGACCCGCCGAGGGGTGCTGCGCCGAGACGCTCACCGTTGCGCCTACTGCAACAAGGGGGCGACGACGATCGACCATGTCCTGCCGCGCTCGCGCGGGGGAGCGGACTCGTGGGAGAACCTCGTGGCGTGCTGCCTGAGGTGCAACAACCTCAAGGGAGACCGCACCCCGCAGGAGATGGGGTGGGAGCTGCGATGGACGCCGCAGCCGCCCCGCGGGCCGCAGTGGGCCGTGCGCGGCACGGAGCGGGCCGACCCGGTCTGGGAGCCCTATCTCGCGCTCGCGGCGTAAGGTGTGACGTCGGCATCCGATGTCGGATGTCGTCCGTATATTCGAGCCCATCAGATTGAGACAGTAGAACACATGTTCTAACCTGTTTTGGTGGGAGTGACTATGCGGAACGTCGTGGCCGTCGAGGCTGTCGACGCTGCCGGCGCCGGCGAGACGGCGGCCGACAGGGTCCGTTCGCTGCGAGCTCGCATGGAGCAGCTGCAGGGGCGCACGCTCGATGCGCCGGTGCTGCCGACCCATCCCGCCCTCGCGAGCCTGCTGCCGGGCAGAGGGCTGCGGCCGGGGTCGTCGTATTCCCTCGGGTCATCGATGTCGCTGCTGTTCGCCCTGCTCGCCCAGCCGTCGCAGGCGGGGTCGTGGTGCGCCGTGGTGGGGATGCCGGAGTTCGGCGCCGAAGCGGCAGAGCACATCGGCGTCGACCTGTCGCGGCTCGTGCTCGTGCCCGATCCCGGTCCGCGGTGGCTCGCCGTCACGTCGGCGGTCGCCGAGGTCATGTCGGTCGTGGCCGTGCGGCCTCCGGCGCGGGCGAAAGACTCCGACATGGCGCGGCTGTCGGCCCGCATGCGCGACCGCGGCACCGTGCTGCTCGTGCAAGGCACATGGCCGCAGACCGAGGCGATGATCGACGTCGAAGACCCCCGCTGGTCGGGGCTTGGCGACGGGCATGGACTGCTCTCCGCCCGCGAGCTCACCGTCACCGTCTCGAGTCGTCGCTTCCCCGTGCCCCGGCGTGAGCGGATGCTGCTTCCCGCTCCCGACGGCACGATCGCCGCCGCCCCCGGCCGGCATCCCGCTCCGATGCGGGAGCCCGCCCCGATGCGGGAGCCCGCCCCGATGCGGGCGGTGGTGTGATGCACTCCGCTCCCGTTCGCAGTCTCGTCGTCTGGGTGCCCGACTGGCCGGTCGTCGCCCTCACTCGCGACGGCCAGTCCCCACCTGACGCCGCACTGCCGATCGCCGTGGTCGAGAAGGGGGCGGTCGCGTCGTGCTCTGAGGCGGCGCGCGCCGAGGGAGTGCGTCGCGGTCAGCGTCGACGGGACGCACAGGCGCGGTGCCCGCAGCTGCTCATCGCCGACGCCGATCCGGTGCGCGATCATCGCGTGTTCGCCCCGCTCATCGCACGCCTCGAAGACCTCGCTGCCGGTGTGCAGCTGCTCGCTCCCGGTCTCTGCGCCTTGCGGGCACGCGGTCCCTCCCGCTACTACGGCGGAGAGGCGGCGGCCGCGACAGCGCTCGCCGGAGCCCTCGTCGAAGAGGGCGTCGTAGATGTGCGGGCGGGGGTCGCCGACGGTCCCTTCACTGCCGAGCAGGCGGCGCGAGCCGCCACAACGGCCCAAGATCCGGTGCGGATCGTCCCGCCCGGAGAGGCTGCCGTGTTCCTTGCGCCGCTGTCGGTCTCCCAGCTCGGCGACCCCGTGATCGTCGACCTGCTCGCGCGCCTCGGCGTGCAGACTCTCGGTCAGCTCGCAGCGCTCCCGGCCGAACGGCTCGTGGAGCGGTTCGGTCCGCAGGGGGCACGGCTGCACGATCTCGCGGCCGGGGCAGACTCGCGTCCCGTCACCCCGCGCACGCCCCCGCCGGAGCTGCATCGCGAGATCGCTTTCGAGCCCCCGCTCGAACTGGCCGAACAGGTCGCCTTCGGCACCAGGATGGCGGCCGAGCAGTTCATCGCCGCACTCGGCGCCGCCGACCTCGTGTGCACCGAGCTGCGCGTCATCGTCACGGGGGAGCGCGGAGAGCGCAGCTCACGGGTGTGGCTGCATCCGGGGGCCTTCGACGCGGCAGGCGTCGTCGACCGGGTGCGCTGGCAGCTGGCCGAGCAGGGCCTGCGCAGCGCCGTCGCGCAGGTGCGGCTCGAACCCGAGCGGGTGGATGACGCAGCGCACCACGTGCGAGCGCTGTTCGGCTCGGGGCCGGAGGAGCGTGTGCACCATGCGCTGTCGCGTGTGCAGGCGATGATCGGGCATCGTGGGGTGGTCACGCCCGCCGTCGGGGGAGGGCGATGGCTGCTCGAGCGTCAGGTGCTCGTGCCGTGGGGAGATGTCGTCGACGGGGCATCCGCGGGAGCGATGGCGGGAACGGCGCGGCGATCCGCCACCGCGACATCCGACCGGCCCTGGCCCGGGAGCCTTCCCGACCCGCTGCCGGCGACCGTGTTCTCCGAGCCGCTGCCGGTCGCCGTCGTCGACGCGGAAGGCGACATGGTCGCCGTCGACGGGCGGGGAGAGCCGACCGCGACGCCGGTGCGGCTCGAGATCGCGGGCCGGAGCCGCGTGATCGAGTCCTGGGCGGGCCCGTGGCCCGTCATCGAGCGCACGTGGGATCCGTCACGTGCTCGGCGAGCCCACCGATTCCAGGTGGTCGACTCCGGTCAGACCGCATGGCTGCTCGTCTGTGAAGCGGGAGTCTGGCACGCCGAAGGACGGTACGACTGATGCGGCGGTGCGACTGATGGGGTTCAACAACCCGTCCGTGCCGTGGTCGGAGATGGAGCGGGTGCTGTCGGGGCGTCCGGCGCTCAACGGGGGCGACGGCCCTGCCTTCTCCCGCAAGCGGCAGAAGTACGAGCGGCCGCCGATCGTGCGGCCCGAGAACGCCGTGCCCTACGCCGAGCTGCATGCCCACTCGTCGTTCTCCTTCCTCGACGGGGCCTCCTCCCCGGCAGAGCTCGCTGAAGAGGCGGAGCGGCTGGGGCTCCATGCGCTCGCCATCACCGACCACGACGGCTTCTACGGCATCGTCCGTTTCGCTGAGGCTGCCGAGCAGCTGCAGGTGAAGACGGTGTTCGGGGCTGAGCTGTCGCTGCACAGCGCCGACCTGTCGGAGCGTTCGAGCCGGCCGAGCGCTGCCCGGGCCGGCGAACCCGACCCGGAGGGGTCGCACCTGCTGGTGCTCGCCCGCGGAGAGGAGGGCTACCACCGTCTCGCCGCCGCCCTCACCCACGCGCAGCTCGCCGGAGCCGAGAAGGGACGCCCTCGGTATGACGTCCGTCATCTCGCCGAACAGTCCGGAGGGGAGTGGGCGATCCTCACCGGATGCCGCAAAGGCGCCGTCCGGCAGGCGCTCGCGCGAGGGGGAGCGGATGCCGCCGCGCAGCTCGATCTGCTCGTCGATCTGTTCGGGGCCGATGCCGTCAATGTCGAGCTCATCGACCACGGCAACCCCACCGACACGCGCGACAACGACATCCTCGCGGGGCTCGCCCGCGAACGCCGGCTGCCGGTGCTCGCCACGAACAACGTTCACTACACGATCCCTGAGCGCGTGCACCTGGCGGCCGCGATCGCCGCCGTCCGGGCCAACCGCGGCATGGACGAACTCGATGGGTGGCTCCCCTCGCACGCGAGCGCTCACCTGCGTTCGGGTGCCGAGATGGCGCGACGGTTCCGCCGGTATCCGGGAGCGATCTCCCGCACCGTCGACCTTGCCGACGAGCTCGCGTTCCCCCTGCGCAGAGCGAAGCCGGCGCTCCCAAGACAGGAGGTTCCCGAGGGGCATACGCCGATGTCCTGGCTGCGGCACCTGGTATGGGAGGCGGTGCCGCGCAAATACCCCGACGCGACCGATGCCGACCGGGCGCGCATCGAACGGGAGCTGTCGGTGATCGAGCAGAAGGACTTCCCGGGATATTTCCTCATCGTCCACGGCATCGTGCAGAAGGCGCGCGAACTCGGCATCCTTTGCCAAGGTCGAGGATCGGCGGCCAGCAGCGCCGTCTGCTACCTGCTCGACATCACCGCCGTCGACGCGATCGCCTACAACCTGCCGTTCGAGCGGTTCCTGTCGGCGATGCGCGACGAGGAGCCTGACATCGACGTCGACTTCGACTCCGACCGGCGCGAGGAGATCATCCAGTGGGTCTACCGCACCTACGGGCGGGAGCGTGCCGCGCAGGTGGCCAACGTCATCCAGTACCGTCCGAAGAACGCCGTGCGCGACATGGCAAAAGCGCTCGGTCATTCGCCCGGCCAGCAGGATGCGTGGTCGAAGCAGGTGGAGCGGTGGGACGGACAGTTCGAGACCGCCGACCACGACATTCCCGATCGTGTGCTCCAGTACGCGGCGGAGCTGCTCAAAGCACCACGGCACCTCGGCATCCACTCGGGCGGGATGGTGCTGACCGATCGTCCGGTGGGTGAGGTGGTGCCGATCGAGCACGCCCGCATGGAGAACCGCACGGTCATCCAGTGGGACAAAGACGACGCTGCCTGGATGGGGCTGGTGAAGTTCGACCTGCTGGGGCTCGGGATGCTCGCGGCTCTGCAGTACTGCTTCGACATGGTCGCGGATGCCACGGGGGAGCGGTGGGAGCTGGCGACGATCCCCAAGGAGGAGCAGGGCGTCTACGACATGCTGTGCCGCGCCGATTCGATCGGGGTGTTCCAGGTGGAGTCGCGTGCGCAGATGGGGCTGCTGCCGCGACTGCAGCCGCGGCGCTTCTATGACCTCGTGATCGAGATCGCGCTCATCCGCCCCGGCCCGATCCAGGGCGGGGCGGTGCACCCGTATGTGCGGCGCAAGCTGGGGCGCGAGAAGGTCACCTACGCGCACGAGAAGCTGCGGCCCGTGCTCGAACGCACTCTCGGGGTGCCTGTGTTCCAGGAGCAGCTCATGCAGATGGGCATGGCCGTCGGCGGGCTCACGGGTGAAGACGCCGACCTCCTGCGCCGCGCCATGGGGTCGAAGCGGGGGATCGAGCGCATCGACTCGCTCAAGAAGAAGCTGTACGCGGGGATGGCCGAGAATGGGCTGGTCGGTCAGGTCGCCGACGACATCTACGCGAAGATCCAGGCGTTCGCGAACTTCGGCTTCGCTGAGAGCCACTCGCTGTCGTTCGGGCTGCTCGTGTATGCGTCGTCCTGGCTCAAGCTGCACTATCCGGCGGCGTTCCTCGCAGCGCTCCTGCGTGCTCAGCCGATGGGGTTCTACTCGCCCGCGTCTCTCGTGGCCGACGCCCGCCGCCACGGCGTCCGTGTGCTGCGCCCTGACCTGCATGCATCGGGCGCTGAGGCGGGGCTTGAGCCGCTGCAAGGGCCAGGGGCGGCCGAGGGCGACGCGGCCGATGCGGGCGGAACGGCGACGGATGCCGGAGAGCGGCGACGCGACCCGACCGGGAGGGCGTCATGCACCGACCGCAGGCAGCCGCCGGTGCCGCCGTTCGACCCGGCTGCGCCCGATGAGTCCGCTGCCCACCGTCGTGACGGCGCGTTCGCCGTGAGGCTCGGGCTCGCGTCGGTGACGGGCGTCGGCAAGGCGCTCGCCGAGAAGATCGTGGCGGAGCGAGAAGCGCACGGCCCGTACCGCGACTTGCGTGATCTCGTGCGGCGCACCGGGGCTGCCACCCCGCAGCTCGAAGCGCTCGCGACAGCCGGGGCGTTCGAGTGTCTCGGTCTCAGCCGTCGCGAGGGCATCTGGCTTGCCGGCGACGCTGCGCAGAATAGGCCCGAGTTCCTCGAGGGCACTCTCGTGGCTGTGCAGCCGCCGCTGTTCGGCGATCAGACCAGTTACGACGTCCTCGCCGCAGACCTGTGGGCGACGGGGCTGTCGACCGACGACCACCCGCTCACGCACTACCGCTCGCAGCTCGACGCGCGCGGGGTGCTTACGTCGAAGGAGCTGCGCACTCACGAGACCGGGCGGCGTGTCGAGGTCGCCGGGCTCGTCACGCACCGGCAGCGGCCGGCGACGGCATCCGGCATCACGTTCCTGAACCTCGAAGACGAGCACGGGCTCGTCAACGTCGTCTGCTCGGTCGGTGTGTGGAACAAGTACCGGCGGGTGCTGCGGGACTCGCCGGGTCTCATCGCCCGCGGCATCCTGGAGCGCTCACCCGAAGGGGTGACGAACCTGCTGGCCGATCGGTTCGAAGACCTGCAGGTGGGGGTGAGTCACCGATCTCGCGACTTCCGCTGAGCGTCCCGCGTGGCGGCCGGACAGGACGATGCCCCGAGCCGTGGGCCCGGGGCATCGTAAGACTGAGTCCGCCGCAGCGGGTTCCGCGCCGGCGATCCGGTGCGGGGTGCGCTGTCAGCGCTGGTCGGCGAGGGCGAAGCCCACCGATCCGTCGTCGGTGACGCGCGCGTCGAGCACGCGGTTGTCGAGTGCGACGCTCGTGACGGGGTCGACGAACACGCGAGCACCGTCTGCCTCGACGACGGTGTCGTCGGGCTCGGGGGCGGTCGCCAGGTTCAGGGCGTAGCCGGTCTCGGGGGCGACGGCCTCGCTGATGCGCAGGCCGCCCGTCTCGGTCGACAGCTGCTCGGTGAGCGACTTGACGGCGATCGAAGCGTTCTCGGTGAGTGTGAGCATGTGCTCTCCTTCCGTGGATTGCGGACGGGCCACGATTCCGAGAATCGCCGGACACCGCAAGTTCTGACACACCATGTGCGCCGGTTCACACCGGATACGGAGGTTCGTCAGTCGCAGGTCTCAAAGACGTAGGCGGGGTCGTCGGAGGTGACGAGGTCGCGGTCGCGCAGGACGACGGATGCCGGGGTCGCCGCATCCGCGCACACCGCGGAGAACGGGCGGGGGAGGCTGTCGGAGTACTCGATCGCGATGATCGCGTCGCCGTAGACGTCGGTGTAGGAGGGGCACTCATCCCACGCGGCGCACTCTTCGGCGATCGCGAAGTCGAAGCCCGCATCGGCATGAAGCTGAGCGGTGTGCTCAGCGGCGTTCTTCTGACCTGCGGCGAGCCCGTGCTCGTGCGCGATGGCGACGAGGATCTTCGCGACCGCCAGGTTGTCGTCGAAAGCGAGGGCGCCGTCGGTGCGGGTGTAGGTGTCGAGGTTGTCGAACTCGACGGCGTCGTATCCGTCTGTGGCGCACCCGTCGATCCACGGGCTGACGATCGCGGCGACGGCTTCGGCATCCCTCGTGTCGACGATGACCTCGTCGGGCCAGTCAGGGTCGTGCACGAGTTCTCCGTCAGCGCTCTTGAGGAGGAGATCGTCCGGCCACAGCGGGAGCTCGCCGGGCTGCGTCTGGAAGCCGTTGACGTAGCAGACCGAATAGACGTCGTCGGCGGGGGCCGCGGTGCGGTCACGCACAACGATCCCCACACCGGACGGCGGCGGGTATGCCCCGCCGAGCTGGTAGTCAGGCGTAGCTCCGGTGGGCGGCAGATCGATCGAGGGGATCGGCGCGGCTGAATCCGGCGTGGCTGTGCGGGTCACTGCAGCCGACGAGCCGATGGAGGATCCGGTGGCTCCGGCGGAGCACCCCGCCAGCGCACACCCCACCATCACGGTGAGGAGCGTGAGGATGCCGCGACGAGCCACGGAGTCGACGCTACCGAAGCCGGCGAGCCGCCCGTTCGCGGCCCCGCCGTGCCGCCGCAGCCGCGCTCGCCGGATAGACTCGACGGACCTGCCTCTGTAGCTCAATGGAAGAGCAGCTCCGTCCTAAGGAGAGGGTTGGGGGTTCGAGTCCCTCCAGGGGCACCAAAGTCCCTTCATTGGAACCCTGAGAGGCCGAAAACCCCGTGTTTTCGGCCTCTCCTCTTGTCTCGGAGCCGGAAGGTGAATCCTCCTCAGCGATCGTGAAGACGATCTCGAAAAGCTCCTGGAGCTCGCCCTCCGCAACTTCCTCTTCCCAGATCAGGATGCGCTTGAAGAAGGCCTGGTTGTATATGCGGCGGAGCGAATCCGGAGCTCGCCGGTACGCTTCATAGCAATTTGACGCCAGGTCGATCGCGGCTTCGAGGTTCTTTTCAAGGTCCTCGAACAGCACGCTGAGTCGCTCAAGTCGCTCATCCACGGCAGCGAGTTGGCTGGATATCGTTCTTTGCTCTCCCTTGTACATGTCGGCGGGCAATGCCCCGTCCAGGTGCGCGTCGAGCAGCTTGCGACTTCTCGCTTGGAGGCGAGCACGTTCGCGAGTCAGCTCTTGATGTGCCCTCTTCGACTCGTACGCGCTCCGCTCTAGCTCGAGGCGAAGCGTCTTCTCGACGGTGGCGCGCGCCTCCGGTTCAAGCTGGAGCCGCTTGTAAAGTTCAACAACCTTGTTCTCCACTAGCCCGACGGGTAGCGCTCGCTGATCGCACCCGTTGCGCTTCGAGTGGCGTCCAGAGCAGACGTAGTACTCGTAAACAGTCCCGTGGCGGTTCTTTGGCATGTGCACGATGAGGCGGGATCCACACTTTCCGCAGAACACCGAACTCTTCAAGTAGAGGTGGTGCTTGCGGATCTTTTCTCCGAGGACGCGCGACGCCATGAGATCCTGCACTCTCTGCCAGGTCGCGATCGTCACCAATGGCTGATGCCGCCCGGGATAGACGCCGCCCTGAAAGCGCACCTCGCCCTTGTAATACGGGTTGGACAGGATCTTGTGCAGCATCGTCGCGTCCACAGGCCGAGAGGGACGTGTGGGCGTTGCGGGGGACGAGAGCCCACGAGACGCTACTTCTTCGGCAAGCTGACGAATGGTCAGTTCCCCTTCGGCGTAGGTGCGGAATGCCCACGAGATGAGATGTGCCCGTTGTTCGTCGAGCACCACCGTGCGGACTTCGCGACCGTCTTCATTGATCACCGCCCTGTTGAGATAGCCGATGGGGGCTCGACCGGGGGTGCCACCCGTCTTGGCCTTCTGGCTCATGCCCTTTACGACTTCAGTCGAGAGGTTGCGCGAGTAGAACTCGGCGATTGAGCTCATGATGCCGTGCAACAACATCCCAGACGGTGTTTCATCGATGTTCTCGCTCACGGACACCAGTCGTGCATTCGCCTTCTGTATCGCGAGATTGATCGTGACATCGTCTGCTCGATTTCGTGCCAGACGGTCGACCTTGTGCACGATGACGTAGTCGACGGGGTTCTCGGCAATGAACGTCAGCATCCGCTGAAGATCGGGTCGATCGCTCGACCGTGCCGACTCGCCCCGGTCGATGAACTCCTCGACGATGTCGGCGCCGAGGGACTCTGCCTTCCTTTGGTTCGCTTCGCGCTGCGCGGGAAGACTGTATCCCTCAGGATCGCCGTCTCGTTCGGCCTGTTCCTTCGTGGACACCCGCAGGTACGAAACCGCCGTTGATCTTGTCGCTGTGATCGCCTCAGCGTTCGTCGTTAGTTGGTTCATGTGGACCTCCCTTCCGTCCGCTTTGGTGGGCGGACCCTTCCTTTCCATTGACGCTCTCTTCGTCGGAATTGTCGAGACTTCGCTTGATGTGGAATTGTCAACACGACCTGGGGAAAACTCCGGCATCGGTGACCGCCTGGCCGACCTTTGTGCACTACTTGTTGAAGATGTGCCACCACCCATCGAGGCGGATGGCGTCGTAGGTGGCCAGGATCTGAGCGTCGATCGGACCGTGATTCCAAAGAAGGTGGTCGGCGGGTATCGCCTGCTCGCGGAGTAGCTCGTTGAGTGCATCGGTCCAGCCCAGTCCTGCGAGGATGTCGGCGCGGAACTGGTCGAATCGCTCCCAGGCGTCGACGTAGTTTTCGTAGAACTTGTTAGCGATGTCGGGATCAGCGAGGTTGGTGTCGGGGAGCATGAGGTAGGCGGCGAACCCTGCGCCGTTCTCCTGGACCAGCGCCAGGATGCGAAGCGCGTCATCAGGATCTCGGAGATGGAGAAGCGATCGTTCCACTGACAGGCGCGACTCCGGTCCAAAGGGCGCCTCGTGTGGTCGCCACTTCTCTGGACCCTGGCCACCGGCAGATGGCGGTACCTCGGGCGTCATGCTGGCACCCCCTTGGGAGCAACCGTCTGCACGTCTGTGTCCGGTTCACGCACTGTGGCGGCGAGTTGGTCGGGTGTGATGACCGTGAAGAGTCGGTCGGGAAGGTCCTTGTCGGCGTGGATGGCCGCCCGTAGGCGCTCCACACGCCGCGTCGTGGGCACTATTCAGAGCACTCGGGGAAATACGCCATGCTCCGCCTGCGCGCGGCCTGTGGCCTTATAGGCGGTGTAGGCGCGGCACTTGGCGAGGAGCACGGGTAGGTGCTCAGTTCCACGGTCGACTTCGATGTACCAGTGGTCGTCGTAGTCGTTGCTCGAGACCGTTACGAGAAGGTCGGGTTTCAGCACGGTGGTGGTGCCGCGCCGGGTGAGGAAGGTTCGCCAGGCGGTGGTTTCCACGTCGAGGCGGGTGACCCTGAGGTGTTCATCGCTGGCCAGCTCGTGAAGCGCGACCACTGTCTCGGTGACTGCCAGCGTGTGGTCGACGAACGCGATCGACGGGTCAGCGATACGCCGACGGCCGGCGGCGGGCTTCTTTGTCAGCCGTTCACCCGCGACATCGAGGTGCCAGATGAACCCGGCAGAGCCGCGACGGCTTCCACCAATGCGTCGTTCGAGCCGGCCCACCAGACGGTGCGCGAGCAATCGGTGGAGCACCCGCACACAGGCGCGGGTGGCGGCAGCGACGGTGGCATGTCCGGCGAAGTGAGTGCGGCGGAGCTGCGTAGTAGTGGCGAACTTCTGGGCGGCCAGGAACCGAAGGATTGCCCAGTCTCGTGGACTGAGGCTGTCAGCAACGCGCTGGAGTGCGCGTGGGCCGATGATGCTCATGTGCTGCCTCCTTTCGCAGACGCGGATCCCGCCAAGGGCGGGATAGTCCCCTCCCGCAATGAGGCAAGACGGCCGGAATCACGCGGAAGTGAAAGCCCGTTGTAGGTGGTTGCCGCCCTTGCTCAGGGGGTTTGCAGTAGTGGCGCCGGGCCGGGACCGAGTGCTCCCGCGTGCCCAGTATCTTCATTAGTGCCTGTCCCCTCTTTGGTGGACACATGGGCGAGACGTCGAGCTATTCTCCTCGCGAGATATGCCGTTTGATCTCGGATTATTCGCCCAACTGGTACAGCTCAGATAACTGGGAGTAGGCGAGGACGGCCGATGACGATGATTGCGCAGCCGTTTGTCGTGCCTCTATGGTCCAGCCATGCGACCACTGCCGCCCCGCATTCATCGACGTTGGACCGGAGTTACTACAGCTTCGGCTCTCGTTGCCGGACTACTCACATCCGTCTCGTCGCCGATAGCTGCCGTGGCGGCCCCGACGCCGCCGTCTTCGGTGGTCCTGATGACGGACCAGCTCGCCTTCGAAGCCGGGGATACGTTCGCGCTCACCGCCACAGTCGACCAGTCACTCGAGGACACTTCGAGCACACTGACGATCACCGACGTTACGACATCGACGGACGTAAAGCAGTGCACGACCGGCACGGTCTGCGAAGTTGACCTCGGCTTTGCAGCCGGGGAGCCAAGGGAATACATCGCGAGGGTTGACGCACTCTCATCTAATGAGGTGACCGTCGCTCGTGCGCCGTGGAATGTGGAGCTTAGCGCCGACAAGACCGAGCTTAGTGCCGGAGAAGAGGCGACCCTCACCGCAACGCTCGACCAGGATCTCACCGCGACTGCCGGAGCGTACGCGGTGGCGATCTTCGACACCACCAACGAAGTCCGGGTGTCTACCTGTACCTCAGGCACATCTTGCCAGGTGGTTGTCTCTGCATACGATCACCCAGTCCCCACGTCTGAGTACGTCGCTGTCGTCCTCGATGCATCTGACGTGGATTCGGAGACCGTCTTTGAGGCCGTCGACGTACAAGCAACTTCGGCCGCTGTGAGCGTCAGCCGGGAGGCGTGGGAAGTAGTGCTCACCGCGGACTCGGAAGTCCTCAACCCTGCCGGAAGCACGCACTTGCGCGCCGAGCTCAATCAAGATGTTGGGGAGACGAACGGGCTTTACGCGGTCTACATCTTCGAGGTGAGCAAGGATATTTTCGTTGCTCAGTGCAACTCGGGTACCGAATGCGTTTCCTCTGTCGGCTGGAACACGACGGACCCTTGGCCAGGTTTTTATGAGGCCGTCGTGGCTAAGCGCCGGTCTTCTGCTCCCACGAGCTATTACGAGCTTGAGGACCGCATCGACTCCCTCTCCGAACCCGCGTCAATCAACGAGGCGGAGTGGGAAGCGTCGCTGGCAACCGACAAGACGGTGCTCAAAGCAGGCGAGACAGCAACGCTCACCGCATCGAGCAACTTTGACGTCGGCGACACAGAAGGGCGCTACGCCCTATACATCGTCGACCGGACCGCCCACAGGATTTTGGCGTCCTGTGCAACAGGAACCTCGTGTCAGGCGAACTTCGCGTACTACGACCAGTACGACAACGCCTCGAACTTCTCACACGTTTTTTCGGTGATCATCGGCCGGCCCGGCGCCGTCACCGAAGGCGAGATTACCGATTGGAAGACCTGGTCAGGGGATCAGCTTTGGATCGAAAGGAATCCGTGGCAGTCGCAACTGCTGCGAACGGGCGGATCAACACTCACTCTGACGGCCAACCAGGACGTGGGCATCCTCAACGGCTGGGGCTGGTTCCTTTTCCGTTATGGCCCCGACGGATTCATGCGCGTAGACGAGTGCTTCACCGGAAAGCGTTGCGTAATGACCGGCGCGCCTCTGGTCGACGGCGGGTACGTGGCGTTCCTGGCCAGAGACAACAATCCGACTTCGATGTCAGACATCGCCGGATACATCGAGGCCGCGTCGGTGTGGCAACCGAACGCCAACAATCTCGGCCCCTCGCTCACCTCGCCCTTCTCAGGCAGGGGAGAAACGACGGGTGGCGGGAATCCTGGCCAGGACCCGTGCTTCGCGTGCCACGCTGACCCCATCAACACTGCTACTGGAGAGTTCTTCCTTCTCGAAATCGACCTCAGTTTGCCGGGCGCGGGGCCCGCGTTCCAGATCAGCCGTACGTACTCCACGGACGGAGCCGAAGCGTTCGGACCCTTCGGGCACGGTTGGGCGGCGACTCTGAGTGGCCGACTGCGCGTCCTCGTGGCGACAGACGATTCCAACCCCCTACCGCGACAGGTTGAAATCGAGCAGGAGAACGGCTCCATCCTGGTCTTCACACGCGCCGAAGCGAGCTCGGACTTCGTCGCCCCGGAGCGCGTTCTGGCGTCGCTGTCGTGGGACGATACCAGCGACCAGTGGACGCTGGTCCGACGCCAACAACAGATCCTGCGTTTCGACTCAGATGGGAATCTGACCTCTCTTGAAGACCGTGACGGGAATGCGGTTGCGTTCACGTACGCGGCTGACAAGCTCCACACCATCACCGCCAGTGGCGGTCGGGCATTTACCCTGACGTGGACCGGTGACCTGATCACCGAGATCACAGACTCTGCCGGAAGAACAATTGAGTACACCTATGACACAGACTCGAACCTGACCTCCGTCCTCAACGCGGATGGGGCCACAACATCGTACGAATACAACTCCGCCCATCTGATGACCGCTCTGGTGCGCCCCGGAGGAGGCCGCACTGAGAACGATTACGACAGCGAAGGTCGCGCCATCCTCCAGACGGATCCGATCGGTCGCGAGACGAGCTTCGGCTACAACTGGGACGGTACGACGACCACGCTTCCTGATGGTACGGAAATCGTCGAGCAGTACTCTGATGGCATGCTGCTTGCGCAGACGCGAGCATACGGTACAGCCGACGCGGCGACGACCCAGTACGCGTATAGCGAGCGGAACCTGCTCGCCTCGACAATCGATCCCGTGGGAGGCCTGACCTCGTACGGATACGACGGCGACGGTCGCCGGACGTCGCAGATCGATCCGCTCGGCAACCAATCGACCTGGACCTACGGTGCCCACCCCGATCCCCTTACGTCGACGGACGCCGAGGGACGCACGGTCACCGCCACGTACGACGCTGCAGGCCGGCCCCTCACCATTACGTCACCCGAAGGCAACGTGGAGACGTGGACGTACAACGCTAACGGCACCAAGGCGACGTATGAGGACGGCAACGGCGCCATCACGACATACACCTACGACGCCGCCGGGCAGGTTGCATCCAGCACCGATGACGACAACAACATCACCACGTTCACGTACAACGCCGCGGGACTATTGACCAGCACAACCACCCCAGGCGGTAGGACCACTACCACCGCATACGACAACGCCGGCCGTGTAGTCAGCGTTGAAGACCCCAACGGGGCCGTCACGGAGTATGACTACGACGCCGCCGGGAACCTCTCCGAGATCACGAACGCAGAGGGGGAGGCTACGGCATACACCTATGACGCAGCGGGTCAAAGGCTCACCATCACAGACGCGAACGACGCGGTCACGACTCTCACTTACGATCTGGCAGGCAATATCGCTACGCGCACCGACGCGAACGGAAACACGACAACTACGGCCTACGACCACTACGGAAATCTCGCACGCATCACCGACCCCTTGGGACGGACGACGAGCAGCACCTACGACCTGGCCGGAAGACTCACCGCGACGCAGCGACCGTCGGGGGCGACAACCAGCTACCTAAGGGACGCGGCTGGCCGAATCGTGGAGAGCACCGATCCGCTCGGCAAGGTCACCTCCCTCGAGTACGACCGGGTTGGGCAGGTGATCAGCCAGGAGGATCCGCTCGGGCGCATCACCAACACGCATTATGACGAGGACGGTCGCGTAGTCCAGATCACGCTGCCCGACCTCAGCGCAAAGCGCTTCGAGTACGACAACGCAGGTAACCTCCTCTCCTTCGAGAACGCGGACGAATTGGAGACCAGCTACACCTACACCAGTACGGGACTCGTAGAAACCCGCACCGACCCCGGCGGGCTGGTGACCGAGTACGAATACGACCCAGACGGAAAACTCGAAGTCGTCACCCGCCCGGACTCGACCACCGTCGAGTACACCTACAATGACGCCGGACTGCTTACGGCCGTCGATTACCCGTCCTCTCCCGGTGAAGGCGCGACCCATGTCTATGACGATGTCGGTCGACTCACTGAACTGACCGACAGCACCGGAACAACGACACTCACATACGACAGCACGGGTCGCGTCGCGTCTGAAACGGACGGCAGCGGAGACACGATCACCTACACCTACGACGCCGGCGGTCGCCTTCTGACAATCGGCTATCCCGCGGTGGGGGATGTCACATACGACTATGACGATGCCGACCAGATCGTGAGCGTCACGGACTGGTCGAGTCGCTCAACAAACTTCACCTGGACGCTGGACGGAAAGCTCAGTACACAGGAGACGCCGAACGGCATTGAACAAGAGCGCCTCTACGACCTCGCCGGACGCGCGACTTCGATCGTCACCAGCGATGCCACCACCGCTCTGGCCACCTTTACCTACGCCCACGATGACGCCGGCCAGCTCACTCAACTGAGAACCGAGTTCGACGTCGGTGAACTGACCGCTGACTATGACCACGACCTGCTCGGTCAACTCTCAGGCGTCTCCCGCGACGATGGCTTGGCCAATCCGACCACGGTGCCTGTAACGGCCTCGCCCGGCGGGCTGCTGACCATCGGTGACGACGGTGCCGCGCTCACCTACAACGCCGCGCAGCAGGTCGTCGAGCGAGAGCCTCTGTCGGGACCGCCCGCGACGTACAGCTACAACGCCAACGGTGCGCGGGTAGAAGCCGAAGTCGCGAGCAGCCCGACGACGACCACGACATATGCCTACGACGCCGCAGATCGCCTCTCCTCCGTCATATCCGGAACAACATCGGTCGAATACGAAACCGATGCACGCGGACTGCGCCAGACCCGCGATGATGGCGCAGTCGCGGATTTCACGTGGTCGACTGTGCGATCGATCCCGCTATTAATCAGCGACGGCGAGTACCGCTACCTGTATGCCTCGAGCACCACGCCGTTCGCGCAGATTGAGATCTCTACTAGTGAGCTCACCTACCTGCACGACGATGAACTCGGATCTGTTCGCCTGGCAACTGATGGTGCGGGCGGGGTGCTCGGTGCACAAAGTTTCACGGAGTTCGGAACGCCGGTGCCGGCCGCGGGCGCGATCGACTCGCACGTCGGCTTTACCGGCAATTGGACCGACCCTGACACCGGACTTGTTCACCTGCGCGCCCGCGACTACGACCCGGAGACAGGCCAGTTCCTCAACGTGGACCCGGCCCTGGAGGACACACGACAGCCGTATGCATACGCCGCCAATAATCCGGTGCAGCTCACCGATCCCATGGGGCTAGACCCGCGACCGAGGGACACAGCTGCCCCATCGTCCACCGGGATAGCGCCCACTTTGACCCCAGCAGAAATCGCGCTCCTATGCGGTACGGCGGCAGACGGCTCTTTCGAGGCGAAAGGCGGGTCGGATTCCGACATAGCTCAAGCCCTCGCTGATCTGGCAGAAAACTATTCGGTGATTCTCGGTTGGACTGCGGTGGTCCTCAATGGGCTTGGAGTTATCGCCGGGGCGGGGTGCGCCCTTGGCCCCCATGCGTGCGCCGGCTCCCTCGCCGTTTCTCTGGGGCTTGGCGTATCGGCGGGTGCATTGGCGGGCGTCTCCGCGATTCTGGACTGCGTCCCCTACGGGTTCGATGGCAGGTGCATCGCGGGGCTTATCTACGCCGACGTGGCGTTCGCTTCAACCGTCATGGTGCAGCCAGCGCCTCTTGGCAACGGGATAAGTTTGATACTGGGTATTGCCTGGATGGCTGGCGGTAGGCCGCAATTGCGCTGACGCAGGAAGATCGTCACATGACAGTAGAGTTTGGGCTCGTGCTCACCATCTCGACGCTGGTATTCGTTGCCGGTCTGGTGATGATTCTGGGTCGGCGACGCATTGCGGAGAACGCGTCGGCTGCGGGCGCGAAGGGAATGGGGACGCCGCGATCAGCGGCATCGATCGGGGTGTTCTTCATCGCCATCGCTCTGCTCGGCCCAGTGATCGTGCTGGTCCTGAATCCTCGCATGGTCACATTGTGGAACCTACCGGGAGTGAATGTCGGCCTCGGCCTAGGACTACTGGTAGCGAGCGCGTCAATCGGCCTCCCTGCGATCATCGTAGGCATCCTCCTCTTCCGGCGCGCCTGGCGCGAGCGAGAGCAGTGGGTGGCGAACGATCAGAACAGAATAAAGGCGCCAGCAATGCTGCTCGTTGCCACCGTGACGCTGGTCATCGGGCTAACGGTGATCGTGAGCGCTCTGATTATATTCCTAGCCTCGCTCGCGTAGGCCGCGGGTGGGTCACACAACCCATCGAGTGCGGCATGCTCCTCCCCTGGAGGATCTGATAAGAGGTCCTCGGACCCTGCAGCCGACTGGAATGCCGGGATGGTCGATGGCGATAGCACGATAGAGACTTCGTTTCGAGGGCCGGCTACGTCCAGTGACGCATGACGTCCGCAGGTCGTAGTTGACACCACATTCCGGGGGTCCCGCCTGGCGACGCTCGTGTGGGCTGACCCCTTCATTCGGTCCGGACGCTCTGTGAGTCGTCGGTTTCGATTTGATGGGTGCATTGCCGAGCGTACTCGGCGGGCGGTAGGTAGCCG
>Ga0180219_1000232_pt1 | contig 54615 bp, 52 predicted proteins | sample eDN3rd30CBELigMG_FD_151338 | JGI IMG/M metagenome (GOLD analysis project Ga0180219, IMG submission 151338) | Enriched Miracle-Growth compost microbial communities from Emeryville, California, USA - eDNA 3rd pass 30_C BE-Lig MG (version 2)... ... | reverse complement strand
CGGTGTCGGTCATGGCATCATCCTTCTGGCACGTTGAACCGGACAGAATGAACCATATGGGTGTATTGTAGGAAAGGGGTTTTTTACGCCGGGGGCGTCCTGTCCTGTGTTCGCGGGTGAGACACGGCGAAAGCGGGGGTCCTGCGATGCAGGCGCGCGCCATCTGGGCCCCGGCTTGCGCCGGGGCTCGCGATGGGGACGTCGGGATGCTGGGGAGCGCCCCCCCCTCTCGTCACCCCGGGCTTGACCCGGGGTGACGATGGAAGATGGGCGATCTCCGTGGCCGCTGCGGCTGCCCCCTCCCGCAAGCGGGAGGGGAAGGCTAGTCCGGTTGCGCGGGGGCGGGGTGGGTGGTTTATTTGATCTTGTCGCGGTTCGCGTAGAGCAAGGCCGCAAGCACCGCGGCCGAGCCGATGCCGAGGCCGGCGGCGGCGGTTTTCCAGGCGCGGCCGCGCTTGCCGTCCTTTGCCTCCGCCTCTGCCGCCTCGGCGGCTTCCTGCTGCTCGTGCCGTTCGCGCGCGGCGCGCAGCACCTCATTTTCCTCGTCTTCGTTCGGGGGAGGAGTCGGCTGGCCTTCGTTCGTCATCGTCTTCTCAACTTCCTTGCTCAACTTAGTGCCTGGTCGACAGGCACATAGTCGGTTCCGATCGCTTCGGCTACCGCCTCGAACGTCACCTTGCCGTTCCAAACGTTCAAACCCTGCGCGAGATGCACGTCGCGGCGCAGCGCCTCTTTCCAGCCCAGTTCGGCGATGCGCAGCGCGTGGGGCAAGGTGACGTTGTTGAGCGCATAGGTGCTGGTGCGCGCGACCGCGCCCGGCATGTTGGCGACCGCATAATGAACGATGCCGCCCTCGATATAGGTCGGGTCGGCGTGCGTCGTCGCGTGGCTGGTCTCGAAGCAGCCGCCCTGGTCGATCGCGACGTCGACGAGCACCGCGCCGGGGCGCATCGTCCTGAGCATGTCGCGCGTCACCAGCTTCGGCGCCTCGGCGCCGGGGATCAGCACCGCGCCGATGACGAGGTCGGCCTCTGCGACGCATTCAGCGAGGTTGGCGCGGTTCGAGAAGCGCGTCTTCGCGCGCGATTCGAAGAAGGTGCCGACGCGTTCGAGCACCTCGGGATCGCGGTCGAGGATGGTGACGTCGGCGCCGAGCCCCGTCGCCATCTGCGCCGCGTTGAAGCCGACGACGCCGCCGCCGATGATGCACACCTTGCCCGGCGCAACGCCGGGGACGCCGCCGAGCAGCACGCCGCGGCCGCCGTGCGCCTTTTCGAGCGCGGTCGCGCCGGCCTGGATCGACATGCGTCCCGCGACCTGGCTCATCGGCTTGAGCAGCGGCAGGCCGCCGTGCGGGCTGGTCACGGTTTCATAGGCGATGCACACCGCGCCCGATGCCATCAGGTCGCGCGTCTGATCGGGGTCGGGCGCGAGGTGGAGATAGGTGTAGAGGATCTGCCCTTCGCGCAGCATCGCGCGTTCGGCCGGCTGCGGCTCCTTCACCTTCACCACCATCTCGCACGATGCGAAGATGTCGGCGGCCGCGGGCACGATCTCCGCCCCCGCGTCCTCGTAGAAGCGGTCGTGCGCGCCGATGCCTTCGCCGGCGCCGGTCTCGACCAGCACGCGATGGCCGTGCACGACGAGCTCGCGCGCGCTCTCCGGCGTCAGGCCGACGCGATATTCGTGATTCTTGATTTCCTTCGGGGTGCCGATGATCATGCTTCGCTCTCCCATTTGTCGCTGCGATCCTGCCGGCCGCGACCTGTTTTCGCGGCGGGTGGAGCCTTCGGACGAACATAACAGCAAGATGGCGCGATTTGCTTGCAAATCGTCGTGCGATTGCGCAATTTCGCGCATGATTTGTGCGTCAACGGCCGGCGGAGCGCGAAATGCTTGATCGAATCGACGTCCGGCTGCTCGACCTGTTGCAGCGCGAAGGCCCAAAATCGGCGGTCGAGCTCGGCGAGCGGGTGGGGCTGTCGCCCTCGGCCTGTCACCGCCGCATCCGCGCGCTCGAGGCCGCCGGGATCATCGCCGGCTATGCCGCGCGGCTCGACCCGGCGCGCATCGGGCTGGGCCTCGACGTCTTCGTCGACATCAGCCTGACCTCGCAGAGCGAGGAGGCGCTGACCGCCTTCGAAAGCGCGGTGCTGCGCTTCGACGAGATCCTCGAATGCCAGCTCCTGTCGGGCGCCGCCGACTATCGGCTGCGCGTCGCGGCGCGCAGCGTCGCCGACTTCGACCGGCTGCACCGCCACTGCCTGTCGCGCCTGCCCGGCGTCGCGGCAATGCACAGCGCCTTCGCGCTGCGCACGATCAAGGCGTTCGGCGGCTATCCGGTCGGCGTCGATCGCTTTTGAGCGGGGCTCTTTCGCCCCGGATTCCGCCGCCGGGTTAACGGCGAATTTACCACTTCGCAGCATATCCCGTTCATCCGTTTCATCGGACGCGAGCGCCGCGTTCCGAAAGAATGGCCGCGAGGGACAGGATCATGGTGAAGGACAACCCCATTCATAAGCAGCAGATCGATCCGGTGCTGATGGCCGATCGCTTTCCCTATTACGATCTCGACGGCCGGCTGGCCGCCGACGCGCACGAGATCGCCGGGATCACCGCCGGGCACGAAGAGCCGATCGGGCGCGCCTATTGGACCGCGTTCAACGCCCTGCCCCACGTCCGCAAGGCCGAGGGCGAACTGCTCGAAGCCTATGTCCGCGGCAGCGCCCGGCACATGCTGGTCAAATATTCGGACCCCGCGGGCCAGGAATCGGCGACCATCGCCTGCCAGAACACCCACATGGCGCTGCGCGTCGGGGTGCCGCTCGCCTCGGTGCTGTCGTGCCTGGGCGAAAGCCAGCGGCTGACCATCGAGCATGTCGTGCGCGCCTGCGCCGGCGACGCCGCGCGCATCGTCCGGCTGACCAGCGCGATCAACCGGCTCGCGCTGCTCGAGGCGGACATCATGCAGACCTATGCCGAAAAGCTGGACCGCGCCGCGATCTCGAGCGAGCGGCAGGCGCTGGCGGGCGATTTCGACCGTTCGATCGCGACGCTGGTGCAGGATACCGACGGGGTGCGCCAGCAGCTCGCGAGCCAGGCCGAGGCGGCCGACGCCGCCGCCAAGGGCATGATCGCCAAGACGAGCGAGGTCGCCGCGGCGTCCGAACAGTCGGCGATGGCGATGCGCGAGGCGGCCTCGACCGCCGCCGGGCTGATCCGCGCGATCGAGGATGCGCGCAGCGAGGTCGAGGCCTCCGCCAGCGTCGCGACCCGCGCGTCCGAACAGGCGGGCGAAGCGGTCGCCATGTCGGAGGCGCTGTCGCGCCACGCCGAATCGATCGAATCGATCCTGGGCCTGATCCGCGAGATCGCGGGACAGACCAACCTGCTCGCCCTCAATGCGACGATCGAGGCGGCGCGCGCCGGCGAATCGGGCCGCGGTTTCGCGGTCGTCGCGCAGGAGGTGAAGAGCCTGGCCAACGAAACCGCGCGCGCGACCGACGACATCGCGGGCAAGATCACCGCGATCCAGCAGGCGACGCGCGGCGCGGTGAACGCCAACCAGTCGATCCAGGCGACGATCGTCGACGTGCAGGAATCGGCGCAGCGCATCCGCGACGCGATGGACGCGCAGGCGCAGACGGTGACCTCGATCACCGCCGCGGTCGACGAAACCGCGCTCGCCGCCGATTCGATGTCGTCGACCATCGCGAGCATCCGCAACGATTCGGGCATGGTCGCGGGCGAGATCAGCGTGCTGAGCGAGAAATTCGCCAAGATGGGCGAACGGCTCCAGTCGCTCGAAAAGGCCGCGAGCGAGTTCAGCCGGCGGGTGGCGTAGGGACTTCGTCGTCCCGGACCTGATCCGGGGTCCCGCTTTTCGGGCGTTGCTGAGCGGGACGCGGATCAGGTCGGCGTTTATACCCTTGGGACAAGGAACAAGGTGATCCCCGGCGAAAGCCGGGGTCCATGACAGGGAAGCGCGCGCTATCTGGACCCCGGCTTTCGCCGGGGGTCACTCACTTGCCCGAACGGGATAAGCGCCGATCAAGTCCGGGGTGACGATGACGATAGAAGCCAGACTGCCTTGCACCGAACCCCGTACCCGCTAAACGCGGGCGCATGACCACGCATATCCTGATCACCGGCGCGAGCCGCGGCATCGGCGCCGCGATTGCGGACGCCCTCGCGCGGTCCGACTGCCGCACCGTCGCGCTGTCCAGCGCCGACGGCGACCTTGGCGACCCCGCAGTTCCCGACCGGCTGTGGGCCGCGAGCCTCGACCGGCTCGACGGGCGCATCGACGTGCTGATCAACAATGCCGGGGTGTTCGAGGCGAACCCGATCGAGGCGGCCGACGCCGACTGGCTTTCGGGCTGGGAGCGCACGCTCGGCATCAACCTGACCGCGGCGGCGCTGCTGTGCCGGCGCGCGGTGCTGCACTGGCAGGAGGGCGGGCGCGGCGGCCGCATCGTCAATATCGCAAGCCGCGCCGCCTATCGCGGCGACAGCCCGGCGCACTGGCATTATGCCGCGTCGAAGGCCGGGATGGTCGCGATGACCAAGACGATCGCGCGCGGCTATGGCCGCGAGGGCATCCTGGCCTTCGCCATCTGTCCCGGCTTCACCATGACCGGCATGGCCGAGGCGTATCTGGCGAGCCGCGGCGGCGAGCAACTGCTCGCCGACATCCCGCTCGGCCGCGTCGCCGGCCCCGAGGAGATCGGCGAGATGGCGCGCTGGTGCGCACTCGACGCGCCGCCCTCGATGACCGGCGCGGTGCTCGACGCCAACGGCGCGTCCCATGTGCGTTGAAAGCCGTGGCCACCTATCCCCTCCCGTCATTCCCGCGAAAGCGGGAATCTGTATGACGAGATCAATGGTTGACCGCATCGAAAGCGGGATTCCCGCTTTCGCGGGAATGACGGAGTAGGAATTGAGCTGGCTGATTTCCCTTCCCTGCACGCGGGACGAAGCCGAGGCCCTGTCAGGCGAGGTGCCCGCGCTCGACGCGCTGGCCGAGGCGCCGGTCGTGGTGACGCGCGAGATCGACGAGGCGGCGGGGCGATGGCAGCTCGACGCCTATGTCGAGACGCGGCCGGGCGCCGCCCTGCTGCGCCTGCTGCAAGGGCTGGTGCCGAGCGCGCAGGGGGTGAAGCCGAGCGTCGAGCGATTGCCCGAGGCGGATTGGCTGACGCTGAGCCAGCAGGGGCTGGAGCCGGTGCGGGCGGGGCGCTTCTTCGTCCACACCAGCCACCACGCCGACGCCATCCCGGCGGGCACCACGCCCTTCCTGATCGACGCGGGCCAGGCGTTCGGGACCGGCGGACACGACACGACCGCGGGGTGCCTGGCGATGCTCGACCGGCTGGCGCGGCAGGGCGTGCGCCCGCGCCATGTCGCGGACATCGGCACCGGCACCGGGCTGCTCGCCTTCGCGACGCTGGCGCTGTGGCCGCGCGCGCGGGCGATCGCGTCGGACATCGACCCCGCGAGCATCGAGGTGACGCGGGCCAATGCGGCGATCAACGGCGTCGCGCTGGGGCGCGCGGCCGGGCAGCTCTCGCTCGCGGTGGCGCCGGGGACCGATCATCCGGCGATCCGGCGGCGCGCGCCCTATGATCTGGTCGTCGCCAATATCCTCGCGGGGCCGCTGATCACCCTTGCCCCCGACATCGCCGCCGCGACCGCGCCGGGCGGCCGCGCCATTCTGGCGGGCCTGATCGCGCGGCAGATGGAGCCGGTGCTCGCCGCCTATCGCGCGCGGGGATTCCGGCTGGTCGCGCGCGGCGGCAGCGCCGAATGGCCGTGCCTGTTGCTGGTCAAGCGGCGGCGCCATGGCTGGCGGCGGAAGGAACGCGCGCTGCACCGGGCGAGCGCGTCGGATGCGACGTTCGGGAGCTGGTGACGTTCTGCCCACCCCGCTGCGAGTAGCGAGCAAGCTCGCAACTCTCGCTGCCCCTCCCGCTTGCGGGAGGGGAGGTTCGGTCATCCGCTCTTTGCCAGCGCATAGTCCTGCGTGCCGCGCGTGATGACCTTATCGCCGGGCAGGATGTCGGCGATCGGGATCGGAGGCAGCGCGGCGTTGGCGGCATAGAGCGGCGCGAAATCGGTGTTCACCGTCACGTCGAGCAACTGGTCGAGGCTGTCGATGACGAAATAATTCTGCTGGAAATCGTCGATCCGATAGTCGGTCCGCATCACGCGAGCGAGGTCGAAGCCGATGCGGTTCGGACTGTCCGATTCGAGCGCGAAGACGCTTTCGGCATAGGAGGAAACGATGCCGGCGCCATAGATGCGCAGGCCCCCGTCCTCGCGGATCAGGCCGAATTCGACCGTATACCAATAGAGGCGCGCGAGCTGTTTCAGCGCGTCGAACTTCAGGCTACGCAGGCCGCCCTCGCCATAAGCCTGCATATAGTCGGCGAACACCGGGTCGGCGAGCATCGGAACATGACCGAAGACGTCGTGGAAGACGTCGGGTTCCTGCAGATAGTCGAGCTGCTGCGGGGTGCGGATGAAATTGCCCGCGGGAAAGCGCCGGTTGGCGAGATGGTCGAAGAAGACGTCGTCGGGCACCAGCCCCGGCACCGCGACGACCTGCCACCCGGTCGCGTCCATCAGCCGCGCATTGAGGTCGCGATAGTCGGGAATGCCCGGCTTTTCGAGTCGCAGCACGTCGATGCCGCGCAGGAACGCCTCCGACGCGCGGCCGGGCAGCATCGCCGACTGGCGCGCGAAGAGGCGGTCCCACATCGCATGCTCGTCGGCGGTGAAGGCGTCCCAATCCTGCGGACAAGTCCAGTCGGGCGCGGCGCCCGGCGGCGGGGTTTCGTGGACGTGGGTAAATCGGCTCTCCATGCGCAGCTTTCTAGCATGGAACTGGTTTCCAGTGAAACCTTATTCGCCGATCGGCACCACCGCGGTCGCCAGCCGGTCGACCTCGGTGCGGTCGTGGCTGACGTAGAGGATCGGGAGCTTCAGCTCGTCGCGGATGCGCTCGATCACCGTCATGATGTCGCCGCGCCGCGCCGCGTCGAGCGACGAGAGCGGTTCGTCCATCAGCAGGATTTCGGGACCCGCGAGCAGCGCGCGGCCGATCGCGACGCGCTGCGCCTCGCCGCCCGACAGGCTGCGCGGCCAGCGGTCGAGCAACGGGCCGATGCCGAGGAAGGCGGTCGCCTCGTCGAGGCTCATCCAGCGGTCGCCGGGGTCGGCGAGCGCATGGCCGTAGGTGAGGTTTGCGCGCACCCGCCGGTGCGGGAACAGCCGCCCGTCCTGAAAGACATAGCCGATACGCCGCGCCTCCGGCGGCAGGTCGACACCCTCGCCGAACAGGGTGCGGTCGCCGATGCGGATATGGCCGCGGTCGGGGCGCAGCAGCCCCGCGACCATGTTCAGGATGCTGGTCTTGCCCGCCCCCGACGGGCCGAACAGCGCGGTGAGGCCGGGGCCGGCCGCGAAGCGCGCCGCGATGACGCGCCCTCCCAACCGCTTTTCGACGTCGATCTCAATCGCCATGGCGCGCCCGTTCGCCATGGGTGCGGCGCACCAGCGCCTCCGACAGGATCAGCGCCGCGAGCGACAGCGCGACCGACAGCAGGGCAAGCCGCGTCGCCATCGCCTCCGCCCCCGGCACCTGCAATGCCGAATAGATGGCGAGCGGCAGGGTGCGCGTTTCGCCGGGGATGTTCGAGACGAAGGTGATCGTCGCGCCGAACTCGCCGATCGAGCGCGCGAAGCCGAGGACGAGCGCGGCGAGCACGCCGGGGAGCGCGAGCGGCAGGCTGACGGTGCGGAAGGCGTGCCAGCGCCCGGCGCCCAGCGTGCGCGCCGCGCCCTCCAGCCGCCGGTCGATCCCTTCGATCGACAGCCGCATCGCGCGCACCATCAGCGGCAGCGCCATGATCGCGGCGGCGAGCGCGGCGCCGGTCCAGCGGAACATCAGCGTGACGCCGAACGCGTCCGCCAGCCAGCGCCCGAGCGGCCCCGCCGGCCCGAAAGCGAGCAGCAGCAGCCAGCCGGTGACCACCGGCGGCAACACCAGCGGCAGGTGGACGAGTCCGTCGAGCAGCACCCGGCCGGGAAAGCGATAGCGCGCGAGCGCCCAGGCGAGCGCGAAGGCGAGCGGCAGCGTCGCGAGCACCGCGGCGCCGCCGACCTTGAGCGACAGCGCGACGATGCTCCATTCCTGGGGGGAGAGCATCAGCCCATCCCTGCCCTCTCCCCTTCAGGGGAGAGGATAGCGCAGCTTGCTCCGAAAGGAGCTAGCGGAGCTTGGAGAGGGGGAAATCGCGCGGCGCAATATCCCCCTCTCCAACTTCGGCCAGGCGCTTCGCGCCAAGCCTTCATATCCTCTCCCCTGAAGGGGAGAGGGCGGAGAGAGATCGCGCGCTTCAAGGCGCCGAGAAGCCGTGCCGCGCGAAGATCGCGCGCGCCTGCCGCGACAGCAGGAAGGCGCGGAAGGCCGCGGCGTCGGGGTGGCGCGAGGCGGCGAGCAGCGCGACCGGGTAACGGATCGGCGGATGACTTGCCGCGGGGAAGGTGCCGACGACGCGCACCCGCCGCGAGGCGCGCGCGTCGGTCGCGTAGACGATGCCGAGCGGCGCGGCGCCGCGCTCGACCAGCGCCATCGCGGCGCGGACATTCTCGGCCGGGGCGAGATGCCCGGAAACGCTGCGCCACACGCCGAGCGACGTCAGCGCCGCCTTCGCATATTTGCCCGCCGGCACCGCGTCGGTGTCCGCCACCGCGAGTCGCCCGCCGCCGAGCGCGCGCGCGAGCGGAAAGCCGCGCGCCGGGGTCAGCCGCAGCCCGCTTCCCGCCGGCGCGATCAGCACCAGCCGGTTGCCGAGCAGCGTCGTGCGCGTGCCCTTGCGGACCCGCCCCGCCTTTTCCACCGCGTCCATCCACGGCTCGTCGGCGGAGAGGAAGAGGTCGGCGGGCGCCCCCGCCATGATCTGCCGCGCGAGCGCCGAGGAACCGGCAAAGGACAGGACCGGGCGCGCATGTCCCTGCGCCGCCCAAGCGTCGGCGGCGGCGGTCAGCGATTCCTGGAGGCTTGCCGCCGCGAGCACCAGCGGGCCGCGCTCGGCGGCGCTCGCGAGCGGGGCCAGCAGCGACAGGGCGAGGAGCAGGAAGAGACGCCGGAGCCAGAACATCGCGGCCGGCTATACCCGCGTCAGCCCGCCGGCGAAAGCGGCGCGAGGAGGCGGATGCGCCCATAGCCGCTTTCGACCAGCCCGCGCGCCGCCAGGTCGCGCAGCGCGGCGCCAAGCGTGACCCGCGACACGCCGAGGCGGTCGGCGAGTTGCTGCTGCGTCGCGCGCACGCTGGCGCCATCCTCCGCATCGGCGGCGAGGATCGCGAGCTGACGCGCGAGCCGCTCGGCGGTCGGCAGGCGCCGCTCGGCGTCGATGATATCGAGCGCGGCGGCGAGCTGGCGGCCGAGGCTGCGCAGCAGCAGCTCGGCCCAGCCGACATCGCCCTGCATCAGCCGGCGCAGCAGCGGCCGGTCGATCGCGACCAGCGCCGCTGCGCCCTGCGCCTGCGCGTCGGCCTGGCGCGGGACGCCGGTGAAGAAGGCGAGCTCGCCGAACATGTCGCCGGGGCCGAGGGTGCCGAAGACGGTGAAGCCGCCGTCGGCGGCGTAGCGGCCGACCGTCACCCGCCCCTCGATCACCGCCCAGAAGGCGGTGCCGGGATCGCCCTGCTGCTGGACGAACTGGCCGTCGGCGAAACGCCGCACCGGCGCCATCGCCGCGAGCCGCGCGCGCTCAGGGGGCGACAGGCGCGTGCATTCGGCCAGCGCGAAATGATGGCTGTTTTGCATTTCGCCCCGCTTCTTGCGGCAGGGAGAGCGGAAGGGCAAGCGCGCCCTATCCGCCCTTTCCCTCTCCGCCTAGAAGCGCGCGCGCAGGCCGGCGGAGACCGCGCGGCGCTCGACCGGATAATAGATCGCCGACGCGTCCGTCACGTCGATCGCGGCGCTGATATCGCCGATCGCCCGCTTGCCCGTGATGTTGCGGACGTCGAGGAAGGCGTCGATGCCCTCGGCCATGCGCGCGCCGGCGGTGAGGCCGAGCAGCGCATAGCCGGGGGTGCGGACGCGGTTCCGGTAATCGGCGAACGGCCCCTGCGGCAGCCATTCGACGCTCGGCGCGACGTGCAGCGCGTCGGTGCCGAGGCGCAGTTCGGCGCGGTAGACGTGGCGCGGGACGACCGGCAGGCGGTTGTCGCCGAACTCGACGTCGTCGCGGAAGCGGAAGTCGCTGTAGGTGTAGACCTGCCGCAGCCGCAGCCAGTCGGTCGGCGCGATTTCCAGCGCCGCCTCGATTCCCTGATGCCGCGTCCGGCCGGCGTTGAAGGTCGACGCCGGGATGTCGGCGTTCACCGTATATTGCAGCAATTCGCCCTTGATATCGGCGCGGTAAAGCGAGAGGTCCCAGCCCAGCGGCCCTGCCTGCCCGCGCGTGCCGACCTCCGCGGTCCACGCCCGCTGCGGGTCGAGCGGGACGAAGGCCGATGTCTGCGCCAGCTCGATGAAGCCGGGGAATTCGACCGAACGGCTGTAGTTGCCGTAGACCTGCACCCCCGGCGCGGGCTCGAACAGCAGGCCGAGCTTGGGCGAGAAGGCATCGAAGTCGGCGCGGCCTTCATGGTCGACCGGGCCGTTGTTGAACGCCTCGCGCTGCCGCCGCATGCCGTCGGCGTAGATGCCGCCCGCGATCAGCGACAGGCCTTCGACCGGTTTCAGCCGCACCTCGCCATAGAGGGTCGCGGTGCGCGCATCCTGCCGCGCGTCGAAGGTCTTCGCGCCGCGCCGCCCCGCGACATTGACGAAGCGCCGCGAATGGACGTCGCCGACGCGCAGCTCGCCGCCCAGCGTCGCCTCGACCGGCCCGGCCGCATAGTCGAAACGGAAGAAACCGCCGCGGTCGACGCTCTTCTGGTCGATGAGCTGATAGATGGGGTGGTGCAGCGTCTTGGCGTTGACGAAGACGCCGACATCGAGCTGCGCCGCGCCGAGATCGAAGCGGGTGCGGTTCTGGAGCCGCAGCGAGTCGATATCGCGCGCCTGGTCGCCCGCGACGCTGCCGGCATTGGCGCGGCGCGGCGCGGTCAGCGCCTCCTCGCGGGTCAGCGCGCCGGGCAGGTCCTGATCGATGCTGTTGTAGCTCGCGTAGAGGCGCGTCGTGATCCGGTCGGTCAGCGCGAGCCCGGCATTGCCGTGGAAGCGCAGGCTGCGCCGCCGGGCATGGTCGCGGTCGCCGTCCGACGTGTCGGCGCTGACCGCGCCCCACGCATCGGCGCGCTCGTCCGCGACCCCCGCCGACACCAGGGCGCGCAGGCTGTCGAAGCTGCCGCCGTCCACGCGCAGATAGACGCCGCGCGCAGTGCGTCCGGTCGGCGTCACGCCGTTGATCGCGCCGCCCAATGTCCCCGAGCCGAAGCGCAGCGCATTGGCGCCGCGATACACTTCGAGATGGTCGAAGAAGATCGGCTCCAGCTCCTGGAAATCGCCATTGTCGTCGGCGAGGTTGATCGGCACCCCGTCCTGGAGCAGCGTCAGCCCGCGCATGTGATAGCCGCGCGACAGGCCCGAGCCGCGGATCGATATCCGCACCTCCTGCCCGAAGCGCGGCTGGAGATAGACGCCGGGGGAGAAGGCGAGCGTGTCGCGCAGGCTGACGATCGACTTGTCGGCATAATCCTCGTGAGGGACGATGTCGGCGCCGCCGGGCGTCTTCGCCGCGCGGAGCTCGGCGGCGTCGGTGTCGGCGGGGGCGGTGACGATGATGGTCGTGTCGCCTTCGGCCGTTTCGGCATGGGCAGGAGTTGGGGCGAGCGTGATGGCGAGCGCCAGCAAGGGCGCCGCGCGTGTGGCGTGAGTTTTCATGGGTTTTCTTCCCTGGATATGAGATTGGGTCGCGGCCGCGTCGACCGCGAAATGCGTCTCTATCGTCATCCCGGCGAAAGCCGGGATCTCCGCGGTGCATGGGGACGCAAGGATGAGATCCCGGCTTTTGCCGGGATGACGACCTTAAGCCAGGAAAGGGGGGCCGGTGCTCGGCGGAAGCGGCGAGGCGATGCCCGGCGCATAGCCGAGCGAGGGGATCGCGGCGGGCACCGGCTCGGCCCGCGCCGGCGTTTCGGGCAGCGCGGGGGTGTCGGGGACGATCGGCGCGACCGCGAGCGCGCCCCACGGGCAATGCTGGTCCTGCGCCGCGTCATGGTCGCCGGCGCTCTCGACCGGGATGGTCAGCGTGGCGCCGGGGTTCGCCGGGTCCGAACAGACGCGAACGGTGATCGAGCCGCCGCCGTCGGTCTCGATCATCCAGCCCGGCGCGACGAAGACGCGCGCCGCCAGCGCCAGCAGCACGGGCAGCAAGAGCAGGATGCCGGGACGGCGAAAGGCGGCGAGGGTGCCCATGGTGCGCGGCCTTATGCGGCGGCGCGCGGCGGGGCAAGCGGACATTATGTCCATGCTGCCCGCATCATTCGGCCGCCGCCTCGTCGGTCTTCTTCCCCGTTCGCGTCCACGGATAGAGGAACTGGCCCCAATAGGCCTTGGGCACATCTTCGGGGATGCCGTAATGTTCGGGCCAGCGGTCCTTCGGCAGGTGGAAGGTGCCGAAAATCTTGTCGAGGAAAGGAAAGTGGATCGCGAAATTGACGTCGAACGCCTCGCGTTCGAGCCCATGATGCCAGTGATGGAAGCGCGGGGTCGCGAGCCAGTGGCCGAGCCGGTTGAAACTGCCCCCGACATTGGCGTGGAGCAGCGACGACCAGACATAGACGAAGCCGATATAGGCCTGCATCACCGACGGACTGAACCCCAAGGTGAACAGCGGCAGCGAAGTGATCGAGCGCAGCAGGATGATCTCGACGAAGTGCATCCGCGATCCCGCGAGCCAGTCCATCGATTTCGCGCTGTGGTGGATCGCGTGGAAGCCCCAGAGGAAGGGGAAGCGGTGAAAGCTGCGGTGGAACCAATATTGCACGAAATCGGACGCGACGAGGACGATGGCGAACTGGACGAGCCATGGCAGCGACGCGACCGCGGCGCGCAAGGCGTCCCAATTGCCGGTATGGTCGTTGACGAACGCCTGCGGCGCGAGCGCGAGAAAGCTCAGCACCTGAACGAACATCGTGCTGACCAGATAATAGAAAAGGTCCTCGCGCCATTCGGTGCGGAACAGGCGCTGCGCGCGGCGGTGCGGGAAGGCGCGCTCGAGCGGCGCGAACATGAAGCCGGTGACGAGCAGGTTGACGATGAAGAAGTCGAGCCCGAAGAAAATGCCCCAGTCGCGCGTCTCGGCGGGCTGGACATTGGCGCCGCCGAGCAGCGCCGCGGCGAGCCCGATCATCAGCGCGGTCAGCCCGAGGACCTTGCGGGGCCGCAGCAGCAGGCTCAAGAGCGCGAGGCCGTAGCTGACGAGCAGGGTCAGGTGGACGAAACCGCGAAAGCCGGTCCAGTTCTTGACGACGGCAAGCTCGGGCGTCGCGAACCAGTCGGGAAAGCGCAGCGCGATCACCAGAAAAAAACCGGTGATCGCGAACAGCAGCCCGAAGAAGCCCGACAGCCAGCCGCTGCCGAAGCGCCGCACCTCGGTGTGCGATTCGAGATCGCGCATCAGGGTCCGGAGGTAATCGCGTCTGGCCATGATTCGCTCCTAACCCATCCTCCGCGACACGGATAGAAGGCGCGACCGGCAAAAGAACGGGCCGCCGCCGGAGCAAGGGGGGTCGCCACGCCCGGCCCGTTCGGGTTATGCCCGGCGGATGATCATGATGCTTCTTCCGCTCCTCGCCCTCGCGGCGCAGCCCGGCGCCGCCGAGCAGCCCGCGCCGCCGCCCGCCGCGCAGCCGGCGCCCGCGACGCCCACCGGTCCCGACCCGCGGCCCTATGTCGCGCTGGTGACCGACCTCGGCACGATCACCGTGCGAATCGAGGACAGGCGCGCACCCGTCACCGCGAAGAATTTCCTCCGCTATGTCGACGCCAAGCGGATGGACGGGTTCAAATTCTATCGGTCCACCCGGACGTGGGGACCGGCGAGCCGGCTGATCCAGGCGGGCAACCGCGGCAATGCCGCCCTGAACTTCCCGGCCATCGCGCACGAGCCGACCACCCGGACCGGGCTCACCAATTGCGACGGCGCGCTGTCGATGGCGCGGCTCAACCCCGGCGACGCGACGACCGATTTCTTCCTGCTCTTGTCCGACATCAAGGGATTCGACGCCGATGCGCAGGGCGGCGACGGCGCCGGTTTCGCGGTGTTCGGCGAGATCGTCGGCGGCCGCGACGTCGCCGAGCAAATCTATGCCGCGCCGGTATCGCCGACCGCGGGCGACGGGCCGATGCAGGGCCAGATCCTCGACCCGATGGTGACGATCAGGTCGGCGCGCCGCGTCGCCTCGCCGCCGCTGGCCGAGGCGCCGAAGGGCTGCGTCGTCAAGACCGAAGCGGCCGCGACCGGCGACGCGCCGCAGCCGCAGGGCGACGCGCCCTGAACCGCCATCATTTATTTTGCGTTCATCGGCGCTGTGGCTATACCGCGCGCATGACTCATCGCACCTCTCCGCGCGCCGCCCTGCGCATGTTCGCCGCCGCTCTCGTGATGACGCCCATGCTTGCGGCCTGCGCCGGGGGCGGTGGGGTCAAGAAGGACACGCGCTATGTCGCGCGCGACGTCAGCACCCTGTATCGTGCGGCGCAGGATCGGCTCGACCGCGGCCAGTACAAGCTTGCCGCGGCGCTGTTCGACGAGGTCGAGCGCCAGCATCCCTATTCGCCCTGGGCGCGCCGCGCGCAGCTGATGAGCGCCTTTTCCTATTATATGGACCGCGAATATACCCCGGCGATCGAGGCAGCGCAGCGCTTTCTGTCGATCCATCCGGGCAACAAGGACGCGCCCTACGCCTATTATCTGATCGCGCTCTGCTATTATGAGCAGATCAGCGACGTCACCCGCGACCAGAAGATCACCGAGCAGGCCAATGCCGCGCTCGGCGAGGTGATCCGCCGCTACCCGGGCAGCCGCTATGCCGCCGACGCGCGGCTCAAGATGGATCTGGTGCAGGACCATCTGGCAGGCAAGGAGATGGAAATCGGCCGCTATTACGAGCGCTCGTCGAGCTGGCTCGCGGCGTCGCTGCGCTTCCGCGAAGTGGTCGACAAGTTCCAGACCACCAGCCACACGCCCGAGGCGCTCTATCGCCTCGTCGAATGTTATCTGGCGCTCGGCGTGCCCGAGGAGGCGAAGAAGTCGGCCGCGGTGCTGGGCGCCAACTATCCGGGCAGCAAATGGTACAAGCGCGCCTTCGACCTGATGCAGAAGCACGCGCCGCAGGCCTGACGCATCGCGCGGCGCTTATACCCTTGAGACAAGGAAGCTTATGATCCCCGGCGAAAGCCGGGGTCCATGCGATGCAGGCGCATGCCTTCTGGACCCCGGCTTTCGCCGGGGATCACCCTTACCATGGGGCAAGGGGATAATTACCCATCGCGCGATAGATTCGCATTTTGTTCTGCGATAAGAGCGGATCATGCTCGTTGCTTCGCCCTCTCGTCCGAAAATAGGGACTGTCCCTATTTTTTGGGAAAAAATAGGGACAGTCCCTATTTTCGGAGGGCTCCGGTGCTGACCGCGCTGTCGATCGCCAATATCGTGCTCATCGAGCGGCTCGACCTCGATTTCGAGGGCGGGCTTGGCGTGCTCACCGGCGAGACGGGGGCGGGCAAGTCGATCCTGCTCGACGCGCTGGGCCTCGCGCTCGGGATGCGCGCCGATACCGGGCTTGTCCGGCAGGGCGCCGACAAGGCGCAGGTGATCGCGAGCTTTGCGCCGCCCGCGCCCGGAACCGCGCTCGCCGGGCTGCTCGCCGACAATGACGTCGCGCTCGAACCCGGCGAGCCGCTGCTGATCCGCCGCACGCTGAAGGCCGACGGCGGCAGTCGCGCCTTCCTGAACGACCAGCCCTGTTCGGCAGCGCTGCTGCGCGAAGTCGGCGGGCATCTGGTCGAGATCCACGGCCAGCACGACGACCGCGGCCTGCTCGCGCCCGCTGGGCACCGCGCGCTGCTCGACGCCTATGCGCGCGCCGACGCCGGTGCGGTGGCCGAAGCCCATGCCGCGTGGCGCACCGCCGAGGCGAAGCTTGCGGCGGCGAAGGCGGCGGTGAGCGAAGCGGAGCGCGACCGCGAATGGCTCGAGCATTGCGTCGCCGAACTGCGGACGCTCGCCCCGCAGCCGGGCGAGGAGGCCGAGCTGGCCGACGCGCGTGCGACGATGCAGAAGGGCGAGAAGATCGCGGGCGACCTCGCGACGATCCTCGAAGCGTTCGACGGCAGCGCGGGGGGGCCGGCGCTGCTGCGCGGCGCGGCGCGGCGGCTCGACCGGCTCGCGGGCGATCATGCGCTGCTCGCCGAGGCGCTCGCCAGCCTCGACCGCGCGATCATCGATGCCGACGAGGCCGAGACGAAGCTGCACGAGGCGGCGCGCGCGATGGAATATGATCCCGAGCGGCTCGAAGCGGCCGAGACGCGGCTGTTCGAGCTGCGCGCGATGGCGCGCAAACATGGGGTGCAGCCTGACGAACTGCCGCAGCTCGCGGGCGACCTCGCGGCGCGGCTCGACGCGATCGAGGGCGGCAGCGCCGGGCTCGCCAGGCTGGAAGCGGCGGTCGCCGGAACCGCGGCCGTCTATACGCACGCGGCGACGGCGCTCTCCGATCAGCGCGCCAGGGCGGCAGCGCGGCTCGACGCGGCGGTGGCGGGCGAGCTGGCGCCGCTGAAGCTCGATGCGGCGCGCTTCCGGACGCTCGTCGAACGGCTGCCCGCCGAGCGCTGGGGACCGGAGGGGATCGACCGCGTCGAATTCCTCATTTCGACCAACCCCGGGGCGCCCTTCGCGCCGCTCGCCAAGATCGCGAGCGGGGGCGAATTGTCGCGCTTCATCCTCGCGCTCAAGGTCGCGCTCGCCGAGGAGGGCGGCGCCGACACGATCGTCTTCGACGAGATCGACCGCGGCGTCGGCGGCGCGGTCGCGAGCGCGATCGGCGAACGGCTCGCGCGGCTGGCCAAGGGAACAGGGCAGAGCGCGGGCAGGCAATTGCTCGCCGTGACCCACAGCCCGCAGGTCGCGGCGAAGGGCGCGGCGCATTTCGTCATCGCCAAATCGAGCGAGGGTACGGTGACCCGCACCGGCGTCCGCGCCCTCGACCCCGCCGGCCGCCGCGAAGAAATCGCGCGGATGCTGTCGGGCGCCGAAGTGACCGCGGAAGCGCGCGCGCAGGCCGAGCGATTGCTGGAGGTGGCGTGACGCCGGGAGCATGCCCAATCCCCTCCTCTTCAGAGGAGGGGCAGCGAGACTTAGGCGCTTGCGCCGTAGTCGCAGCGGGGTGGTGCTGGAAGTCTTGCGCGCTGCCGCGCGCCACCACCCCAACCCCTCCTCTGAAGAGGAGGGGCTTATAATGGTCGGCCGCCGCACCATGCTCGAACGCGCGGCTGCCATGCGGCGAGAGCCTACGGAAGCGGAAAAGCGGCTATGGCGCTATCTGTCGGGCGCAAAGCTGGGTGGACTGAAATTCCGGCGGCAGGCGACGATCGGCAACCGGATCGCCGATTTCTTCTGTCCGGCAAAAAGGCTTATCGTCGAAATCGACGGCAATACGCATGATCGCGAACGCGATGCCGTGCTGGACCGCCAGATAGCGGCACAATTTGGCTATCGGACCATTCGCGTGACCAACGAGGACGTGCTCGGCAACATGGACGGTGTTCTACGGCATATCGCGGATATCGCCTGCCGGACGCCCGACCGATGGTCGTCGGGTAACACCCTATCATGACCGCCTTCCATCCCCTCGACCGGCCCGTCTGGAGCATGCTGACCGGGCGGCAGGCGCATCTGGCCGAGGGGGATGCAAGGGCGGTGCGGATCGACCGGGGGTATGGGCCGTTCGGCGCCGCCGCGGACCAAGGCGCCGCAGCGCAGGCGGCGCTCGCGGCGCTTGTGCCCAAGGATGGCGAATTGTGGATCGTCGAGGGCGCGCCGTGGCCGGTGCCGCCCGGCGCGCGCGAGGTGAAGCGCGCGGTGCTGGCGCAGATGGTGGCCGAGGGCGCGCCGCAGGCTGTGCGCGAGGACGAGCCGACGATGGTGCCGCTGTCCGATGTCGACGCTCCAGAGATGGCGGCGCTTGCCGATCATGCGCAGCCGGGGCCGTGGGGACCGACGACGCATCGCTACGGCCCCTTCTTCGGGATTCGTGAGGATGGGCGGCTGCTCGCGATGGCGGGGCAACGCATGTTGATGCCCCGCATGGCGGAGGTCAGCGGGGTCGCGACGTGGGAAGACTGCCGCGGACGCGGATACGCCCGCGCGCTGATCGGACATGTCATGCGCGCGATGGCCGCGCGCGGCGAACGGCCTTTCCTGCACAGCTATGCCGACAATGCGGGGGCGATCGCGCTCTACGAATCACTCGGGTTTCGCATCCGGCGGCGGGTGCATGTGCTGGTGATCGCGCGGTGATGGACCGGCGCAGCCATCTTGCCGCGCTCGCGGCCTTCGCGGCATTGGTGTTACCGGCGCGCTCCGTGCAGGCCCTGGAGACAATCATGGAAGAAGACCATCCGCAATATGGCCTGATCGGCCAGATGATCGCGCAGCCGGGGCAGCGCGCCGCGCTCGCCGCGATTCTGACCGAGGGCAGCGGCACGATGCCGGGCAACTTCGCCTATATCGTCGGCGAGGATAGCGAGAACCCCGACGCGCTGTGGATCGTCGAGCTATGGGCCGACAAGGCAGCGCATACCGCGTCGTTGCAATTGCCCGCGGTACAGGCGGCGATCGCGAAGGGGCGGCCGCTGATTGCGGGATTTGGGTCTCGCGCCGAGTTCAAGCCGGTGGCAAAAGCCGGCGCATGAAAGATGCCGAATCGCTGACCGAAGCCGAGGCCGCCAACGAGCTGATGCGGCTCGCAAAGGCGATCGCGCACCACAACAAGCTCTATCACGCCGAGGACTCGCCGGAGATCAGCGACGCCGATTATGACGCGCTCGTCCGGCGCAACAACGCGATCGAGGAAGCCTTCCCGCACCTGATCCGCGCCGACAGTCCGAACCGGCTGGTCGGCGCCGCGGTCGAGGCGTCGCCGCTCGCCAAGGTCGCGCACGCGGTGCGGATGATGAGCCTCGACAACGCCTTCGCGGCCGAGGATGTCGCGGAATTCGCGGCGCGCGTGCGGCGTTTCCTGAGGCTCGGCGAGGAGGAGGCGCTCGCGCTGACCGCCGAGGACAAGATCGACGGCCTGTCCTGTTCGCTGCGCTACGAGAAGGGTGTGCTGGTGCAGGCCGCGACGCGCGGCGACGGCACGGTGGGCGAGGATGTGACGGCCAATGTGCGCCATATCGCCGATATTCCGCAGACACTCTCTCCCCTCCCGCTTGCGGGAGGGGTCGGGGAAGGGTCTGTTTCGGACAGCGCGGATGCGGACATGCCCTCCCCAAACCCCTCCCGCGAGCGGGAGGGGCTTACCGATATTCCCGACGTCTTCGAGATCCGCGGCGAGGTCTATATGGCCAAGGCCGATTTCACCGCGCTCAACGAGCGGCTGCTCGCCGAAGCGGACGATCCCGAAAAGGCGCGCCAGTTCGCCAATCCGCGCAACGCCGCAGCGGGCTCGCTGCGCCAGAAGGATGCGAGCATCACCGCGTCGCGCCCGCTGCGCTTCCTCGCCCACGGCTGGGGTGAGGTCAGCGACCTGCCCGAGGCGACGCAGTTCGCGATGATGAAGCGCATCGAAAGCTGGGGCGTCCCCGTGTCGCCGCTGCTGGGGCGCTTCGAAAGCGTCGAGGCGGTGCTCGAGCACTACCGCACGATCGAGGCCGAGCGAGCGGACATGCCCTATGACATCGATGGTGTCGTCTACAAGGTCGACCGGCTCGACTGGCAGGCGCGGCTCGGCTTCGTCGCCAAGGCGCCGCGCTGGGCCATCGCCCATAAATTCCCCGCCGAACGCGCGCAGACGACGCTCGAATCGATCGACATCCAGGTCGGCCGCACCGGCAAGCTGACCCCGGTGGGGCGGCTGACCCCGGTCACCGTCGGCGGCGTCGTGGTGTCGAACGTCACGCTGCACAACCGCGACGAGATCGGCCGCCTCGGCGTGCGCCCCGGCGACCGCGTCGTCGTCCAGCGCGCAGGCGACGTCATCCCGCAGGTGGTCGAGAATCTGACCCGCGACGAGCCGCGCGCCGCCTATGTCTTTCCCGACCATTGCCCGGTGTGCGGCAGCGAGGCGGTCGCCGAGGAGGGCGAGGTCGACGTGCGCTGCACCGGCGGGCTGATCTGCAACGCCCAGAAATTCGAGCGCCTACGCCATTTCGTCAGCCGCGGCGCGCTCGACATCGAGGGGCTGGGCGAGAAGAGCATCGCCGAGTTTCTGGAACTCGGCTGGCTCGACAAGGGGCCGGCCGACATCTTCCGGCTGAAGGATCACCGCGGCGAACTGCTCGGCCGCGAGGGGTGGAAGGACAAGTCGGTCGACAATCTGTTCGCCGCGATCGAGGCGAAGCGCGAGCCGGACGCGGCGCGGCTGCTGTTCGGGCTCGGCATCCGCCATGTCGGCGCGGTCACCGCGCGCGACCTGATGAAGGGGCTGGGCGAACTGTCGCGCCTGCCCGGAAAGGCGGCCGAAATCCACGCCTATCTCGACGCCAATCCGCAGGCCGAAGGCGAATCCGACGGCAAATATCTCGCGCGCAAGGTCGAGGCGATCAAGACGATCCTCGAGGTCCGCGCCGACGGCATCGGGGTCGCGGTGGGCGAGGCGCTCGGCGATTTCTTCCACGAACCGCACAATCGCGCGCTGTGGGACGACCTGCTGTCGGAAGTGACGCCGCCGCCCTATGTCGTCGAGACGCGCGAGAGCGAGGTGTCGGGCCAGACTGTCGTCTTCACCGGCAAGCTGGAGACGATGAGCCGCGACGAAGCGAAGGCGCAGGCCGAAAAGCTGGGCGCCAAGGCCGCGGGCAGCGTGAGCGCGAAGACCGATCTCGTCGTCGCCGGGCCGGGCGCGGGGTCGAAGCTGAAACAGGCGGCGACGCTGGGAATCCGCGTGATCGACGAGGCGGAGTGGGCGAAGATCGTCGAAGCGGCGGGGTGAGGTTTCCCGGCGGCGGGGGAGCACGGTTTCGAGCGCAGGATGCCATTTTCCCCTTGCCGTCACCCGGACTTGATCGGCACTTATCCCTTTCGGACAAGTGAGTGATCCCCGGCGAAAGCCGGGGTCCAGATAGCGTGCGCTTCCCTGTCATGGACCCCGGCTTTCGCCGGGGATCACCTTGTTCCTTGTCTCAAGAGTATAAACGCCGATCAAGTCCGGGGTGACGATGGGGTCAGGGTCCGCCCCGCGGCCCCGCCCACCATCGCCATGACCGCAGAAAAGGGGCCGCTTTCGCGGCCCCTTTTCTTTCGTCCTGCGAAGGATCAGTCCTTCAGGAAGTCGGGCACATGGCCCTGATCTTCCGGACCGTCTTCGCTGCGCTCGCGGCGTCCTTCGCCTCTGGGACCGCGATCACGGTCGCCGTCGCGGCGGGGACCGCGATCGCGGCCGCCGCGGCCGCGGTCGCCGCCTTCGCGGCGCGGGCCACGATCGCCGCGGTCACCGCGGGGTTCGCGCGGCGGGCGGGTGTCTTCGAGTTCCTCGCCGCTTTCCTGGTCGACGACGCGCATCGACAGGCGGACCTTGCCGCGCGGGTCGATCTCGAGCACCTTGACCTTGACCTCCTGCCCTTCGGCGAGGACGTCGGAGACCTTTTCGACGCGCTCGTTCCGGATCTCCGAGACGTGGACGAGGCCGTCCTTGCCGCCCATGAAGTTCACGAAGGCGCCGAAATCGACGAGGTTCACGACCTTGCCGTTATAGACCTTGCCGACCTCGGGCTCCTCGACGATGCCGAGAATCCACGCCTTGGCGGCTTCGATCTGCGCCGGGTCGGACGAGGCGATCTTGATGATGCCCTCGTCGTCGATGTCGACCTTGGCGCCGGTGGTCGCGACGATCTCGCGGATCACCTTGCCGCCGGTGCCGATGACGTCGCGGATCTTCGACTTGTCGATCGTGATCGTCTCGATGCGCGGTGCATGCGCCGACAATTCGCTGCGGACCTCGCCGAGCGCCTTGTTCATCTCGCCCAGGATGTGCGCGCGGCCGTCCTTGGCCTGCGCCAGCGCCTTTTCGAAGATTTCCTGCGTGATGCCGGCGATCTTGATGTCCATCTGCATCGTGGTGATGCCTTCGGACGTGCCCGCGACCTTAAAATCCATGTCGCCGAGATGATCCTCATCGCCCAGGATATCGCTGAGGATCGCGAAATCCTTGCCTTCGAGGATCAGGCCCATCGCGATGCCCGAAACCGGGCGCTTGATCGGCACGCCGGCGTCCATCAGCGACAGCGAACCGCCGCACACCGTCGCCATCGACGACGAACCGTTCGATTCGGTGATGTCGCTGGTCAGGCGGATCGTATAGGGGAAATCCTCCTTGGCCGGCAGCACCGGATGCAGCGCGCGCCACGCGAGCTTGCCGTGGCCGACCTCGCGGCGTCCCGGAGGACCGAAGCGGCCGACTTCGCCGACCGAATAGGGCGGGAAGTTATAGTGAAGCATGAAATTCTGATACGACAGGCCGTTGAGCCCGTCGATCATCTGCTCGGCTTCCTTGGTGCCCAGCGTGCAGGTCGCGATGGTCTGCGTCTCGCCGCGGGTGAACAGCGCCGAGCCGTGCGCGCGCGGCAGGAAATGGGTTTCCGCCTCGATCGGACGGATCTGCGTCGTCGTGCGGCCGTCGATGCGCTTGCCGTCCTTGAGGATGGCGGTGCGGACGATCTCGGCCTCCAGCTTCTTGACCAGCTTGATGCCGGCCATCACCGCCTGCGGGTCGAGGCCGTCGGCGACGAACTGCTCCTTCGCCTTCGCGCGCGCCGCGTTGAGCGCATCCGAACGCGCCGACTTGTTCGTCAGCTTGTAGGCGGCGGCGATGTCCTTGCCGACCAGCTTCTTGAGCTTGTCCTTGAGCGCGGCATTGTCGTCCGACGACGCCAGCTCCCACGGCTCCTTCGCAGCCTGCTCGGCGAGCTTGATGATCGCCTTGACGACCTCGCGGCACGCGTCGTGCGCAAACATCACGGCGCCCAGCATGACCTCTTCCGACAGCTCATTGGCTTCGGATTCGACCATCATCACCGCGTCGTGCGTCGCGGCGACGACGAGGTCGAGGTCGCCCTCGGCGACCTGCTCGTCGGTCGGGTTGAGGATATATTCGCCATCGACATAACCGACGCGCGCGGCGCCGATCGGCCCCATGAAGGGCACGCCCGAGATGGTGAGCGCGGCCGACGCCGCGACCATCGCGAGGATGTCGGGCTCGTTGTGGCCGTCATAGCTCAGAACCTGAGCGATGGCGTTGATCTCGTTATAGAAACCTTCGGGAAACAGCGGGCGGATCGGACGGTCGATCAGGCGGCTGACCAAGGTTTCCTTTTCGGTCGCGCCGCGCTCGCGCTTGAAGAAGCCGCCCGGAATGCGGCCGGCCGACGAATATTTTTCCTGATAGTGGACGGTCAGCGGGAAGAAATCCTGCCCGTCCTTCACCGACTTGGCGGCGGTGACGGCGCAGAGCACGACCGTCTCGCCCAGGCTCGCGATGACGGCGCCATCGGCCTGGCGGGCAACCTTGCCCGTTTCGAGCGTCAGCGTTTCACCGCCCCACTCGATCGATACTTTTTTCACATCAAACATCTGGTTTCCTTCGCCCGCCGGGCCCTATGCCGGGCGGGGCCTTCAGTTCCGGGCAGTCCGGCCCGGGCGGGTCGGGGCGTTGTCCTGCCCCTGCTTGTCGGAACCGGCGCCGGATTGCGGCGGTCCCTCTCCAAACGCCGTTCGTGCGAACGGATAAAATGAAAGCGGCCCCGAAACCGGAGCCGCCCTCTCAATCGCAATCTTACTTGCGCAAGCCGAGCTTGGCGATGAGGTCCTGATAGCGGCCCTCATCCTTCCCCCGCAGATAGTCGAGCAGGCTGCGGCGCTTGTTGACCATCATCAGCAGCCCGCGGCGGCTGTGATTGTCCTTCGCGTGGGTCTTGAAATGCCCGGTCAGCGTGTTGATGCGGTCGGTCAGGATCGCGACCTGCACTTCCGGCGAACCGGTGTCGCCCTTTTCGCGGGCATGTTCCTTGATGAGCTCGGCCTTGCGCTCGGCGGTAATCGACATGGACTCTTTCCTTCGAACATCTCGTTATGGATTGAAGCCCCGCACGACCTTCAGCCTTCCGGCCGAAACCTCTATCAGCGCGACGGGCCGCCGGTCGCGGTCCCGTCCCCAATAAAGCCCGTCGTGCGCGCTTTCCCCGGTCCAGACGCGACCCTGGCGGATCGCCCCTGCCGCTTCCGGGGAGAGGTCCAGAGCCGGGATGTCGACCAGCCCTGCCTCGAGCGGCAGAATCACATCTGATTGCGCGGCGCCTTGACCGAAAGCGTTCAATTTGTCCAGCGAAATCGCTTGCGACAGGGTGAAGGGACCCGCCTTCGTCCGCCGCAGCATGGCGACATGACCGACCGTGCCGAGCGCATGGGCGATATCGCGCGCGAGGCTGCGGATATAGGTGCCCTTCGAGACATGGGCGGTAAGGGTGATGCTGTCGAGCCTCCCTTCCTCCTTCTCGTCACCCCGGACTTGATCCGGGGTCCCGCTCAGCGGCGCCGGAAAGCGGGACCCCGGATCAAGTCCGGGGTGACGAAGGCTGAAGACCGTCACACTGCGCGCCTTCATCTCGACCGCTTCGCCCTTGCGCGCCAGCGCGTAAGCGCGCTGCCCGTCGATCCTGATCGCGGAGAAGGCGGGCGGCACCTGTTCGATCGCGCCGGTGAAGCGCGGCAGCACGGACTCGACCTCGGCCGGCGTCGGCCGGACGTCGCTGGTCGCGACCACCTCGCCCTCGGCATCGAGGCCGGCGGTCTCGGTCCCGAACCTTATGGTGAAATCATAGATCTTGCTCGCGTCGAGCATATGGCCGGTGAGCTTGGTCGCCTCGCCGAGCGCGATCGGCAGCACGCCCGACGCGAGCGGGTCGAGCGTGCCGCCGTGGCCGGTCTTGACCTTGCCGAGCCCCGCCTCGCGGCACACGCGCTTGACCGCGGCCACCGCCTGGGTCGAGCCGAGCCCCACGGGTTTGTCGAGGATGATCCAGCCGTTCATCCGCCGCGGCTAGGGCGGAGCGACGCGGCTTGTCAATTCGGCTTCGCGTTGTCGGCCTTGTCGGCCGCGATATCCTTTGCCTTGTCGCGTTTCGAAGGCGGCGGCGCCGAATGGACGAAGGAGACGAGCGGGCAGCGCTCGCCGCGGACGATCAAGGTCGCCAGACTGTCGAGCCGCCCGGCGCCGCGCGTTTCGAACCCTATGGCGTGCGCGAAGGAGAGGTCGCGGCAGAGGCCGGCGAACCGGCCGTAATACCAGTCGCCGCGCCGGTCCTGCACCCAGATGCCGCGCTCGCGATCGGCGCGCCAGTTGCGGATCGTCGCGTCGCTGGGGAAGGCGATGCTCGCTTCGGCGCCGATCTCGCGCGGCGCCTTGACGGGCTCGTCGGCCGCCGCGGCCGAAAGGGGCAGCAGCGCGGCGGCCAGGGAGAGGGCGAGTTTCTGTTTCATGGCACGGTAGCTAGCACAGGCGGGCTGAACAGGTGCTGACCGCCCCTCCCCTCTTCAGAGGAGGGGCCTGACCCTAGATGCCCGCAACCCACTCGTCCGCCAGCAGCGACCACAGGCCGGTATCGCGCACATGCCCGGTCCAGGTGACGCGTTCGGCGCGCAGCACGCCTTCCCTGGTGGCGCCTAGCTTGGCGACCGCCGCCTGGCTGCGCGCGTTGCGCTCGTCGATGCGGAATTCGACGCGGCGGATGCCGACCGCGAAGGCGTGATCGAGCATCAGCCGCTTCAAACGCCCGTTGAGCCCGGTGCCGCACACGTCGGGGTGGATGTAGCTGCTGCCGATCTCGATCGTCTGCGCCGACACATCGGGACGCAGCCATGCGGTCATGCCGACCAGCCGATCGCCGGCGAACACCGCATAGGGCATGCGCGCCGCATTCGCGAGCAGCGCGGCAAAGCTGGCGTCGAAATGATCGGGATCGAAGCTGGTCGCATAGATCGGCCAGACCTCGGCATCGGCGGCGCAGGCGGCGCGCAGCGGCTCGCGGTGCGCCTCGGCCAGCTTGACGAGCCGGAGGTCGCCGTCGGCAAGCTCGACGTAAAGGCGGTCAAGCATCGGCGAGCACCGCCGCCGCTGCGCGCCGCTTTTCCATGAAATGCCGCCGGCACATCGCGACATAGCGGTCGTTGCCGCCGATCTCGGTCTGCGCGCCCTCAACCACCGCGCGGCCCTGTTCGTCGACGCGCAGGTTCATCGTCGCCTTGCGCCCGCACTCGCACACCGCCTTCAGCTCGACGAGCGCATCGGCGAGGCCGAGCAGCGTCGCCGAGCCGGGAAAGAGATTCGCCGCGAAATCGGTGCGCAGGCCATAGCAGAGCACCGGAATATTCGTCTCGTCGGCCAGCCGCGCGAGGTCGAGCACCTGCGCGCGCGACAGGAATTGCGCCTCGTCGACGAGCACGCAGGCGAGCGGGCGCTGGCGATGCTCGGCCTGCACCGCCGCCCACAGATCGCTGTCGGGGTCGAATTTATGCGCCTCCGCCAGCAGGCCGATGCGGCTGGTGATCTGTCCCGCGCCATAGCGGTCGTCGAGCGCCGCGGTCCACAGCATCGTTTCCATGCCGCGCTCGCGATAGTTGAAATCCGCCTGCAGCAGCGTCGTCGACTTGCCCGCGTTCATGCTGGCATAATAGAAATAGAGCTTGGCCATGCCCCGAGCGATACCGCCTCGGCCGCGCCGCGCGCAATTGGAATTTAGGCGGAAATCAGGCGACGCCGAGCAGGTCGCGGAAGCGCCCCGGCTGAGGCACCAGATCGGTGAGCCGATAGCCGTCGAGATGGGTCAGGAAGGCCGCGAGCGCCCCGCCGAGCGCGCCCTGCAGGCCGCACCCGCCGCACACCGGGCAGGTCGAGGTCGCGGGGTCCATGCACTCGACCAGCCCCTCCAGATTCTCGAACTCGCGCACCACCGTGCCGACGATCACCGTGTCGGGTTCGCGCGCCAGCGTCAGCCCGCCGCCGCGCCCGCGCTGCGCGCTGACATAGCCGAGCGCCTGAAGCCGCTGCGCGACCTTGGCGAGATGGTTGCGCGAAATGCCGTACTGGCCCGCGATCTCGTCGACCGACATCTGCCGGCCGGTCGCGGATAGCGCCATCAGGATGCGCAGGGCATAATCGCTGTGCAGGCTCAACCGCATAAAAGTGGTATATTAGATATTGCTTTTTGCGGCAACCCGCTTAAAGAGGTATTTCAGATACTCAATATAGAGTCGGAAAGCAGATGACGACGAAAACGGTCCAGGCCCATCCCCACGCGATCGCCGCCCGCGAGGAGCGGCGCGCCGAGGCGCTGGCCATGGGGATCGACGAGCCCTTCATCGCCGAACTGGTCGATCGCTTCTATGCCTCGGTGCGCGAGGATGCGATGCTCGGCCCGATCTTCGACGCGCGCATCGACGACTGGCCGAAGCACCTCGGCCAGATGAACCGCTTCTGGCAGTCGATCCTGCTCAGCGCCGGCAATTTCACCGGCAATCCGATGATGAAGCATCTGGCGATCCCGAGGATCGGACAGGAGCATTTCCAGCAGTGGCTGCGGCTCTTCTACCAGACGCTGCACGATATCGCCCCGACCCCGGAAGCCGTCCGCCATGTCGGTGCGAAGGCGCGGATGATCGCCGAGAGCCTGCTGACCGGCATCTGGGTTCACCGCGACCGCGACGATCCCCTCGCGAAGAAAGTGGAGTTGCCCGATGTCTGACCTGCCCTCCGTTCCCCAGCCCGTCTATCGCTCCAACGATCCCTATGAAACCAGCGGGGTCCAGGCGGGCTTCCAGTTGCCGCGCTCGACCTGGCACACGATGTTCGCCTGCTATGCGATCTTCTTCCTCGGCATCGCCGCCGCGACCGGGCGCGATGCGGCGACGGTGATGATGATCGTCATCTCGGGCCTCTACATGCTGATGTTCTTCGGCACCGCGAAGCTGCTCAACGCGCAGAAGGGCCGCGAGCATGATTCGCCGCTCGACCGGACGGACGGCGTGCTCGACACCTGGACCGGACCGATGGACCGGCGCACCGTCGCGGCGCAGATTCTCGCGGTGCCGGCGGGCTTCGCCTTCCTCGGCGTCACCTTCTTCGTCGTCCGCGCGGCCGCGGGCTTTTAGAGTCTGTCCATGACCGCGCCGATCGCCGAGCGCGGGCCGCCGCTTCCCGCCGGCGCCCGCGCCTATCGGCGGATCGGTCCTTTCGGGGCGGACGGCATTCCCGCGGGCCTGCTGCGCCGCCACGACCTCAAGGAGGGCGCGTGGGGGCTGCTGTCGGTCCTCGCCGGGTCGATCCGCTTCCACTGGGACGACGAACGCGGGGGTGGCCGCCTGTTGAAGGCCGGCGACACGATGCTGATCCCGCCCTGCGTTCCGCATCATCTGGAGCGGCAGGGGTCGGTGACGATCGAGATCGCCTTCTGCGCGCCCTGAGGCGGCCGGCGCGGTCCAGCCTTTGGAAAGCTTGCTTGCCTTCCTCGTCACCCCGGACTTGATCCGGGGTCCCGCTTTTCCACGTTGCCGAGCGGGACCCCGGATCAAGTCCGGGGTGACGAAACGAACAAGATCACCCATCGCTTTCACGACGCCCTCCTCCCCGCCCCGCTTGACTCGCCGCCGCCCGCTGTCATGCTGCGCACAAAAGATGCCGCGTGCAGGGGAGAGAGCCGCCGATGCGCCTGATGCCGGTGACCGACGCGATGTTCCTGTGGGGGGAGAGCCGCGAGATGCCGATGCACATCGGCGGCATCAACCTCTATACCCTGCCCGACGATGTCGACGAGACCGAGTGGCTGAACGAGCAGCTTGCGCTGCTTCGCCAGTCGGAAGGATTGCGGCGCCCGTTCAGCGAGGTGCTGAAGCTGACCCCGCTCGGCCAGTACGGCCCGATCCGGCTCGAGCCCGACCGCGACATCGACATGCACTATCATGTCCGCGCCGCGGCGCTGCCCAAGCCGGGACGCTATCGCGAGATGTTCGAGCTCGCCTCGCGGCTCCATTCGGGCCTGCTCGACCGCACCCGGCCGCTGTGGGAGATCACGCTGATCTCGGGCCTGCCCAACCGGCAGATCGCGACCTTCAAGAAGGTTCACCATGCGCTGATGGACGGCGCCGCGAGCATCCATTTCTATAATTCGATGCTGTCCCCCGACCCCGGGGAGCGGCGCGCCGCCTCGCCGTTGTCGGTCGAGGCCTATGAAGCCTATAAGCGCCAGTTCCCGCCGCCGAAGAAGCCGCCGCGCCCCGATCTGACCGACATCGCAGCGATCGGCGATTTCCTGAAGGAGCAGTGGGGGAACAGCGTCGGGGTGACCAAGGCGCTCAACCAATATCTCGCCGCGATGGTCGGCATCGGCGGCGACGGGCTCGTCACGCCGTTCGCGGGCGTGCCGCGTACCAGCTTCAACCGCAACATCACCGGCGCGCGCCGCTTCGTCGCGCAGAGCTGGTCGCTCGACCGCGTGCGCGCGATGGGCAAGGCCTATGACGGGACGATCAACGACGCGGTGCTCGGCATGTGCGCGGGGGCGATGCGCAAATATCTGCAATCGCTGAACGAGCTGCCCGACAAGCCGCTGAAAGCCATGGCGCCGGTGTCGATCCGCCCCAAGGGCGACGTCGATTCGGGCAATTCGGTCGCCTCGGTCACCGCCAATCTCGCGACCGACATCGACGATCCCGCGGCACGGATGGCGGCGATCCAGGCGTCGATGAACGCGGCGAAGGCGCAGCTCCGCGCGATGACCGCCCAGCAGATTCAGCTCTATACGGCGATCACCAGCTTCCCGCAGATGCTGACCGCGCTGACGCGCACCGCCGACAAATTCCCCGCCTATTCGGCGACGATCTCGAACGTCCCCGGACCGCGCGAGCAGATGTACTGGAACGGCGCGCGGCTCGACGGCATGTATCCCGCGAGCATTCCGGTCGACGGCATGGCGATGAACATCACCCAGGTGTCGAACAACAAGAACATCGACTTCGGCATCACCGCCTGCCGCCGCAGCGTGCCGCACGCGCAGCGGATGATCGACTATCTGGAAGACGCGCTGGTCGAGCTGGAGGCGGCGGCGGGGATTCGGAAGGGCAGAAAATAATCGTCGTCCCAGCGAAAGCTGGGACCGCTTGCGGCCTGTTCCGACGATCGCGGCCCCAGCTTTCGCCGGGACGACGATCAGGCTTCGCCGCCCTCCAGATCGCGCGCCACCTTCGGGTCGCGCAGCAATTTGTCGATATGGCTCGCCTCGTCGAAGCTTTCGTCGGGCAGGAATTTCAGCTTTGCCGCATATTTCATGCGGATGCGGTGTGCGACCTCGCGCTGGAGATAGGCGGTGTTGGTGCGAAGCGCCTTCAGCACCGCCGCCTCGTCGCGGCCGAGCAGCGATTTCACGAAGACGGTCGCGTGCCGCAGGTCGGGCGACATGCGCACCTCCGTAATGCTCACCGGATGCGTCGCGAGCATGTCGTCGTGGACGTCGCCGCGCTGGAGGATTTCGCTGAGCACATGGCGCACCTGCTCGCCGACGCGCAGTACGCGGACCGAGGGACCGGATTGGGTTTCGTTATGACGCATGGGAACCTCCACGTGTCCCCGCGCAGGCGGGGACCCAGAGCATCAGCGTGCCAATGTCGGGTATAAATCGTTCCACAGCGGATTCATCTCTTCGATCACGCGCAATTTCCAGGCGCGGTTCCATTTCTTCATGCGGAGCTCGTGAACACGCGCATCCTGAATGTCGTCGAATGCAACATACCAGACGAGCAGCTTGCAGCCATAGTCGCGAGTAAAGCCCGAAACGACGCCCTCGCGATGCTCCCATGCGCGTTTCGCAAGCTTGCTCGTCACGCCAATATAGATGGTGCCGTTGCGGGCGCTGGCCATGATGTAGACATAGCCCGGCCTGCTTCCCATCCATCGTGGCTCCCCACCGCTCTGGGTCCCCGCCTTCGCGGGGACGCAGAAAAGGATTTACAGCGTCCGTTCGCGTTCCTCGACCTCGAAGACCTCGAGATGGTCGCCCGGCTTGATGTCGTTGGTGTCGGCCAGCACGACGCCGCATTCGAGGCCCGCGCGCACTTCGGCGACATCGTCCTTGAAGCGGCGGAGCGAGGCGATCGTCGTCGCCGAGACGATGACGTCCTCGCGCGTGAGACGCGCGTGGAGTCCCTTGCGGATCGAACCTTCGAGCACCAGCAGGCCCGCGGCCTTGTCGCGCTTGCCGGCCGGGAAGACCTCCTTGACCTCGGCGCGGCCGACGACGGTCTCGACGCGTTCGGGTCCGAGCTCGCCCGCCATCTCCTTCGCGATCTCCTCGGTCAGGTGGTAGATGACATCATAATAGAGGAAGCGCACCTTCTCGCGGTTCGCGATCTCGCGCGCCTTGGCGTTCGGGCGGACGTTGAAGCCGATGATCGGCGCCTTGGTCGCCGCCGCCAGCGTCACGTCGCTCTCGGTGATCGCGCCGGCGCCCGAATGGAGCACGCGGACGCGGATCTCGTCGGTCGACAGCTTGTTGAGCGCGTTGACGATCGCCTCGACGCTGCCCTGCACGTCGGCCTTGACCACCACCGGATATTCGATGACGTTCGCCTTGTCGGCGAGCGCCGAGAACATGCCTTCGAGGCTGACCGGCGCCTGCGCCGTCCGCTTGCGAAGCGCCTGTTCCTGGCGATAGGCCGCGACCTCGCGGGCGCGTCCCTCATTCTCGACGACCGTCAGCGTATCGCCCGCCATCGGCACGCCGCCGAGGCCGAGGACCTCGACCGGCATCGACGGGCCGGCCTGCTTGATCTGCTTGCCATGATCGTCGACGAGCGCGCGGACGCGGCCGCTTTCGGCGCCGCAGACGAAGATGTCGCCGACTTTCAAAGTACCACGACGCACGAGGATCGTCGCGACCGGGCCGCGGCCCTTGTCGAGCTTCGCCTCGATCACCGTGCCTTCGGCGGCGCGGTCGGGGTTGGCCTTGAGCTCCATGATCTCGGCCTGCACCGCGATCGCGTCGAGCAGCTTGTCGAGGTTCAGCTTCTTGAGCGCCGACACTTCGACATTCTGGACGTCGCCGCCCATCTCCTCGACGATCACTTCATGTTCGAGCAGGCGCTCGCGCACGCGCTGCGGGTTGGCGCCGTCCTTGTCGATCTTGTTGATCGCGACGATCATCGGCACGCCCGCCGCCTTGGCATGGTTGATCGCCTCGATCGACTGCGGCTTCAGTCCGTCGTCGGCCGCGACCACCAGAATGACGATGTCGGTGACGTTTGCCCCGCGCGCGCGCATCTCGGTAAAGGCTTCGTGGCCCGGCGTATCGAGGAAGGTGATGGCGCTGCCGTCCTTCGCCTTCACCTGATAGGCGCCGATATGCTGGGTGATGCCGCCGGCCTCGCCCGCCTGGACATTGGCGCCGCGCAGCGCGTCGAGCAGGCTGGTCTTGCCATGGTCGACATGGCCCATGATCGTGACGACCGGCGCGCGCGGCTTCAGCGCCGCGGCGTCGTCGACGTCCTCGTCGTGGCGGATGTCGACGTCGGCCTCGCTGACGCGCTTGATCTCGTGCCCGAATTCGGTGACGAGCAGCTCGGCGGTGTCCTGGTCGATCGTCTGGTTGACGGTGACCGCCATACCCATCTTGAACAGCGCCTTCACCAGGTCCGCACCCTTTTCAGCCATGCGGTTGGCGAGTTCCTGCACCGTGATCGTGTCGGGCACGACGACTTCGCGGACCTGCTTTTCGCGCGGGCCTGACGAGGGCGTCATATGGGCGCGCTTTTCCTTTTCGCGCGCGCGCTTGAGCGCGGCGAGGCTGCGCGCGCGCGCGCCCTCGTCGTCGTTGAGCGCGCGGGTGACGGTCAGCTTGCCCGACTGGCGGCGATTGTCGCCGCCCCGGCCCGGTTTGGGTTCGGGACGCTTGGGTTCAGGGCGCTTGGTCTCGACCGGAGTGAAACGGCGCGGGGCCGGCGCGGCGGTCGCGGCGGCACGCGGCGCGGCTTCGGCCTTCGCCGGTTCTTCTGCGGGCGCAGCAGCGGCAGCGGCCGGTGCTTCGGGTTCGGGCGCCGGCTCGGGAGCTTTCGCCTTTTCCTCGCGCGCTTCGGCGCGGGCCTTTTCCTCTTCGATCGCCCTGGCGCGCGCGGCTTCTTCGCGGCGACGCGCATCCTCGAGCGCGGCGAGGCGGGCTTCCTCGGCCTCGCGCAGCAGTTGCGCCTGACGCTCCTGACGCGACATCAGGCTGTCGGTCTCGCTCGCGCGCGGCGCGGGGGCGGGCTTCGGCGCCGGCCTGGGCGCGGCGGGCGCCGGGGCGGGCGCGGCCTTCGCCTCTTCGGCTTCGGGCGCGGGGGCGGCTTCGCCGGGGCGGCCGAGCACGCGGCGGCGCTTCACCTCGACCACCACCGTATTGCGGCGGCCGTGGCTGAACTGCTGCTGCACCTGGCCAGCCTCGACCGTCCGCTTGAGGCCGAGCGGCTTGCGGGTCAGAGTCGGCTTGTCCTGTTCGTCACTCATTGAAAACCCAATATCCTTCTACGCGTCCGAAACGGCGGAGTCCGTAGGCTCCGCCTCATTACCCGCCGGGCGGGAATCCGTATCGGGACCGCGGTTCGCCGCGTCCCTAAACCATCCGGTGAAAAACTGCCAGCGGCTCAAATGCGCGAGCACCCGGTCGGCGGCGCGGGCGTCGGTCAACGCCAGATGCACCGCATTCTCGCGCCCCAATGCCATAGATAGGGCGTTTCGGTCCACCGGCAAGACCAGCCCCGCGCGCGACGAGCCTTCGTCCTCCTCGCCGACGCGCCACGCCTGCGCCAGCTTGCGCCGCCCGTCCTCGCCCGCATCGGCGGCGTGGAGCAGCAGATGCACGCGCCCGCGCCGCGCCGCTTCCTCGATGCGGTCGTTGCCGAGGATCAGCGTGCCGGCGCGCGCCTCCAGCCCTAGCCGGTCGAGCGTCGCGCGCTGCAATTGCGCCGCGATCCGCGCACCGAGGTCGGCGGGAATGGTGAAGTCGCCGCTATGCAGCGCGCGCGCGAGCCCGCCCTTGAGCTTGCCCTTCGCCTGCGCGGCTTCGAGCTCGGCCTGCGGCACGCCGATCCATGCCCCGCGCCCCGACGCCTTGCCGTGAACGTCGGGCGCGATGACGCCGTCGGGCCCGAGCGCGAGGCGCACGAGCCGTTCGGCCGGCGCCGCTTCGCCGGTCACCACGCAGCGCCGCTCCGGCGCATGTTGGCCGCGCCTGCTCGCGCGGTGGGTGTCGCCTAGCTGATCATTGCGCGGGGTCCGCATCGGCGGCCTCCCCGGTTTGCGGTTCCGCCGCGGGCCCGGTTTGCGGCTCCGCCGCGGGCCCGGTTTGCGGCTCCGCCGCGGGTTCCGCTTCGGCTGGCGCTGCCGCTTCCGGTTCGTCATCGAACCAGTGCGCACGCGCCGCCATGATGATCTCGTTGCCCTGCTCTTCGCTCAGGCCATAGTCGCCCAGCACGCCGCCCTTGTCCTCGGCGCGGTCGCTGCGGTCGCGCGACGGACCGCGGCGATTGTCCTGCCGCTTCCTGGCGATCAGCTCGTCGGTCGCGAGGTCGGCGAGATCGTCGAGCGTCCTGATCCCCGCCTTGCCGAGCGTGACGAGCATCGCCTCGGTCAGGTGCGGCATGTCGGCGAGCGCATCCTCGACGCCGAGTTCGCGGCGTTCGGCGCGCGCTGCCGCCTCGCGGCGCTCGAGCGCCTCGGTCGCGCGGTTCTGCAACTCCTCGGCCAGTTCCTCGTCGAAGCCCTCGATGCCCGCCAGCTCCTCGAGCGGGACATAGGCGACCTCTTCGAGCTCGCCGAAGCCTTCGGCGACCAGCAGCTGCGCGAGCGTCTCGTCGACGTCGAGTTCCTCCTGGAACATCGTCGAGCGTTCGATGAATTCGCGCTGACGCTTCTCGCTCGCGTCGGCCTCGGTCATGATGTCGATCTGCTTGCCGGTGAGCTGGCTCGCGAGGCGAACGTTCTGGCCGCGGCGGCCGATGGCGAGGCTGAGCTGGTCGTCGGGAACCACCACCTCGATGCGCCCGTCGTCCTCGTCGATCACCACGCGCTGCACCGTCGCCGGCTGAAGCGCGTTGACGACGAAGGTCGCCGTGTCATCGGACCAGGGAATGATGTCGATCTTCTCGCCCTGCATTTCCTGCACGACGGCCTGGACGCGGCTGCCCTTCATGCCGACGCAGGCGCCGACGGGGTCGATGCTGCCGTCGTAGCTGATGACGCCGATCTTGGCGCGGCTGCCCGGATCGCGCGCCGCCGCCTTGATCTCGATGATGCCGTCATAGATTTCGGGCACTTCCTGCGCGAACAGCTTCTTCATGAAATCGGGGTGGGCACGGCTGAGGAAGATCTGCGGCCCGCGCGTTTCGCTGCGCACCGACAGGATGATCGCGCGGACGCGGTCGCCGACGCGCATCAGTTCGCGCGGAATCTGCTGGTCGCGGCGGATCACGCCCTCGGCGCGGCCGAGGTTGACGACGATGTGGCCGAATTCGACCGACTTGACGACGCCGGTGATGATCTCGCCCGCGCGGTCCTTATATTCCTCATATTGCCGGGCGCGATCGGCCTCGCGCACCTTCTGGAAGATGACCTGCTTCGCCGACTGTGCGTCGATGCGGCCCAGATCGACCGCGGGCAGCGGGTCGACGATGAAGTCGCCGATCTTCGCATCCTTCTGCAGCTTCTGCGCGGCGGCGAGGTCGACCTGCTTGAAATAATCGTCGACCGCCTCGACCACCTCGACGACGCGCCACAGGCGCAGGTCGCCGGTCTGCGGGTCGAGCTTGGCGCGAATGTCGTTCTCGGCGCCGTAGCGCGCGCGCGCGGCGCGCTGGATCGCTTCCTCGATCGCCTCGATGACGATCCCCTTGTCGATCATCTTCTCGCTGGCGACCGAATTGGCGATCGCGAGCAGTTCGGCCTTGTTGGCGGAAATGGCAGTGGCCATCAGTCCTGTCCTTCTTCTTCCATGTCGTCGGCGCCCTCGGTCGAGAGCGGGACGGTTGCGGCTATCAATCTGTCGGTGAGCACCAGCTTCGCCGTGTCGATCGCGTCGAACGGCAGTTTGTGCTCCACCTCTTCCTTGTCCAGGATCGTCACGACATCGCCGTCGATGCCGACCAGCATGCCGTTGAAACGCTGGCGTCCGTCCAGCTTCTCCTTGAGCGCCACCTTCGCCTCGTGCCCCGCCCAGTCTGCGAAGTCGGCGCGTCGCGTCAGCGGCCGGTCGATGCCGGGCGACGAGACCTCGAGCCGATAGGCGCCGTCGATCGGGTCCTTGCCCGCTTCCTCCAGCACGTCGAGCCGGTCGGAAATACGGCGCGACAGGTCGGCGCAATCGTCGATGGTGAGCTGGCGCGTGTCGGGCCGCTCGGCCATCACCTGCAAGGTCGGATCGCTGTCGCCGCCGAAGAACGCGACGCGCACGAGCGCAAGGCCCATCGCCTCGGTTTCGGGCGCGATGATCGCGTTGAGGGCGTCGAAATCGACCAAAGGATGATCCCAAACCGGATGACCGGAAAGCCATGCGGAAAAAGCCGCCGCGGCCCGCGGCCCCGACGTCCCAACTGGCTAACCATGTCAAGAAGTGCGCTGCATATAGGCGCGTTGCGAAGAGTCGGCAAGGGGGAATGAAAGGGCCGCGTTCGACCGATAGACGATGATCAGCATTTCATAATCTTGTCATTCCCGCGAAAGCGGGAATCCAGAGCGTGCGTCGGCTGACCCCACACTGGATTCCCGCTTTCGCGGGAATGACAAAGGTTGGGAAACGATCGGTTGCGGCCATCCAATCATCGTCACCCCGGACTTGATCCGGGGTCCCGCTGGATACCAAAATCTGTCGGTGCCGCAAAAAGCGGGATCCCGGATCAAGTCCGGGATGACGAAGGGGGAGGAATGACCGCTTCCCACCCCGAAACCGACATTCCCTCTTCCCTCTCACCTCGCACCATGCTCAACGCGCCGCCATGGCCGACGACTCTCCCCTGCTCGCCCTGTCCGATGTCCGCGTCATGGCGGACGAGACGTGCATCCTCGACCTGCCGGCGCTGACCATCGGCGCGGGCGAGAGCGCCGCGATCCTCGGCGCCAACGGGTCGGGAAAGTCAACGCTGGTCAAGCTGATCGCGCGCCAGATCTATCCCCTTTACGGCGCCGATGTCCGCATCTTCGGGCAGGATAGCTGGAACGTCTTCGAGCTGCGCAAGCTGCTCGGCATCGTGTCGTCGACGATGCAACTCGATTTCGACGCCGAACCGCCGCTGGAAGTGCTCGACTGCGTCGTCTCGGGCTTTTTCGCCTCGCGTGGGCTGTGGGCGCACCAGCACTACACGCAGGAGATGGTCGACGTGTCGCGCGCCGCGCTCGAAGAGGTGGGTGCGAGCCGCCTGATCGGGCGCAGCATGGCGAGCCTGTCGACCGGCGAGGCGCGCCGCGTGCTGATCGCCCGCGCGCTCGCGCATCGGCCGCGCGCGCTGCTGCTCGACGAACCCTGCGCGGGGCTCGACCCCGCGGCGCGGCACCATTTCCTCGACATGCTGCGCGGGGTGGCGCGGGGCGGCACGACGATGCTGCTCATCACCCACCATATCGAGGAGATCCTGCCCGAGATTGGCCGCATCGTGATGCTGCGCGGCGGCCGGATTTTCCGCGACGGCGCCAAGGCCGATCTGCTGACGAGCGAGGCGCTGAGCGGTCTGTTCGACCTGCCGATGGCGGTGACGGCGCGCGGCGAGTGGTTCGACGCCGATATCCATCCGCAATCCGGAGCGTAGCCAGTCACTGTCCCGGCGCGGGACATTTCGTTCGCGGCGCAATCTTTTGTTCGCACCTCGCGGCATAAGCTGGCCGCGTATCCGTGCGCGAATCGGTCGCGCGCGGCGGCATGGATGGCGATGCGCGGATGAAGCCCGAACTCAACCTGACGGCCCAGCACGCCTGGATCGACCCCGCGGCGACGCGGCTCGCGGCGCCGGGGCGCAATTTCTGGGCGGGGCTGCTCGGCATGGTCGTCGTCGCCTGCCTCGCGCTGACGCTGGCGAGCGGGCAGTTCCGGCCGCGCGGTTTCGGCGCCTACAGCGTCAGCGTGCCACTCGACTTCAGGCCCTATGACCCGGCGCGCTGGGCGGTGATGAATGCGGGCAGCTATGCCGACGCGCTGAAGATCGATCCGACGCTGCCCGATCCGCGCAGCATCGACTTCGCCGATGCGAGCGCACTGCCGCCGGTCGACCCCGCGACGCTGCGCGACGAAGCCTTCGTCGGCCCGCCCGCCAGGCCCTATGCGTTCCGCGGCGCGACCGCGCTCGACCGCGAGCGCGCCCATTATTGTCTGACCGCCGCCCTCTATTACGAGGCGGCGTCCGAAAGCGACGACGGCATGCGCGGCGTCGCGCAGGTCGTGCTCAACCGCGTGCGCCATCCGAGCTTTCCGAACAGCGTGTGCGGCGTCGTCTTTCAGGGGTCGCAGCGCGCGGGCGTGTGCCAGTTCACCTTCGCCTGCGACGGCGCGATGGCGCGCGCGCCCGAGCGACGCAATTGGCTGCGCGCGAGCCGCATCGCCTCGGCCGCGCTTGGCGGCCAGGTCTTTCCGGGCGTCGGGCTCGCGACCCATTATCACACCACCGCCATCTGGCCGCGCTGGGGCAAGAGCCTGGTGATGACCAACATCGTCGGCGCGCATATCTTTCACCGCTGGCGCGGGCGCTGGGGCATGCCCGACGCCTTTCGCACCCCCTATTCGGGCCGCGAGCCCGTGCCCGGTCCCTATCTGACGGTCGCCGACCAGATCGCCGCGCGCGCAAAGGGCGCCGCCGCGACCGCGCTGCTTCCCGAAGGCAGCGGCAGCGCCGTGCTCCCCGACGTCGCGCCGGCGCCGACGCCGAACGCGATGGCCGCCAGCGAGCGCGCGATCGGCACCCCGCCGCCCGCCGCATCCGCAGCCGTGCCGCCGCCGACCTATGCCGACCCGCGGCTCAACCAGTCGGGGCAGGTGCGCGACGAATACAAGGGCAGCGGAGAATGGATCGGGTGACGGTGTCAATCATGGCTCGTTACCCCGAATTTGTTTCGGGTTAATCCGCAAGCAGATGAGCCCCGGCGAAAGCCGGGGTCCATGGGGACAAGCTCGGCTTCGACGTCTGGACCCCGGCTTTCGCCGGGGAGCACGCCCTTGTGTGAAGGGGAGAATCGCCAATTGTTCGGATTGACGGTGGCCGACAGCTATCCACCCAACGACCGGGCCCACCGGAAGATTACCGCCCCTGGCTCCGCCAGCGCTTGACCACGCGTTCCAGGATTTCCGGCTCACCGCCGGTTTCGCGCCACAGGCGGGAGAAGAGCGGGTCACTCGACGCGGGGCGTTTGTCTTCCTCGAGCGTGTCGAGATAGACGCGGATCGGGATCGATACGCCCTCGCCGCAGATGATGCACTCGCGGTTGCGCAGCGCCGGGATCGAATCGATGAAGCCGCGCGCGCCCTCCGGCATCGCCGCCTTGACGAAATGCTGGTCGCGCTCGTTGTTGAGGCGCATCGAGATGATCGTGCCGCACTGCGACAGCACGCCCTCGGCAAGGTCGGAGGGCCGCTGGGTGATCAGACCCAGCGACACGCCATATTTGCGGCCTTCCTTGGCGATCCGCTCCAGAATCTTGCGCACCGCCTGCCCCTGGCCGACGTCCTTGGCGGGGATGTAGCGATGCGCTTCCTCGCATACCAGCAGAACGGGCCGCTGCGGCTCGCCGCGCGACCAGATCGCATAGTCGAAGGTCAGGCGCGAGAGCACGGCGACGACGACGCTGGTGATGTCGGAGGGCACCCCTGACACGTCGATGATCGAGATCGGCCGGCCGTCCGACGGCAGGCGAAAGATCTTGCCGATGAAGGCAGCCATCGTATCGGCGACGAGCATGCCGGAGAACATGAAATTATAGCGCGGATCGGCGCGCATTTCCTCGATCTTGCCCTTGATCCGCATGAAGGGCGCCGACGAGGTTGCCTTGTCGAGTTTGCCCATTTCGTTCACAAGGATGTTCAGCAGGTCGGAGAGGAGATAGGGGATCGGCGAATCGACCGTGATCTTGCTCATCCCCTCGGCCACGCGGCTTTTCTGCCGCGCCTGGAGCAGGCATTTGGCGAGCACGTCGCAGTCGCCCTGCCGCTCGCGCCCCTCGCTGGTGACGAAAACTTCGCAATGCTCCTCGAAATTCATCAGCCAATAGGGCATGGCGAGATTGTCGACGTCGAACAGCGCGCCGGTGCCCTTGAAGGCGGCCGAATATTCGCCGTGCGGATCGATCATCACGATGTGGCCCTGCGGCGCGAGCTCGCAGATCTTGTGCAGGATCAGGGCGGCGCTCGTCGACTTGCCGGTGCCGGTCGAGCCGAGCAGCGCGAAATGCTTGCCGAGCATCGCGTCGACATAGAGCGAACCGCGGATGTCCCGGGTCGGATAGACGGTGCCGATCTCGACATGCGCGCGCTCGTCGGCGGCATAGATCTGCTTGAGGTCGGCGCTGGTCGCGGCATAGACCTGCCCGCCGGGGATGGGATAGCGGGTGACGCCACGGCGGAAATTGTGGATGCGGCCGGTGATCTTCTCCTCGTCGCCCTCGCCGAGGAAGTCGACGAGCGCGACGATCAGCCCTTCGCCGCGATCGGAAAGCTGCTGTTCGCGGATGCTGGCGAGCAGCCAGACGCTGCCGACGCGGATCTTGACCTGTGCGCCGACCTGGCCCGCCATCGCGACCGCAGGGTCGGTCGACACCGCCAGCCTGTGCAGCGTCGCCGCATCGAGCAGGATGCGCGAGGCCGCACCCGAGATGTCGATGACCTCGCCGATCAGCAGTTCGTCGCGGTGATGCGTCGTAACCGGTGTCACCGGCGCCGCGGTGCCGCCACCCCCCGCCAGCCGCACATGCTGCGCGGCCGTGGCGTCGGCGGCCCTGTATCCGCTGCCCTGCATGTCCATCCCGATATCCCCGCCTCTGGTCAGTCCCGACAGCGATTATCGCATCAGTTCGTAAAGAAAGGGCTTATGTTGCGCCTTCGGCGCGCGGCCCGGCCCGCTCCCCCACCCGGCCTCCCACAGGCTACCATCGTCGGGGAGCGGGCCAGGTTCGCCTCGATCAACGCCGGCGGAAAACCGCCGAGGCGGCGTAGCCGAGCCCGACCGAGAGCAGCACCGCGGTCAGGCCATAGAGGAAGCCATGGCGTTCGGCGGCGAGCGCGACGAAGCGTTCGAAGCCCGCCTTGCGGATCTCGACATCGCGCGAGGCGACCGCGATCACCCGCCCCTTGCTGATCAGATAGGTTTCGGCGCGATAATTGCCGACCGGCACCCGCGCCGGCACCGGGATGCGCGCGCGATAGAGCACGCCCTCGCTGATCTCCACGGCCTTCGGATTCTGATAGAAGAGCCCCTGCCGGCGATAGAGGTCGATCAGCCCGCCTTCGAAGCGTTCGAGCGTCTTCGCCTCCGAAAAGCCCGTCGGCGACATCGACAGGTTGCTGAGGCCGAGCTCGAAGATCGCCGCCGTGCGTTCGTCGACGATCTGGTCGATCGGGCGCGACGATCCGATGGCATAGAAGCCCGGCGAGGTGCGCAGACGGATGCTGTCGGCGTTGATCCAGATGCCGGCGACCCGCCGCTTTTCGCGCAGGATGATCGGCCGCACCGGCCCCTTGAGCACGACGACGATATCGGCGCGGTCGTCGGGCAGGCGCTGGCCCGGATAGAGGATCGCGCCAAACAGCAGCAGTTCCTCGCCGGTGAAGCTGTACTGGATGTCGATCGCGCGGCTCGACACGTCGGGCACCAGCCGCGGGTCGGCGGCCGACGCCGGCGCCGCGACGAGCAGCGCGGCGCACCACGGCAGCAGGGCGGCCGCGGCCCTCATTGCACCGTATAGATTTCGTCGGGGCGGATGAAGAGATCGACCGCCATGCGCAGCGCGACGAGCAGCACGATCACGGCGAGCAGCAGCCGGAGATATTCGGGGCGCACCGACTGGGCGAAGCGCGCGCCGACCTGCGCGCCGGTGACGCTGCCGAGCAGCAGCAGGCCGGCGAGAACGAGATCGACCGCGCCGGTCGTCATCGCATGGACCATCGTCGTCGCGATGGTGACGAACAGGATCTGGAACAGCGAGGTGCCGACGACGACCTGCGTTCCCATGCCGAGGAGATAGACCATCGCCGGGACCATGATGAAGCCGCCGCCAACGCCGAGCAGCATCGTCAGCACGCCGACCCCGACACCGAGGAGCAGCGGCGCCAGCGGCGAGATGTAGAGGCCCGAGCGATAGAAGCGCCAGCGCAGCGGCAGGTTTGCGACCATCGGATGGTGGCGCCGCTTGCGCGCCGGCGGCGGCAGCCCTGCCTTCATCAGTCGCAGCGCGCCCCACGCCTCGCGCGCCATGACCGTGCCGACCGACCCCAGCATCGCGACATAGAGGATCGAGATCACCGTATCGATCTGCCCCCAGGCGGTCAGCAGTTCGAACAGCCCGGCGCCGATCAGCGAGCCGATCAGCCCGCCGACGACGAGCACCGCGCCCATGCGCAGGTCGACCCCGTCGCGATCGAGATAGGCCATGGCGCCCGACACGCTGGCACCGGTCACCTGCGTCGCCGCCGACGCCGCCGCGACCGTCGGGGGAATGCCGTAGAACATCAGCAGCGGCGTGGTCAGGAAGCCGCCGCCGACGCCGAACATCCCCGACAGAAAGCCGACGCCGCCGCCGAGCAGGATGATGACCAGCGCGTTGACCGACAGGTTGGCGACGGGAAGATAGAGATCCATGGAGCCCCGGAAGACAGCTTTTGCGGCGCCGGACAGCGCCGATTCCGGGGGACCCTAGACCATTTTTGCAGCGCGGGGAATCGGCTGCGGCAAGCGCGTCCACAGGATCGTCAGAAGTCCGCCGCCAGCGTCAGCGCCAGCCCGCTCGCGGGCCGCGCGTCGCCGGCGACACGCTGGCGCCAGTCGAGCGCGATGCGGCTGCCCCGGCCGACCTCGGGCAGGCGCAGCGTCAGCCGCGGCCCGACGTCGACGCGCGCCGCGCCCGGCTGGACCGCGCCCGCGGCCAGCGCGCCGAGGCGCAGCGGCGACGGCGCACCGGAGCCGAGCGGCCGGTCGACGACGAGCGCGCCGTCGGCGAAGCCGTCGCGGCGGTGCGCGCCGACCACGCCCGCCTGACCATAGGCTTCGAGGCGAAAGCCGCTGGGCAGCGCGACGTCGCCGACGCCGCCGCTGACCATGGCGGCAAGCGCGGTGCGCCCGTCGCGGCCAGCCGCCACGCGCTGCTCGACCGCGACCGCAACCGGCCAGCGCGGCGACGGCGCATAGGCGAGGCCGAAGGCGAGCTCGCGCTCGCTCGGGCGGCCGAGCGCGATCGTCGCGCGGCCATAGGCGCTGAGACGCCGGCCGGAGTCGAACCCATAAGCGAGCCGGGCGCCGGCCTGACTGCCTCCGAGCGGACCCGCACCCGCGAACGGGCGCGGCGCGGCGGCCGACCCCGGACGCAGGAACAGCCAGGAGGACAGCGACCAGCCGTCGCCGTGATCGACCTGCATCCAGAAAAGCGCGCCGCCACCGAGCACCGCGGGCGTAGGCCGCGTCAGCCAGCCGCGATCGCGTCGCGGCACAGCGGAGCGGGTGGCCGAATCGGGCCATGCCGCGAACGCGCGGTTCATCAGGGCAAGGCGCAGGCCGTGACGGCCGGGATCGGCCGCAATCTCCACTGAAGACGGCGAACTCGCCGGCACCGACGGCCTATGCGGCGGCGCGGTAGCGGCCGTCGCGAGCGGAGCAGCAGCAGCCACCTCCCTCGGCCAAGCTTCGTCTTGCCCGGTCGCGAGCGGCCAGGGTGACGGCGGCGGTGCCGGAATGGCCACCGCGGGCTGCCAGTTCGCGAGCAGCCGCACCGCGATCCAGATCAGGAGATAGACGAGCAGAAAGCGCAGCGCCGGCGCTTGGCGCCGCGCCCCTACCCCGGAAGCGCGGGCCATCATGGCAGTTGCACCCGCCGGATCGCGCGCTGCGCCGGCGCCTCTATCTCGTCATGGTCGGTCTTGTCCCAGACCACTTCGCCCGAGCGCAGCATGCGGCAATATTGGACGACGGCCCGGCGCGCCGCGAGAATGGCAATCGCATTGGCGACGAAGGCCCGCGGCAGCGCGAGCAATCCCTGCCGCCAGCCATAGCAGCGCGCGGTGAAATGCGCGCGCATTCCGAGCCGCCAGACGAGCAGCGCGGTATCGAAGCCGAGCAGCAGGCGGAATGCCTCGCCCAGACGGATTTCCGGCCAACCGAGCAGCGCCTGCCCCGCCCAGCCGACGCCGGTGAGCAACATGGCCGCATAGGCGGCGAGGATGATGACCGCCGCGAGCGGTGCGCGGCGGTCGCGCCACAGCATCCACCAAGCGACCCAAGCGCGCGCGCCGGTCCCCGGCGGACGCAGCCAGCCGAGATGGTCCCAGCCCTCCAGCGCGATTCCCGTCGTCCAGCGCGCCTTCTGGCGCACCGCCGCCTCGACCCGGTTCGGAAAGGCGCCGCGCGAGACGATCGGATCGCCCCGCGCGTCGGCGGCAGCGGCGAAGCGGCTGTGGAGACCGTAGTTGCCGATCAGCAGGCCGAGTTCATAATCCTCGGTCAGACTGTCGGCGCGGAACGGCTGGCCGCCGCGATGCAGCGCGAGCAGCGCCAGCGCATTGCGCGTGAGGGCGCAGCCGACCCCCGCCGACGGCATCGGCGTCGCGAGGCGCGAGCGCACCAAAAGCTCCTTGCCATGGGCTTCGGCGAATTCGTCGCCATAATGGCCCCGGATCCAGGGCGAGCCGCCGCACAGCATCGGAACGACCGGAATCTGCACCATCGCATGGCGGGCGAGCTCGATGCGGAACAGCGCCAGTTCGCCGGGATGGACATGATCCTCGGCATCGTGGAGCAGCACGGCGGCGAACCGCTGCCCCTCGGCGCGTTCGTCCTCGCCCAGCGCCGCCCACAGGCGGTTGAGATTGTCGCCCTTTGTCGTCGGCCCGTCGCGCGCGCCGACGACGAGGCGCAGGCGCGGGTCGCGCGCGACAAAGGGCGAAACCGCGAGCAAGGTGTCCGCATCGTTCGGATAGCAGCCGACATAGAGGCGAAAATCCTCGCCGTCCCATGCGGCGAGCGTGCGGTGCAGCGTCGCCGGCAGCACCTTCGCCTCGTCCCACGCCGGCACGAAGATCGCGAAGCGGCCGGCGAGCGGCGGCGCCTCGACCGAGGGCGCGGGCCCGGCATCGCGCCGGCCGCGCATCGCCAGCCACAAGGCATCGAGCAGCAGGTCGTCGAGCCCGATCAGCAGAATGCCGACCGCGGCGAACAGCATCAGCTCATAGCCGGCCCCCTGCACCAGCCCTTGCAGCCAAATGGTCGAAAGCTCCACCCCCGCGTGCCCTACCCGCGGGCGGCGCCGGCGCCGCCCCCTTTTGCCAAGGGGTAACCGACGCCGCCGGTTTGTAAAGGTGACGAACCGGCGAAGCCGGGCTAATAGGGCCGCGAATTCGCACCAGAACGACAGGAAACCGCCCGTCCCATGCCGCCCCGCGCGCCCGATCGTTCCGCTTTACGCGCTTTCCTGGCAAGCGAAAGCGCGGGCGGCGCCCTGCTGATTTTCGCTGCCATATTGGCGATGATCGTCGCCAATTCCTCGCTGGGCGAGCTTTATCACCGGCTGATCCACGCGGTCACCGGGCCGATCCTGTCCGACAAGCTCGGTCCGATGACCGTCCATCTGTGGATCAACGACGGGCTGATGGCGATCTTTTTCCTGCTCGTCGGGCTGGAGATCAAGCGCGAGTTCGTCGACGGGCGGCTCGCGCGCTGGGACCAGCGGCGCTTGCCGATGATCGCCGCGGCGGCTGGAATGGCGGTGCCGGCGCTGCTCTATATGCTGATAGCGGGCGGCACGCCCGGCCTCGCGCAGGGCTGGGCGATCCCGGCGGCGACCGACATCGCCTTCGCGATCGGCGTCCTCGCGCTGCTCGGCAAGCGCGCGCCCACCTCGCTCAAGCTGTTCCTCGTCACCGTCGCGATCGTCGACGACATGGGCGCGGTCGTCATCATCGCGCTCTTCTATACCGCCAAGATCAACCTGATCGCGCTTGCCGGCGCGGCGGCGGTGCTGACCGTGATGATGCTGTGCAACCGGCTGGGTTTGAAGAGCCTTCTCCTCTATCTGCCGATGGCGCTGCTCCTCTGGTATGCGATGCTGCTGTCGGGCGTCCACGCGACGATCGCCGGGGTGCTCGCGGCGATGGCGATCCCCCTGGAAAAGACGCCCGGCGCGCCCGACAGCGCGACCTCGCCGCTGCACCGGCTCGAACATGCGCTGCACCCCTGGGTCGCCTTCGTCATCGTGCCGCTGTTCGGCTTCGCCAATGCCGGGGTCGATCTGGGCGGGCTGACCGCCGAACAGATTTTCGCGCCGCTGCCGCTGGGCATCGCGATCGGGCTGTTCCTGGGCAAGCAGGCCGGCATCTTCGGCAGCGTCTGGCTGGCGGTGACATTCGGCATCGCGGGCCGGCTGCGCGGCGCGACCTGGCTGCAGGTCTACGGCGTCGCGATCCTGTGCGGCATCGGCTTCACCATGAGCCTGTTCATAGGCGGCCTCGCTTTCCCCGGCGCGCCGCTGCTCGTCGAGGAGGCGAAGATCGGCATCCTGATGGGCTCGCTGGTCGCGGCGCTGACCGGCCTCGTCGTGCTGCGCCTCGCGCCGCTCCATCCGCAGCACGAGGCGGCAGAACGCGAGGCCGAGGGCGAAATCCGCGCCGATGGCGACGTGCGCGACGTGGCCGAACCGAGGGGGGCGCGCGCCTGATGCGCCGCTGGACTGCCCCGGTCGCGATCGCGCTCCTCGCCGGCGTCACGCTGTCGGGCTGCTATGCGCTCGACCCTGAGATGCGCCGCTATGTCGCCGAGCGCAAGGCGCGCGAGCGCGCGGCAAAGGCGGCCGCGGCCGAAGCGAAGGCCGCGCCGCAGCCGCCGCCGGTCCGGCCGACTGCTGCCGCGCCGCCGCCCGCGGCCCCGGTGCCCCCGGGCTGGCCGGGGCCGACGCCGCGGGTCGACGCGGTCGCGGCGGCGCGGGCGAGCGACGCGCTGAAAGAGGTCGCCGCCGCCTATCTGATCCTGACGCTGGAGGCCGGCGCGCACGAGCAGGGCTATGTCGACGCCTATTACGGCCCGCCCAAGCTGATCGCCGATGCGCTCACCGCGCCGCGCGATGTGCCGGTGCTCGAGGCCGAGGCGCGCCGGCTGATCGCCACCCTCGACACCGCGGCGCCCGGCCTGGCCGACCCGATCGACCGGCGGCGCGCCGCCTTCCTGCGCGCCCAGCTCGTCGCCGCCGAGACGCGGCTGATGATGATGCAGGGCAAGCGCTTTCCCTTCCTCGACGAGGCCGGGCGGCTGTTCGGCGTCCGCCCGGTGCTGAAGCCGCTTGCCGCCTATGACGCCGAGCTGGCGAAGGTCGCGGCGCTGGTGCCCGGCGACGGCCCGCTCGCGGCGCGGGTCGAGACCTATCTCGACCGTTTCACCATCCCCAAGGACCGGCTGGAAAAGGTCTTCGACGCCGCGATCGCGCGCTGCCGCGGGCGCACCGCTGCGCATGTCACCATGCCCGAGGGCGAGGCCTTCACCCGCCAGTTCGTGACCGGAAAGAGCTGGAGCGGCTACAATCATTACGTCGGCGCCTACAACAGCATCATAGAGATCAACACCGACCTGCCGATCCGCCTGTCGCGCGCGCTCGACCTCGGTTGCCACGAGGGCTATCCGGGCCATCACCTCCTCAACATGAAGGTCGAGGAGCAGCTGGTGAAGGGGCGCGGCTGGCTGGAGTTCAGCGTCTATCCGCTCTACAGCCCGCAGAGCCTGATCGCCGAGGGCACCGCCAATTACGGCATCGACCTCGCCTTTCCCGACAAGACCCGGCCCGATACCGAACGCGACGTGCTGATGCCGCTCGCCGAGATCGAGCCGCCGGCGGACGACCGCTACTGGCGGCTGCTCGACGCGATGAAGGCGCTGCAGGGCGCGCGGCTGACGATCGCGCAGCGCTATCTGGACGGCGAGATCGACCGGCCGACCGCGATCGCGCTGACGCAGCAATATCTGCTCGTCTCCCCCGCGCGCGCCGAGCAGTCGGTCGCCTTCACCGACCAGTATCGCAGCTATGTCATCAACTATGTCACCGGCGAAGAGATGGTCCGCGATTTCCTGGAGCGCGGCAGCGCCGATCGCGACGAGATCTGGCGGCGCTTCGCGCTGATCCTGGGCGAGCCGACATTGCCCGCCGATTTGCTGGCGCCCTGACCTCCTACTCCGCCGCCAGCGCCATTTCGACGCGCTGCGGGCCGCGGATGACGGTGCCGGGATAGGCGCCCTGCCCCTCGCCGTCCCGGAAAGTCACCTGCCCCGACTTGATCGTCGCGACATAGCCGTCGGCCTTTTGCAACAGGCGCCTGCCGCCCGCGGGCAGATCGAAGGCAAGCCACGGCTTGCCGAGCCGGATCGCGTCCATATCGATCACGTTGAGGTCGGCGAGATAGCCCGGCGCGACCAGCCCGCGATCCTCGAGCCCATAGAGCAGCGCCGTGTCGCGGCACTGGCGCTTGATCGCGCGGGCGAGCGGAGTGCGGCCGCCCCTCTTGCGATCGCGCACCCAATGCTGGAGCATGAAGGTCGGCGATGCGGCGTCGCAGATCGTCCCGCAATGCGCGCCACCGTCGGACAGGCTGTTCACCGTGTCGTCGGCATCCTGCAACGCTTCGAGGAAATCGAGATTGCCGTCGGCATAGTTGAGGATCGGCAGATAGGCGAACCCCGCCCCATCGTCGCGGCAGAGCAGGTCATAGGCATAGGCGGCTGGATCGACGCCCGCCGCCGCGGCGCGCGCGGCGATGCTCGCCTCCGGCCCCGGCTCGTAATCGAAATCCGCGTCCATCTCGAACTGCATGCCCCAGCCGCCGGCGACCACCATCAACAGGCCCATGATATCCTGCGGCGCGCCGCTGAAATCATTGTCCTCCGACAGCAGTTGCGCCTTGAAGGCGGGGTCGAGCAGCTTCGCCTTCTGCGCGTCCCAGGGCAGGTCCATGATCGCCTGCCATGACGGGCGGAAGCGGAAGGGGTGCACCGTGCCGCGCCATGCCATGATGATGCCGTTGCCGCGCAGCGCGATCTGCGCGACGATGTTGGCGCCCTTCGCATTTTCGGCGCGCATGTTCGCGATCTGCTCGTCGAGCGGCTGTTCCTTGGCGATCGACTGGAGCGCGGCGAAGGTCACCGGCAGGCCGGTCTCGCGGCTGAGTTTGCCCATCCAGTCGAATTCGTTCCACTCGCGGTTGAGATCGCTCGCCATTTCGAACACGCCATGGCCGACGCGGCCCATCGCGCGGCCGATCTCGATCAGCTCCTCGGCGGTCGCGGTGGTGCCGGGCACGACCTCGCCGTCGACCGACTTGTGGATCACCGTGCGGCTGGTCGAGAAGCCGAGCGCGCCGGCGCGGACGCCCTCCTCGACGATGCGCGACATTTCGGCGATATCCTCCGCCGTCGGCACCGCGCCCGGTCGTTCGCGGTCGCCGAGCACATAGGCGCGCACGGCGCCGTGCGGCACGTGGCAAGCGACATCGACCGTGCGCGGCAGCTTGCCCAGCGCGTCCATATATTCGGGGAAAGTCTCCCAGTCCCACGTCATGCCCTCGGCCAGCGCGGTGCCGGGAATGTCCTCGACCCCTTCCATCAGGCCGATCAGCCAGTCGTGGCGGTCGGGCCGCGCGGGCGCAAAGCCGACGCCGCAATTGCCCATGACGACGGTGGTGACGCCGTGCCAGCTCGACGGGGCCATTTCCCGGTCCCACGTCGCCTGCCCGTCATAATGGGTGTGGACGTCGACGAAGCCGGGGGTGACGATCCTGCCGCGCGCATCGACCTCTTCGCGCCCCGGCCCGAGGTCCACGCCGACCGCGACGATACGGTCGCCGTCCACCGCGACGTCCGCGACGAAGGGCTCGCCGCCCGAACCATCGACGACCGTGCCGCCGCGAATCACCAGATCGTGCATGTCCGCTCTCCCGTATTTGGTTTCTGGATGAAACCTATCACGAATGCCGCAGATGCCAAGAGCGATTGACCGCCAGCCGTTTCGCGCGCAGGGCGGCCGCATGGCGAATGACGACGAAGATTATGTCTATGACGAGGCGAGCGGCGAATGGCTGCCCGTCAGCGAAGCGCGCGCCCGTGCCGAAGCCGCGGCGGCAGACCCCGAGGTCCGCGATGCGGTCGGCAATCTGCTGAGCGACGGGGATTCGGTGGTGCTGGTCAAGGATCTGGCGGTGAAGGGCGCGGGACAGACGCTGAAGGTCGGCACCGTTATCAAGTCGATCCGCCTGACCGGCGACGCACAGGAAATCGACTGCCGCCACGACGGGATCAAGGGATTGGTGCTGCGCGCAGAGTTCGTGCGGAAGCGGTGACGCCGTCGCCCCTGCCTTCGCAGGGGCGACGGCGTTCTCAAATCTTCCCCAGCGTCTCCCGGCGCGGCCCCAGATAGCCGAACAGATAGGCCGCCACCTTGCGCATCTGAATCTCTTCCGCGCCCTCGGTGATGCGGTAGCGGCGGTGGTGGCGGTAGATGTGCTCGAACGGCTTGTGGCGCGAATAGCCGATGCCGCCGTGCACCTGCATCGCGCGGTCGGCGGCTTCGCAGACGAGGCGGTTCGCCCAATAGTTGCACATGCTGACCTTGTCCGAGAGCGTGCGCTCGATCTCCTTGTGCTCCATATTGTCCATGTCCCACGCGGTCTTACGGATCAGCAGGCGCAGCATCTCGGCCTGCGTCGCCAGCTCGACGAGCGGGAACTGGATCGCCTGATTCCTCGCCAGCGCCTCGCCGAAGGGCTTGCGTTCGCGGGCGTAGCGCACGCTTTCCTCGATGCAGTAGACTGCGGCGCCGAGCGACGAGGCCGCCTGGCGGATGCGGTTCTGGTGTACGAAGCTCTGTGCGATGGCGAGACCGCCATCGACCGGCCCGAGCCGCGCACTGTCGGGCACCCACACGTCGGTGAAGCTGACGCGCGGATGATCGGTCGGCATGTTGAAGGTCCACAGATATTCCTCGATCACGAGGCCCGGCGACGGATTGGGGACGAGCAGGCAGGTGATGCCCTTTGCCTCGCCGCCCTCGCCGCCGGTGCGGCAGAAGGTCGCGCAATGGGTCGCGACGTGCATGCCGGTCGTCCACATCTTCGCGCCGTCGATCCGCCAGCCGTCGATGCCGTCGCGGGTCTCGCGCACCGCGCGCGTTTCCATATGCGTCGCGTCGCTGCCATGGTCGGGCTCGGTCAGGCCGAAGGCGGTGCGGCGCCGGCCCTCGAAGCCGCCGAGGATGAACTCCTGCTTCTGTTCTTTGCTGGTCGCGAACTGTTCGAACATCGCGACGAAGGGGAAGTTGCCGACGATGCTGTGCTCGTTCTGCAGGTCATTGTGAAGGCCGAGCCCCTTCGCCGCGAAATGTTCGCGGATCACCGCCATCCACAGGTTCGACCCGTCCTTGCCGCCATAGGCCTTCGGCGCCGAGAAACGCCAGTGTCCCGCCTTGTCGGCGCGGCGCGTCGCTTCCTTCAGCAGCGCCTCCCACTCGGGCCGCGGCAGGCCCTGATTGTCCCAGTCGGTGCGGCTGTGCTCGCGGCGATGGTCGAAGAAGCGGATATTGTCGTCGGCTTCCTCGAGCGGCCTGATCTCGGCCGCGATGAAGGCGTCGAGCTCGTCCAGATAGGCCTGCAGATCGGCCGGCACCGCAAAATCCATCGTCTCTCTCTCCCGTTCGAATCTCAGCCGCCCCATTGGCTCCGCGCCCGCGCGAGCGCGGCATATTTGGGGCTGTCGACGGCACATTTGTCGAGCGCCGCGCGGCGCAGCCGCGCAAGCAGGCCGGGCTCGGCAAGGTTGGTCTCACCGGTTAGCAGCGCCGCCGCGAGCGCCCGGTCCCCGGCGCGCACGCCCGCATCGAGGTCGCGCATCACGATGCCGAGCGCGTTCATCGCGACGACCGCCTCGAATTTCGCATGCCCCTCGGCTTTCGGCTTGATCGCGCTCTCGACCCAGTCGCGCACCGCCTGCACCATCTCGCGGGTGGTCGGCTCGCCGACCGGCGCGGAGACGGCGGGCGGCGACGGCGGCAGCGGGCGCGCGCGTTCGGCCTCGGGCGCTTCCGCCTCGAGCAGCCCGATCAGGTCGAGCTCCTGCTCGGCGATGCGCCGCCCGACGACGACGCGCTCGACCGTCGTGTCGGCGCCGCTGCGCCATGCCTGCCCCATCTGCAGGCAGCCGAGCGCCCACCAGAGGGTGCGGTAGACGAGCCAGAAGCGGAAGCGCGCCCGGTCGACCTTCGCTCCGCCCGCCGCCTCATAGGCCGCGAAATAATCCTCGAGGCTGCCGACCCCGAAGGCCGGCCGGTCGAGCCGGCCGAAGCGCCACACGGTCATGCAGCCGAAGGCGAGATCCTCATGCGCGTCGCCGAGATGCGCCAGCTCCCAGTCGAGCACCGCGGCCAGGCCGCCCGCCTCTCCTTCGGCCATATCGACCATGATATTGCCCATGCGATAGTCGCCGTGGACGAGCACGGGATCGACCGGCGCGGGCAGATGATCCTCGCACCACCGGATCGCGAGCGCGATCGCCGGCCGGTCGCCGCCATAGGCAAGGAACCGCGCCTTGAGTTCGGCGAGCGCCTCGCCCGTGTCCATCACCGGGATGCCGTCGGGAATCGCCGCCCGCGGCAGCGCGTGGATGCGCGCCAGCTCGCGCCCCAGATCAGCGAGCAGCGAGGGCGGCGGCGCGGCCAGTATCGTCGCCGGGCTGACCTCGGCGACGACGCGGCGCATCACATAGCCGGTACCCATGCCGTCGCCGTCCGCGAGCACGCCGACGACCTCGGGCGCCCGCACCCCGCCATCATGCGCCGCCCGGACCAGCGCCGCCTCGACCGCATGGCCATAGGGGCGCCCCTCCATATAATCCGCCGACGGCGCGCGGCGCAGCACATAGGCTTTCCCTGCCCAATCGAAAGCCCAGCTTTCCATGTTGGCGCCGCCCGACAGGCGGGCGAGGCCCGACAGCGCGCCCGGACCGGCGATGCGGGTCATGAAGGCGGCAAGCGGTTCGGCAAGGTCGGCCACTACTTAACCTTGCTAAGTATCCTTCGCGGTCGCAAGCGGCAATTGACATGCCGCGCACGGATGAAGGCGGGGAGATCAATTCGCCAGGCGAAACAGCACTGTGTCGCGATAATAGGATGTCATCGGCTTGCCGTCCTTGTCGAGCGCGGGCTTGAAGCGGGCATGCCGCGTCAACTCACTACAGACGGTGGCGTCGAATCCCTTGCTGTCGGTCGATTTCTGTATGTGGCAGGCAATTGGTCGGCCATCTTCGCCGACGGTCAGTCGGAACTCGACGATGCCCGGCATTCCCTTACGCAACATGTCCTTGGGATAATCGGACGAGGTCAGCCATTGCCCCGGATTTCCTTCGGGGATCACCGGGCGCGACAGCGTTTTATGGCGCGCGACGTCGATCCCCCAATGAGTCAGCAATTCGTCGGTACAGCGCTCCATCGCATCGAAAACCGGCTGCATCGAACCCGTTCGCAGCCGAATTGGATGTCGCAGCGGAGAACCGATATCTATCGTCGTGATCGATGCTTTTTCCGTTTCGGTCAGAGGTACTGTCGCGGCAAGAACGTCACCGACGGTCCTTTTATCATTATCGTCGGAGGGCATGGGCCGGATGCCTACCTCTCCCGCGAAAATCCAGGCGGGCAAATCCTTGCCGATCGTCCCCGAATAAAATGGCAACCGTTGCTCGGGAAAATCGGTGCCAAATCGGATCACCGCTTCTCCCTCCGGTGCAAGGCGTTTCATCGGTTTTCCCGCAATGGCCAAGCTAAAGCTGTCGCCCGGACCAAATTGGTCGATGACCAAGGTGACGCGCGAATCATCGATCCCGAAGTCGCGCGCAAGGCGGCAGAAATCATCGGCATAATGGACATTCCACCGCGTCGACGGTTCGAGCAACACCGGCGCGCCCGCGTCTGCTGCAACCACCGGTGCGCCGCTAAACAGCAGCGCCGCGCCAACGACCCATCCCCCCACTTTCATAGCGAGAAGGCTAGGCCGTGTTGACAAAAGACTTCAGCCATAGCCGCGTGGCGGCAAGGTTGAGGAAGCTCTCGAACGAGAGAAGTGTCTTGTCGTATCGGGTGGCGATCCGTCGTTGCTGTTTGAGCTTGCCGAAC
>Ga0180219_1000231_pt1 | contig 54778 bp, 44 predicted proteins | sample eDN3rd30CBELigMG_FD_151338 | JGI IMG/M metagenome (GOLD analysis project Ga0180219, IMG submission 151338) | Enriched Miracle-Growth compost microbial communities from Emeryville, California, USA - eDNA 3rd pass 30_C BE-Lig MG (version 2)... ... | reverse complement strand
TCCGAAATCGGTTTCGATCATGGCGCTGGTGGCAGGTGATGATCGGATCATACAGGCGCATGAGCGGGCGGTCGGGGTCGCGCTCTCCTACCTCGAAGAGCATGCCACAATGCGGCATCGCGTCGATAGAGAGGTTGTCGAGAAGACGACCGGGCGCCTGATCTACGCTCGTTTCACGGAACATGCGTCGCGCGAGCTCGATCCTCATCTTCACACCCATGTCGTCGTCCTGAACATCACCGATGAACGTGACGACGCAAAGAAGGTCAGTCTCGAGACACGCGCCATGTTCGCTGAGCAGATGGCTGCGGGGCAGGTCTATCGCAACGAACTGGCGCACCTTCTCAAGGAGCTTGGCTATGAAGTCGCGTTCGATCCTCGACGCGGCCTCTTCGAGATCAAGGGCGTCCCCAAGGATTTGATCACCGAGATGTCGCAGCGCGCCGAGCAGATCGAGGCGCATGCGAAGGAACATGGTCTGACCGGGCAGGCGGCGCGGCAACAGGCCTTCTATGTCACACGCGGCCCCAAGCAGAAGGTGTCTCTCGAGGAATTGCATCAGCAGTGGGAGGGGCGACTGGGGCAGCATGCCGAGGCGGTGAAGGACACACGCACGGAGGCTGAGGAAGTCGGCGAGAGGAAGATCGAAGTTGATCTCACGACCGCCGCACGCGCTATGCTCTTCGGTATCCGTCAGCCGGAAAGCAAGGAGGCCGTCAACAATCTCGGGTACCTGTTGCGGACGGCATTGGCATCGCATGTCGGGGAGGTTCGCCTTTCGGACGTCCGCCCTGTCGTTGAGGAGCATCAGGCGCGGGCAAAGCTACTGGAAACCCGGCATCGCACTGGAGACGAGATCCATACGCGGGGCCGCACCACACGCAAGACCGCGCGCCTAGAAATAGCCTTGTCGGACCATCTTGCGCTTGCTCTGAACGACGCGCGACCACTTGCCTCGATGGAGGCGCTTCGCGAAGCCGGGATCGCCCGCAATCTCAAGCCCGAGCAGAGAACGGCCCTCCTGCATATTGGAACGAGCGATCATCGGGTCGTCGCGGTGCATGGCGTAGCCGGCTCCGGTAAGTCGACGATCATTGGCGCATTGCGAGAAGCGGCGGGAGAGAGTGCCACCCTGGTCGCATTGGCCCCGACCTCATCGGCTGCTGGTGAGTTGGGTCAAAAGGCCAATATCGAGTCGCGCACCGTGGCCAGCATGCTGGCCACCGGAGGGGCAAAGCTCGACGACAGCTATGTCTTGGTGGTCGATGAGGCCGGCCAGCTCGGCAATCGCCAGGCGATCCGGTTGCTTGAAATCAGCCGGACCACCGGCGCTCGCCTCATCCTGCTTGGAGACACCCGGCAGACCGGGGCGATCGAGCAGGGCAAGCCCTTCTGGCTGATGATGCGCTTGGGCATGCCCAAGGCGGAGCTGAAGGATCCTATCCGCCAGCAGGACGACGGGATCATGCAGGCAGTCCGGCTGGCTCGCCTCCAGAACTATGACGGCTCCCTCAAGGCGCTCGATGCCGTAACCAGTGGAGAGAGCAGCGAAAAACTGGCGGCCGCAATGGTCGCGGACTGGACGAGGCTGAGTCCCGAGCAACGTGCCAAGACCAACATCCTCGTCTTGGAAAACGCAACTCGCCTGATCGTCAACACCAAGGTCCGTGAGGCTCTCAAAACCGAGGGGGCGCTCGCAGCCGAGGAAGCCCGGCTCTCGATTCTGTCGCCGTCGGGCATGACCGATCAGGAGAAGCATTTCGCGCGCTTCTATTCCCGAGGACAGGTCGTGATATTCTCCCGCGACAATGTGGGGCTCGGAATTGCCCGGGATGCCGAATACAAGGTGATCGGGGTCGGGCGGGATGCTCGCGGACGCCAGACGGTCAATCTGGTCGATGAGCATGGCCGAACTATCCATTGGGATCCCCGGCTTGGGCGCGCCTCCCAGATCAATGTGTTCAGGGAAGAGAAGCGCGACCTAGCCGCCGGCGACCGCATTCAATGGCGTTTGGTCAACAAGGATCTGGATCTCAAGAATGCCGAGCGCGGCACGGTGGAGCGGCTCGATGGCACGGTTGCGACAATTCGGTGGGATCGGGACGGAAGGAATCAGGAGGTCGATCTATCCCTCCATAAGAATTGGGACCACGGCTATGGCGAGACCGTCTATTCGGCTCAATCCAAGACGTATGATCGCGTGTATGTTCTTGCTCCGGTGAACTCACCGCTGGTCACGGGGCAGAACTACTACACCGCTATCACCCGAGCAAAGTTCGGAGCGAAACTTTGGACTGAAAATCGAACGCGGTTGGTCGAGAAACTAAAACAACGTTCAGGCGAGAAGACTTCTTCGCTTCAAGGCCTCGGGCGGATCGAGCGAGACAGCGTCAAGGGCAGAACCTCCAGGCACGGCGAACGCTGGGATCGCCTGCGCCAGGAACAGCGCATGGATCGGGAGGCGAGGAAAGGACGGCTAACGGAAGCACAAGTCCGTCCAGAACTTTCTCAATCAAGCAGCTTGGCAGCGCATATTGCTGGACGTGCCCAGTCAGCGGCGAACTTCTTCGATCGGTGGCTTCTATCCTTGCTCGACAGGAGTCAGCCGCGCGAAGATGTTCGTGGGATACAGGACAGCGTTGAACATCCTGCCGCTAGTCGGCGACCGGAACCAGCGCATACTTCAGCTCAGGATCATGGCGATGGCCATGATCACTGATCCGAGATTCATCCGGCGGTTTCTTCCGCTTGCCTTGTTGATCACGCCAACCGCGTTTGCGAACCCTCCGGCAACGCTGTCCAACTCCCACGAGGCCCAAATCGGTGCTTGTATCCGGCGCGCCTCGGCCGGTCACATTTGGCTCGAAAAAACGCTTTGGGGGTTGCGGGATCAGGAGGCGGGCTGGATCGGGGCTCAGGTGCGCAACAGCGATGGCAGCCACGACTTGGGTCCGTTGCAGGTCAACAGTTGGTGGGTCACACGCGTCGCCGAAACAGTGAACAGACCGCCGAGCTTGGTCCGCTACTGGCTTGTGAATGATGCCTGCTTCAATGTCGACACGGCTCGCTGGATTTTTCTCTCCGGACTCGCAGTAACCGGTGATTATTGGAAGGCCATTGGCGTCTATCACAGCCCGACCGGATGGCGCCAACGGCGCTATGCTGCCCTAGTCGCAGCCAAGCTGTCCAAACGCTTCGGCAAGTCCGTTTTCAGTGAGAAGCCCCCTCATGAAACGGACTAGAAGCGGAGAGCCGGTCGATCCGAGAACAATGGACAAGCTCCTTCGCCGGCGCCGCGGCGTCTTGCCGCCACCAGTCCCCGAATCTCAGGCAGCCCAAGCCAAAGCGCCAGCGGTTGCAGTTGTCGAGACAATTGCGACGCTTCGACCGTATGCCGTGCGGATTCCAAAAGCTCTCCAGCTCATCGGTGTTAAACGGACGAAGCTGTACGACATGATCAAAAGAGGCGAAATTAAGAAAATCAAGGACCGCGGAACCGTCCTAATCCCGCTTAGCAGCATCGAAGCGTACTTCCGGCGGAAGGACGATGGCTCAAGCTAATTCCCTGTTAGATTTGGCGACGCCATCACGCGGCCATTGCCATTTCTTGTTCTATCGGCGTCGCTTCAATATCAGGCGAGCCGCTGAGCACATAAGTCGCCCAATCGGCCATGACTGCTCGGCGTTTCTCGAACGCGTCCTTTCTTCGATAGGCACGCACCGTGGAATCCCCCACCTGATGTGCGAGCGCATGCTCGACTATATTCTCGGCATGCGGGGTCATGTCGCCCATATAGTCCCGAAAGGTGCTGCGCATCCCGTGCACGGTAAAATCGCCCATGTCCATGCGTCGCATCACCATGGTCATCGACATCTGGGACAGCGGCTTCCCGGCCTTCTGGCCAGGAAATACAAAGCCATCCGGCTCAATGATCATTCCGTCTGCAATCGACCGCAAGATAGCAATCGCCGCTTCCGACAGTGGAATGCGATGCTCGATGCGCATCTTCATGCGCTCAGCGGGGATAGTCCAGATTCCCTTCTTGAGATCGACCTCGCGCCACTTCATCTTCAGGGTTTCGCTGGTGCGCGTGGCGCATAAGATCGTCAGCTCGAGCGCACGCGCGGCCGGCGCAGGTCTATTCCCCAGAGCCACGAAGAAATCGGGCATCTCCTCATAGCCGAGGGCGTTGTAGTGCCCAGTCGCGAGACGCTTTCGTTTCGGCAATCGGTGTTCGAGGTTTCCCTGCCACCTCGCTGGATTTTCCCATGGGCTCTGGATATGACCCTTAGCCTTGGCAGCGTCGAGTATCTTCTCGATACGCCCACGCACTCGACCAGCGGTGTCGGCAAAGACATTCCAAATCGGCTTCAGTACGTCGACAAGATCGTCTGCCGTGATTGTGTCGACCGGCTTTTCAAGCAGCAACTTCGCATGTTTGGTAAGCGAGTTTGACCACTGCCAGATATGCTTCTCGTTGCTCCAGCCGTCCTTATGCGCGTCGATATACTCCTCGGCATATTTCAGGAATGTCGGCACCGGAGTTTCGGGCGTCGCCTCTTCTTCATTTTCAGCGGCAGCTGCTTCGATTGCCTCCTCCTGCGCAACCTGTTTACGCATTTCCAGCGGATCGCCGCCTTCCTTCAGGATCTGCCGCGCCGCGGCGCTCAACTCTCGGGCCTCTGCTAATGGCACATCGCGGTACGAACCGAGGCCCATTTCGCGGCGCTTCTTGTTCCGGATCCAAACGAACAGCCAGCGCTTGGACCCATCCTTCTCGATCCGCAGCCACAGCCCGCCGCCGTCTCCATGCCAGCCTTCCTTGGCCAGTGACTCAAGCCGGCGCGCGTTAAGTTTGTGGATCGCTCTCGACATATCTCATTCCGATCAGATTGCTCGCGGAAACGAGCAGATTTGCCGCCTAATTTGCCGCCTAATTTCTGCGCGGACACATGCGTAAAAACCCGGCACCATGCGCATATATGCGAACAAAGGCTCACATGAATATTAACGAAAAACAGCAGGATATTGCAAGGAAAATCGCGGAAGTGAGCTTTCTTTGAAGGGCGGGGTTCGATCCCCCTCGGCTCCACCATTTTTCAAAAAGTCAGGTGGACCCTATTGGGGTACGGCAGCTTCGGCCGCCATGCCCCAAACGGGGTCAGATTTTGTGGATGCAGTATGACGGCATCTGCTCCACATTGCGTGCGGTGAAGGACGAAGGCGCGGTTGAGCGGGCCTGGTTCGTTATCATGACTCATGCTCTTGCAGCGCGTGAAATACTCGAGGCGTCATAGAATGACGATCGGTAGCACGTCACGAGGCGCAGAATGTGCCAACCTACCCACTAATTTGAAAGAAGTTAGGCAAGCTCGGAACTTCTCTGCATTTTTTCGTTGGCAAGGCAAAAACCCCATGCTAACGGCCGCCCTCCAGACGGAGAGCGGCGCTACGGACGCTGTCTTTCATCAGAGTGGACGCATAGCTCAGTTGGTAGAGCAGCTGACTCTTAATCAGCGGGTCCTAGGTTCGAGCCCTAGTGCGTCCACCACCTTCTCTCGATAGAATATGGCTGCTCTGGGGCAAACTGGCCTCAAGGGCGAAGTTCCGCGTCTGGTTGCGCCTGTGATCGGTGTCAGCGCCTTTGAGAGGCGTTCACACCAACCTCCCAGCCCCTCTCAGCGCCAATGATCGCCGAGCAGGTCGCGGTTGCGATTGATGTTGAGGATGACGCCGAAGCACAGCATCACCGTGAGCATCGATGATCCACCGTAGGACATGAAGGGGAGGGGGATGCCGACCACTGGCGCCAGCCCCATCACCATCATCAGGTTGATCGCGATATAGAAGAAGATTGTCGTGGTAAGACCGGCCACGACGAGGCGGGCAAAGCGGTCCTCCACCTGCTGGGCCACGCGCATACCCCAGCGCAGCAGCAGGAACAGCGCGACGAGCAGACCGACCCCGCCGACCATCCCCCACTCCTCCGCCATGGTGGCGAAGACGAAATCTGTGTGACCCTCCGGCAGATAATCGAGATGGCTCTGCGTGCCGTTGAGGAACCCCTTGCCGAAGAGGCCGCCCGAGCCGATTGCAATCTTGGATTGGCTGATATGATAGCCGGCACCAAGCGGGTCGCTCTCTGGATCAAGGAAGATCAACACGCGCTTCTGCTGATATTCGTGGAGGAAGCTGAACGCGATTGGCACGATTGCCGCGCCGGCCAGCGCCGAGCCGACAAAAAGGCGCAGCGGCAACCCGGCGAGGAACATGACCGTCACGCCACCCAGGCCGATCATGCTGGCCGTGCCGAGATCGGGCTGAACCAGCACCAGAAGCGCCGGCACGCCGATCAGCGCCAGTGCCGGCCAGATGGCGGTGAAGGTGCGCGTATAGGCGGGCGGTAACACCGCATAGAAGCGGGCGACGGCAAGAACGATGGCAACCTTCATGAACTCGGATGGCTGGAGCTGCATGAAGCCCAGATTGATCCACCGCTGACTACCGCCCGCGATGCCCCCCACCAGCTCGACAACGATAAGCGCGACGAGCACCGCCCCATAGACCGGAAAAGCGCTCATCCGAATCAGCGAGAAGGGCAGGCGTGAAATGACTTCCGCCATGACGAGGAAGATCGCGAAGCGCGCCATCTGCATGCCTGCCCATGGCATGATGTGCCCACCGGCAGCGCTGTAGAGCACGATCCCGCCGAAACAGGCTATCGCGGTCAACAGGGCATAGAGGCGCCATGGCATGCGGGCGATGCTCTCAGGGACGAGATCCCGGTTCATGGTTCGCCTCGCGCACGCTGGGTTGTATGCGGCTCATCGGCACCGGCCGCGTCCTGTTCGCGGGCTTCGTCGGGATCTGCGGCCACTGGCTCGGCCGTGTTGGTCGGCACGCTGGTGTTGGCGCTGTCGTCCGTAAGCAAGGTAGGTGCCGCTGCGAGGCCCTTGGCGATCCGCAACTCGTTGAGCTGCCGCTCCAGCCGGGCTTGCGGCGGACCGCCCCAGCCTTTTTCCAACCCTTCGAGCTTCTCCAGCGCTTTGGCTGGCTCATAAAGATATGTCAGGCAATCAGCCGCAATCATCGGCGAATCCTGCACATAATTGATATGGCCGCCATGCTCAATGATGCAGGAAATAGCATAACGCGGGTTATCATGCGGCGCGAAGCCCTGGAACAGGGCGTGATCGCGCAGCTTGAACGGGAGCGAGGCGTTGCTGCGCACGCCGCTGCGGCGCTCGGCCATGGTGATGCGCCGCACCTGCGCGGTGCCTGTCTTGCCCGCCATCAAGACATTGGGGACAGCCATGCGTGCCGCCCGCCCGGTGCCGCCGCCGTTCACCACATCGCGCATCGCGTTGCGGATGACGGTGAGGTGATCGAGCGGCACGCCAAGGGGCGCACCTGCATGGCGCTTGCCGTCGGCAATGAAGTGGGGAACCAGTTCCGTGCCCATGGCCAGCCGCGCCGCCATCACGCACATCTGCGTGGGATTAACCAGCATATAGCCTTGACCGATGGTCGCGTTGACCGTGTCGTACGGTTGCCAGTCCTGATTATATTTCTTCTTCTTCCAGCTCGGGTCCGGCACCGTGCCGTAACTCTGATTGGGAAACGGCAAGTCGAAGCGCTGGCCCAGTCCCAGCCGGCGCGCCATCGCGGCGATGGCTTCCATGCCGATCTTCTGGGCGAAGTGATAGAAATAGATGTCACAACTCTGGGCGATGGCACCGTGCATGTTGATGTGCCCGTGGCCGCGCCGCGACCAGCAATGGAACAACGTATTCCCCACTCGCAGCGCGCCCGAGCAAACGGTGGTTTCCGCCGGATCCAGCCCCGCTTCCAGAAAGGCGAGAGCGACCATCGGCTTCACGGTGGAGCCGGGTGGATAGAGCGCTGTCAGAGTCTTGTTGCGCAGCGGCACGCGCTCGTCATCCGAGAGCATCTGCCATTCGAGATGGGAGATGCCATCCGAGAAGCTGTTGGGATCGAAGCTCGGCATGGAAGCGGAGGTGAGAATATCACCGGTCTGGCAATCCATCACCACGACCGATCCGCTCTGCGTGCCCAGCCGCCGCCCGGCAAATTCCTGCAAGCCGGCGTCGATGGTGAGCTTGGCCGTGTGGCCCGGCGTGTCCGGCCGCGTCGCCAGATCACGCACGATCCGCCCGCGTGCGGTCACTTCCACCCGGCGAGCGCCCGGCTTGCCGGTGAGCAAGGAATTAAGCGATTTCTCAAGTCCTTGCTTACCGAGTTTGAAGCCCGGTGTAATGAGCAGCGGGTCCTTCGTCTTCTGGTAATCCTCGGCTGATGGCGCGCCGACATAGCCGATGAGATGCCCCACCGAAGGGCCAGCAGGATAGAAGCGCGAAAAGCCTTGAGCCGGCGCCACGCCGGGCAATTCGGCCAGGCGCACCGAGATTGCCGCATATTGCTCGTAGCTGAGATCGTCCGCCACCTGGACCGGGAGGAAGCCGGCTGCCTTGTCGAGATCCTCATTGATGCGATCGACGCGATTGGGATCGAGATTGAGAATCTGGGTGAGGCTGGTGAGCACCTGCTCACGATTCTGCAACCGGTCCGGGATGATATCGACGCGGAAATTGGTGCGATTTGAAGCGAGGGGCAGCCCCTTGCGATCCACGATCCAACCGCGCCGGGGCGGGGTGATGGTCAGATTGACGCGGTTGCTCTCTGAGAGAAGTTGATACTTCTCGTTCTCCGCAATGGCGATCCAGCCCATGCGTGCAACGAGTAGCCCGCCCACCGTATATTGCGCGGCGCTCAGGAAGAAGGCGCGACGAGAAAAGGTGAACGACTGGCTGGCGGGCGTAACGATTTTCTTGCGGAACGAGATCACGGCAAGCGCCACCGGTCGAGTGCGGCACAGAGTCGCACGATGAGAGGAAAGAAGCCAACGCTATAAGCAAGTTGCGGGAGAATCTGAACCAGCGAACCGCCTTGCCCCGCAAGATGCACCGCTAGCCAGCCTCCTGCCAGCGCAAAGGCGAGGGCGAGCGTGGCGATGAACCAGCCGTGCCAGTAATCCCGCCAGAAATGCCGCTGATTCTCCAGATCGAACGCCAGCAGGATCACTGTCCACAGCACGACGGCACTGCCGATGGGTTGGCCACTCATCACATCATCGAAGAGGCCGAGCGGCACACCGGCCCATAGAGGCCAGATTTCAGGCCTCAGCACGCGCCAGGCGAGGAAGACCATCAGGCCGAAGGGAGGGAGTAGCGGCGTCTGCGCGATAACAGGCAGCAGCGGCGCGATCGCCGAACCGAGCAGAACGGAGGCTATCGGCGTGCCGCGAATATGGAGCGCGGTGCGCGGTCGGCCGATCCGCGATTCATAGCGACGAGTCATGGTGCGCTGGCGTCGGCCGCCCGTGCCTGCGCGGCATTTTCGCGCGCGGCTTCAACCGGGCGGAACGGCGTCTGCACCACCACCAGTTCGATACGGGACGGGTTGGCGAGGGGGATGGCGATGGCCTTGTCGCCCTCCAGCCGGGCGACCACCGCAACGGGGATATTGGGCCGATACAGACCGCCGATGCCGGAGGTCACAACCACGTCACCGGGTCGAAACGGATTGCGCTCCGTATTCAGCGCGCGGATTTCTACCGTGCCGTCCCCCCGACCGGAGCTGATGCCGGGGATATTGTCGCTCGTTCGCCGCACGGGCACGACATTGCCTTCATCGATCAGCAGCAGCACATCCGCCGTATGCGGGCCGGAGCGGACCACGCGACCGACCAGTCCCTCGGGTGCGCGCACCGGCATGCCGGGCTGCACCCCTTGTGCGTGCCCTACGTCGAGCCGGGCGAGGCGGGCGGCACTGGTGCTGGTGGAGGAGATAAGGTGCCCCGCCGCCGCGACTCCCGTGTCCGTTTCCGTAAGCCGCAGCAACCGCTTGAGGCGGGCATTCTCCTGCCGGATCGCATCCGCTTCGATCAGCCGGGTGCGGTTGGCCTCAACCTGACGGCGCAATGCGGCGTTCTGCGACCCTGCATTGATATAGGCCGTCACCGCTTCATCGAAATTGCCGATGCCAACCACCAGAGCACGCAGATTGGTGGCGACCGGGCGAGTGATCTCCGCCCCGATCGAGCGCAGAGCCGAGAAGCCAGTGGGGTCGATAATCGAAATGGCAAGCAACAGCAGGCCCACGAGCACGCCGACAATGGCGATCACATAGCTCGCGAACAGCCCATATTGCGCTTTCCGATCAAAGCCGGGGCGCCGTTTACTGGGTGGCGCCATCGTGCAGCGCCCTTGCTCAGGCGGTCTGGAGCACGCCGCGGAAGACCGGGTCCTCCATCGCGCGCCCCGTGCCTATCGCAACGCAGGTCAGCGGATCCTCGGCCACGGTCACGGGCAGGCCCGTCTCGTCGCGCAACTCCTCATCCAGCCCCTTGAGCAGCGCGCCGCCGCCGGTGAGCACAATGCCCTGATCGACAATGTCCGCCGCCAGCTCCGGCGCGGTGTTCTCCAGCGCGATCCGCACGCCCTCGACGATGGTGCCGATCGGCTCGGCAAGCGCATCGGCGATCTGGCCCTGGTTGATCGCGATTTCCTTGGGCACGCCGTTCACCAGATCGCGGCCCTTGATGTGGATGGTGGCTCCCACGCCATCCGCCGGCTTCTGGGCGATGCCATATTCTTTCTTGATCCGCTCCGCGGTCGCCTCACCGATCAGCAGATTATGGTGACGGCGGACATAGGAGACGATCGCCTCGTCCATCTTGTCGCCGCCCACGCGCACGCTGGTGGTGTAGGCGAGGCCACGCAGCGAGAGCACGGCGACCTCTGTGGTGCCGCCGCCGATATCGACCACCATCGAGCCGATCGGCTCCGTCACCGGCATATCGGCGCCAATCGCAGCCGCCATCGGTTCCTCGATAAGAAAAACCTGCGATGCGCCGGCATTGCTGGCGGCGTCACGAATGGCGCGGCGCTCGACGCTGGTGGAGCCGGAGGGCACGCAGATCACGATCTCGGGGAAGCGAGGGAAGCGCCGATGGCCGTGGACCTTGCTGATGAACCATTTGATCATCTGCTCGGCAATGTCGATATCCGCGATCACGCCGTCGCGCAGCGGGCGGATCGCCTCGATCGAATCGGGCGTTTTGCCCATCATCAGCTTGGCGTCCTCGCCCACGGCCTTGACGCGCTTGACGCCGTTGAGCGTCTCCACGGCAACCACGGACGGCTCATTGAGGACGATGCCGTGACCGCGCACATAGACGACCGTATTCGCTGTTCCCAGGTCGATCGCCATGTCGCGGGAGGTAAACTTGAACCAGTTTGAGAAAAACGCCATGGACGGTCCTGTTCTTGCCAGCGACGGGATGAGTAACCTTATGGGATTGTGCCCCTGCGTGTCGACGGTCGTGTACGAAAATATCTCGCTTCGGCTCGCGCAGGGCGTTCGCTTGGTCTAGTCCCCTGAATATGTCAATACGCCGCCTCCCTGAGAAGTTAGTCAATCGAATCGCTGCCGGCGAGGTGGTCGAGCGGCCGGCCAGCGCGCTCAAGGAGCTTATGGAGAACGCGCTGGATGCCGGCGCGGGCGCGATTGCCGTCACATTGCGCGGTGGCGGGCTGGACGGCATCACCGTTACGGACGATGGTCACGGCATCCCGCACGAAGAAATGCCGCTGGCGCTGGAGCGCCATGCCACCTCCAAGCTGCCGGACGAGGCGATCGAAAGGGTCAGGACGCTCGGTTTTCGCGGTGAGGCGCTGCCTTCCATCGCCAGTGTCTCACGCTTCACCCTGTCGAGCCGCCCACGTGGCGCCGATGGCTGGCGGCTGCGCTGCGATAATGGCGTGGCCGGAGCGATGGAGCCATGCGCCATGCCGTTCGGGACGCGGGTGGAGGTGGAGGGGCTGTTCGAGCGGGTGCCGGCCCGCCGCAAGTTCCTGCGCAGCGCCCGCGCCGAATATGCCGCCTGCCTCGATATCGTCCGCCGCCTCGCCATGGCGCGCGCCGATGTCGGCTTCGTGCTGGAGCATGATGGGCGCCGAGTGCTCTCGCTGCCGGCGGGGCAGGAGCGAGAGGACCGCGTTGCCCAGCTCATCGACCGCGAGCTGGCGGACAATCATGTCGTCATCGAGTTGGAGCGCGAGGGTGTCTCGCTGGCTGGTATCGCCTCACTCCCCACCTTTCATCGCGGTAGCGCCGATCATCAATATCTGCTGGTCAACGGCCGCCCGGTGAAGGACCGGCTGCTGGTCGGCGCAGTGCGCGGCGCCTATGCCGATTTCATCGCGCGCGACCGCCACCCCGTGCTGGCGCTGTTCCTCACCGTCCCGCTGGAGGATGTCGACGTGAACGTCCACCCGGCCAAGACGGAGGTACGCTTCCGCGATCCCGCCTTCATCCGCGGCATGATCGTCAGTGGCCTGCGCCGGGCGCTCGACGCCGCCGGCATGCGCGTCGTCAACCGGGCCGAGGCCAGCTCGACCGATCTCTGGCAGCGCGAGGCGGCGGCTCCCGCATTTCCCCTCCCGCTACAGGAGCGAAGCTGGTCGGCACCGCCATCCTCCGGTGGCGGCGCTTATGGTGGCGCACCGCTGCTCGCGGACGGGCAGGTCCGCTTCGCCGGCTTCACCCCCTCCGCCCGCGATGATGCCGGCGCACGCGAAGCCGTGCCCGCCGAGCACGACTATCCGCTCGGCACCGCGCGCGGGCAGGTGGCGCGCACCTATATCGTTGCCGAAGCGGAGGACGGGCTGGTGCTGGTCGACCAGCACGCCGCGCACGAGCGGCTCGTCCTGGAGCGGATGCGCAAGGCGCTGGCGGATGGCACCGTGGCCCGGCAGGCGCTGTTGCTGCCCGAAGTGATCGAACTGGACGAGCCCGCCTGCGACCGCATCGAGGCGCGCACGGCCGAACTGGCCGAACTCGGCCTTGAGATCGAGCGCTTCGGCCCGGCCGCCGTGCTCGTCCGCGCCGCGCCGGCGATGCTTGGCCTTGCCGATATCCCCGGCCTTGTGCGCGATCTGGCCGACGACCTCGCCGCGCTGGGCGATGCAACCTCGCTCAAGGGCCGGCTCGATCTCGTCGCTGCGACCATGGCCTGCCACGGCTCGGTCCGCGCCGGCCGCGTGCTCTCCGTGCCGGAGATGAACGCACTACTCCGCGAGATGGAGGTGACGCCCCATTCTGGCCAGTGCAACCACGGCCGCCCCACCTGGATCAAGCTTGCCCACGGCGATATCGAGAAGCTGTTCGGCCGGCATTGATCCGGCCTTGGCGGAGGTTATTGCGGCCGCCGCCGTTGCATCACGATGGAGACGAGGCTCAGCACCTCCTTGTCATCCTGATTGAGCAGTTTCGTGCGCCATTTGATGATGCCCATCTCGCGCCGCGAACGGGAGGCGATCTTGTCGATCAGCTCGCTCGTCCCGCGCAGCGTATCGCCCGGAAACACCGGATGGCGCCAGCGCAGTTCATCGACGCCCATCGCGCCCAGCGTCTGCTCCTGCCAGCCCGCCATCTGCTGCCAGCGCTCCACCATCGCGCTCATCATCATCGCGCAAGTGTGCCAGCCGCTCGCCGCGAGCCGGCCGAAATGGGTCTGGGCGGCGGCCGCATCATCGAGATGGAAGGGCTGCGGATCATAGCGCCGGGCGAAGGCCAGCACCTCCTCGCGATCCACCGTGATCGGCCCGAAGGTGTCGGTCAGGCCGATCTCCAGATCTTCCCAGTAATAGCTCGCCATCGCCGCCCTCCGCGCTGCCTCAACTGTGCAGGAAGTGCATCACGTCGCCGTCCTGCACGACATAGCTCTTGCCCTCGGCGCGCAGCTTGCCGCCTTCGCGCGCGCGCGCCTCGCCGCCGAGCGAGACGAAATCATCATAGGCGATCGTTTCGGCGCGGATGAAGCCCTTCTGGAAATCGCTGTGGATCTCGCCGGCTGCCTCGGGCGCGTGGGCGCCTTTGTGCACCGTCCACGCCCGCGCTTCCTTGGGACCGACGGTGAAGAAGGTGATGAGGTGCAGCAATTCATATCCGGCTCGGATCACGCGGGCGAGGCCGGTTTCATGCAAACCCATCGCCTCAAGGAACTCGGCGCGCTCGGCCTCGTCCATGCCGACCAGATCGGCCTCGATGGCGGCCGAGACGGTCACGGCCTGCGCGCCTTCCGCCCTGGCCTTCTCGAACACGCGGGCGCTGAAAGCATTGCCTTCCGCCGCGCTCTCCTCCTCGACATTGCAGACATAGAGCACCGGCTTGGAGGTGAGGAGCTGCGCCTGCGCGAAGATGCGCGCCTCCTCCTCGTCATTCGGCTCCACCAGGCGCGCCGGCTTGCCCTCGCGCAGCAGATCGAGCGCGCGGCCGAGCACGGCGGCGGCAATCTTGCTCTCCTTGTCGCCGCCGGTTGCTTTCTTCTGGAAGGCCGGCACGCGCTTCTCCAGGCTTTCGAGGTCAGCCAGCATCAGCTCAGTCTCGACCGTCTCAGCGTCCGCGATCGGGTCCACCCGGTTGTCGACATGCTGGATGTCGTCATTCTCGAAGCAGCGCAGCACATGGACGATAGCGTCCACCTCGCGGATGTTGCCGAGGAACTGGTTGCCCAGCCCTTCGCCCTTGGAAGCGCCGCGCACTAGGCCGGCGATATCGACGAAGGCGAGCTGGGTCGGAATGATCTTCTGACTGCCGGCGATGGCGGCGAGCTTGTCCAGCCGCGTATCCGGCACCGCGACCTGCCCGACATTCGGCTCGATGGTGCAGAAGGGATAATTGGCCGCCTGCGCCGCCTGCGTTTCGGTCAGCGCATTGAAGAGAGTGGACTTGCCGACATTCGGCAGGCCGACGATCCCGCATTTGAAACCCATGATGCTCAACCTGTGCGATACTGTTGGGAAAGCGCCCCGATAAGCGCTCGGCGCCCGCTGCGCCAGCCCCTTGGGCGGGGTGGAGATATTGGAGGTGGGAGAGGGGCCGTGCCACCGTTGGCCAATCCGCTTGACATTAGCCCAACCTGCTACCGCCATTCGGGGTGACGGTGATCGTCAATGGCTATCACCTATTCTTAATCAGTCGCTCCAATCCGATCTAACCGCTGACCAAACGAAAGCCTCTCCCGCGCCGCAGGAGAGGCTCCCGTCATTCAATACCGCGATCGGGCGTCAGGCGCCGATCGGCTGCGCATCCGTGCGAGTGATAACCACGGTCGAGGAGCGCGGCTCCTCTCCCGCGACCGGCCAGTTGCCGGTGGGATGCTGGATATTCACGAAGAAGGTTTTGAGGTCGGGCGTATAGGCTATACCCGTGATCTCGCAGCCTTCCGGGCCGACGAGGAAGCGCTTGGATTGCTTGCTCGTCTGGTCGATGTAGAACATCGCATTGTGACCGAAGGCCTGGTCGATGCTCGTGCCGACAACGCCCGAATTGCCGGGCACGCTATGGTCCGTCTCTACCCAGAGGCGACCCTGCGGATCGATCCGCAGGCCGTCCGGGCTGGAGAAGGTGTCGCCCTTGATGTCCCCCACAAGATTATCGCCGCCTGAGGCAAGTGCCGGATCGCCCGCAAGGAGGAAGATTTCCCAGGTAAAGCTGGTGGCCAGGGGCGAATCCCCGCTCTCACGGAACTTGAGGATGTGGCCGTGCAGATTGGTCACGCGCGGATTGGCGGCATCCGTTACCTTGCGACCGCTGTTGTTGGTCAACGTGACGAAGATGGTGCTGTTGTCTGGCGCGACCGTGATCCACTCCGGCCGGTCCATGATCGTGCCGCCAGCCACGCGCGCGGCAGACTGGCAGCGGGTGAGCACATCCGCCTGGTTGGAGAAGCTGACAGCGGTGGGCGCAGGCGGCGTGGTGCTCTGGCTGGTGTTGCCAGGGTCCGATGCGGTGGCGGTCAGGCCATTCTGGCCTTGCACCAACGCGATCCAGTCGCCCGTGCCATTGGCGTTGAAGCGGGCGACATAGAGCGTGCCATAGTCGAGCAGCTCTTTGTTGGCCGCACGGTTGGTGTCGCTATAGGCATCCTGCGGCACAAATTTGTAGATGCAGCCCGGTGTGCTGTCGTCGCCCATATAGAAGGCGACACGACGGTCGCTATTGGTCATGTGGGCGACATTCTCATGGTTGAACCGGCCCATGGCGGTGCGCTTGGTCGGCTGGGCCAACTCCTGGAACGGGTCGATCTCGACCACCCAGCCATAATTGGTGGAGGGTTGCGTCGGGTCCAGATAATTGTCCGTCGTTTCCTCGCAGGTGAGGTAGGTGCCCCACGGCGTACGGCCGCTCGAACAGTTGTTGAGCATGCCTTTGATCGTGCCCGAGAGGAGGCCGGCAGCCGGACCGCCCGCACGATAGCTGCTGTTGCCGGTGTAGCGCTTGTTATACTGCGAATCGGCCTTCACGCCCCATTTGCCATCTGCATCCGCGCCGATCTCGATCACCGCAATGCCCACCGCGGACAGCGCCAGGGCCTTCTGGTCAGCCGTTGCCGTGGCGGCATCATAGCTCCCGCTCATAAGGATGTTGTAATCAGGTAGCTCGAAGTTGATGGCGAGCAGGCCGCCCTTGTTCGGATCGGTGCCGTCCAGTTCGAAATATTCCATGCCATCATGGTTGCCGCCGGCCCATTTCTCGGCCTGAGCGGGCGTGGGGAAGCTGCCGGCATAGCCGGTGACACCACTTTCGACCGCGTCGCCGGCCTTGAGGAGAACGTCCACCTTGTAGCCTTCCGGTACGGTCACCGTATCATTCTGGTTGGCGGCGACGGAGGTGAACTTGACCTCGTAACTGGTGGTTGGCGTGGGGGTGGGGCTGGGCGTCGGGCTGGGCGAGGGGGTCGGCGTCGGGATCGTTACCAGGCCATCGCCGTCATCATCGCAGCCGGCGAGCATCGCCGCCACGGGCAGGATGGAGAGGCCGAGCAGGCCGTTCTTCAGGATGGTGCGGCGCGACGGGTTAGCGGAAACGATGGCTTCCAGGCTATCCGTCGCATCAACATCAGTGGTTGCGGCCAGGCGATAAGGCGCACGTGCCGCATCGGTCAGGTGAGACATGGAGTTCCCCTCTTTTGGTAATGGAGACGCGGGCGGAGGTGCCGGTCCCTCTGGCGCGCCTGATCGCAGCGAAGCATGTCAGATGCATTGCGAGGCAGCGTCAGCACGATGACGGTCAAATGACGGCCATATTACTCGGCAGATGCAGGGGACTTCTGATGCATCGGGGCTGTGACAGGAGTATCCGTCGGAAAGGTTCGGGTGATGCATTCGTCCGGCCGGAACACTCGAAAGGTTCGAGCACATTGCTTCCATTTGAATGGGATAGCCTCTAGATCACCGGCCATGCCTGCCATTCACGATCCCTCATCTCCATTGCGCCGTATGTTCCAGGGGCTGGCTCTTGCTACATTACCGCTCCTCGCAGCCTGCGCCTCCACCAAATACCGGCCGGTCAGCGATACGCCGGTACGGATCGGCAAGCCCTACAAAGTGCGCGGCGTCACTTATGTGCCTGCGGCCAACCCGGTCTATGAGGAGCTTGGCTACGCGAGTTGGTATGGCAACGAATCGGGAAATATGACGGCTAATGGTGAACGCTTCCGGCCCGGCGCGATCACCGCCGCACACCGCACCTTGCCGCTGCCGACCTATGTGGAAGTGACGGCGCTCGATACCGGGCGAACCGTGCTGGTGCGGATCAACGATCGTGGACCGTTTGCGTCCGGGCGGATTATCGATCTGTCTCAGGGGGCGGCGTCTCTACTCGGGATTCGTCGCCAGGGGGTCGCTGCCGTCCGTGTGCGCCGCGTCGACCCGCCCGAAAAGGATCGCAAACGTCTGCGCAACGGTAAGCCTGCGGTAGAACGTCCCACAGTGCCGGAGACGACGCTCGCCAACTGGCGCGCACAATTGACCCGATAAGGGGGAATGGCGCTTCCCATATGATAGGCATGGTGCCGCGCAGGGGATTAACCCGTATAAGACGCCAGTTCTGATTGGCGATTGCCGCTAATCTGCCAGTCGTAGCGCCACTTCGTTCATGAAGCGCGCATCGTCTCCCTGTGCCAGCCAGCCAGCTTCGGCCGAGAGCGCTCCGAGCATCGCGGCGAGGGCATCCATTTCGCTCTTCGCGTAATTGCCGAGCACATAGCCTGTCACCCGATCCTTGTGACCGGGATGGCCGATGCCGATGCGTATACGGCGAAAATCCGGGCCGATCTGCGCGTCCGTCGAGCGCAGCCCATTATGGCCGGCCGTGCCGCCGCCGCGCTTCACCTTCACCCGCATGGGGGCAATATCCAACTCATCATGGAAGACGGTCACATCTTCAGGTGTGAGCTTGTAGAAATCGAGCGCGGCACGAATTGCCCGGCCACTATTGTTCATGAAGGTGAGAGGCTTGAGCAGCAGAATCTTGTCAGAGCCGATGCGGCCTTCGCTGGTCAAGCCCTGAAACTGCTTTTTCCATGGCGAGAAGCCATGATCCTCGGCGATGACGTCCAGCGCCATGAAGCCGACATTGTGGCGGTGGAGCGCATATTGCGGCTCGGGATTGCCGAGGCCAACCCATAGCTGCACGATGCGCTCCTACCTGCGCGAGGCGGATTATTCCTCCGTCTCGCCTTCTTCTTCGCTCTTGGTCGTATCGCCTTCGCTCGACTTGAGCGCGGACGGTGCGACGATCGTGGCGATGGTGAAATCGCGATCGGTGATCGTCGGCTCGGCGCCCTTGGGCAGATCCACATGGCTGATGTGGATCGACTCACCTACGTCAAAGCCGGTCGCATCGATGACGATCTCGTCAGGAATGCGCGCCGCATCACAGACCAGTTCCAGCTCGTGCCGGACGACGTTGAGCACGCCGCCGCGCTTGAGGCCCGGCGAAGCATCCTCATTGGTAAAGCGCACAGGCACGTTGACCGTCACCTTGGCATGTGCCGAGACGCGCAGGAAATCGGCGTGCAGGGGGCGCTCGGTCACGGGATGGAAGGCGACGTCCTTGGGGAGCGTGCGCACCTTCTTGCCGCCGACCTCGAGCGTAACCACCGAGTTGAAGAAGTGGCCGGTGCCGAGCAGCTTGTTGAGGCTCTTTTCCTCAACATGAACCGCCTGCGGGTCTTCATTATTGCCATAAATAACGGCGGGAACGCGGCCCTCACGGCGGAGAGCGCGGGAGGCTCCCTTGCCTGCCCGATCGCGTGCCTCGGCCGACAGCGTAAGCGTGTCGCTCATATGCGTGTCTCCAGAAAGCGGATTGTCAATCGTTCCGCCACGCCTCCAGGGATGACCATGACGGAAGACGGGCCGCCTAGCGGGAAACCGTTGGGAATGCAAGGGTGGAGCATGGTTCGACACCACACCTGTTCTGCCATCGACCGGCTATTGCACCCTTTCGATGCGCCACCCCATGGCCGCAAGCCGCGCCTGCACACTCTGGGCGCCGACCAGATGCCCCGCACCCACCGCGATAAAGGGCACAGCCGACTGCGTCCGTAGCCGCCGGTCGATGAGCAGGCTCCACCGCCGGTTTCGCGCATCGACGAGAATTTGCTTCAACATTGGCGTGCTGGTCAGCGGAGCAAGAAATTGACGCTCAAGCGTGATGAGATCGCCCTTGGCCCAGGCGTCATGCAGAAGGCTGTAAAGGCGGGGAGCATCGCCGGCTTCCCGCACGGCCTGGGTCAGTAACAGATTCTGGTCGCCTTTCGAGAGCGTATCGAAAAGGCCCAGTTGGCCAGCGATGGTTTCCAGCCCTTCAATGGGCTTGCCCGCCGCGCCGAACATATGGCTGAACACCGCTTCGCCGGCATTTTCCGTGGAGAGGGACAGGCCCGATGAAGCAGCGGCATTGACGAGCAAGGCCGCCGCCCAGCTATCGTAGCGGTCAAGGTTCCGTAATTCTGCGGGATGGCGTCGCTCCAACTCGGCGAGCAGTCTGGTATCTGCATCATTCTTCAGACGCGCCGCGATGGGTGGCAAATCGGGTGTCCGGCCGAGGCGCTCGAAGGTGGCCCGCGTTCGCCGCTCACCTTCCAGGCCGATCACTTCGAGGATCAACACATCGCTATGGCTGATGGCGCGGGTTATGACAGGGGAGAGCCATCGTTCTCCTTGCGGCACGGCATGGATCGTGCCGAACAGATAGGCTTCCCGATCACCCTGAAAGACACGCCACAACGCTGGCCGGGCCGTCACTTCCTCATCGGCAGCGCGGTGGCCAATCCACCAGCCGAGCACGGCCATGGCCGCGCACAGGGCCAGGATCGGCAGGACGAACCATGGCCGCGAAAGGGAACGCAGAGCGGAAGGCATCGCCTAGCTCTCGGGAACCCGCGCCGTCTCGATACCACGCGCGTGCAGCATGGCCTGGACGCTGTCCTCCCCCGCCAAATGCCCGGCACCCACGGCAATGAAGACCGTTCCGGGCGAGGCGAGCCGCATTTTTATCCAGTCGGCCCACCGGGCATTGCGGTCCGTGAGCAATAGTTTGCGCAGGCCCGGATTGGCATCCACGGAATCATTCATCAGGGCGCCGAGCCGATCGGGATCGCCGGCGCTCCACGCCCCGATCATCTGCTCGATGGTGGTGGGAAGGGCAGGCAGTTCATCAATGGTCTGGCTGAGCAGCGCGAGTTGCAGATCATGCGGCATATCGCCAAAAAAGCCCATTTGCTCTGCCGTCGTCTCCAGCCCGACGAGGTTTTTCCCGGAGGCCGCCGCCTCGGCGCGGAGCGCGCGATCCACCCCGCTCTCGGGGCTGTAGCCCAATTTCTGCAACGGCAACGTCGTCAGCGTCATCGCGGCGAGCCAGGGCTTCACATGATCGAACAGGACAGCCGGGGCGCCATTGTCCGCTAGTGCGGCCAGAAATTTCTCCCCCCGTTCTCCCGAGAGTTGGCTGGAAAGCGGCGGAGCGTCCGGCTGCATGGCCGCTCCCAGCATTTCAGCCTGCACGTTGGGGGCATCGTCGTCGACAATTTCCAGCACCACATCCTGCGCTGAGTCGAACGCCTGGCGCACAGGGCCATCGAACCAGAGAATTTCCCGGCGCATGAGATGGATCGTACCGAACAGATAGATGGTCGTATCTTCGTCCTTGAGGACCCACAGGGCTGGATCAGCGTGAACGAAGCCGGTGACTGGCGGCGCGGTCTGTTCCACCGGCGGATTGATGATCGTATCGGCAGCGGGCGCCGCAAGAGCAGGCCATAGCGGCACGAATGTCGCGATAACGCTCAGGAATAATGACTTGCAGCGGTTCATATCTTTCCCGTCAAATCAGTCGCGCAGTCCCTGTTGCATCGCGGAGTTGGGCGTGGAGCGCAAGTCTTGCCGGCCCGCGCCTTGACCCCGCTCCCCCCATGCGTCAAAGCGCGCGCAGCCGCCGAGCCTCAATTCGGTGGGCCGAATGATCCGATGGAAATGGTTGGCATGCAGGGTAACGGCTCGACACCGCTGAGCTTTCAGCAACTCATCCTGACGCTGCACGATTATTGGGCGGCGCAGGGTTGCGTGATCCTCCAGCCGTTCGACATGCGCGTGGGGGCGGGCACCTTCCACCCCGCGACGACGCTGCGCAGCCTCGGGCCGGACCCATGGAACTGCGCCTATGTGCAGCCCTCCCGCCGGCCGACCGACGGGCGCTATGGCGAGAACCCGAACCGCCTCCAGCATTATTACCAGTATCAGGTCGTCATGAAGCCGAGTCCGCCTGATTTGCAGGCGCTGTATCTCGGCAGCCTCGCGGCGATCGGCATCGATCCGCTGCTTCACGATATCCGCTTCGTCGAGGATGATTGGGAAAGCCCCACGCTGGGCGCATGGGGGCTGGGCTGGGAGGTCTGGTGCGATGGGATGGAAGTCACCCAGTTCACTTATTTCCAGCAGATGGGCGGGTTCGATTGCAAGCCGGTCACAGGTGAGTTGACCTACGGGCTGGAACGCCTCGCCATGTATATCCAGGGCAAGGACAGCGTTTACGACCTGATGTTCAACGATGCGGTGGGGGATCGCCCTGCCGTGACTTATGGCGACGTGTTTCTGGAAAATGAGCGGCAGCTTTCCAAATGGAACTTCGAGATCGCCGATACCGAAAAGCTGTTTCGCTGGTTCAAGGATGCGGAGGCCGAGTGCCAGGCGAGCATCACGGCGGGCGTGCCGCTCGCCGCCTATGAGCAGGCGATCGAGGCGAGCCATATCTTCAATCTCCTCCAGGCGCGCGGCGTCATCAGCGTGCAGGAGCGGGCAAGCTATATGGGCCGAGTGCGCGACCTTGCCAAAGGAAGCTGCGAGGCGTGGATGGCGCATAACGGGTGGGCGGAATGAGCGCGGATTTTCTCCTCGAACTGCGCTGCGAGGAAATCCCGGCGCGCATGCAGGCGCGGGCCAGCGAGGATCTGGCGCGGCTGTTCACCGATAGGCTGGCGGAAGCCGGCCTCAAGGCCGCACGGCTGACCAGCTATGTGACGCCCCGCCGCCTCGCATTGATCGCGCATGACCTGCCGGCGGCGACGCAGGCGGTGAGCGAGGAATATAAGGGGCCGCGCACCTCCGCGCCCGCGCAAGCGCTGGAAGGCTTTCTGCGCAAGACCGGCTTGACGCAAGACCAGCTTGAGGACCGCGACGGCATCTGGTTCGCGGTGGTCGAGAAACCCGGCCGCGCAACGGCCGATGTGCTAGCCGAGGCGGTTCCTGCCATCGTCCGCGCCTTCCCGTGGCCTAAGTCGATGCGCTGGGGCAAGGCGAGCCTCTCGACGGAAAGCCTGCGCTGGGTGCGGCCGCTGCAGGGCATCATAGCTCTGTTGGGGGATGAGGTCGTGCCGATCTCCATCGAGGGAATTGCAGCGGGGCGCACCACGCTCGGCCATCGCTTCCATTCGAACGGCGACGTCTCCATCGAACGAGCTGCGACTTATGCGGAGCGCCTCAAGGCCGCTCATGTCATTGTCGATCAGGCCGAGCGCCGCCGGATCATTGAGGAACGGGCCAACGCACTGGCCACCGAGGCTGGACTGGAGTTGATCCCGGATGCAGGCCTTGTCGCAGAGAATGCAGGCCTGACCGAATGGCCGGTTCCGTTGCTCGGCCGGTTCGATCCGGCTTTTCTGGATGTGCCGCCCGAGGTCATCCAGCTTACGCTGCGGATCAACCAGAAATATTTCGTGCTGCGCGACCCGGCGGGGGCGCTTGCCAATGCCTTCATCTGCACCGCGAATATCGAGGCGACGGATGGCGGCAAGGCAATTGTGGAAGGCAATGGCAAGGTGCTCGCCGCGCGCCTCTCCGACGCCCGCTTCTTCTGGGAGCAGGACAAGAAAACGCCGCTCGCCCGCCACGCCGAGAAGCTCGCCCGCATCACCTTTCATGAAAAGCTCGGCACCGTTGCCGACAAGGTGGACCGTGTGGCCAGGCTCGCGCGCTGGCTGGCGGAAGAAGGCATCGTCAAGGATGCCGACCCGGCCCTGACCGAGCAGGCAGCCCGTCTGGCCAAGGCCGACCTCGTGACCGAGATGGTCGGTGAGTTTCCCGAGTTGCAAGGCTTGATGGGGGGATATTACGCGCGCGCTGAAGGTCTGCCGGATGTCGTCGCGGACGCTATCCGCGACCATTATAAGCCGGCAGGGCAGGGAGACGACGTGCCCACCGCCCCGGTGACGATCGCCGTGAGCCTTGCCGACAAGCTGGATACGCTGGTCGGTTTCTTCCAGATCGGCGAGAAACCGACGGGATCGAAGGACCCATTTGCGCTGCGTCGCGCTTCGTTGGGCATCCTTGGCCTGATCATCGAGAATGACATTCGCGTTTCGATGCGCAATCTCATTGCCGCTGCGGCGCATGCAGGCGAGGGCGATGCAGGCAAGAGCCTCGCGGACTTCCTGATCGAGCGGCTGAAGGTTCAGCAGCGCGAGGCGGGTATCCGTCATGATATGATCGATGCCGTCGTCGCCGTGGAAGGGAGCGGCGACAATGTGCGCATGGTCAATCGCGTGCATGCCCTCCAGAATTTCGTCGCCACCGAGGATGGCGCCAATTTGCTCGCCGGCTACAAGCGCGCGGCCAATATCCTCAAGAAAGAGCGGCCGGAGAATGGCAAGGCAGCCAGCGCCGCCGGCGAGGAAGACCCCGGTGCGGCGCTGACAGATCCTGTCGTCGCCGATGCCATTCGCACGCATGATGCGCTGGTGGCTGCCTATGCCCCCGAACCCGCCGAGGCCGCTCTGATCGCTGCACTCGATGAGGCCGAGCCGCGCGCAGCGACCGCCATCGCCGCCGAAGATTTCGAGGGCGCAATGGCCGCGCTTGCGACGCTGCGAGGACCGATCGACGCTTTCTTCGACTCCGTGACCGTGAATGATCCGGACCCGGCAAAGCGGGATTCGCGGTTAAATCTATTGACCCGCATTCGTGCTGCGGTGCACCAAGTCGCGGACTTCTCGAAAATCGAGGGTTAGTCAGGCCAGGACGCCAATCAAGAACAGAATGGGTGGCCCGGCCAATCAGAAGGTTTGTTCGATCGCGCGAGCGGAAGGAGCGCAAGTGGCAACGGTCATGACGAAATATGTTTATCGCTTCGGCGGTGGTGTGAACGACGGCGGCAAGGGGGACAAGAACCTCCTTGGCGGCAAGGGCGCCAATCTGGACGGCATGGCCGCCATTGGCCTGCCAGTTCCTCCCGGCTTTACGATCACGACCGAGATGTGCACCCGCTATTATGCGGAAGGGCAGACCTACCCGGATAGTGTTCGGCAGGAAGTCGCCGACGGTATCGCCCACATCGAGACGGTGACGGGCAAGACCTTCGGCAATCCGGCCGACCCACTGCTGGTTTCGGTGCGCTCAGGCGCGCGCGTCTCCATGCCCGGCATGATGGACACGGTGCTCAACCTTGGCCTCAACGACCAGACCGTGCAGGGCCTCGCCGCCGTCTCCGGCGACGCGCGCTTCGCGTGGGACAGCTACCGCCGCTTCATCCAGATGTATTCGGACGTCGTGCTGGAGCTGGACCATGGCAAGTTCGAGGAAGCGCTCGAAATCGCCAAGGAGGACAAGGGCGCCTATCTCGATACCGAGCTGACCGCCGAGGACTGGCAGGCGCTGGTCGGCGAATATAAGCGCATCGTCGAGCAGCTCTGGGGCAAGCCCTTCCCGCAGGATGTGCATGAGCAGCTCTGGGGCGCGATCGGCGCGGTGTTCGGTAGCTGGCAGGCCGAGCGCGCCAAGGTCTATCGGCGGCTCAACAGCATCCCGGGCGATTGGGGCACGGCCGTCAACGTGCAGGCCATGGTGTTCGGCAATATGGGTGAGACGTCGGCCACCGGCGTGGCCTTCACGCGCGATCCCGCGACCGGCGAGAACGCTTATTATGGCGAATATCTCATCAACGCGCAGGGCGAAGATGTCGTCGCCGGCATCCGCACGCCGCAATATCTGACCAAGGCTGCACGCGAGCGGGCCGGGGCCAAGCCGCTCAGCATGGAGGAGGCGCTGCCGGAAACCTACGCCGAGTTGGCGCGGGTGTTCGAGATCCTCGAGACGCATTATCGCGATATGCAGGATATCGAGTTCACCGTGCAGCAGGGCAAGCTCTGGATGCTCCAGACCCGCAACGGCAAGCGCACAGCCAAGGCAGCGCTCAAGATTGCGGTGGACATGGCCGAGGAGGGCCTCATCACGCAGGAGGAGGCTGTTGCCCGCGTCGATCCGGCCGCGCTCGATCAGCTTCTGCACCCCACGCTCGATCCCAAGGCGCCGCGTGACGTGCTGACCAAGGGCCTGCCCGCTTCGCCGGGCGCGGCCTCCGGCCAGATCGTGTTCGATGCCGAGAGTGCCGAGCGCCTCGCCGAACTGGGCGAAGCGGTGATCCTCGTGCGGATCGAAACCAGCCCGGAAGATATTCACGGCATGCACGCGGCGCGCGGCATCCTCACGGCGCGCGGTGGCATGACGTCGCACGCCGCCGTGGTCGCGCGCGGCATGGGGCGTCCCTGCGTCTCCGGTGCGGGCAATATCGCCATCGACACGGCAGCGCGGACGATGCGCGTGGGCGGCCGGTCCCTCAAGGAAGGCGAGATCATCACCATTGACGGCGCCAGCGGCGAGGTGATGGCAGGCGAAGTGCCGACCGTGCAGCCCGAGCTGGCTGGCGACTTCGGCACGCTGATGGAGTGGGCGGACAAGGTGCGCCGCCTCAAGGTGCGCGCCAATGCCGAAACGCCGCAGGACTGCAAGACCGCGCGCGAGTTCGGCGCGGAAGGTATCGGCCTGTGCCGCACCGAGCATATGTTCTTCGATGCCGAGCGGATCACCGCCGTCCGCCAGATGATCCTGGCCGACAGCGAGGCGGAGCGGCGCACCGCGTTGGCCAAGCTACTCCCTGCCCAACGCGCGGACTTCACGGCGATCTTCAACGAGATGGCCGGGCTGCCGGTGACGATCCGCCTGCTCGATCCGCCGCTGCACGAGTTCCTGCCGCATGGTGACGGCGAATTTGCGGAAGTGGCGGAGGCTGCCGGCGTCTCGGTCGATCTGCTCAAACGCCGCGCGGCGGAGTTGCACGAGTTCAACCCGATGCTCGGCCATCGCGGTTGCCGCTTGGGGATCACCTATCCCGAAATTTACGAGATGCAGGCGCGCGCCATCTTCGAGGCCGCGCTGGATGTCGCCAAAGCCACCGGAACCGCGCCGATCCCCGAGGTGATGATCCCGCTCGTCGCTACCAGGCGCGAGCTGGAGTTGATGAAGGAGGTTGTCGACACAGCCGCGCAGGCCGTGTTCGCCGAGCGTGGCGCAGAGGTCGCCTATATGGTCGGCACGATGATCGAGCTGCCGCGCGCCGCGCTCAAGGCCGGTGAGATTGCGGAGGTCGGCGCGTTCTTCTCGTTCGGCACCAACGACCTCACCCAGACGACGCTGGGTGTCAGCCGCGACGATGCCGGGCGGTTCCTCACCCAATATGTCGACAAGGGCATCTTCGCACGCGATCCCTTCGTGAGCATCGACGTGGAGGGCGTGGGCCAGCTCATCGAAATTGCAGCGGAGCGGGGCAGGGCGACGCGCCCCGGCATCAAGTTGGGCATTTGCGGCGAGCATGGCGGTGATCCCGCCTCTATCGCCTTCTGCGAGCAGACCGGCCTCGATTATGTCAGCGCCTCGCCTTACCGGGTGCCAATTGCACGCCTTGCAGCAGCTCAAGCGGCACTCGCGCGGCAGGGCTGAAGGACCGGACCGAAAAAAGGGGAAAAAGGGGGTTGCCAGCCGGGGCGCCCCCGACTATTTGCGCCTCTCCCAAGGCGCTGACGCGCTTTTGAAATTGGCAATGCGCCCGTAGCTCAGCTGGATAGAGCATCAGACTACGAATCTGAGGGTCGGACGTTCGAATCGTTCCGGGCGCGCCATTTTCTCAAAAATTGCTTTCGTTTGATGTTGTCGATGCAGGATCGGCATATTGTAAGTGTCAGACAAGCGGCGCGACCATCGGTTGCGATGACCCTGAGGCGCAGTCCAGCCTATTACCCTTCCGAGCACGCGAACATCCATGGCGGTGAACGTTCTGCTGATCAGTCTGTTACCGCTGCGCAGAATACCGACACCATCGTCACTTGATCGCCATGTCTCGCCCTATGCTCTGCGGCGGACTCAGGCGGGAAAAATGCATCGACAGATCAGACGAGCATCGACATCCCTACAAGCCCTCCAACGATGGCAACGATTCGGACGGATAGGCTGGCAGCCGTCCCAAAGGCTTGGCCATAAGCAAGTCCCAAGTCTCAGGCATCGTTTGGAAGCACGGACAGCACTCGCGCGACATGGTCATGGAATTCCGACATGAAGTTGCGCAGGAAGCCTTCGGTCGATTCGACAGTGACGTCGCCTCGGTCGTCGATCAAACCGGGCGTGAAATGGATATAAGCTTCCGGCGCGTTCATCTGCGGCGAGTTGCAGAAGCCAAGCACGCTTCTGAGGCTCTGCTGGGCAACGGCCGTGCCGATCGCGCCTGGTGACGCGCCGATGACCGCCGAGGGCTTATGAGTGAAGCTGTTGGTGCCATAAGGACGGCTCGCCCAGTCGATAGCGTTCTTCAAACCGCCCGGGATCGAGCGATTATATTCCGGCGTAACGAACAACAAGGCGTCGACCGCCTTGATCGCCTCCTTGAAGGCGCGCGCAACCGGCGGAAAATCAGCGTCATAATCATAGCTGTAGAGCGGCAATTCCGCGAACGAGATCTCGGTGAAATCGAGGGTTTCGGGCGCAAGCTTGATCAGCGCGCCCGCCAGCTTCCGGTTAATCGATTCCCTGGCGAGGCTGCCGATCAAATAGCCAACTTTATAATGTTTCATGAGACATCCCTTCCATCGACCCTGATTGGAAGAAGGCGGCTGCAGCCTTCCATGGAGCAAACGCTGCAGCCGCCTTTCGGTTGTCAACCTTCGCCCATGCCTTCGGCGGGTTCGGGGGCAGCTCCGGCACGCACACATTCCTCGATCCGCCGACCAACATCGGCATCGATGCTCTTCCAATACGCGAAGGCGCGGCTCAGAACCGGCTCACGCACGCCACCGAGCAGGCTGCCAGCCACCTGATCGACCAGTTGCGCGCGTTGGTCATCGTTCAGGACTTCGCGCACAAGGATGCCAGGCTGCGTGAAGTCATCATCCTCGGCATGGAGCGTATAAGCGCTGCGCACCATGGTGCCGTCGGCTTCCCAGCCATCGGCCATCGGACCCGTCTCGTCCGCCCATGGGCGTCCGCCACTGTTCGTCGCATGAACCGGCGCGTTGCCGCTATGATGATAGGCCATCTGGCCATCGAACATATAAGTGTGGACCGGCACCTTGGGCTGGTTGACCGGCAGTTGATGGAAGTTGGTGCCGATACGATTGCGCTGCGCATCATTGTAGGCAAATGCGCGGCCGAGCAACATCTTGTCAGGCGACAGGCCAATACCCGGCACGGTGTTACCGGGCGAGAAAGCCGCCTGCTCGATCTGGGCGAAGAAGTTCTCCGGGTTACGGTTCAAGGTCATCGTGCCGACCGGGATCAGCGGATAATCCTTGTGCGACCAGGTCTTGGTGAGATCGAACGGATTGAACCGGTAGGTCTTCGCTTCCTCATAAGGCATGACCTGCACCGAAACCCGCCAGCTGGGATGGTCGTCGCGCGCGATCGCCTCAAACAGATCGCGCCGGTGAAAATCGGCATCGTTGCCGGCCATCTCCGCGGCCTGGGCATTGGTGAAGAATTCCATGCCCTGATTGGTATGGAAATGATATTTCACCCAGAATTTCGCGCCGCTCGCGTTGATCCACATATAGGTGTGCGAGCCGTAACCGTTCATATGCCGCCAGGTGCGCGGTAAGCCCCGGACGCCCATCACATAGGTGACCTGGTGCGCGGTTTCGGGATTATTTGTCCAGAAATCCCATTGCATGTGATTATCGCGCAACCCGGAATCCGGCAGTCTTTTCTGGCTGCGGATGAAATGCGGGAACTTCATCGGGTCACGCACGAAAAAAACCGGTGTGTTGTTGCCGACCAGATCGTAATTGCCTTCGTCGGTATAGAATTTGAGGCTGAAACCGCGCACATCCCGCCAGGTATCGGGGCTACCTTGCTCGCCGGCGACGGTGGAGAAGCGCGCCAGCATGTCGGTCTTCGCCCCCTTCTGGAATAGCGCCGCCTTGGTGTAAGCGGAAACATCTTCCGTCACTTCCAGGACACCGAACGCGCCGGAACCCTTGGCGTGCGGCTGGCGCTCCGGCACTTTCTCGCGGTTGAAGTGCGCCATTTGCTCCAGGAAATGCACGTCATGCAGCAGGATGGGGCCATCGGGACCGATCGTCAGCGAATTACGATCACTCGCGGCGGGCGCGCCGGTGCTCATCGTCGAGCCAGTCTCAGTCTTGGCCATGGCATCCTCTCCTTATTTGGGCTGAATTCGCGAGATGATATCATCAATGGGGCGCATTCAAATCGCAATGTTACGATCTTTGGTCGACAGGGCGATTTTCGATCGATCATCCTTGGGTCAACTCGAGCAAATCTGGAGGCTCTCAACCGCCATCCGACCCGATCGAGCATCCAGATGCGAGACGCTATCGACGCACACATGCTTGAGGGGCGATCACCAAGCGCGACATTTCAGACGCAGCGACAATGAATCCGTCGTCCAATGACGTCCGTTCATGGATCAGAAAGGCGGCACGTATCAGGGCGAAGAAGCTTGTTGCAATTGCTTCTCAAGAGAGTTTCATGCCTTCAACTCGTGCGACTGCCGCTTCATTCCTCGCCATTGCCATGGTTACATTGGCCCATGGGCGGGCGTTTGCTCAACAGGAAGAGATAGACGAGGCTACGCTGGAGGATGTCGCGGAGGACATCCTTGTCACCGGGCAGCGCGAACGCGGGGCGGTGATTGGCGACATCAAACCGGAGCAGCAATTCAATGCCGCCGATGTGCGCGCGCTTGGCATATCGACCATCAACGATTTGTTGACGGAACTGGGGCCGCAGTTGCGCAGCGCGAGCGGCAAGCCGCCCGTCACATTGCTGGAGGGGAGGCGTATATCGAGTTTTCGCGAAATTGCCTCGATCCCCTCGGAGGCGATTGCGCGCGTCGACATCCTGCCGGAAGAGGTGGGACTGCGTTACGGCTATGGCGCGGATCAGAAGGTGATGAACATCGTTCTTCGCCAGAGATTTCGCGCATTCACCGGCGAACTGACTGGCCGCATTCCGACGGCGGGCGGCGGCAAGACGGGCGAGGTTGAAGGTGGCTATCTGGGTATCCGGCGAGGTGAGCGGATCAATCTTCATGCGGAATATTCCTCAACAGAACGGCTTCTGGAAACCGAGCGGGATATTAACGAAGAGGAAAGCCCCGCGCGAACACTGCGCCCATTTAATCAAGAGCTTACGATAGACGGCAGCTATCACAAGCCCCTGACCGAACGGACCCAGGCGACGATCAGCGGGGAAATGACCACCAGCCGCACCGAGAGCAATGTAGGACTGGCGCTTCCCGCTGTGACGATCCCGGGCGGCACGGCTTATACGACCGGAGCGAATGACAGCAGCTTCCTGCCATTTGTCGATGGTATCGGCCCTCTTGAGCGATCCAATTCCACGCAAAGCGGCAAGCTCGGCCTCACCGTCAATGCGCTGAGGAGCGCAGGGCAGTGGACGCTGACAGCAACATATGAGCGCAATGAATCGCGCGGTCTTACCGGGCGGCCGTTCAACCTCGCCACTTATGCAGATGCCGTTGCCGCAGGCGATCCGCTGGCCAATCCGACGCTGCCCGTTGCGCCCGCGTTCCTGATCGGCCGGCCGGCCGACGAGACACAGAGCCGCAGCGATACCGCCAATATCGACTTCATCTATAATCGCAGTCTCTTCCATCTGCCCGCTGGCGATGCATCCGCGACGCTGCATCTGAGCGGCGCCGTCATGGAACTGGAGAGCACGCTGGATCGCAATCTCATCGTGACCGGCAAAAATATCGGCCGGCGGAGCGGCAGCGGCTCCATCAGTCTGGACCTGCCTATCTCACGCGCGGACGGAGCGCTGGGCCGGCTATCGGCAAATGCCAATGCCGGAATCGATCAATTGTCCGATGCCGGCACGCTCCGCAGCTTTGGCGGCGGCCTCAACTGGACGCCGCGCAAGGGAATCGCGCTTTCGGCCTCATATCGCGACGATGAGGTCGCGCCCACGCCGCAGCAACTGGGCGATCCGCAACTCTACACCCAGGACGTCCTGGTGTTCGATAATATCCGCGGCGAGACAGCCCTGGTGACGACCATCACCGGCGGCAACCCGACGCTGAGCGCGGCCCGCACGCAGGCCTTGCGGCTCGGCATGATGCTGACGCCGCTGGCCGATCCCGATCTGAGGCTCAGCCTTGATTTCAATCACCGGCTGAGCAAACGCGGCATCACGTCCTTCCCCGGCATTACCGAAGCGACGGCGGCGGCATTCCCGGATCGCTTCCAGCGCGATAATGAAGGCAGGCTCACATTGATTGACCTGCGCCCGATCAACATCGTCGGCCAGAAACAGGATTCGTTGCGGTGGGGCATCAACATCAGCAAGCGGCTCAAGACGCCCCAGAGCCAGATCGACGCGATGCGGGCCTCTTTCCAGCAGCGCCGCGCGCGCGAGGGTGACGATGGCAGGAACCGGCCGGCCGGTGCGGAGGGCGCGGCGCCCGGCGGGCAACTCGCGGCCAATGGCGCGGCTCCGGCGAATGGAGGCGAAGGACGGCCGCCAGCTTCTCCGGGCGCCGAAGCGGGCGGTCCACGCGGCGAGCCGGGCGGACGTGGCGGCTTTGGCGGCAGACAGGGGGGCGGCGCAGGCGGCGGGCGCTTGAGCTTCTCCCTTTATCACGAGATCGCGCTGACCAGCAGCACGCAACTTCTGCCCAACCTCCCGGTGCTCGATCTGCTGGACGGCGATTCGCTGGGCGGCGGCGCCGGCCCATCGCGCCATCAGGTGGAAATGCAGGCCGGCTTTTCGCAAAGCGGTTACGGCCTTCGGCTCAACGGCGAATGGAAGAGCGCCTCCCATGTCAACGGCGTGGCAGGGGTCCCTTCCAGCCAGTTGCGCTTCGGGGACATCGCAACGATCAATCTGAGATTGTTCGCCAACCTGTCCCAGATGCCATCGCTGGTCGACAAGGTGCCGTTCTTCCGCGGCGCACGCCTGCAAGTCTCGTTCGATAATCTGTTCGATGCGCGCCAACGCGTGACGGACGGCAATGGCGATGTGCCGCTGGCTTACCGCGCGGCGTTCATCGATCCGGTCGGCCGCACGGTGCGGGTGAGCTTCCGCAAGCTGATTTTCTAGAGGTTATCAGCGAAGGTCGATCATCTCGCAGGCGAGGGCCGGGGGCTGATTGCCGACAAATTGCTCGGGCCAATGGGCGAAGGCGCGGACAGTGCCTCCGCTCCGCCAATGGGCGACGCGGTCAGGATCGACCGTCGCATAGACCCATTGCGCCTCGCCCAAGGCGCCGATGGCGAGCACGCCATCATCGGGAGAGTCGCCATCTGGCGGCGCGAATAGCGCGGCGGCGCCATAATTGGCGTCGAGCACCGGCGACCAGGGCGCCATGCCGACGATCGGCACCTGCGCGACAAAGCATTGATTTTCCAGCGCGCGAGCCTGCGCACCGATCCGCACGCGCCAATAGCCCTGCATCGTATCCGTGCAGGAGGGGGACAAGATGAGCGCCGCCCCCGCCTCCGCCTGCGCGCGGGCGATGAACGGAAACTCGATATCGTAGCAGGTCGAGATGCCTATGCGCCCCAGCGCAGTCTCGAACAGGCGGATGCGATCTCCGCCGCTAATCCCCCAATCCTCACGCTCGAAGCGGGTCATCACGATCTTGTCCTGATAGCCGCAGCGCCCCGCCGGGGTGAAGAAGCGCGCCCGGTTGACGACCCGCCCGTCCGCCAGGGCGCGGGGCATCGTGCCGGCGAGGATATGCACGCCGTGAGCCACCGCCAGCGCGCGATAATGTTCGTCAATCCGGTGGGAAAGGCTCTCGACGAACCGCAATGTGCCCTGCAGGTCGCCCATGCTTGCCGGATCAAGTGAAGCCAGCTCCATGCCTGCATATTCAGGAAAGGCCAGTAGCCGGGCATTGGCGTGCGTAGCTTGGCTTACCCAATGCGCCATCCGCTCCTCCCATGCGGAGAAGCTCGCGACCGGCTCGATAGGATATTGGGCGAGAGCGATGGTGAAAGCCGTCATAATGAGCGATGCCAGACCTGCATGGGGTGATCGGTTTCGATGGCCTGATCGATATCCTTCCAGTGATAATGCGCGATCAGCCCCTCAAGGGGCGCATAGCCGCGCTTGCGCCAGAATGGCGACAGGTCACGGGCCGCCTCGGGACGCAGCCTATGGCCTGCCGGGCGGACAACCCCGCAGAAGCAGGCCGCGCTTGCGCCCGCCGCACGTGCCGCCGCCTCACGGGAATCGAAGAAGGCATGGCCCAGACCGTGACCGCGATAGGCCGGGAGCAGGAGGGATTCCCCGAAATAGAACAAGGCGCTGATGTCATGGCCGCGCTCCTCGAAGGGCGCACGGAAGGACGCCTCCTGCCCCGCCAGCGGGGAAGCTGTGGCTGCACCGATCATCGTTCCGCCATCGCGCGCCACGATCAAGGCAGCATCGCTCTGCTCCAGAAACCCGGCAAGGTAACGCTGCTCATAGGCCAGCGAGCCATCATAGAGATAGGGCCATTCGCGGAAGATCGTGATCCGCAGCCGCGCCAGATCGTCCAGCGCCGCTTCCAGATCGGCGCGACGGCTGAGCGCCTCTACGGTGATGCCGCTCATGACGCCTTGTCGCCGCTTACCTGCGCGATCCAGTCTGGCAGGTTATAGAACACCGAAACGCGCTTGATGAGGCCGGCCGACAGGGTGAAGAAAGCCCCCGCCGGCAATGTGTAGGATTGGCCATGAGCGGGCGGAAGCCCTTCCTCGGCGGCGAGATAAGTGCCGTGGACGATAAACTCCGCAGCGGCCCGCGTTCCATCCTCATTGGCCATGAGGATGATCCCGTCCAGCCGCTCATGATAGGCGCGGGCCATGCGCTTCAGGAACGCGCGGAAGGCCGCCTTGCCGGTTTCCCGTCCACCCTGATTGATATCATGCGCGACATCCTCGGCCAGACAGGCGAGCATGGCTTCGTCATCCCCGGCATTGAATGCGGCATAGTAACGTTCCAGAAGAATGATGGCCTGCTGCCGGGATGTCATGCCGTCTCCGTCGCCAAATGAGTCGCGTCCTCCTATAGCCGGTAGAGCGTCAAATCGAATGGCAGATAGGAGAAAGCCAATGCTCGTCGGCACCGTCAAGGAGATCAAGACCCACGAGTATCGCGTCGGCCTGACGCCGGAAAGCGTGCACGAACTGGCAGCCCACGGTCATGAGGTGCTGGTGGAAACCGGAGCCGGACTGGGCATCGGCGCCCATGACAATGATTATCGCGCGGCAGGCGCGGAGATCGCCGAGACGGCCACCGCCGTCTTCGCCCGCGCCGAGATGATCGTGAAGGTCAAGGAACCGCAAGCGGCCGAGCGCGCCATGCTGCGGCCGGGCCAGATCCTCTATACCTATCTCCACCTCGCGCCGGACGCCGAGCAGACGGCCGACCTCGTCAAATCCGGCGCGGTCTGCATCGCCTATGAGACGGTCACGGATGCCTCTGGCGGCCTGCCTCTGCTCAAACCCATGAGCCAGGTTGCCGGGCGCATGGCCGTGCAGGCGGGGGCGACCGCGCTGGAGAAGGCGCATGGCGGACGGGGCATCCTGCTTGGCGGCGTGCCGGGCGTCCTGCCGGCCAAGGTCATCGTGATCGGCGGCGGAACGGTCGGCTCCAACGCCGCGCAGATGGCGGCGGGCCTGGGCGCGGACGTGACCATCCTCGATCGCGATCCCGAGGCTCTGGAACGGCTCGGTCTTTATTTTGAGGCCCGCGCCAAGACGCGCTTCTCCAACCGGATCAACCTAGCAGATAGCGTGGCGCAGGCCGATCTGGTGATCGGCGCCGTCCTCATTCCGGGCGCGGCGGCGCCCAAGCTCGTCTCGCGCGCCATGCTGGCGACGATGAAGAAGGGCGCGGTGCTGGTGGATGTCGCGATCGACCAGGGTGGCTGTTTCGAGACGAGCCACCCCACGACCCATGCCGACCCGACCTATATCGTCGATGGCATCGTCCATTATTGCGTGGCCAATATGCCGGGCGCGGTGGCGCGCACATCCACCTATGCGCTGAACAATGTGACATTGCCGCACGCCCTAGCCATCGCCGATCTGGGCTGGCAGGGCGCGATGCGGCGCGACCCCCACCTCCTTGCAGGGCTGAACGTCTGGAACGGGCACGTCACATGTCCGCCGGTCGCGAAACAGCATGGCTATGAATTGTTGCCGGCCGAGGCGGCATTGGGCTGAGAGGCGGGGGAGGGCGGGAGATTACTCGCCGTGAAGGCGCTTCAGCTCCACGCCATCGATCATCAGCCCGCCGACCACTATCACCGCGCCGCAGCAGGCGAGAAACAGGAGCTTGCCGCCAATGCCCGGATATTGATCCAGATAGTGCATCCCGCGCGCCGCAGCGCCCAAGCCCAAGGCGTAGATCGCCAGAAAGGCTTCGAACTTGGTCTTGATCGTGAAGAGGCGTTTGATCTTTGTCATGGCCGTATGGCTGAAACACCATAGCGGCCATCAAGTTTCAAATAAAATCATGGTTAATTCGTTAATTTTATGGAAACCATCAAGTGGGCTTATAACAACGCCCGGAATTCCTGAACGACTTCCCGATAGACGGGGCGCTTGAACGGCACGATCAGGTCCACGAGGCTATCCACCTCCACCCAGCGCCATGCCGAAAATTCCTGATGGGGCGTCGCGATATCGATATCCTCGTCGCCCCCCTTGAACCGCAGCAGGAACCAGCGCTGCGCCTGCCCGCGATATCTCCCGCCCCAGAGCTTGCCGACCAACGGAGCCGGCAGATCGTAGAGATGCTCGTGGGCGGAGCGAGCGATCACATCCACCAGATCAGCGGTGACGCCGGTTTCCTCGCCCAGCTCCCGGAGGAGGGCCACATCCGCCGTCTCGCCCTCGTCAATGCCGCCCTGCGGCATCTGCCAAGCGTCCCCTTCCTTCGAATCCACACGCTTGCCGACGAATATCCGGCCATTCCGATTGGCCAACATGATGCCCACGCAGGGGCGATAAGGCAGATCGGTCTTGTCTTGCATCAGTTGATCTCGTCCATTTCTACGCGCGGCGCTCAGACGCCGCGCTTGCTTCTGTAAAGAGGGCGCAAAAAAGGCAACGCTCGGGTGGGCCGCAGCTTTTCTACTTTGATCGGAGTCGCGGGAAGGATTAGGTGCAGGATTATCCGAAACCCATCAGAGTTCGCCATGGCATCCGTCGCATCCACAACGACCGCACCGCTGGCCACCCACGAGACGGCTCCCGAGGCCGTCGTCGTCCGCTTCGCCGGGGATAGCGGCGACGGTATGCAGCTGACCGGTGGGCAGTTCACCCTATCCACCGCGCTGGCAGGCAATGATCTTGCAACATTCCCGGATTTTCCCGCTGAAATCCGGGCGCCGCAGGGCACGCTCTTCGGCGTCTCCGCGTTCCAGATCAATTTCGGTTCGTCGGACATTACGACCGCAGGCGATGCGCCGGATATCCTCATCGCGATGAATCCTGCTGCGCTCAAGACGAACGTCAATGATCTCAAGGCCGGCGGGCTTATCATCGCCGATACAGGCGAGTTCGGCGAGCGCAATCTGGTGAAGGCCAAATATGAGAGCAATCCGCTGGAGGATGGCTCTCTTGCCCGCTGGCAGGTGCTGGCCTTCGACATTTCAGCGCTGACGCTGGAGAGCGTCAAGCCGTTCGGCCTGGGCAACAAGGAAGCGCTGCGCTGCAAGAATATGTGGACGCTGGGGCTGGCGCTCTGGCTGTTCGACCGCGAGCGGCAGCCGATCATCGACTGGCTCAAGGGCAAGTTCGCCAAGGCGCCGGAGATTGCCGAGGCCAATATCGCCGCGCTCAACGCCGGCCATGCCTATGGCGAAACGGCGGAGCTGGCGGTGCCGGTGAAGCAACTCCATATGGCCCCGGCGCCTGTCGCGGAAGGGCTTTACCGGACCGTGACCGGCGCGGAAGCCATCTCGCTCGGGCTGGTGGCCGGTGCGCAGCTTGCCGAACTGCCGATGTTCTTCGGCGGCTATCCGATCACCCCGGCCAGCGCGATCCTGCACCATCTCTCGCGCCTCAAGGAATATGGCGTCACCACCTTCCAGGCGGAGGACGAGATTGCCGCCATCGCCAGCGCGATCGGTGCCAGCTATGCCGGCTCGCTCGGTGTCACCTCGTCGTCCGGCCCTGGCATCGCACTCAAGGGCGAGGCGATGGGGCTGGCGATCATGACCGAGTTGCCGCTGGTCATCGTCAACTCGCAGCGCGGCGGCCCCTCGACCGGCCTGCCGACCAAGACCGAGCAGTCCGATCTCTATCAGGCCGTCTATGGCCGCAACGGCGACGCGCCGATGCCCGTGATCGCGGCGCGCTCGCCCACCGATGCGTTCGATTGCGCGATCGAAGCCTGCCGCCTCGCCATCCAGTATATGACGCCCGTTCTGCTGCTGACCGATGGCTATATCGCCAACGCCGCCGAGCCATGGCGCGTGCCGGACATGGCGGGTTACGCCAAGTTTCCCGCCAGCTTCCTGACAGATGTGCCGGAAGGCGGCCTCAAGCCCTATGCCCGCAACGAGAAGCTGGCGCGCCCGTGGATCAAGCCGGGCACGCCGGGCCTGATGCACCGCATCGGCGGCATCGAGAAAGAGGTGGGCACCGGCCACATCAATTACGCACCGGCCAACCACCAGGCGATGACGGAACTGCGCCGCGACAAGATTCTCGGCATTTCCCACGAGCTGCATCAGGACGTCGCCCTGGGCGAGACGCATGGCAAGCTGGCGGTCGTCGGCTGGGGATCGACCTTCGGCCCCATCCATCAGGCGGTCCGCCGCGCGCGCCGCAAGGGGCTGGACGTGGCGCATATCCATATCCGCCACATCTGGCCGTTGCCGGCCAATCTTGGCGACCTTCTCGAAAATTACGAGCAGATCCTCATACCGGAAATGAACACCGGCCAGCTCAAGACGGTTCTGCGCGATCAATATCTCGTCAACGCCCAGTCTCTCAACAAGATCTCGGGCCAGCCCTTCCGCATCGCGGAGATCGAGGCGGCCATTGAAGGGATGCTCGCATGACCGACATTGCCACCCTCACAAAGCCGCGTGTCGAGACGACGCTCAAGGATTGGGAGACGGATCAGGAGGTCCGCTGGTGCCCCGGTTGCGGCGATTATGCGATCCTGAAGGCAGTGCAGCGCACTCTGCCGATGGTCGGCGCGGACCCGGCAAACACCGTGTTCGTCTCCGGGATCGGCTGCTCGTCCCGCTTCCCATATTATGTGGAGAGCTACGGCTTCCACACGATCCACGGCCGCGCACCGGCGGTGGCGACAGGCGTCAAGCTTGCCAATCCCGATCTGGACGTGTGGATCATCACCGGCGACGGCGATGGTCTATCGATCGGCGGCAACCACACCATGCATGTGCTGCGCCGTAATCTCGATTGCCAGATCCTGCTGTTCAACAACGAGATTTATGGGCTGACCAAGGGCCAATATTCGCCGACGAGCCGCGCGGGAACGCGCAGCCCGTCGACGCCATTGGGATCGATCGATTATCCGGCCCGCCCGGCGGCGTTCGCGCTTGGATCGGGCGCGCATTTCATCGCGCGAGCCTATGACGTCTCGAAGCAACTGCCCGAGGTGCTGACCGCCGCCTACAATCACAAGGGTGCGGCGTTCGTGGAAATCTTCCAGAACTGCATCGTCTATAACAAGGACGTGTTCGCCGACTTCACCGAAAAGAAGAATGCGGATGAGGGCCAGCTTTGGGTCGAGCACGGCAAGCCGATGTTGTTCGCCAAGGGCACCAGGGGCATCGCGCTCGACCGTGAGGCGCTGGCGCTCAAGGTGGTCGATGTGGTCGACGGCGATTGGCAGGCCGCGGACGTGATCGTCCACGATGTCGCCAACCGCTCCGTGGCGCATATGCTGGTCGAGATGCCGTTCGGGCCGTTCCCGATGGCGCTCGGCGTCATTTACGACGATCCCGCCGCCAGTTTCGAGGAAGCTGTCGTCGCGCAGAACGAGCAGGCCGCGCGCGGCCGGACACCCGATCTCCAGAAGCTGGTCAGCCAGGGCCAGACCTGGACGGTGAAGGCGGATGCGGTGAAGGGGCCAGCGCTGTAATAGGCGCGAGCGCGCGCCGGTTCCGAAAGGGCGGTTTGCTCCATGACCCTGGGCAGAGCGTGTCGGGGCAACGCGCCGCCATCAACCTGCCGGATCATGTTGACCTGCGCCTGAAAGCTGCCCCAAGGCTGGCGCATGGATAATCTCACGCACAGCCTGGCCGGATGGGCGCTCGGCCAGACCGGCCTCAAGACCAAAACGCGCAAGGGGCTTGCCGCCCTCATTCTCGGCGCGAACATGCCGGATCTCGATGTGTTCTTCGGGTGGGTGAGTTGGGCGCCGCTCTCCACCCATCGTGGCTTCACCCATAGCCTCGTCGGCGGATCAGTGCTGATGCCCCCCTTGCTCGCGGGGTTGCTCTGGCTGCTCGATCGGTGGCAGCTTTCACGCGGGCAAAGCTTTCGCAGCGGCCTGCCGATGCGCTTCGCATGGCTGGTGGCACTCTCCTATCTGGGAGCGCTCACGCATCCGATTCTCGATATGCAGACAACCTATTCGGTTCAGTTGCTCTCTCCATTCAAATCAATCTGGTTCCATAGCGAGACATTGTTCATCATCGACATATGGATATGGATTGGGCTGGGAACCGCCGTCTGGCTCTCGCGCAAGCGGGAGAAGGCAGGGAGGCAATGGCACCGGCCCGCGATTGCAGGCCTTGCCGGGGTTTGCCTGTATGTACTGATGAATGGCGCCATTTCCCTCATGTCCCGCGCGGCGCTGGCCGCGACCCCGCCTCATCCCCGGCCGGATATCCTGTTCACCAGCGAACAGCCGGTGTTCTTCTGGAAGCGGACGTTGATCTGGCGGCAGGATCAGCGGATCGGGCGGGCCAGCTATGATCCATTGCGTAGCCTCATGACCGTGTTCGATCCCGCACCGCTCGTCCCGGACAATATGAGCGATCCCCTGGTGCGGCGCGCTATGACGGCCAATCGCGATGTGGTCCGCTTCATGCGGTGGTCGACCATGCCGATGGCCCGGATCGAGCGCGGGCGTTGCACCGCCACCGTGCTTTTCAGCGATGCGCGATTCGGTGAGCCGAAACCGGGCGACAGGTTCTTGCGCGAAGTGACGTTGCCGCTGGAGGAGGAAGGATGCACCCCGTCCGATTAGCGCGATTTTTGCGAACGGCATTTCCTGTTGAGCGTGAAGGCGGGTTCCGGGGGCGACCGCCCGAGAGGCCATTGTGCTTGGTGCGGGAAGTCCCCATTATGCGGCCATGACCGTTCACAGTCCGCCAGCCGGGCGCCAGCGCGCCCTCCTGCGCAAGTCCAGCGCCCATATGCAGCGCGGGCTTTGGAAACTGGTGCCCGAGCGGCTGTTCCTGCCCTTGATCGACCGGATTGACGAACGATTGCTGACAGGATCGTTGGAACTGCACTTGCCGGACGGGACGGTGCGGCTACTCGGCGCTAATGAACCCGGCTTTTCCGCGATCGTTCATCTGGCAAGCTGGCGCGCGCTGGCGCGGCTCGCCACCAGCGGCTCGACCGGCTGGTATCGCGCCTGGGCCTCGGGCGACTGGTCCAGCCCCGATCCCGTGGCGCTGTTTGCGCTGTTTGCCGCCAATGCGCGTTCGCTGGGGGACAGCGCCCGCTCGTCGGGCCTGCCGCGCCTCATCGGCAAGCTCAAGCTCCACCGGCGGCGCAACAATCGGCACGGCGCGCGGCGCAACATTGCCGAGCATTATGACCTCGGCAATGATTTCTACACGAGCTGGCTGGACCCGAGCCTCACTTATTCGAGCGCCCGGCCTGCATATCCCAACGAGCCGCTCGAACAGGCGCAGATGCGCAAGATCGACGATCTGCTGGATCGGCTCGATCTCAAGCCGGGTGACCGGCTGCTGGAGATTGGCTGCGGATGGGGCAGCCTGGCGCAGCGGGCGCTGGAACGTGCGCCAATCGCCTATACCGGCCTTACGCTCTCCCACGAGCAACGGGAGCATGTGCTCGCTCGGCCCACAATTCAGGCAACGCTTGGCGAGGCGGAAGTGCTGCTCCAGGATTATCGTGACGTGCAGGGCGCGTTCGACGCCATCGCCAGCGTCGAGATGGTCGAGGCGGTCGGCCAGCAATATTGGCCCGTTTATCTGGAGAGCATCGCGCGGCTGCTGCGCCCCGGCGGCAAGGCGGCCATCCAGTTCATCAGCATCGATGACGAGATTTTCCCGGCTTATGCGGCACGGGCGGACTTCATCCAGCGCTATATCTTCCCCGGCGGCTTCTTGCTCTCGGAGCGGCGCTTTCGGGACATTGCCGAGCAGGCGGGGCTGGAATGGCGCGATCAACAGCGCTTCGGCCTCGATTATGCCTGGACGCTGCGCAAGTGGCGCGAGCAGTTCGACGCGGCGGTGGAGGCGGGCCATCTGCCGCAGCGGTTCGATGAGCATTTCGTCGATCTGTGGCGCTATTATCTCATGTATTGCGAGGGCGGTTTTGCCGGCCGCGGCATTGACGTGTCGCAGGTGACGTTGGTCAAGCCGGCGGCATAGCCGCGTCGATCTCCCGCCGGATATGCTCGATCTGCTCGGCCATGGCTGGCAAGCGGGGGGCTTCCTCCTCAAGAATGGCAAGGAAGGCCTCGCGCTTCCATGCGGCAGCGCGGGCGGGATCGGCCAGCTTGTCGCCCGGCATGGTGGAGAGCAATATGTCGATCAGCCGATCGGCACCGTGCAGGCGACCCCAGAGATAATCATTCTCCCGATAGGCGCGGCTGAAGAACGCCCCGAAACTGTTGAACTCGATCCCGCGCAGGGTCGCCGCAGCCCCACCCGAGCGGATGGCGACGGCATCGTCCGGCGAGATGCGATCGACCTTGATCGGGTCATATTCGTCCAGCCCTTCGCCCTGAAGCAGCGGCAGTGTCGCGATATCGTAAAAGGGAAAACCCAGATATGCCTTGAGCAAAGTGCGGCGCTCGTCCGGCTCGATGAGCATGACGGCGGCGGCAAAGCGCATATCGACCATATCGTCAAGCGCGCGCAGGTCACGCAGCCGGGTGATGGTTTCGAGCATGGCGGGCAGGTCATCCAGCGCATGAGCGGCCTGCTCCCGCGCCGCAGCGCCGAACCAGCCTGCCTGCTGCCGCTCGGAATAGAGCGCGATGGCTTCGTAGAGCATCTCCAGCATGGTCGCCCGGCCGGCGCTGCGGGGGTCTTCATCCTCATCGGCCTGCGCGGCGGCGGAGAGGCGCCGGGTGAGGAAACGCAGGCGGCGGACGCGGAACGCAATGTCATGGTTGCGGTAGAAGGCAATCAACTCCTCGCTGGCGCCATCCGCCGTGCCATGTCCCACCCTGTCCACGTTGCCGGCATGGAGATGGGCGCGCAGCGAGCGCAGCAACATCTCCTTGCCGACCGGGGAGGTCTTGCCGGCAAGCGCCGTGATGAGATCGGCCAATTCATCGACGATGCCGGAATATTTGAGATAGCCATAAGCCGGGTAGGCATAGCCGGCGGCTCGGGCGGCTTTCTGCTGCAGGCGTGCGCGCCAGTGAGCGAGCCGGCGCGCGGTGGGGCGGGTGAGGAACAAGGTGCGGCCGAGCGTGCGATCGACCGTCCGCTCGATATCCGGCCGGAGCGCTTCGAAGATATGTTGCATGCGGCGGATGCGTGTCGAGCGCTCGGTAATCAGTTCCAGATTGTCGCGAATCGGCTGCTCGCGCGGGATCTCGCTGACCGCGCCAAAGATGGTGCGGAAAAATCCGGGAAGCAGTCCGCGCCCGGTGATCCGGTGACGCAGGGGAGAGGTGAGGCGGAAGGCCCCGACGCTGGGCGATGGCTCGATATAGACGAAACGGCGATCGACCGCGCGGCGGGCCGGACGATCCCGCAACGCCTCGATTGCCTGCGCGAAGGGCGCGTTGGCCAGCACCGATCCGTCGATGAGCACCGCGTCTTCCGCATTACCCGTCTCGCTATGCTGGGGGAGCACCCGACGCAGGAAGGTGTCGCGCCCCGGCCAGGGCCGCTTGCGCTCGGCGAGCACCGCGTCCAGCTCCCGCACGGTGAACGGCGGGAAAGCGCCGGGGAAGCTGGCGGTGGCGCGCGCGGCAAAGACCAGCTCACTGGGATCGGCGAGTTGGCGGGGGCGGATACCCCGCGCGTGGAAGCTGATCGTCAGGCGGTGCTCCGTCTCAGTGATCTCGGGCGGGCTGTTGAGCCGCAGCACCTCTTCGTGGCCCGCGAAATCGGTGGCGGTCACGTAGAGATCGAGCGGATGATTGTCCGGCAGCAGCGGGTCGCCCGGTTCACCCCCGGCCATGGCGTCAAACGCATCGAGGATCAGCCGCGAGAAGCCCTTGCCGCCAAAGGGCGGGGCGAACCAGCGGGCGCGCACGAAGTTGGAGAGCTTGCGGCGCACCTCCTCGCGCATTTCCGGCGCCACCGTGCGGTCCACCGTGTCCCCGCGCCGGCGCAGGAGCAGCCAGAGGATCGGCGCGGCCCAGAATTTGGTGAAGCGCGAGAACGGCCGCGCATCCGGGTCGAGCAGGATATCGGCATCAGCGCAGCGCAACCACAGATCGGTCAGCGGGTCGAGCGACTGGCCTGTCTCAATGGCATGGGCGAGGAACACGCCGTTGATGCCGCCCGCGCTGGCACCCGCAATGATATCCGGCAGCACGCGCAGCTTGAGGTTCGCTTCGGCACGGCCAGCCATGAGGATCTTGCCGTAAACCGTATCGTCCGCGCCGCTTGCATGCTCCTCATCGTGGCGGCAGAAATCCCGGCTGGCGCGCGCGAGACGCCACACTTCCTTGGTGACGCCATGCATATAGACGGCGAGGCTGACGCCACCATAGCAAACGAGCGCAAGCCTCAGTTCCTTCTCCCGCATGGCTTACAGATAGGCGGGGCGAAGGGCGCTTGTCGACCCGTCAGACGGGCAGCGTGAATTCAGCCCAGATCGGCAGATGATCGGAGGCGCGGCGCGCGAGCGGCGTCATATGCACGCCGCAGTCTGCCAGGGTCAGATCGCCGCGCCACATGATGCGGTCCAGCGACGCGACCGGCCGGCGAGCGTGGAAGCTGCGGCCGCAAGGCGCAATCTCGAAATGCCGGCCGAAATCCGAAAGGCAGCCACGCCCGCTGCTCCACTCGTTGAGGTCACCCATCAGGATCGTCCCCACTGCCGGATCATGCTCATGGCGATGCTCGACCTGGCTGACCAGCGCGGCGGCCTGGCGGCGGCGCCACAGGCCGGAGAGATCGAGGTGCATGCCGACGATGCGCAGGCGCTGCCCACGCATGTCCAGATTGGCGGTGATCGCGCCGCGCGGTTCGAGGCAGGGGAGGTGGACGACGTCGCCCGCCGCCTCATCGTGATGGTCGCGGCGGACCAGCAGGGCGTTGCCATGCCAGCCCATGCTCTCCGCGCGAGTGGGGATGGCAACGGCGCGATAGTCCGAATATGTCTCCAGCAGCCGGTCTGGCAGCACGGCGTGGCGCGGGCCGAAACGGCGATCCGCCTCCTGCAAGGCGATCACATCGGCATCCAGCTCGTTGAGCACGTCGATAATCCGTTCCGGCGCCCGGCGCCGATCGGTGCCGATGGCCTTGCGGATATTGTAGGAGGCGACCTTGACCATTGCTTCCTGATTGCCGTTTTCGTGGCCCGCGCGCAAGAAAATCGCGCTAGCGTTCGTGGTTCGTTCTGATATGGGGAGCGGCATGGCAAAGGTCAAACGCCGTTTCGTCTGCCAAGGTTGCGGATCAGTCGCGTCGCGCTGGCAGGGGCAGTGCGACGATTGCGGCGAATGGAACAGTTTGGTCGAGGAAGCGCCGCCCACGGCCTTCTCGGTCAAGCATGATCTTCAGGATGGTGGCCGCGCCATCGAGCTTGTCGGGCTGGATAGCGATGGCGTGCTGCCGGAGCGGCTGGGCACCGGGCTGGCGGAGTTCGACCGGGCCTTGGGCGGCGGGCTGGTCGCGGGATCGGCCACGCTGATCGGCGGCGATCCGGGGATCGGCAAATCGACCCTGCTGTTGCAGGCGGCAGCGCAATTAGCCCGCGCGGGCCGGCAGGTCATTTATGTGAGCGGCGAGGAAGCCGCCGATCAGGTGCGGCTGCGCGCGCGGCGGCTCGGTCTTGGCGATGCGCCGGTGCAACTCGCCAGCGCGACCTCTGTGCGGGACATATTGACGACATTGGGGCAGGGGACGAGCACCGACTTGCTCATTATCGATTCAATTCAGACGATGCATAGCGATATGATCGAGGGCGCACCCGGCACGGTGAGCCAGGTCCGTGCATCGGCGCAGGAATTGATTCGTTTCGCCAAGAAGGGCGGCGCGGCGCTGATCCTCGTCGGCCATGTCACCAAGGACGGCTCCATCGCCGGGCCGCGCGTGTTGGAGCATATGGTCGACACGGTGCTGAGTTTCGAGGGGGAGCGCAGCCACCAATATCGCATTCTGCGCGCGATCAAGAACCGCTTCGGCGGCACCGATGAGATCGGCGTGTTCGCGATGGTGGAGGAGGGCTTGCAGGAGGTCGGTAACCCCTCCGCCCTGTTCCTCACCGACCGTGACGAGCGGGTGCCGGGCGCGGCGGTGTTCCCGGCGCTGGAAGGGACACGGCCGGTGCTGGTCGAGATTCAGGCGCTGACCGTGCGGCTGGCCAGCGGTGCGACGCCGCGCCGTGCGGTAGTCGGCTGGGACAGCGGGCGGCTGGCCATGATCCTTGCCGTGCTGGAAGCGCGCTGCGGCCTCAGCTTCGCGAGCTGCGAGGTTTATCTCAATGTGGCGGGCGGCTATCGTCTGCAAGACCCTGCCGCCGATCTTGCTGTCGCTGGCGCGCTGATCTCCGCCCTTTCGGAACGGCCGGTCCCCAAGGATGCGGTGCTACTGGGCGAAATCGCGCTCTCCGGCGAGATTCGGCCAGTCGCCCATGCCGGATTGCGGCTACGCGAAGCAGCCAAGCTGGGCTTCCAGCGCGCGCTGCTGCCGGCTTCCAGCGCCAAGCTGGCAAACGGGCTGGCGACCTCCGGCTTCACCCGGCTGAGCGAGCTTGTTGACCATATGCTCGGGCGCGACTAGCCAGCCTGCCATGACCGCGCTCGACATCGCCGTTCTCCTGCTTATCGGCGGACTCGCCATTCGCGGCTTTATCGCCGGGTTCGTGACCGAATCGCTGGGTCTGGCGGCGTTGATCGGCGGTATCATCTCCGTGCGGCTGTTCCATACGCCCGTCACCGCGCTGCTCACGACCTGGATCGGCTCGGAATATGGCGCCGCGCTGATCGCTTTCGTCCTCGTCTTCGGCGTCGTCTTCATTCTCGGCAAGATGCTGGCCAAGGCCATCGGCGGCAAAACCAAAAGCTCCATGCTTGGCATGGTCGACCGATTGCTCGGGCTTGGCTTCGGCGCGATCAAGGGCCTGCTGGTGGCGACGATCTGCTACGTGCTGTTCACCATCGGCTATGACGCCCTATATGGCGTGGAGAGCAACCGGCCGGACTGGATGCGTCTTTCGCGCTCCTATCCGCTGCTCAGTGCAAGTGGATCGGCGATGAGTGAATGGATCGCGGAGAATAGCCGTCAGGGCGGGTTGCTGGGTGATTTCATGCCGGATGAGGAAAACGGCTCCAGTGACGACAAGCAGTGAGCGATGACGGCAGGCGCTTCCCTTTACAGTATTGACGTGCTGCGGATGGCGGCGAGCGTGGCGAATTTCCCGCCGCTTGCGATGGCCGATGCCACCGAGGAGCGGCGCTCGCCGACATGCGGGAGCCGCATGACCGTCTCACTACGGCTTGACGAGAGCGGGCGGATCGCCGCCATCGGCCTTGATGCCAAGGCCTGTGCCTTGGGGCAGGCCGCCGCCGCCATTCTGGCCCAAGGCGCCATGGGTGCGGATCGAGCGGCCATTGAGCAGGCAAGCGAAGCGTGGCGCGCCTATCTCGCTGGCGAGGTCGATACGCTACCGAACTGGCCGGGACTGGCGCTGCTGGCTGCCGGACGGGACTATCCGGCACGCCACCCCTCCATGCGGCTGGCATTCGAGGCGGCGGCCGCCGCGTTCGCGCGCGCGTCTGCGGAGCGCACTCTGCATGGCTGATGGAGCAACCGCCGTCTCCGCGACGGAGTTGCTGCTGAGCGAGGGTGTCATCATGCTGGGCGTCGCGCTGGCGCTCGTCATTCTGTTTCGTCGGCTGGGGCTGGGTGCGACACTCGGCTATCTCGTCTCGGGCGCGCTGATCGGGCCATATGGCCTCGGCCTTGTCGGCGGCGGCGAAAGCAAGATGGATATTGCCGAAATCGGCATCGTCCTGCTGCTCTTTCTCGTCGGGCTGGAACTGAACCCGACCCGGCTGTGGCGGCTGCGGCGGGATATTTTCGGCCTTGGTATATTGCAGGTGGCGCTGTGCGGTGTCGCGCTGGCCGCACTGATCTACTTGACGACGGGCTTCACGCTCGGCGCCGCGATTGCACTGGGCCTGCCGCTCGCGCTCTCCTCCACGGCGCAGGTGTTGCCCGGCCTCAAGGAAAGCGGACGGATCAATTCACCTTTCGGGGAGAAAGCCTTCGCCATCCTGCTGCTGCAGGATCTCGCCATCGTGCCGCTTATCACCATCATCGCCGCGCTCTCCCGCGCGCCGGCCGATCCCAATGCGCCGCCGGGCTGGATGCTCGGCCTCTATACGGTGGGCGCCATCATCGGACTGGTGCTGGCCGGGCGGTTCATCCTCCAGCCGCTGCTGCGACTGATCGGGCGGCTGGGCGAGCGGGAACTATTCGTTGCCGTCGGGCTGTTCGCGGTGCTGGCGTCCGCATCGCTGATGCACGCACTGCACCTGTCCACCGCGCTCGGCGCCTTCATCGCCGGCGTGATGCTGGCCGATTCCCCCTATCGCCACGAGATCGAATCGGACGTGGAACCGTTTCGCACCATCCTCCTCGGCCTGTTCTTCGTTGCTGTGGGGATGGTGCTCGATGTCAGTGTCATCCTGCGGCAGCCTTTCCTCATCATCGGCATGGCGCTCGCTCTGGTGGCAGTGAAGACCCTGCTCATCACGCCTGTTGCGATGCTGTTTGGCGTGCCACGCTGGCAGGCGCTCGGCCTCGGCCTGCTGCTCAGCCAGGGTGGTGAGCTTGCCTTCGTGCTGTTCGCGCAGGCGCGCGGCGCCTTGTTGATCGCGCCTGAAGCCGCCAGCATGTTCAGCGCCATCGTGACGCTCTCCATGATGTCCACGCCGTTTCTGCTGATGCTCGCCCGTCGCCTTGAATTTTCCAATGACAAGGAAAATGGCGATGGATTGGACGGCCCGGAACAAGCGCCGCGCGGCACGGCCATCATCGTCGGCTATGGCCGGTTCGGCCAGACGGTCGCGCAGATGCTGATGGGGCAGGGCTGCGGCGTGACGCTGATCGACCGCAAGCCGGCCCAGATCGAACTGTCCAGCCAACTCGATATCAAGGTCTATTATGGCGACGGCACCCGGATCGACCTGCTGCGCCGGGCCGGTGCGGAGGAGGCGACACTGCTGATCTTCTGCCATGACGATCGCCATTTCGGCCCCGGCGCGCTCTCTCCGATTCTGGAAGCCTTCCCGCAGGCGGCCGTGCTGGTGCGGGCCTTCGATCGAAGCCATCTGATCGCCGTGCATGATCTGCCGCTGGGTGGAGCGGTGCGGGAGGTCTTCGAATCCGCTGTGGCCATGGGCCGGACCGCGCTCGGCAGCCTGGGGCTGGACGACGCGCAAGTGGACGAAATCGAACGGCAATATCGCGCCAATGATCGGAAACGGCTCGATGTGCAGATCGCCTCGGGGCTTATGGCCGCCAAGGATTTGCTGTTCCGGCCGGGCCGGACGATGGTGCTGCCGGAAAAGCAGATATTGGGAGATGACGCATGATCGCATCCATCGCAGCCGTGAGCGCGGCTATCGCCATCGGCTTCTCAGCCTTTGGCGCCCATGGCGTGGCCAATGCGCAGGCCGCCGAATGGCTACGGACCGGCGGTCTGTATCAGCTCATTCATGCCGTGGCCGTGGTGGCCCTGGTGCTGGCGCCGGTCAACAATCAGGGCACGATAAACATGCCCGCGGCGGTCCTGCTCAGCGGCAGTGCGCTGTTTGCCGCGACCCTCTATGCCATGGCGTTCGGTGCGCCACGCTGGCTGGGGGCGATTACGCCGATCGGCGGAGCCTTGATGATCCTCGGCTGGCTCTGGCTCGCCTGGCGCCTGGTCGCCAGCCGCGCCGGTTGATGCGGGTTCAGCCCCGGTTTTCGTCGAGGAACGCAGCAACGTCCGCCAGATCGACATCGCTGGCCAGATAGGTCTGGCCGATCCCGCGCGCGAGCAGGAATGGAAGGGTGCCGCCACTCATTTTCTTGTCGTGCAGCATATGATCGACAAGACGAGCGCCGGGCGCATCCACGCCTGCGTCACGGAGCGAAGCGGGCAGGCCGGCCGCCCGTAGATGGGCGATGACGCGCCCGGCGTCCTGCCCCGAACATTCGCCGCGCCGCACCGAGTAAGCAAAGGCCAGAGCCATGCCGGCAGCCACGCCTTCGCCATGGAGCAGGCGATCGGAAAAGCCGGTTTCCGCTTCCAGTGCATGGCCGAATGTGTGGCCAAGATTGAGCAGCGCGCGCTTGCCGCTGGTTTCGCGCTCATCCTGCGCGACGATGGCGGCCTTGGCCGCGACGCTCTTGGCGATGGCATGGGCGCGCGCCTCCGGTGCGCCGGCGAGCAGGGTGGGGCCGTTCGCCTCGCACCATTCGAAGAAGGCAATGTCGTCGATCAGGCCATATTTGACAACTTCGGCATAGCCCGCGCGGACTTCACGGGCGCCGAGCGTATCGAGCGTATCAGGGTCGATCAGCACGAGCGACGGCTGGTGGAAGGCGCCGAGAAGATTTTTGCCAGAGCGGCTGTTGATCGCCGTCTTGCCGCCTACTGAGCTGTCGACCTGCGCGAGCAAGGTCGTCGGGATCTGGATGAAGGCGCAGCCACGCTTGACGATCGCAGCCGCGAAGCCGACCAGATCGCCGATCACGCCGCCGCCCAGCGCGATGACATGATCGCGCCGCTCGACGCCATGCGCGATCATCCGGTCCGTGAGGGCTTCCAGATGCGCCCAGCTCTTGGTCCCCTCTCCGGCCGGCAGGACGACAAGCTCAGCCGCCAGGCCCGCGCCGTGCAGGGTAGCCTCCAGGCGGGGCCATTGCGCGGCGGCGACATGCTCATCCGTGATGACGAGGAAGGGCCGGCCGGTCGCATAGGGCGCCAGCGCCTCACCCGCCCGGTCGAGCAAGCCGCTCTCGATGCGGACATCATAGCTACGCGCGCCGAGCGAAACGGGAACGATCGTCATTGGCCGATTGCCTTCAAGATTTTTTCCACGGTTGCGTCATGCGGCGAATCCGAACTCATGATGCGGACCGGCGCCTGCGCATAAAAGGGCGCGCGCTTGCTGGCGAGCTGGGTCAACACCTCGCGCGGGTCGCGATCCTTGAGCAAGGGCCGCCCGTCGCGCCGGGAGACGCGCTCGACCAGTATCTCGATATTGGCGTCCAGCCAGATCGCCGTTGCCTTTTCCAGAATGAGCCGGCGAGTTTCGTCATTGACGAAGGCCCCGCCACCGGTCGCAATGACCTTGGGCGTCCCATCGATAAGCCGTGCGATGACCCGCCGCTCGCCATCCCGGAACTGCGCCTCGCCATAAGTATCGAAAATTTCCTGGATGCTCATGCCGGCGGCACGCTCAATCTCGTCATCGGCATCGACGAAGGGCAGGGCGAGGCGCGCGGCCAACCGCCGACCGATGGTCGACTTGCCGACACCCATCAGCCCGACAAGGACCAGAGAGGTGCGTGTGGCCTCTTGCACATATTTATCGTTTCGCCCCATGACCTGCGCGGCTATACAGCCGCCGACGCCCGAGGCAACGGCGAACGTCCGCCCTCGTATCCCTGAAAGATGGTAAGGCCCGAAAAGATCATCATGAAAATCAGCCGTAACGATCCCCTCCGCCGCCGCAGGCATCCGCTGTCGCTAATCGTCTGGATCGTCCCGCTCCTCATCCTGCTGGTGCTTATCCTGTCCTGGTGGAATGGCGGCGAGCGCCCCGTGAAGCAGATCGAAACGCCGGTGCCGGCCGACCAACTCGGCAAATAGACCGATCGTGCGGCACTCTCGAACATATTGGCTGATCGGCTTGAGTGCGCTGGCGCTCGCCATTCCCGTCTTGGCACAGAGCGGGCCGGAATCGCTGCTGCCCGAGGGTTTCGGAGAGCCGACGCCTACGCCGAGCGCGCCGCGCGCTCAACCGACACCAGCACCGGCGCCGAGTGCACCCGCCGCTCCTGCACCGGCGCCAACCCGGCCGGCGCCCACGACCGCCGCCGGGCTTGATGAGGCGGAGGCGGCGTTGCCCGGCGCAGCCTCGAATGCCGCCGAGAGCGACGAGATCGCCGAGAAATATGACCTGCCGCCATCCGCCCGGCGTTCGCTGGACCTGATCGGTCCGCTGACGCCCAGGCTGGGCGGCCTGGATCGGGGCGCATTCGGTGCCGGCCATGGCAAGGATCTCGCCGCGATCATGCAGGCCACGCGCGCCCCGTTCCTGTCGCGCTGGGCGAGTATTCTGCTGCGCCGTGCCCTGATCTCCCAAACGGAGACGCCGAGCGACATTGGCGGCGCCGACTGGGCGGCCGAGCGTGCATGGCTGCTGCTGCGTATGGGCGAGGCGGACAACGCCCGGCTGCTGCTCCAGGGCGTCGACCCGGATCAATATACGAAGCGTCTTTACGCAGTCGCCATGCAAGCGCAGCTGGCGGCGGCAGATCCGGCCGGCTTGTGCCCGTTATTGCCACGCGCCCGCAATTTTACCGACGAGCCAAGCTGGTTCATGGCACAGGCGATCTGCGCATCCTTCTCCGCCGATCAGGGAACCGCCAGCGCGTTGCTCAATCAGGCCCAGCGGCGCGGCATCGCGCGGGGTATCGATTACAGGCTCGCGGAAAAGGCCGTCGGGGCCGGGCCGAACAGCCGCCGTTCGGTCAAGATCGAGTGGGACGGCGTCACCAACCTGACAAGCTGGCGCTTTGGGCTGGCGACGGCGACCAACGTGCCGATCCCGGACACGCTTTACAGCACCGTCGGCCCGCAGGTGCGCGCCTGGGAAGCGCAAGCGCCCCTGCTGACGCGCACGCAGCGTCTGCCGGGCGTCGCCGTGGCCACGCGGCTCGGCGTTTTCTCGGGTGCTACATCGCGTGATTTTTATGCGGCCCTGGCCGATGAAGATGATGCCGATGGCGCGGCCACCGCGCGCGGCGATCTCTTGCGCACGGCCTATTCGGCAGGCTCCGCGCCGGAGCGGATTGACGCCATGCGGCAATGGTGGGCGGGTAAATCCGCGGATAGCTGGCAGGCTGGACCGGATGGCGTCTATTACGGCAATTTGCCGGCCATAGCCCGGGCCGCTGCCGTGCTGCCTGCAACGGAGGCAGCCGGCGAGGATACGCCCTGGCTGATCGCGGCGATGCTTTCGGGCGGCTATGATAATCAGGCTGCGCGATGGAGCGCCGCTGTCAACCGGCTCGACGGCGCGGCGCGAGAACGGAGTTGGGCGCTGCTGGCCACCGGATTGCCCAGTCCGCAGATTGACCTGTCCGGGGGACGAATCGCCAATTTCATTTCGCAGGATGAGAGTGAGGGCAAGCAATTGAGCCATAGCCTCATCGCTGCCCTTGCCGGCCTGGGGCGTTTGCCTGCGAACAATCGCGCTGATCTGCTGCGTGACAATGGCCTCGAAACCGCCCCCCGAACGCGCTGGCAACGCGCGTTGATGGCGGCGGCGCAGCGGCGTGAGGCGGGGACGGTTGCGCTGCTGGCGGCGGTCGGCATGCAAGGCTCGAACTGGCGAGCGCTTCCACCGCAGCATCTCTATTTCATCGTGGCCGCGCTCGATCAGGTGGGCCTCAATCCCTATGCCCGCATGGTCGCGGCTGAGGCGATGGCTCGCATCGGATGACCCGCCCGGACGCGGAGCAGGTGCCCCTGAGCACCCGTGACGCGACGATGATCGACCGTTATCTCGCGATGCTCGCGGCCGAGCGCGGCGCCACACGCAACACGCTGCTGGCTTATCGCAACGACCTGACCGATGCAGCCCGACATTTGCGCGCGCTGACCGACGCGACGCGAACCTCGCTCGGGCAACTCAGCGGCCTATGGGCGGAGCTTTCCCCGGCCAGCCTCGCGCGCAAGGCCTCCGCGCTGCGCGGCTTCTTCGCCTTTCTGGAAGCCGAATCGATCCGGCCCGACAACCCCTCGGATGCCCTGCCACGGCCCAGCCTGCGCCGCCCTTTGCCCAAGGTGCTGAGCCATCAGGATGTCGACGCGGTCTTCGCGGCGATAGAGGCGCGCCTCGTCCGCACACCGCCCAACCCACTCGATCTGCGGCTCTCGGCTCTGATCGAACTGCTCTACGGATCGGGCTTGCGGGCGAGCGAACTCGTCTCATTGCCGGCGCGCGCGCTCGCGACCGACCGCCCGTTCCTGATCCTGCGCGGCAAGGGTGGGCGCGAGCGGCTGGTGCCCATATCGGACCGGGCGCGCGCCGCCGTGGCGAGATGGCGCCCGCATGTGCCGGAGGAAAGCCCGTGGCTGTTCCCGTCCGGCAAGGCACATCTCAGCCGCATCCGGCTGTTCCAGATCGTTCGCGCGCTCGCCGCCGAGGCGGGGATCGACCCGCAGCGAGTCAGTCCGCATGTGCTGCGCCACGCCTTCGCCACGCATCTGCTGGAGGGCGGCGCGGACCTGCGCGCACTCCAGGCGATGCTCGGCCATGCCGATATCGCAACCACGCAGATTTACACGCATGTCGATGCCGAGAGGCTGGTCGCGCTGGTCAATGCGCGTCATCCGCTCGTTGACCTCGCGCCGCGCCCGTCCTAACGCGCGGCGATGGTCAGTTA